>Ga0116222_1001328_pt1 | contig 13847 bp, 10 predicted proteins | sample Sb_taG_12_FD_88963 | JGI IMG/M metagenome (GOLD analysis project Ga0116222, IMG submission 88963) | Peat soil microbial communities from Weissenstadt, Germany - Sb_50d_9_AC metaG | ecosystem: Environmental > Terrestrial > Soil > Wetlands > Peat | place: Germany: Weissenstadt | collected 2010-09-21
AAGCCAACCTATCTCAACGGCCTGGGCTTCACGATGAAGTGGAACATGGGCTGGATGCACGACATGCTGGATTATTTTTCCAAGCAGCCGGTCTTCCGCAAATTCCATCAGAACGACATCTCCTTCATCAAGCTGTCCGCCTTCACCGAGAATTTCCTGCTGCCGATTTCGCGCGACGAGGTGGTGCACGGCAAGGGCTCGCTGAACAACAAAATGCCGGGCGACGAGTGGCGCCAGTTTGCCAACGCCCGCGCGTTTCTGGCATACATGGGGGGCTCCCCCGGCAAGAAGCTGCTGTTCATGGGGCAGGAGATCGGCCAGCGCGAGGAGTGGAACCACGACCGCGGTATCCGCTGGGAGCTGCTGGAATTCGATCCGCACCGCAAGCTGCAGGCGCTGGTGCGCGAGCTGAACCGGCTGTATCGCGCCAGCCCGGCGCTCTACCAGGTGGACTTCCACCATACCGGTTTCGAGTGGGTGGACTTCCACGATTGGGAAAATTCGGTGATCGCGTTTCTGCGCCGCGGCGAAGATCCGGCCGATTACATCGTCGTCTGCTGCAACTTCACTCCGGTGGTGCGCAAAGGCTACGAGTTCGGCGTTCCGGAAGAGGGATTTTACGAAGTGATCCTCAATACGGATTCCGAGCTGTTCGGCGGATCGAACGTCGGCAACGGCGGCATGGTCACCTCGACGCCCACCCCCCGGCACGGCCGTCCGCACAGCATTGCGGTGACGCTGCCGCCGCTCGCAGTGGTGGCTTTCCGCAAGCGGTGAGGGTCTGTGGCAGGTAGAATGGTTGCGGGATCTGGGAGTCCCACCACCAAGGGTTTCGGAGAGTTTCAATGAAAGCGGGAATGCGATTTCTCGTGTGCTTCGCCGCCGCCGGTCTGGCCGCGGCATGGGCGGACATCGTGAACTCCTGTCCGCCCCATTTCATGGGCTTTAAGAGCCCTAACCAGCCGGAGTTTGAAACGCTTGCAGAAGTCATCCTGGTTAGCAATCCCCCTTACGAGAGGGGAAGCTACTCGCCGGCCAAGGATGAGTATCAGGTGTTTATTAGAAGCGCCAGTGGGGAGAACGGTATTCTTCCGCAACCCGAACCCCTGGTAGATCTTACCTTCAACTTCGGCGGGAATTTTCAGAACGCACTCAGCTTTTTCAATAGCTCGTGCGCCCGTGGTTTGATTGTTCCGGTGATTAACCTTCCGTCTCAGTCTGGCTCCCAGACTAAGTCCGGCGAAACCCCACGGCTGACGTCCCCCGCGCTGTCTCTCTCTCCCCAAGCCGCGCAGGGGCTCGTCGAAGCCGATTTCAACGGAGACGGCAATCTCGATTCGGCGATCCTGAATCCGCCCAATGCTACCGTCACTCTCAGCGGGCCAACGGGCAATCAACTTTCCACCTCCCAGTTCGCCATCAGCCCGACCGCGTATTTTGTCGTGGCCGGCGACTTCAACGGCGATGGCAAGCTGGACCTCGCGATCAGCGACACCGGCCCCTCCGGGCAAGTCAATACGCAAGGGAGCGTCTGGATTTACCTGGGCAACGGCGACGGCACGTTCAAGCCGGGCCGCAGATTTCCGGTCGCGGGCGAGGCGTTTGGCATCGCCGCGGCCGATTTTAACGGCGACGGCAAGCTGGACGTCGCGGTCAGCGACTTCGATCATAACGTGGTTTGGGTGCTGCTCGGAAATGGCGATGGGACGCTCCGCACCGCCGTGTCTTACCTGGTTGCCGAAGGGCCTCTGTCGATGGTCGCCGCGGATTTCAATGGCGACGGCAGGCCGGATCTGGCGGTGCATGGCGACCAAGCCATCTCGGTCCTCCTGGCCAAGAGCGACGGCACGTTCCAGCCGGCGGTGAATTCCCCCGGCGGAGGCCTGGGGCCCTCCGGATCGAACACCGGCTACCTGGCCTTCGCCGATTTCAACAACGACGGCAAGATGGATCTTGCCGCTGTCTATCAACTCTCGAATTCCATGTCTCTGCTTTTGGGCAATGGCGACGGAAGCTTCGAGGCTCCCAAGAATTATGTCAGCGGCGGCAGCCCTACTTCGTTAGCCGTTCTGCCGCTGAAAGACGGGAGCTTCTACCTGATCACACTCGACGCAAACACCGGCAACCTCCGATTCACTCCCGGCCCCGGCGACGGCACGTTGCAAACCCCGTCCATCTATCCGGCCGGGACCTTCCCCTGGGTCGCGGCCGCCACCGCCGATCTGAATGGAGACGGCATCTCCGACGTCATCGGGTACGACGGCGAAAGCATCCTGGTCCAGGCGGTGAACTCCCAGGGGGTTCCGCAAGCGGCGGCAAGTTATCCCGTGCCACCCGACACCTTAGGGCTGGCGGGCGTGATTGCCATGCCGCTGGTCGCCGCCGGCGATCTCAACAACGACGGTAAACCGGATATCGTGGTGGCCGAAGCTGAGCCCGCCGGAGGCGCCGGTGGGATTCTCACCGTGCTGCTGGGCAAAGGCGGCGGCGCTCTCGGCCCGGCGCAAAGTTACTCCGCCGGCAATCGCGCGGCCGGCGTGGTGCTGGCGGATTTTAACGGCGATGGTAAGCTCGACGCCGCCGTTATCAACCTGGCCGATCCCTCGAACCCTACAGACTTGGGAGGCGTCTCGGTGCTGATCGGCAACGGCGACGGCTCGTTCAAGACCCCGGTGAGCTATACGTTCGGCGAACGCCCGTTTTGGATTGCGGCCGGTGACTTGAACGGCGATGGCAAACCCGAACTCGTGGTCATCACCGACACCACCGCCGGCTTTGCGTACGTCGGCAGCGCCACGGCCGGAAACGTGCGGATTCTCATGAACAAGGGCGATGGAACGTTCCAGGCGGCGGGCGTCACGCCATTGGGGAGCGGCGGCACTGCTCCGGTAGCAGTCGCCATCGGAGATCTCAACGGCGATGGCAAAGCCGATCTGGCCGTGCTCGTGAACCAGGAATCCTCCGCCAATCCCTCGTCCATCCAGACCTTGATCGGCAAAGGGGATGGCACCTTCGTGACAGGACCCGTAACCTCCGGCGTGCCGTTCGATTATTGCGTGTCCCTCGCCGACCTCAACGGCGACGGATTCCCCGACCTGATTCTCTCCAACGGCGAAGGCGCCGCCTATCTGCTGAATAACGGCGACGGCAGCTTTCAGAGCGGCGTGCCACTCTGGGGCGGCATCGATTCCGTAGCCGCTATGGATGGAAGTGGCCGTCCGTATCTGTTGAGCCTCGGGGCCCAGGGATTTACTCTGCTCTTCGACAACTTCCCGACCGTCGGCCTCGCTCCCCAAACCGCAACGCTCGGGCCGTCCCAGTCGGTCCAACTCACCGCCCGTACCTTCTTTCATAGCAGCGCCGCGGTGAGCTGGGCGCTCAACCCGCAAGTCGGTAGCATTTCGGCGGGGGGGTGTATACGGCGCCGGCTTCGATCCCCACGCCGCAGGCGGTCGCCGTTACCGCGTCCAACGGTTCGGGCTTCGACAACTCGGCCATCGCCGTGATTCAGTTGTCGCCATCGGCCCCGCCTTCCCCGATATCAGTCGTCACGGGCGGAGGCAGCAGCTTTACCCAGACCTTTGCCTTCACCTTCTCCGATACCGGCGGGTATCGGAGTTTCTCGGTCCTGGACGTGCTCATCAACAGCGCGCTCGATGGACGCCAGGCTTGCTACATCGCGTTTGTTCCTTCGGGCGCGAATTCCGGCGCCGTGGACCTGGTCGATGATCGGGGCGATGCCGGCGGACCTTACTCGGGGATGGTCCTGCCCGGGTCCGGAACCGTGAGCAACAGTCAGTGCTCCGTCAACGGCGCTCTCAGCGCCGTTAATGGTAACGGCAACACACTCACTCTCACGCTGACCATCACTTTCAGCGCCGCCTTCAGCGGCAACAAAGTGATCTACCTCTCCGCGCAGGATACCTCGCCGGCCAACTCGGGCTGGCAGGCACTGGGCGCCTGGAACGTGCCGGGCGCGCCGCCGTCCGGCCCCTGGGTCACCGGAATGACACCGGCGCAGAGCGACAACAGTCTCACCCAGACTTACATCTTCACGTTCACCGATACCAACGGCTGGCAGGACATCGGCGTCGCCAACGTGCTGATCAACAGCGCCATCGATGGGCGTCACGCCTGCTATCTGGCCTTTCTGCCCGGCAGCGGCGCCCTCGACCTGGTGGACGACGCAGGCGATGCCGGCGGACCGTACTCGGGCATGGTGCTGCCCGGTTCGGGGACCGTGAGTAACAGCCAGTGCACTGTCAGCGGAGTTGGCAGCTCATTCAGCGGCAGCGGAAACACACTGACTGTGACTCTCTCGATCGCCTTCAACGCCGGCTTCGCGGGCAACCGGGTGTTCTTTCTGGCCGCGAGGAGCAACGCTCTGAATTCGGGATGGCAGGCCTTGGGGTCAGTCACAGTTCCTTAATGCCGCCTCGCCTGTCCCGCCAACTCACTCCCAGAGTATCGCTCTAGCCAGTGGCTAGGAACTTGGCCGAGATCGCCCGGGGTTCTTGTGGCACGATGCCAAAATCTATGCTGCATGTTGCCGCCTCGCTCAAGGAGCGCCAGACCCTTGCTTAGGCGTAGCCGGGTCCAATCCCAGGGTTTGCCGGACCGTCTCCAGAAGTTTCGGCATGGAGAGTGGCTTGGCGAGAGTCGCGCGTGCCCCCAGCACCAGGGCCATATCCAGATACCGCCCGTCGAACGCCCCCGAGATTGCCACCACCGGTAACGACGGCCGCGATTTGCGCAAAGCGCCGATCATCTCCAGCCCTTCCATTTCCGGCATGACAATGTCGGTAATGACCAGGTCCACGTCTTGCTCCATGAGAATTGCCATGGCGCCTCTCCCGTTTGCCGCCTCCAGGACTTCAAAGCCGGCATGGTTGAGGGCCCGGGCGGCAAGTCGCGTGACGATGGGATCGTCGTCTACAAACAAAATCCGATAAGGCATCTGTTTCCGTAGGGCCTCTTGCACGTGCAGCACCAGGGCATCTTTGGTAAACGGCTTTGGCAGAAACCGGATTCCAGCCGGCAGCGCACGCTCCCTAAGGCCGTCTCTGGGATGATCGGAAATATACACCACGGCTAATTCCGGCCAGGTGGCCATCAACTCTTGCGCGACATCCTCCCCCGTGGCATCGGGTAGTACGACATTCGTGACGAGCAGATCGATCGGGTCGGTGCACTTTTGAGACACCTCCGCAGCCTCGGCCCACGTGGCCGCCTCAAGGACCGGGTAACCGAGCCTTCGCAAGACAGCCGCGATATAGCGGCGCACTCCGGCATAGTCGTCGACGACCAGGATTAGTGACTTCGGCGAACCGATGGCTGAACTGTGACTCGCTGGAGAATGCAAACTTGGCCCGGCCTTCATGCGCAATTTTTGCGCTCTAAGCCATTGTGGTTCAGGCTCGCGGCGCCGCCTATCCGTACTTTTTCGGGGTTTGCGCCTCTCGAATACTGGTCGAGCAGCCCGAATTCCGTCGTGCCGCTATAAGTGCTGATTTTAACCTTGATATCTTCTTCTTTTAGCCGCACAATTCAGGCATGAGACAGCTCTGCAGTCTGCTCGGCGCCTCGGTTCTTCTGCTTGGCGCGGCGGGCAAGGACCCCTTTGCAGGCAGGTGGGACCTTACCGTCAAAACGTCCAGCGCGGTGTATCCCGCGTGGGTCGAGGTGGTCGATAAGGAGGGCAAGCCCGAAGCTCGCATCCAACCGCGGGGCGGCAGCGTGCGGCCGGCCCACGAGGTGAAGCTGAACGGCAGCCTCCTGGTCCTCACGATTTCTCCAGCCGCGGACGATCGTCCGGCAGTCACATGGGAGCTGAACGTCAAGGGCAGCGTGCTCACCGGCGCCGTCAAGCGCGGGCAGGAAGTGCAGGCACAGATCGCGGGACAGCGCGCGCCGGAGTTGAAAAACAAGCCGCCTAAGAATTGGATGCCGCCCGTAGCCCTGTTCAACGGAAAGGATCTCACGTGGTGGGCGCCCGGCGATCCCGCGGAGAATCACTGGGTGGCGCAGAACGGCGAGCTGGTGAACCAGCAGGCCGGCTCGAACCTGCGCACCACCGGCAAGTTCGACGATTTCAAGCTGCACCTGGAATTCAACTGCCCCGAAGGCGTCAACAGCGGCATCTTCCTGCGCGGGCGGTACCAGGTCCAGATCGAGTACGGGCAGGAGGGCATGAATGACAAGCTCCACGGCATGGGCTCGATCTACGGCTACGTGGCGCCATCTCAGGACTTGCCGAAAAAGCCAGGCGAGTGGGAGACCATGGACATCACCCTGGTAGGGCGGTGGGTGACGGTGGTGCGGAACGGCGTGACCATCGTCGACAACCAGGAGATTCCGGGCATCACGGGCGGCGCGCTGGACAGCAATGAGGACGCCCCGGGTCCGTTCAACCTGCAAGGCACGCACGCTGCCGGCATCCGGTTCCGGAACCTAACGGTCTCGGTGCCCAAGCGGACGTAGCGTCTGTGGAGCAGGCTTCAGCCAGGTGGGACAGGCGATCGTTTTTTGTCGCCTGTCACCTGCCGGCTATTGCGCCACCCCGACGTACGCCCCGAACGCCGGAAGAACCAACCCATCCGCGATGGCCGTATCGCCGGTTGCAAACCCCATGGCAACCGAGGTGACCAGCTTCTTCAGCTTCTTCGCCGCCCCCAGATCGTACCGCACCGTCTGTGTTTGCCCGCTGAAATTCAGCGCCACCAGCACGGTGGTTCCATCCTTCTGCCGCAAAAACGAGAGGACGTTGGGGTTGCTCTCATCCACCATCTTCACCAGTCCGTCGCGCAGCGCCGCATTCTCCCGGCGCAGGCGGATCAGGGTCTTGTAGTAGCTCAACAGCGACTTCGGGTCGCGCGACTCCGCGGCCACGTTCCGCACCGCATGGTCCGCTCCCACGGGAAGCCAGGGCGTTGCGCCCTTCGTAAAGCCGGCAGTCGCGGTGGCGTCCCACTGCATCGGAGTGCGCTCGCCGTCGCGGCCCTTCTCCTTGGGCCAGCCGATCTTCCCGATGGGATCGCGCACGTCTTCCACGCGCTGCGGATCGTTGTTCGCCATCCCCAGTTCCTGTCCGTAGTACAGCAGCGCCGTGGCCCGCGGAGTCAACAAAAGGGTGGCCATCAGCCGCGCAATCTCCTCGTTGTGCCGGCCGTCTCCGAAGCGGTTCCAACTGCGGGGATTGTCGTGGTTGTCGGTGACGATCAGCGGCAGATTCCCGTTCAACTGCGTCTCCGCCTCCCGCAGTTTCTTGCGGAACACGGCGGCCGAGAAGTCCCGGTGCATGGCAAACTGCATGTCCATGGGCAACTGGGTTTCGTCGTTTCCCTTGCCGTACATTTTGGCCAGCTCTTCGACATTCGGCAGGTACGTTTCGCCGATCAGGATCCGCCCGGGAAACTCGTCCGTCACCTTGCGCATCTCGCGAAGCACGTCGTGCACCTCGGGCAGATTGTCGGTGTGCTCGCGCGACACGTTGGGGTCGCCGTACGCCGTCTTCCCCGGCCGCACCGTCTCGTCGCGGAACTGCGGATCTTCGAACAGCGACGTCACCGCGTCCAGCCGGAAACCCGCCACGCCGCGCTTCATCCAAAAGCGCATGGTGTCGTACATGGCCTTGCGGACGTCGGGATTCCGCCAGTTTAAGTCCGGCTGCTCTTTGTAGAACGCGTGGTAGTAGAATTGGCGGCGCGCCGCGTCGAGCTGCCACGCGCTGTGGCCGAAGATCGAAATCCAGTTGTTGGGCGGCTGGCCCCCTGCCTTGCCATCTCGCCACACATACCAGTCGGCCTTGGGATTGGTGCGCGACGCACGAGATTCGCGAAACCAACCATGCCGATCGGAGGTGTGGTTCAGCACCAGGTCGGTAATCACGCGGATCCGCCGCTTCCCGGCCTCGGCCACCAGCCTGTCGAAATCGGCCATGGTGCCGTATTGCGGGTCGATCGCCAAATAGTCGGAAATGTCGTATCCGAAATCGACTTGAGGCGACGGATAGAACGGTGAAATCCAGATGGCGTCCACGCCCAGATCGCCAAGGTAGTCGAGATGCGCGGTGATGCCGTTGAGGTCGCCCACACCATCGCCGTTGGTATCGCCGAAACTGCGCGGATAGATCTCGTAAATGACGGCGTTCTTCCACCAGCCGGTATCGGCCGCGCCGGGACTCGCCTGCTGCGCCACGGCAAGGTGTGCCGCCCATGCCAGCACGGCAACCACCAGGTAACGGAATGACCGCATCGCTGCTCCTTGGTGCGGCAGACCCGCCCCGCCACAGTATAACCCCCCCTTCATTGCCGAATCCCCGCCAAACGAGCGGGATCTGAGCTTTGTGCCCGCCCGGCAGGGCGGAAGAGAGTAGCCCACGGCGTGAGCCGTGTGGTTCGAGCGCCGAACACGCCCAGCCCTGAAAGGGCGGAAGAGTGGCCCGCCCTTCTACGCCCTGTTCCGAGGCTGGCCCTGCCGATTCGCAACCCCGCTGCGACCAGCTACAGTAATCTACATGAACCACCCTCTTTCGCGACGCCGCTTTCTGGCCGCCATGCCGGCGCTCCCGCTGCTTGCCCAATCCAAACCCGCCAAGATCACCGCCGTCGAGATCTGGCAGGTGCGCGGCCACAGGGACACGATGCGCGGCGTCGACCAGCAGTACCAGGCGAACCCGCTGTACATCTATGACGAGCTTCGCCCGCCGCCCTACCGCGACAGCGCCAATCCCACCAGCACCAAGGCTGCCGTCAGCGCGCTGTACCTTAAGATCAAGACCGACGCGGACGCGGAGGGCTTTTACGGACCGATCGACAAAGAGGTCGCCATCGTGGTGGACGAGCAGTTGCGGCCGTTCCTGATGGGCAAAGACGGCCTCGCCCAGGAGAAGCTCTGGGACCAGCTCTACCGCTCCAACCGTCACGCCCGCCGCGGTCACTTCCTGATGGCCATCAGCGCCGTGGACAACACCCTGTGGGACCTGCGCGGGCGCTATTTCAAAACGCCCGTCTACCGCCTGCTGGGCGGTCCGACGCGCTCTTCGGTGGAAGCCTACGCCAGTTGCCTGGGCTACTCGCTCGAGCCCGGCAAGGTCCAGACCCGCGCCGCGCAGATCAAGAAGGAGGGATTTCGCCACCAGAAATGGTTCCTGGCGTATGGCCCGGGCGACGGCTACGAAGGGCTCCGGAAAAACGTGGACCTGGTGCGCATTCTGCGCGAAGCCGTGGGAGAAGATACGGAGCTGATGTTCGACGTCTACAGCGGCTGGGACCTGACCTACGCCCTGGAATGGGCCAAGCAGGTGGAGCGCTACCGGCCGCGTTGGATCGAAGAAGCCACCCAGGCGGAGAAGATCGACAGCTTTGCGCAACTGCGCAAGGGCACGTCGATACCCGTGGCATCGGGCGAGCACATCCAGGGCCGGTGGGAGGTTTACGACTATCTGAAAGAGGGCGCCCTGAGCGTGGTGCAGTGCGACCCGGAATGGTGCGGCGGCACCAGCGAGCTGCAGAAGATCTGCGCCCTGGCTTCGGTTTTCGATGTTCCGGTGATTCCGCACGGGCACAGCCTGCACGCCGCCCTGCACGTCATCGCGGCGCAGTCTCCGGCCATCTGCCCGCTGGCCGAGTACCTGATTCTCAAGATGCAGTCGTACTACCACTTCGAGAAGAAGCCGCCCGCGATCCAGAACGCCCGCTTCGCGCTGCCCGAGGCAGCGGGCTACGCGATCGAGCTGGACGATGCCAAGGTGGAATCCAGGGAGATGATTCACTGGAACTGATCCGCTGTATACTGCGGCAATGAGAAAAATCGCCGTACTCGTACTCATCGCGCTTCCCGCGCTCGCCCAGGAGCGCGTCGACCTGGCGATCGTGGACCGCGTGAAGGCGGAGGCCTTCGAACGTTCCAAAGTCATGGAGACTCTGCGCAACCTCTCCGACGTGCACGGCCCGCGCCTCACCGGGTCGCCGGGGTTCGAAGGCGCCGCGCGGTGGGCCATGGGCGAGTTGAACGGCTACGGCCTCGAGAACGTGCACCTCGAAAAGTGGGGACCGTTCGGGCGGGCCTGGACGCTGGAACAGTCGTCACTCGAGTTGATCGAGCCGAGCTACTCGCAGCTCACCGCGGTGCCGCTGGCCTGGAGCGCGTCCACCAACGGCGCGGTCACGGGCGAACTGGTGCTGGCGCCGCTGCGCGGGTCGTTCCGCGACGGCCCCAAGAAATCTAAGGAGGGGATCGAGGCATATCGCGCGAAATGGACGGGGAAACTGCGCGGCAAGATCGTGCTGCTCAACGATCCGAAGGTGCCCGCCCCGCAGACCAACCCGCAGTTCCGTCGTCTGACGGCGGCCGAACTGTCCGACCTGGCGAACGCGCCGGCGCCCGCCGCCAAGCTCACGGCCAAGAAGCTCGACGATCTGGAATGGCCGGAAGACCCGGCCGAAATGGGCAGGTTCTTCAGCGGTCTGCCCAACGCGCTGATGGAGCAGTTGTACGACCTTTACGACCAGGCGGCGGCGGAGCGCGGCGAGTTCCTCGCCAAGGAAGGCGTCGCCGGCGTGCTGCTGGAAGACGATCGGGCGCACGAAGGCATGCTCTTCGGCGAAGCCGCCGGCGGGTTCAAGGCAGCCGGTACGCCGGCGCCGCCCACGTTCGTAGTGACCGCCGAGCAGTACAACCGCATCGCCCGGTTGCTCGAGAAGAAGAACTCCGTGCGCGTGCGCTTGAGCCTGAAGGCCGCCACCTCCGACCACGACGTGGACGGCCTGAACATCATCGGCGAGATCCCCGGCGGCGACAAGAAAGACGAGATCGTCATGGTGGGCGCTCACTTCGACTCCTGGCATTCCGGCACCGGCGCCACCGACAACGGCGCGGGCAGCGCCGTGATGATCGAAGTGATGCGCATTTTGAAGGCCCTCAACCTGAAACTCGACCGCACCGTCCGCATCGGTCTGTGGGGTGGCGAAGAGGAGGGCCTGTTCGGTTCGCGGGCCTACGTCAAGGAACACTTTGCCGACCCTCAAACAATGCGCGTCACTTCCCAGCACGGCAAGCTTTCCGGCTATTTCAACCTGGACAACGGCAGCGGCAAAATCCGCGGTGTCTACTTACAGGGGCACGAAGCCATGCGGCCGATCTTCGAGTCGTGGCTGGCCCCGTTCCGCGACATGGGCGTCACCACGGTATCGATCCGCAATACCGGCGGCACCGATCACCTGAGCTTCGCCGCCGTGGGGCTGCCGGGCTTCCAGTTCATCCAGGACCCGCTGGACTACGGCACCATCACGCACCACTCCGACATGGACACCTGGGACCACGCGGTCCCTGAGGACCTGATGCAGGCTTCCGCCGTAATCGCCACCGTGGTGTACCAGACCGCCACGCGCAAAGAGATGCTGCCGCGCCGCGAATTGCCCAAGCCCCAGTAGGGCGGACCCCCTGGTCCGCGCGGGTCCCCCTGGACCCGCCTTTCGCCTTGCCAACCCAGTTTCTTCTCAGGCGACAATAGTTCCATGCACCCTGAGGAGTCGCGCGCGCATGCCGGCCTGTGCGCGGATTGCACGCACGCGCGCGTGATGCGAAGCGACCGCGGCGCGGTCTTTTACCAGTGCGGCAAATCATTCGAGGATCCGCGCTTCGAGAAGTACCCGCGGCTGCCCGTTCGGGAGTGCCCCGCCTATCGTCAGGGCCGGCCGACGACGCCGTAGGAAGAAATCTCCAGTTCCAGAGCCCTCAGGGAGATGGTGACGTCGCGGATGAATTCGTAGAGCGGCCCCAACAGGGCCAGCAGTCCGAGACCGAAGGCCGGCGCCGAAACGTACTCGACCTGCGCGCCCAAGACCTGGCCGACAAAGATCGAAAGAACCGTGACGGTGACACAAAGAATGCTCACCGAACTGAGGATGATGGCTAGCCTGGCTAGCCAGGCTAGCCGGAGGATGCGGGCGCGGCGGTAGGTGATCTTCACCTGCTCGACCAGGAGATGGCGGCGGGTTTCACCGACAGCGTCGAGATCCTTGCCTGGTTCGCGCGCGCAGTCAGCCTCACGACTATTCTCCCCTGTCCGGCACTCGATTCTGTATAGAATAACGTTCATCGAAACACGGAGGCAAGAATGAAAAAGTCGATCCTTCTGTTATTGGCCCTGGCGGCGCTCACCGGCCGGACCTTTGCCCAACCCGCCGACACGGCGTTCTCGCAGGAGCGGCTGGCACGCATCGACCGTCTGCTTCAGCAGTACGTCGATCAAAACCGTCTCGCGGGTGCGGTCGCCCTGGTGCTCCACGATGGCCAACCGGTGTACCAGCGCGCGGTGGGCTGGAGCGACAAGGAGGCTGGCCGCCGCATGACCACCAACACGATCTTCCGCATTGCCTCCCAGACCAAGGCCCTCACCAGCACGGCGATTCTGGCGCTGGTCGAGGAGGGTAAGATCGGCCTGAACGAGCCGGTCGGACATTTCATCCCTACCTTCAACATGACCACCGTGGCGGTGAAGAACGACACCGGAATCGCCACCGTTCCAGCCAGGCGCGCCATCACCATTCAAGACCTGCTGACCCACACCGCGGGAATTTCATACGGAACCGAGAGTCACGTAGCCGCATTGTACGAGGCCAAGGGCCTGGGACCGGCCGCCGGCAATGGCTGGTACACCGCCGACAAAGACGAGCCCATCTGCGGCACCATGGAACGCCTCGGCACGCTTCCCTTTGTGGCGCAGCCCGGCGAGGCATTCGTCTACGGCTACAATACCGACATCCTGGGCTGCGTGGTGGAAAAGGCTTCCGGAATGCCGCTCGACGAATTCGTGCGCACCAGGATCACCGGGCCGCTGGGCTTGAAGGACACGCGATTCTTTCTTCCTCCCGCGGAACGCGATCGCCTGGCTGCCGTGTACTCCAGCGGCCGCGATGGGCTGATCGTGCGCGCTCCGGAGGGATCGAAGGGCCAGGGCTCCTATGTGGATGGTCCCCGCAAGAGTTTTGCGGGGGGCGCGGGTCTCACCTCGACGGCCCACGACTACGCGCGCTTCCTCGAGATGATCCGCAACGGCGGCGCGTTGGAAGGAGTCCGGATCCTGGCGCCTCGCACGGTGGACCTGATGACCACCAATCAATCGGGCACCTTGCACTCCACCACCGGCCTGGGATTCGGCCTGGGCTTCGAGACGGTGGACCGCTACGGCTCGAGCGGGATGGCCGGGGTTGGTGCCTTCGGCTGGGGCGGGGCATACGGGACCACCTACCAGGTGGATCGCCAAAGTCACTCGGTGATCGTCCTGATGATCCAGTTGATGCCCAACTCGACTGACATTCAGACCAAGTTCTCGACGCTGGTGTATCAGGCGTTGGTGAAGTAAGCAGGCAAGACCCGCCCATCAAGCCGCCGCTGATCAGCGCCGGAAATGTACGCCGTCATGTTCAACAAAAACGTGCCCGACCCGCTTCAATTGGGCCGGCGCTGATCAGCGCCGGAAATCCGGGAACTTCGCAAACGATCCGTCCTTTTCGAACGCTTCAATTGGGCCGGCGCTGATCAGCGCCGGAAATGCGCGATCCTTGCGCTCCGCGGCCGACCAGCAGCAGCGCTTCAATTGGGCCGGCGCTGATCAGCGCCGGAAATGAGTAAATGCAGACGTGGGATGAGCGCGAGCCGAACGCTTCAATTGGGCCGGCGCTGATCAGCGCCGGAAATTCCCTGATCCTCGCCCATACCCACTCCGCCGTCCTGCTTCAATTGGGCCGGCGCTGATCAGCGCCGGAAATGGAGCGGTCGCTCGAAGGGCTGTCGTGCCGGGTACTGGCTTCAATTGGGCCGGCGCTGATCAGCGCCGGAAATAG
>Ga0116222_1001331_pt1 | contig 13827 bp, 14 predicted proteins | sample Sb_taG_12_FD_88963 | JGI IMG/M metagenome (GOLD analysis project Ga0116222, IMG submission 88963) | Peat soil microbial communities from Weissenstadt, Germany - Sb_50d_9_AC metaG | ecosystem: Environmental > Terrestrial > Soil > Wetlands > Peat | place: Germany: Weissenstadt | collected 2010-09-21
CGCCCGAGTCATCGAGGTACTCTCCAAGCTCGTGAGCGTTCACGGAGCGCCCAGATACTTGCGCTCGGACAACGGACCGGAGTTCATCTCCAGAGCGATTCTGCGCTGCCTCACCCAGGCGAACATCGACACAGCCTGCATCGATCCGGGAAAACCGTGGCAGAACGGCTCGAACGAGTCCTTCAACGGCAATTTCCGTGACGAGTGCTTGAGCATGCAGTGGTTCAAGAAGAGGATTGATGCAAAGATATTGATCGAAGACTTCCGGCGCCAGTACAACCCGTCTTCATACTGCCTCACCTCGCTATGTCATTGATTGATCGAACAGTAGCTGCTGATCGGCTGGTACCGCCGGGCTGCCACGCCGTGCCCGGGCGCGCGCGGCGAGCTCTGTGGCTTCATTTGCCTGCAGAGTTTGCCGATTGAAGATCCACGGGCCGTCGGCCAGAGGATGCTCGGCGGCCAACTCGCCGCGCTCGACGGCAAGCCGCAGCGTGCGAGCACTCACACCGATGAGGCGCGCTGCTTCCGTGAGATTCAACCAGCCGTCTCGAGTGCGTTGCTCGGCGGAGTAGACCGGGATCTCGTGATGACTTCTTAGCGCGGTCACGCGCTCACGTGTCCAGAAATTGCCGCGCCCGGTACGAAGGCCGTTGCGGTTGATCATGTTGGCGATGAACGCATCGGGACAAATGCGCGCGAGCCCCCGCACCGCATCAAGCGTGGCCGGTGCGGTGTGCGTGCTGTTTTGCCCGCGCCGCCGTCGCGGCACGCGTATCTGCGTATGCAGGCCCCCTTTCCAGTGGATAACGAGCACAACCTCGCTCGCCGCCGTGTCTAGATCAACGATGACCTCGTGGATCAGCGACCGTACGATGCGTAATTCACAACGCCTATCACTTGGACTTAAGCGGTGAGTCGATCCGCAAGCTCAAGGCGCTCCGGGCCAAAAACGCCAAAAATGGGGGTACCCCGACCTACCGGGTCGATCGAGATCGCCGCTCCTGGAGCGTTATAGGAGGCCGCCGTGTTACAGAAATCCCAGAAAAGCCCAAAACCCTCCGATCCCGCTCATCCCTTCCGGTTACCCACCGTCCCGCGCGCATGGGCTTTAATAAGCCTGCGCGCGGGCCCGTGGATAACCGCTGCACCGTTGACGGGGGTTCAGCACTGAGAGAAAGTCACACACGTCCTGCATCACGAGCAATGGACCGACATGGCGTGAAACCATGGACCGCCTTGCCGTGAATCGCTGGCCTTCCTTGCGCGAAATACGCACGTACGATGCGCTTGCGCAGTCGGGCATCGGTGTCGGGGCTGTCCCAGAGCTCTTCGAGCCGCTCGGCGAGACTTGAGAACTCCTCAGCCGTCGGGACCGGATCGGTGGCGTGCGCACCCATGTGCAGCGCGATGCGTTGCTCGATCTCGCGCACACGCTCGAGTGCCTGGTTCCAGCGCCGTTCGAGCTCATCGGCAACCAGCCGGTTCTCGGGATCAGCAGCGTCGTACTGGCGCTGGGCGCGCTGAGCGGCGTAGCGGGCAGCCTCGAGATCGCGCTCGAGAGCACCGCGCACCTCATCCTGCTTCGTCGCTTCGTCTCGGTATGCCAAGATTGCTGCCTCGATCGCGACCGGTTGCACCACGCGCAATACCTCGGCGGCTACCGCCACATCGACCCGCGCACCGCCGAAGCTGATGCAGCGAGGCTGACCCTTATCGAGCCATGCACGGTGACAGGCGTAGCGTGCTACATCGCCATGGGGGCCAGTGTACTGCACCGTGAGCTTTGCTGCGCAGCGCCGACAACGTAGCAGACCCGCCAATACTGCGCTGCCAGTGCGAGCCGGCCCGTGGTGGCGGGAGGCAGAGGGCAGCTGCAGGTTCGCGCGGATCGCATGCCCGATGCGCTCGAAGCGTCCCCAGTCCACGTAGCCCTCATGGGCTTGAGGGATCAGCGCCAGCCACCGCTCGCGCGGCTTCCTGGGGGCGCACTTGCATGCCTCCCCGTCCACGTAGTGCGTGCCGCCCTCACTCTTGCCGTACGCGTAGGCGCCACCGTAGATCGGGTTCGTCAGCATCTGGTAGAGGGTGCCGTAGGCCGGACGCTTCCAGTAGATCTCCCCGCACGCAGTCGTGGCCGGCAGCTGCAGGCCGTGCTCGAGAAACCACAGTAGAGTCTGGCGTACCGAGCCGATCCGCTCGAACTGATCGAACACCAAACGGATCGCCTCCTGCACGCGCCGATCCGGATCCTTCTCGAAGCGCTGATCCTCGCTCTTGCGGAAGCCGACGGGAGCCATCACGATCAACTCACCGCGCTTGGCCTTTGCGCGCCGGGCCTCGAGCGAGCGCTGGCGCAACAGGTCGAGTTCGTACTCGTTGAGGCTGCCCTTCAGTCCAAGGAGCAGCCGATCGTTACTCGCTCGTGGGGCGTACACCGCCTCTTGGTCAATCAACACTGTATCGACGATACGGCAGACCTCCACGAGCTGCTGCCACTCGCGGCTATTGCGCGCAAAGCGCGACACTTCGCGTGCGGCGACCGCTCCAACGCGCCCGAGGCTGACCTCAGAGACCATGCGCTCGAAGCCGCTGGGCGCAACCGTGCCGGCCGCCGAGCGGCCGAGATCCTCGTCGATGATCTCGATCTCAGCAAAACCCAGGTCGCGAAGTCGCGTCTGCATCGCGTACTGGAGTTTGCCGCTCTCCAGGTTGTGCGAGACTTGAAATGCCGAGGACTGACGCACGTATAGCATCGCCTTGCGCGACAGGTGCTGCGGGTGAATCTTCTCACTCATCGCGCACCTCCCGTGCGGCGCGGCGCCCGCCAGGTCGAGTGAGACGATGTGTGTGCAGAAGTCGTGCCAACAGCTTCAGAGTCTGCTCGCGAACCTCTACCGCAAGGCTCCCCTACTGCGGAGTCGTCGCCAGCGGATGAAACATCGTCAGCTGATCGCGCGGTCCTGGATCTCTTCGGTGTCGCACAAGCACCTCCCGCATCGGGTAACGTAGGGTGCTCGGCTTGTAGCACGCCGCTCTCGTTGGCGCCCATTGCCGCACGGATCAGCCGATCGAACTCGCGCAGGGTATCGACGCTGACACTCGCGGTCTCCACCAGGGATATGCGGCAGCATGCAGCCGCATCAAACATCCATTGCGGTACTTCGAGCGAGCGGGCGACTTCGGCGCACTCGAGCGCGCATCGAAATACTGCTTGCTCTTCCTTCGTGAAGGCGCCAAAAATGTACGCCGAGCGGCCACACCACGGATGCCATTAGTATAGGACTACTCGCGACTCGGTAACATGGGCGTTCTGTTGTGGACTTGTACAACGAGGTGCGACCACACTCGAGTCTCGGGCAGCTCACGCCGGCAGAGTTCAAACGGAAGCTATCCACAACCAGTCCCGATATGGCCATTTCCTAAGGGGCCTTAGGGCCGAAGAAACCCGGCAGGTCAGTACAGTGATGCAGATCTTCCAGCTTGGGCCCCGTGCGCGTGGCACTCGCGCAAACCAAGCAATGATCGCGTTTGCCAATTCGCGTTTACGGCTCCGTGCGCGTCCAATATCCACGAGTCACTGATCGCAGAAAAGAAAAGCCTGTACTCCTGCGATCTTCTTTCTTTTGCTCCCATTCTTCGACGGCTTTGCTCGCTGGCCTAACCACCGATTGCTCATTTCGACCATGTCGCTGATTTGCGGGCGCATCACTCGTATAAACTCGGAGAAATCCTTATCCGATATCTCACCGGAAGATGTGCGGTCAGGCCGTCCACTAGCAATCGCGATACGCGGATGTCGGTTAAAGTTCGCGGTGCTCAAGAATCGCCGCACCGTCCGTACCGAATGCGCGAGTATTAGGAACGAGTTCCCAGTAAAAACAACGCAATCGTTTAGTCTGGCGATCTTGTTTTGGCCAACTCTCTCCATCGCATTCGCTTCGCATCCGAAATCCACAACGTCGGATATCCCATATGTTGGAAAAAATTCAGTAGCAAGCGATCCAAAGGAAGATTTCCGCCCGTTGATGCTCAATACAGCCGGGCGCCCCGACGCGTCTAAAAACGCTGGATGTTCACCCCATTTGGCTATCATTTCCGCGAGCTGTTGAGCCGCCTCGAGTACAGCTCTTGCGCTATCCATGCGTGATGATTTTCCAATAACCGCTTCCCGCGCTAACTCGGCCAACCTTGTCTCGCCCAGCCCATAACTTCTCAACGCCGCCATACATGCAGTAAGAAGTTCAATCGCCAGCGCATCTCGCATCGCCATATCCTGTGAATCCCCCGGCCACTGAACATTCGGGAGATGCTGCTGTTTCCCTCGGTCTCTCTTCTCGCGCCCTTTTGCCCTTGCCACGACTGCCTCCGGTCATTCCTACTTTGGCCAGCGCTCCGTCTGATAGACTGTCAGCCCAACTTTAATACGTCCCTTTTGTTTAGCACGCCGAGACCTGTTCGCCTCAACCGCGAGTTCGTGCTCCATCCCAGCGAGAAACGTTGTGGCACGACGACTGATAATGTCGCGCACGGCCGGGATTCTCCCCCGTTCGATTTCTATCACGCGCATTGAGTCGCAAAAGCGACGAGAGTCCGGCTGCTGCACGTTGTGTTTCAGTGTTTCCAGCAGCTCGCGCGCCCGGCTTCCGACTTCTGCGATGCCACTCAGATTGAACCCGTGAACACGAAAGGTGCGCCCGCGCACGCGCACTCTATGCTCAGACAGCGTCTGCACCGATCCCGCTCGCCTTAGCTGATCTAATACGACTCCCGGAGCGGCGCCAGGCACGTAAGTTGTCGAAAGCGATTGAAAACTCGGTCTGTTTCCTTTCTCCGGCAAGTCTCGCGGCTTTCCGCTAGTGTCAAGATAAACGGGATCGGAATACCAGGCTTGAAGCAGTCGGTTGGCACGATTGCTTTTTTGTTCTCGCGCATCTGCAATCTTCGGTGGCTCAGCGAGAATGCGCCGCACAAAGTTCCGATGCACGCCCGTCACCAACGATATCCGAACGTCCGATGGCTCAGAGGTGCTAGCACTTTGCCGCGCCAGCCATTCGCGCGTTTTATGGACGAATACGCCGCGCAGCAGACTTTCCGCTTCCGGGCTAGTCACCCGCAATTCAAGGAGCAATTCGACAAGCGGCTCCACAGCGGCCATTGCGGCCTGCGCGACGGCTGCCTTGCCGGAGATACTCACGGCCGTATGCCTCTTTCTATCCGGATATGCCTAGATAGCCATATGTTGACCGTGAGCACCATATCGGTTTCGAATGGACTATTGCACATCGTATGGGACAGAACTACATAATATCTGCCACAATTGTAGCATATACATCTGCTACAATTGTAGCAGGATATGGTTTCACTCTGATCTCACAAAAACCTATATGAATATCAACTACGGTGCGGTAGTCCGGGGCTCGCGCAATCTGGATCGATCCGTTGTGGTGCCTACTGTACTGATCGATTCCCCTCCGTCACCTCGCAAGGAATCGCAATCCATCGGAATCGATCGCCGTCGATCATCAAGTCGACAGGCGCAATCGAAATGCGTCCTCCGGAATGATGACTTTCGTTATTTCATTGATCGTCAAGGACGCCAGCATTTTAACTTCAGACAGCGGGTCTGGCTGGACGCGTCCGTACAGATGGCCTACACGCCCATCTATAGCATCGCGCTGAAGACGCTCGCTGTGAATCTACTAACTCTGGTGACTCGCAAGCGCGATTATCAAGCTGCGGTGGGACACACTTCGCGGCGCGTAGTATTGTTGGCTCCGTCTTTTAGTCGGGAGTGCCTGCTGGGGGCGCCCGATGAGGCTTGGGCGCTTCCGAAGACCACCATTAAGGCTTGGCTAGAGTCACGGTTGCGCGTGCGCACAGCGCCACGACCGAGATGATCCGACGCCCGCTCCAGCGCCCAGCGCCGCGGGTTGATAGCGGGTTCAGACCGTCGTCGGGGCCCTGCTAAATTCATCCAAGCGGGTCATTTTTTCGCGCACCAAGCGCGGTGCAAGTTATTGGCCACCACACTTCAAGAGTATCTGAGGGGCTTCTAGATCCGGCAGGACCGACACCGCTCTATATAATCCATGACGCTTGACAATTTCGGCACCCACCGACACGCGACAACGGGCCAAATATTTGTAGCTTTGGTCGCTTCCCCCCATGCTCTTTCATTCGAAAGCCGAAAGCGGGGTAGCCGACATAGATAGACCTTTGATTGCATTAATATTTGTTAGTCGAACGCACATTTCGGCCATCCGGGTAGTGGTTCGTCGTGAGTTCCTCGGACTAAACAACTCTCGCCTATGAAACGAGGCTTATTCCTCGTGGATTGTAAATCGACTGTCGTCAGCAACTTGTTCGCCTTCTTGCTCATCGATGTATTGCTTGATAATTTCATCCGTAATGGTACCAGAGCTGATTGCCAGATATCCCCTCGCCCACAGGTGCCGACCCCAGAACTTCTTCCTCAGATGCGAATACTCCTGCAGCAACATCCGCGAACTCGTCCCCTTGAGCCACCGCATGATCACGCTGATCTTCTGCGTCCGACGATAGCTCACGAAGACGTGAACATGGTCTCGTGAGACCTTGCCGGAGATAATCTCCAGCTCATGTTCCACAGCAATCTGCCTGATCGGGTTGCGCACACGTATCGCGACCTCCCTGGTCAGCACCTCTTTGCGGTATTTTGGGATCCACACGAGATGCACCTTCAGGTCGCTCTTCGTGTGCGCTCCCAGGCAGTAGTGTCGCACTCGACCACGTTACACGATCCTCCGCTTCGCCTGAAGGCGAGGGGTTCCCACCATCCCCGAAGGGGACTCTAAGCTCGCGGCGTCCCCGTGCATTGGGAATGCAGAGCCACTTCTATTCACCGTGAACCATCGCTCCACGTCTTACTTCCGGCCTGAGACCACTTGAAGTTAGCTACCGCCGCTTACGCAACAACTCTCGGTCCAGTCATAGACCGCCGCGAAGTGACTTTGGCCGCCGGCGCGCTATGCTCTCTAAAAGAGGATAGGTTATGGCGTATCAATTCACGTTATCAACCGTACTTCCTGCAACGCCGGAGGCGATCTACAGGGCGTGGCTCGATACTCGCCGTCATAGCGCCATGACCGGCGGTGCAGCAGTGATGTCGAGCCAACCCGGCGCGCAGGTCACGGCTTGGGATGGTTACATTTCGGGTACCAATGTCGAACTCGTGCCCGGCGAGCGCATCGTTCAGACTTGGCGCACGACTCAATTTGCCCAGGCCGACCCCGACTCCATGGTTACGGTGCAACTGCAGAGCACCGCTGAAGGCACTCGGCTTACGCTGATCCACAGCAATGTGCCTGATGGCCACATGAGCTATGAGCAAGGCGGTTGGGAGCAGTCCTACTTCGAGCCGATGCGCCGCTATTTCTCGCGGCTGGCGCATTTGCGCGCCGCATCCCGGAAGACCAAGCCGCATCGGGCAAAGAAAGGTTCAATCCGAAAAACTGCTGCCGCACGAAAAAACACCGCGAAAGGCAGGACCATCAAGCGCCTGCCGAAGAAAGGTGCATCTAAGAGACGCCCGGCACGCAAGCGTGTCCAGGCACGCAAACGGCCACGCCGGTCGTAGCATCCTCAAGTCTCCTCCGCTGCTCCGGCCGGCCAGCGGCAGCCGGGCCCATCTCAGATAGGCGTGCACCACGTCGATCAAATGCTTCGCGCCTCTAGCGCGCTCGCGATCCCGATCGCGCGCCGCATCCGAAACGTGCATGCAAATGTGATCCTCGAGCGGCTCGGCCATCAGGCTGCTAGCGGCGCCGCGCCGCGACACGGCCAACTACATCACTTTGGCGCAATCGGCGCCAGCCTTCAGTGCGCGCTCGATCGCCTCGACCTGCCCGCGCATACGGCGCTCGCGCATTCGAGTCTGCGCCCGTTTCGGTGAAGTCGAGAATTAATACACGCATGCTATAGCAGGCTTGCCAGGTATTTGAGCGAGATAGAATGAACAACAAGGCCACCGCTCTACTGCGGCTGCACCTGTGCTGGACCTTCGGGCTCGGGCTGATAGCCGTGCGCATGGTCTGTGCCGCCGATTCCGACGGCACAAATGCGCCCATACCCGCGGCGGTGGCGGCGCCGTCGAGTACCTGGCCGATGCTGCTTGGGGCGCAGTACACCCTGGTCGATCAGAATCAGTCGCGGCTGTACTCGCCCTATTCCGGTCCGCTGAGCCGGAATCCCAACGGCGACACCGAGGCAATCAATACGGTCGGATTCTATACCGGATGGGCGCCGGTGAGTTGGGGCAACTCTACCTGGACGTCGAAAGATTCGTCGGTGAGGGTATCGCGGAAGCTCCCCGCCGAGCGGCCTAATCGGGATTGCCCTTCCGAGCACTGGCAACGCAGCCTACCTTCCGCCGAGATTGGAGGCCAACTGGATTAGTGGTCATCAAAATTGCTACTCCCGCTGCTGGACAGCACCAACCTCTGCGCAGGAACTGGCTCTCTGGATCGAAGACGCGTTCTCAGCCCGGACGAGCCGTGCTGATTTGATTCAGAACCCTTCAGAAATGATGAAATACAACCGCGAATGCCGAGTGCACGGGGTCACACATTGAGCGAATCGCACATCGAGCGTCTCCTGTCGAAAAACTCTACTCCCAAGTGGTCCTGTCCGTCAGGAGTTACACCCTACGAACCCGCCTCAACGTCTTTGGTTTGAAAGCGCTATACGCGCGGTGTGACGTACCCGTGTCGGGCGTCCGGTCTAATTGATTGAGGCGGATTTCGGCCCCAACTTCTCTGCCCGGATCCAACCATCAGTCCGGGATTCCAACAGGTCGAGCGGCAGGACACCGCCACTCAGCATCTCGTCGTGAAATCGGCGAATGTCGAACTTCGGTCCCAATTCTTTTTGGGCGCGATCGCGAAGTTCGCGGAACTTGAGTTGGCCCAGTTTGTAAGAGAGCGCTTGCGCCGGCCAAGCGATGTAGCGATCCGTTTCAGACTGGATGGTGGGTTCGTCGATGGCACCGGACTTGCGGAGAAAGTCGACCACCTGATCGCGGCTCCACCCCTTGGAATGGATGCCGGTATCCACGACGAGGCGCACAGCGCGAAACAGCTCACTGCTGAGGCGGCCGTAGTCGCTGACGGGGTCCTGATAGAAACCGACCTCTTTGCCGAGTTGTTCGGCATACAGCGCCCAACCCTCGACGTATCCGGAGTTACCCCCGTGCTGGCGAAACTTTGGCAGGCCGGACAGTCGTTGCGCCACCGACAATTGCATGTGATGCCCGGGAATGCCCTCATGATAGGCAATGGCTTCGTCGTTGATGAGCGTGCGTTGTACGAAGTTGGAGGTCGCCACGACCACGCGGCCCGGGCGTCTGCCATCGGGCGTACCGGTTTGGTAGTGCGTGGCCATGGCCGCCTGGAATTCGGGGATGGCCTCCACAGTGACCGGCGAGCCGGGGATAAAGCCGAACAATTCTGGAAGCTTAGGTTGCATCTGTGCGATGTACTTGCGGAAATCATCGACGATCTGTTCGGCGGAAACAGGTATGTACTTGGGGTTAGTCTTAAGCGACTCGCGGAAGGATGCCAAATCCGCGAAGCCTTCCTGCTGCGCAATGCTCAGCATGTCGGTCTGAATGCGATCGATCTCGCGCAGGCCGATCTGGTGAATCTGCTCGGGAGTGAGATTGTCGACGGTGGTGCGGCTACGGATGTCGTTCAGATAGCGCTGCTCACCCCCCGGCAGCGACGTGACGGCGAGCATGGTGCGACCGTAGGGAGCGTACTCATTGGTGATGAAACTGCCAAAAGCCTGGTATGCGGGCAACACTTCGTTGACGACTACCTCGGTAATCGCTGCGCTCAGGCGTTGCTGCTCTTCCGGCGAGATGCTGGCAGGAAATTTCCTGGTGGGCAGCAGGAACGGGTCTGCCGCGATGACGCCCCGGCACTGCATGCGGACTTTCTCGAGGAGGAAGCGCACCGGCATGAGATGATCCTTCATGCCGGCGCGCAGGACTTCTTCGGTCTGAGTGAATACGCGCGGAATCTGATGGAGACGGGCGATATAGTCTTCATACTGCTTCACCGAATCGAAAGGGACGGCCAGCGGGAGATCGGCGAGGTGGACCTGCGGGCCGTCCATCTGGCTCACGGGCATCTCGTATTCCTTGAACCGATAGTTTTTGACGCGCTGCTGGAGCGTATGCAGCAGAACCTGGTGCGATAGTGTGTCTTGCTCCGAGAAGCCCGCGGTCGGAATCGCCTTCAGGCGCGCGAGAAACGCCTCGTCGCTGGCGTGCTCGTTCTCGATGGCCGCAAGGTGTAGATGGCGGTCAGTAACCGTGTAAATCTGGCGATGAGGTGCGGATTGTCCCCTCAACGCTTTAAGTCAACCGCCGCTGATTGATCCCTATCAGAGGACCGTCCGGTCCCTTCTTGTTGTTCGTTACATCGGCAAAGCCGAAGCCCAGTCTGCCGCCGTCAGGCGGCAGATTGGTTTTGGGGCGAGTGCGGTGGTCATGGGCGTGCTACGGCAAGGCAACTATTTCGAGCCTTCCGCTATGCTGCAGGGCAAGTAAGCAAATAGACGAAGGCCCGGGACGTTTGATTGGCGTCGAACCCCGGGCCCTCGGTGCGCAGCGCCTTGGCAGGCGTGTTTGCAGCTCCTTTATGCCTGCCTTGCCCGGCGCTGTCCAGTGCTTGGGGAGGGGCATTGGGGCCGCTTCAGCCACCGACCTACCGGCTCTACAACTGCCAGCGCTGCAGCGTGCAAACACGCATCTGCCAACGATGCGATCACGGTCAGATTTACTGCGGCGGGGAGTGTGCGCGCATTCGCCGCCGCGAGTGCGTGCGCCGGGCCGGCGCACGCTATCAGCGCACGCGCCGCGGGGCGTTATGCCACGCCGCCCGACAACGCGCTTGGCGCGCGCGACGCCAAGCGGTGACGCATCAGGGATCGCCAAGCGGCGAGCTTTGCCGGAATGTATCGGACCATCCGATCAGCACACAGGACATCACCGATGCGCCGCGCGCCGCGCCCGTTGTGGCGAGCCGTTCCAGGGGCCAAGTGCCAGCTCGCTGCGCGTTCTGTGGCGCGCTGTTGCCGGCATGGACGCGGCTGCGCCTGTGGCCTTGGAGCGGATAGGCCGGTACAGAGTGCACCGAGGGTATGCCGGTGATCTCGCGCGAGCTGGAGGCCGAGATCCTGCGGCTGCATCACGCCGAGGGCTGGCGCGTCGGCACGATCGCCCGTCAGCTGCAGGTGCATTACAGCGCCGTGCGTCGCGTGCTGACTCAGGCCGGTATCGTGCTCGCGCCCCAGCGAACCCGCCCCTCGAAGCTCGATGCGTATGTCCCCTTCATCCAGGACACCTTCACGCGCTATCCGACGCTACGCGCCAGCCGCCTGTATCGCATGGTGCGCGAGCGCGGTTACGCCGGCGGTCCGGATCACTTCCGCCATCTCATGGCCCGCTATCGGCCGCGCCTCGCCGCCGAGGCATATCTGCGCTTACGCACACTCGCAGGCGAACAGGGGCAGATCGATTGGGCGCACTTTGGCAAGTTCGTCGTGGGCCGTGCGCGCCGGCCGCTGATGGCCTTCGTGATGGTCTTGAGCTACTCGCGTCATCTGTTCGTGCGCTTCTACTTGAGCGCCACGATGGCCAGCTTCCTGGATGGTCACGTCCAGGCCTTTACCTACTTCAATGCCGTACCCAGAACCTTGCTCTATGACAACCTGCGCAGCGCCGTGCTCGAGCGCGTGCATGATGCAATCCGCTTCCATCCGACGCTGCTCGAGCTCGCCGCCTGGTATCACTTCCAGCCGCGCCCCGTGGCCGTGGCGCGCGGCAACGAGAAGGGACGCGTCGAGCGCTCGATCCGCTTTGTTCGCGAGCGCTTCTTTGCCGCCCGCCGCTTTGCCGACATGGCCGATCTCAATGCCCAGGCGCTCGCCTGGTGCGCGGGCGAGGCGGCCGAACGGCCCTGCCCCGAGGATCGCACGCGCAGCGTGCGCGCGTGCTTCCAGGAAGAGCAACCACGGCTGCTCGCGCTGCCGAGCGAGCCCTTCCCGTGTCAGGAACACGTGATGGTGCGTGCCGGAAAGACCCCGTACGTGCGCTTTGACTTAAACGACTACTCCATCCCACACACGCACGTGCGCCGCAGCCTGCAGCTACTCGCGACCCTCGACACCGTGCGCATCGTTGATGGCGCCGACGTCATTGCCGTGCACGCACGCAGCTTCGATCGCGGTGCGCAGATCGAAGATGCGGCGCATATCCAGGCCCTGGTTGATCATAAGCGCGCCGGCCGCGCCCATCGGGCCATCGATCGGCTGCATCACGCCGCCCCGAGTGCAGCGCGCTTCTTCAAGCTCGCCGCCGAGCGCGGCGTGCATCTGGGGAGCCTCACTCGTGGGCTCATCGATCTGCTCGACACCCATGGGGCCGCGGGGCTCGAGGCCGCCTTGACTGCCGCGCTCGCCGAGGATGCCGCGCACCTGGGCGCCGTGCGTCACTTCATCGATCTGCAGCGCGCCCAGCGCGCGGCGCGTCCGCCCGTCGCGGTCACGCTGCCGGAGGATCCGCGCGTGCGCGCACTGACTGTGCGGCCGCACAAGCTCACCGACTACGAACAACTGGCCCGGGAGAGTACCGATGAACGCTCAGATGATGCCTGTGACGACGACGCCCTCGAGCGCGGCCACGACGGCAACGACGAGCCTGTCACTTGACTCGCTTAAATCACGCCTGCGACGGCTCAACCTCTTCGGGCTCCTGGCCCACGCCGAGCAGATCCTTACCGAGCCGTGGATCGAGCGCGTGCTCAAGATCGAGGAGAGCGAGCGACAGCAGCGCAGCCTCGAGCGCCGCCTGGGCAATGCGCGCTTAGGTGCCTTCAAGCCGCTGGCTGACTTCGACTACAGCTGGCCCAAAGAGCTCGATCGCGCACTACTGGAGGAACTGTTCACCTTCAGCTTCCTCGAGCAGGCCGCCAACATCGTGATCGTTGGCCCCAATGGCTTAGGGAAAACGATGATCGCCAAGAATCTGCTGCAGCAGGCGATCCTGCGCGGGCACAGCGCGCGCTTCACCGCAGCCTCCGACATGCTGCACGATCTGGCCGCCCAGGACAGCTCCACGCAGCTCGCCCGCCGGCTACGCCGCTACATCACGCCGGCCTTGTTGTGCGTCGACGAGGTCGGCTACCTCTCCTATGACACGCGCTACGCCGATCTGCTCTTCGAGGTCATCACGCGCCGCTATCAGCAGCACCGCTGCGTGATCTTGACCACCAACAAATCTTTTGGCGAATGGAACCAGGTCTTCCCCAACGCCACCTGCGTCGTCGCGCTCGTGGATCGGCTGGTGCATCGATCCGAGATCCTCACTCTCGCCGGCGACAGCTACCGCCTCAAGGAAGCGCAAGAACGCGCCGCGCAGCGCGCCTCGCGCCGAGCCGCTGCCAAGAAGACTCGCCGCGGGAGCTCGAGCAATGCAACCCAATGATCTGCCCATCGTGTGCTTGCCGATGGATCTCTCCGACGACGGTGCAGCCAAACTGATCGACTTCCTCCGCGAGCTCACTGAAGCCCTCGAGCGTCACTACGCCGGGCAGCTCCTGCGATACGCCCACCGCTATGAACCCGAAGCCACGCCCGATCCCCAGGACAACCCCGACGAGCGTCCGTTCTGAATCTCAACCCGCCACTGCGCCCCGCACCGCAGGCATCCACGCTACAAGCCGGGCTGTTGACCAAATCCGCGCCTCACCACCAAAATCCTGCGCTTCTACCTAGCCGCTAACA
>Ga0116222_1001333_pt1 | contig 13815 bp, 8 predicted proteins | sample Sb_taG_12_FD_88963 | JGI IMG/M metagenome (GOLD analysis project Ga0116222, IMG submission 88963) | Peat soil microbial communities from Weissenstadt, Germany - Sb_50d_9_AC metaG | ecosystem: Environmental > Terrestrial > Soil > Wetlands > Peat | place: Germany: Weissenstadt | collected 2010-09-21
TTACCTCGAATCTGAATACCTTGTTCCGTTAAAACAACGACTTCGACCGCGACCCCACGGGTACTTTCGGCGCCCTTGAAAACTCGTCCGGGCAGTTCGCTCCTCTGGTCATCTACCACCCGAATCCCGGTCACGGTTATGGGGTCGGCATCACCTACACCATCAGCCCCACCATGGTCAACGAATTCACCTTCGGCAAGAGCTACAACACCTGGGATTACTACGCCCATGACCAGTCCCAGCTCAGCCGCTCGAACATGGGCAACCCTCCGTCTTTCGATAATTTCGCCACCGACCCGAAATTCTTGGCCGATCAGAACAAGCCGCGTCCTACGCTTTCCCCAGGCAGCCAGAACTTACAAATCGGCATCCCGGATTTGAGCTTCGGCGGCGGCCAGGAGCCCAATGAAGCCAGTTACAGCGCTCCCTGCAGCGGCGATTGCCCCTACACCAACTGGAACGATATTTACAGCTTCAACGACAATCTCAGCAAAGTGATCGGCACGCACAACCTGAAGGCGGGACTGTATTACGAGCGCACCGGCAAAGTGGAGCAGAACCAGTTCAGCAGCCCCTACCTGGGCTCCTACAACTTCGCCAGTTCTTCAGCCATGCCCAACAATACGCAGGATGGGTACGCGAATGCACTCCTGGGAGATTTCAACAATTACACGGAGGGCGGCCGGGTTGTCGGAAACTACTGGTTTACCGATGTGGAGGCGTTCATCCAGGACAACTGGAAAGTCAGCCGGCGCCTGACCCTCGATTACGGAGTCCGTTTCTACCACCAGCTTCCTACGGAAAACCTGGATAACAACACTACCGAATTTGTTCCCTCAGCCTACAGTCCTTCTCAGGCCATGCGGCTTTACTATCCGGGCTGCACAGTCTCGACGGCCACCAAGGCCTGCCCCACCGCGAACCAGATTGCCGTCGATCCTGTGACCGGCTACACCACCTTCTTCGCCCTCAATGGCACGCTCGTGCCGGCATCGGTGGGCGGCTATACCGGCACACCCGTGCCCGATCCGGGCATGATCCGGGCCGATGGCGCCAGCCCCCTCCTCCCGCGCACGCTGTGGAACGTGGCCAACGTAATTCCGGCATTCCGCTTCGGCGTGGCCTGGGACGTGTTCGGCACCGGCAAAACTGCCATTCGCGCCGGCTTCGGCCAGTTCTTCAACCTGGTCTCCACCCAGAACTCCCAGAACTTTTCCGGCAACCCTCCGGATATCTACAGCCGGGCTGTGTACTACTCAACCGTCGACAAGATTCCCAGCCTGGCCTCCACCGCGGGAATCACCCCGATTACTCCCGGCCAGACCATCGGCAATCAGAAAGTGCCGGGCTCGCTCAACGGAAGCTTCATGATCCAGCAGAAACTGCCCCTGGATACGGTATTAGAGGCGGCGTATGTGTTCAACCTGAGCCATCACTTGAGCGCCACGTATCAGATCAATGCGGTGGCGCCGTATGCGGAGTATAACCCCGCTAACCAAAATCCGAACGTGGCCTATCTGCCTCCCAATACAAACGGCAAGAATCTGAATGATAATTACTTCCGTCCCCTGCCCGGCCTGGGCGCGCTGACCGACATCGACTATGCGGGCAATAGTAACTACAACTCCCTCCAGGTGAGCGTGCGGCGCAACTTCACGAGACACCTCTCCTACGGGCTGGCTTATACCTGGTCGAAGACTATGAGCGACTTACTCGCCAATCCGAACGGCGCCACCCGGAATTCGGCCGAGTTTACGCAGATCACTCCGTATTTCACCGATAAGTTCCGGAACTATGGGCCCTCGTACCAACCCACGCCGCAGGTGCTGGTGATCAACTACATCTACGAGCTGCCGAACGCCGGTTCCAAGGTTAAATTCAAACCCGTGGGCTGGGTCACCGACCATTGGACCCTTTCCGGCATCACCCAGTGGCACAGCGACATCAAGGTTACCGCGCCCGCCATTTCCTTTACCGGAACCACGTCCACCAACCCGCAGATGAACTGGACCGGCGGCTTCGAGCCGGCCCGTATGATGATCGTCGGCAACCCGCAGCTTTCCTCCGGCGTATCGTTTGTCGGAAATACACCGCTGGCCGCGGCTCCCGGCGCCAACGCCAACGGCACGCCAGGCAACCAGCTCCTCAACGAGGGCGCGTTCGTGATTCCCTTCCCGTGCAGTTTCACTCCCGGCCCGACGCCGCAGCAAGGCATCGGTCAATCGATGGAGTGCTACGGTAACGCCGGACCCGGCAACATCGTCACGCTGCCCGGCACGCGGATGAATAACTGGGACGTGACGCTGTCCAAGTCCATCCCGCTGAAGAGTGAGAAGCGAGTGCTCATGTTCCGCATCGAGGCGTACAACGTTTTCAATCACACCCAGTTCAGCTCGGCGAACATTTCACCCCAATACAACTGGCCGCTGTGGCAGCAGGGAGTGCTGGAGCAGACCAACGCCAACCTCGGACGGTACACGGCTGCCCTGGCTCCACGCCAGATGTCGCTCTCGCTGCGCCTGCAGTTCTAGGAGTAGGACAGGCCTCCTGGCCTGTCCTTTCCGCTTGTCTTCCCCCGCCCTTTCGTTGTACCCTAGCAAAGAAAAGGCGAAACCGCATGGACCTCTCGCTCGCATTCCCCGAATTCTCCCAGGAGCTGGCAGTCTCCTCCAAGCCGTCGCTCGAGATCGTCGTCTCGCGCTTCCGCGCCATCCATCAGAAGCCCGATTCGCCCGTCCGCGCCATCCACCACGAGCCCGCCGCCGCCGGCGCCTTCGCGGACATCCCCGCCGCCGTCGACCCACGCCTGCGCGCGGCCCTCGAGAAGCGCGGCATCTCGCGCCTCTACGTCCACCAAGCCGATGCCCTCGACCACATCGAAGCCGGCAAGAACGTGGTCATCGTCACCCCCACCGCCAGCGGCAAGACCCTCTGCTACAACCTGCCCGTCCTGAATCTGCTCCTCCGCGACGAAGGCGCCCGCGCCATGTACCTCTTCCCTACGAAGGCGCTCGCCGAGGACCAGCTCCACGAGCTGCAGTCCGCGCTTGAAGGCATGGGCTCCGGCATTCGCGCCTTCACCTACGATGGCGACACCCCGCAGGACGCGCGCAAAGCCGTCCGCCAGCGGGCCAACGTGGTGCTCACCAATCCCGACATGCTGCACAGCGGAGTCCTGCCGCACCACACCAAGTGGGCCCGCTATTTCGAAAACCTGCGCTACATCGTAATCGACGAGCTGCACTATTACCGCGGCGTCTACGGCAGTCACCTGGCCAACTTACTGCGGCGCCTCAAGCGCATCTGCGAATTCTACAACTCGTCTCCCCTGTTCATCTGCTGCTCCGCCACCATCGCCAACCCGCGCGAGCTGGCCGAAGCGCTCACCGGCGACAAGTTCGAGTTAGTGGAGCGCAACGGCGCCCCGCGCGGTGAAAAGTATTTCGTCTTCTGCAATCCGCCGGTGGTCAACCGCCAGTTGGGCATCCGCCGCAGCTACATCAACGAGTCGCGCCGCATGGCCCTCGAGTTCATCGAGCGCCGCCTGCAGACCCTGGTCTTCGCCAATAACCGCCTGGCCACCGAGATCCTCGTCACTTACCTCAAGGACGCCTGCGACTCCGGCCCCATCCCCAGCGAAACCGTGCGCGGATATCGCGGCGGCTACCTGCCGCGCGAGCGCCGCGAGATCGAGCGCCGCCTGCGCAATGGCGAGATCCGCGCCGTGGTGGCCACCAACGCCCTCGAATTGGGTATCGATATCGGATCGCTGGATGCCGTGGTGATGGCCGGCTACCCCGGCACCATCGCCTCCAGTTGGCAGCGCGCCGGACGCGCGGGCCGCCGCCAGGGCACCTCCGCCGCCGTGCTGGTGGCTTCCAGCGCGCCTCTCGACCAGTACATCGTGGAGCATCCCGATTACTTCTTCGGACGCTCGCCCGAGCACGCCTACATCAACCCCGAGAACCTCGAAATCCTGCTGGCCCACCTCAAGTGCGCGGCCTTCGAGCTGCCCATCCGCGATGGCGAGAAATTCGGCCGGCACGACACCATGGAGGTCTGCCGCTTCCTCGAAGAGACCGGCTTCCTGCACCACTCCGCCGGCGCCTGGCACTGGACCTCCGACACCTACCCCGCCGACGCCACCAGCCTGCGCTCCGTATCGAGCGACAACTTCGTGGTGGTCGACACCACCGGCGAGCCCAAAGTCATCGCCGAAGTGGCGTTTACCGCGGCGTTGACTACTTTGCACGAAAAAGCCATCTACCTGCATCAGGGCCTGCTGTTCCATGTCAACCGCTTCGACTACGACGAGCGCAAAGCCTACGTGAGCAGCGTGGATTGCGACTACTACACCGACGCCATCGATTACACGCAGGTCAAAGTGCTCGAGGAGTTCGAGGGCGAAGAACTGCCTATCTGCACAGAAAAGCCCGCGCGCCGCGTGCACGGAGATGTCCGCGTGAATCGGCAGATCGTGGGCTTCAAGAAGATCAAGTTCTATACCAACGAGAATGTCGGCTCGGGCAAGCTCAACATGCCTGAGCAGGAGATGCATACCACGGCCTTCTGGCTCCACTTCCCTGCCCCGTTCCTGGCGCGCCTGGGCGACTACTCCCCCACCGAAAAGCAGAGCGGCATCGTGGGACTCGGCAACGCCCTGCGCACGGTGGCCGCGCTGCTCCTCATGTGCGACCCGCGAGACCTGGGTGTCGCGCTGAGCGAAGAGATCGCCGGCGGCCTCGAGACCTTCGAGCCCAATCTCTACCTCTACGACCAGTACCCCGGCGGCATCGGCCAGAGCGCGCCGCTCTACCGCCTCACGCCGCGCCTGCTGCAACAGACCGCCGAGCTGCTGGCCGGGTGCGGCTGCGAGGCCGGCTGCCCCTCCTGCGTGGGACCCGTGGGCGAAGTGGGCGAGCGCGGCAAAGAGGTGGCCGGGCGTATCCTGAAAGAGTTGATGGCCTGATGCGCTACGCCATTCGCGTTCTGATCAAATCTCCCGGGTTCACCATCGCGGTGCTGGCAGCCCTGGCGCTGGGCATCGGCGCCAATACCGCCATCTTCACCGTGGTCGACGCCGTGCTGCTGCACCCTCTCCCCTATCCCGATTCCGAGCGCATCGTCGACATCGCTCGCGCCGGCGGTGGCGAGAACAAGGTTCCCATGTTCACCTACTGGGAGCAGAACAACCCCGGCTTCGGCAACCTCGCGGCGTACCAGCCCAGCACCAACCTCAATCTGACCGGCACTGACACGCCCGAGTTAGTGAAAGCCACCAAAGCCTCCCGCAATTACTTCCGTCTCTTCGGGGCGATCCCCATCCTCGGCCGGACTTTCGCCGCCGCCGAAGACCAGCCCGGAGGTCCGCGCGTGCTGGTGATGAGTTACGGCCTGTGGCAGCGGCGATTCCGCGGCGACCGCTCGGCTCTCGGCCAGACCATCGCGCTCGGCGGCGCCTCCTACGAGGTCATCGGCATCCTCTCGCCCGGGTTCCAACCGAATCCTCCCGCCGACGTCTGGATACCGCTCCAGGCCGATCCCGCCTCCACCGACCAGGCCCATATCCTGAGCGTTGCCGGGCGGCTGCCGGCTGGCGTCACGCTCGCGCAGGCCAATGCATGGATGGCGGTGCTCGGCCAGCGGTATAAGCAAACCCACCCGCAACAATTGGGAAACGACGAGAAAATCCAGGTCGCCTTCCTGCGGCAACGGATCACTGGAGACATACGGCCCGCGCTCGCGATCCTGCTGGGCGCCGTGGGGCTGGTGCTGTTGATCGCCTGCGCCAACGTGGCCAACCTTCTGCTGGCACGCGCCATCGGCCGCCAGAAGGAGATCGCCATCCGCGCCGCCATCGGCGCCGGGCGCTGGCGCATCGTGCGGCAACTGCTCACCGAGAGCCTGCTATTGGCTCTCGCGGGCGGAGCGTTGGGCCTGCTGCTCGGATCGTGGGGAGTGCAGGCGCTCCTCGCGCTCACGCCCGGCGACCTGCCGCGCGCGGGCGAAATCGCCTCCATCCCCGCGCTCGATGTACGAGTGGCCGGGTTCACGCTCCTGCTGGCGGTGGTCACCGGAATCGTGTTCGGACTCTTTCCCGCCCTCCAGCTCTCGCGCACCGAATGGACCGTGCGCGGGGGCACCGGACGCCATCCCATGCGCGGCGTTCTGGTAGCCGCCGAGGTCGCGATAGCGGTGGTGCTGCTCTCGGGCGCGGTGCTGCTGATCCGCAGCTTCGCCGCCATGCACAGCGTGACCTTGGGATTCGACCCGCACAACCTTCTCACCATGGAGGTCTCGCTCGCCGGCGCGAGCTATTCGCAGCCCGCCGCCGTGGACCGCCTCGCGCGCCAATTCGTCGCGCGCGCCGAGGGCATCCCCGGCGTGGAATCCGCGGCCCTGGCGAGCACGCTGCCCCTCTTCGGCCAACAGGACATGATCTTCGACATCGGACGCGCGCCTCTCAAAGACTTCAAATTCTCGGGCGACGTGCAGTGGCGCTTCGTCTCTTCGCACTACTTCGAGGTGCTGCGGATTCCGCTGCTGGCAGGCAGGCTCCTGCGCGAACAGGAGCCCGAACACACGGTGGTCATCAACCAGGCCATGGCCCGCAAATTCTGGCCGACTGCTAATCCCGTGGGCCAGCCGATCCTGATCGGACCCGGGCTGGGACCGGGCTTCGAACAAGGCGTCACCGAGGTAGTCGGCATCGTGGGAGATGTGCGCGAGCGGCTCGACCTCGATCCTCCGCCCATCATGTACCAGGCGCCGTCGCAAATTCCCGGCCTCGCCATGACGGTGGTGAACAGCCTCTCTCCCGGCGCTCTTCTGGTGCGCACCCGCCCGGGCGTGGCGCCGATGAGCGTCAGCCGGCCGGTTCAGCAGGCCCTGTTGGCTATCGATGCGCTGCCCGTCACCGAAGTCAGGACCATGGAGCAGGCGAGCCTCGAATCGACGGCGCGGCAAAATTTCAACCTGCTGCTGCTCGGCCTGTTCGCGGCCATCGCGCTGTTGCTGGCGGCGGCTGGAGTCTACTCCGTGATGTCCTGCAGCGTGGAGCAGCGGACACGCGAGATGGGCATCCGCGCCGCCCTCGGCGCCAGCGGCCGCGACACCGTGCGGCTCGTGCTGCGGCAAGCCCTCCGCATGGCGCTGGCGGGCGTGGCGGCGGGCATCGCGGCGTCTTTCGGGCTCACCCGCCTGCTGAATGCCCAGTTGTTCGGGGTGAAGCCTTCGGATCCGCTGACCTTCACGGCGGTACCGCTCATTCTGCTGTCCGTGGCGATTGCGGCCGCCTCCGTTCCCGCGCTGCGGGCCGCCCGCGTCGATCCGATCGTGGCCCTGCGCCACGAGTAGCCGCAAGCCCGACCCGATCCATCAATCCCTGGGTCTTATCAGCAATGAAACAAGATAGTCCTGAGCGATATTCTCGTTCTGAATCGACTTCCATGCGGCAAATGCATTGGCCGCTTTAGTCACTTCGGTGACAGCTTCATTTGAAGTCCAGAACGTCGCGTTGTCATAATCCGCAATGTGTCTCTGGTCCTGCAATTGGACGAACGACTGAGCAACTGTCTTGAGATTCTGTACTAGTATGGAATCTTCCCCACCGAATGGAAACAGTTTTGGATCTGAGATCCGCCTGGAGACCTTCTTCATCATCCCGTGATCGAACATCCTCCCGAGAGCATCCCTGGAACTGGCCCGGCTCCAATTGGAAATCGTTTCACTAATTAACAGATGGAAAACAGCATAATAAGCCGTCGATACGGCTCGCCTGAGATCTACTTGTTTCGGGCTCGTGGGATCTTTATGGGCCAGCTCAACAGCCTGCTGGAGAAGTTCGTCGTGGTAAGCCATGCCCTACGCCCACGCGCCATCGTAGTGCCAGGCCTGCTCGGACTCGCTGCGGAAACTGAAATACGGGTAAATGCCCCACTTTTCGTAGGAGCCCACCTCATCGAAGAGAACTCTCGAGACCCGGCCCGTGACTTCGCCAAGTCTGGATTCCTGGCTGGCCGCATCTGATAGGATAATCCGGAAAAAGATGGAAATCTCTCCTGTCGAATCCGTTCCAATGCGGTATCGGACGGAACGGACTTCATCGGTATCGAGCTTCGCGACCACCCTCCTTACATCTTCCGCGAGTTGCGCTTGATTGACGATACCGCTTGGGAGAATGGGCATTCCCCTATTATCTCTCTTCGTCTGCGGGAAGGCAAAAGCTTCAGTTTCCCGGCACACTCCACGCGGCCAGCGCCTGCCAGGGGCTGGTCTGCGCCGCGAGTGTCTGCGCCGCCAGCCACACACCTTTGAAGCCGGCAAATGCCGTCTTGAACGTGACCGGCAGCGTCAACGTCAGCGTGTTGCCGCTGGCGGTCACGCTTGCGCCCTGCGCCGAGACCGTACACTGGCTGTTAGAAATGGTATTGTTGCCGGTGAGAGCAATACTGCCGGCCTGTGTGCCATCGCCGTTATCCGGGTACAGGTACAATTGATTTCCGGGCCTGTAGTACGCGATGTAGCAGGCGGCGCGGCCATCAATGGCACTGTTGATCAGCGCCCACACGGTCTGCAGATTTGTGGCGCTGGACTGGTCCTGGTAACTGACCGTGACCGTTTGGGTCAGTGAATTGCCCGAAGCCGGGGTGACCACCACCGGGTTCGGAAACGTGGCCGGCATTGTCGGTACGGAGCGGACTCCCACTGTCTGCCAGCCTGAGTTGTTCTGCGCCGTATCCCGCGCGGCGGCATACACTACTTTGTTTCCCCCAAAAGACGATGAGAAACTCACATTCAGCGCCAGCGTGAGCGTATTCCCGGCGCCCGTGGCCGAAGAGCCGGCCAGGGCAACGGTACACTGGCTGTTGCCCACAACGCCGGTGCCATCCATGACCTTGCCCGAGATCTCGGTGGAGTCGCCATTGTCGGCTACGATGTAGAGTGCGTTCGACGGCCGCGAATAGGCCAGGTAGCACGCCTGCCGGCCGTCCAGGACCGTGTTAATCAAAATATTGACTACGTCCAGCGACTGGTAACCGCCAGGGGCGCTGTATGTCACGGAAATCGAGTTACTGCCGGCGCTTCCCGTGTAAACGATAGCGGGCGCCGCCGCCGTGGCAGATGAAGTAATCGACACATCGAAAGCGTCGACCCACACCCACGCACCTCCGGAGCTCGCATTGTTTGCCCCGGCGACTGCAATTGCCAGGCTATGGCTAGCATTGCTGAGACCACTCACCGAATAGACTACCGCTTGCGCCTGCGTGTTGGCCGAGTAAGTGTCGATTGTTCCCTTCAGCGCGCCATCCAGGTACACTTGCGCGATGCCCGACCACGGATCGCGGTAGCCGATCCACTGCACGCCCGTTCCGGTGAAAGTGAACTTCGCCTGGCTGCCCTGGTCCATGGCCAGGATCGCCGAACCACCGCTGTTGAACGCGCCGTTGTTCGGGAACCAGGTCCCCGTCAGTTGGACCGCCGCATTGTCCTGCTCGTAGCGAACCACCGAGGTTGCCGTGGGAGCAGGGGTGGGAGGAGGATTCGATGGCGGCGCGGGCGGCGGCGCCGCAGTGGATGGGCCGCCCACGACGATCAGGTAAGTGTCGCCGTATTGGGCCGTATATCCGTCGATGGTCTGCAAATCGTAGTCGCTGCTATAGACCACCCGGCTGCCGTCGCGGCTGGTGGACATCTTGGGCTGCCAGTTGTAGGTATTGCTCTGGAACGGACGGCTGCGATGATGGGCCAGCCGAAGCACCTGCGAGCCGTCGAGCTTGATCTGCAGCAGCTCATTGGTGTACGCCACCCATCCGCTCGCCGATGGAGCGGGATTGCTTGGGGCGTAGGTCTCCACATAGACAAAGCCGCTGTTGTCGGGGGCGGAAATGTGCACCGCCAGGCTCCAATCGAACGTCGCCAGGCAGGTTTGTGTCCCGTCGGCCAGCCGGATCTTCACGATGCCGTTGTTGCAGATCGGCTGTGGATCGTTGGAGTTGGTCCACACCAGAACTTCGTCGCCATTGGTGTCCAGAGTGACATCCTTGTGGCCATCGGCCCGGCCCACCTGCCGCAAAAAGTTCATGTTGGCGTCGAACAATTCCTGGCCCGTGGACCGGGCGGTGCCGCTCTGAATCCAGGCAACGATCACATTATTTTTCGGGGTGATGTAGATGCTGTCGAAAGCGGTTCCTCCGGTGTCGAATACGGGAGATTTCGTGTCAGTGCCGATCCGATACTCGAAGACGTACCGGCTGTCCCCGGCAAAAACAAAGTGATCGCCGTCGAAAGAGATGTCGGACTCACCCATGCCGCTGATTGCCGAGTACTCACTGAAGGTGTGCACGATGTTCATGGCCCCGGTGGAGATGTCGTAAGTCTTGAACTGGTTGCCGTGAACGTAGTAAATCGTGCGATTGTCTTTTCTCGACCACCGCGGCTCGCTGGATGCGCCGATCTCGAGCGGAAGATCCCGTATATAGAAGCCGGTTCCGTCATAGAGTCCGAAGTAACTTTGGTGCACTAGAAGAATCTTCGAATTGTCGCTGTTGAACGGGCTCATGGTCGAATACTCGTCTTCGACCCACGTCAGGTTGCCGCCGATGTCGGCGTTCGGCATGGCCAAGGCATTCGATATCCGTTTGACCGTCGTGCCGAAGACCGAGTCGACATAGGTACCACCCACCGGCGGCGGCTGGAAAGTACTGTAGTCAGCCGGAAGTTCCACGCCCCGGGCCGCCAACTGCGCAAGCGCCGGCGCCATCGAGCCTGTCAACACCACCGTCAACGGGAGCAGGACAGTTCGAATAACTGCTTTCAACGGGCTTCTCCTTTGGATCAGGCAGGGCCGCCGGCGTTGACCAACCTCGGAAGGTCCGCCAGGATGCGGGCCGTTCGTAAGAGACGGGCGGCCAGTTTCTCGTCGGTCAGGCAGGCCTCGGCGCCGCACTTGCGGACTGCCACTGCCAGGCCTTCCACCGGACAGAACAGGATCAGCCTCGAAACGGGGCTGAACTGCCGGATGGAAGCGACCACCCGGCAAATCCCGGTGCTGACTGGTTTCACATCCGCCACGATCAGTTCGGGAAGGAGTTGTCCGGCCTGCCGCTCCAGACTCTCCAGGCCGCTTACAGCGCCTGTGACTTCAAACTCGGACCGGCCCCGAAAAAGATGCCCGATGATGCGGGCAAGCGGCGGATCGCCGACTACCAGGATCGTGATTTTGCGCAATTTGTCCTTGGCTCGGTTTCTCCTTGCCTGAGCCCCTGATGGGCTCTTGTTCCAAAGTAAGGGCGGTAAGGTTGTGGCTCAATTAGGCGGGCACCTTAGGGTCGGGTCTTTCGCACCCTAAGAGATATGGCGCGACGGTGTTCGCGCAAACAATAGCGTCGCTGTGTTTAGCCTGGGGACGAGCGGGATCGAGCGGCACAGTGTGGCCGATTACGCCTCGGGGTGATGCCCCGATCTCAACTCCCGAGGCATTTCACATTCACCTGATTCGTTTGGAAGGTGGAATGCTATCGGTTACGGCCTGGCCCGAAAAGTTGAAACTAATCTATCTTCTATTAGCGATTGCATGGCGCCTCCACGCGCAATTGCCGCCGGACCAGGACATCCGTTCGATCCTGGAGGAACGCATCGATCGTCTGCATCAGGGCGTCGGCATGGTGGTGGGGATCGTCGATCGTAGCGGGCGGCGCTTCGTGTCGTACGGCAACTTCGGCGCCGACGATGCGCGGCCGGTCGACGAAGATACCGTCTTCGAAATCGGCTCCGTGACCAAGGTCTTCACCTCGACGATCCTTGCCGATATGGTGCGGCGTGGCGAGGTTGCCCTCGGCGACCCGGTGGCAAAGTATCTGCCGCCGCATGTGAAGATGCCGCAGCGCGGCGCAAAACAGATCGCCCTGCTCGACCTGGCGACGCACACTTCGGGCCTGCCGCGCATGCCGGCCGATTTTTATGGGGATTACACCCTCGAGAACCTGTTCCAATTTCTTTCGCAATTTCAACTGCCACGCAACGCCGGGTCGAAGTTCGAGTATTCGAACTTGGGAGCAGGTCTGTTGGGGCAGGCGTTGGCGCGGCGCGCGGGTATGGACTACGAGGCGTTGGTGAGAGCGCGCGTCACGGAGCCGCTGGGGATGGCGAATACGGGCATTGCTCTTACGCCCGCCATGCGGGAACACTTTGCGCCGGGGTACGATTCCACGCGCGACCCGGCGCCGAATTGGGACCTGCCTGTGTTTGCCGGCGCGGGCGCGCTCCGCAGCAGCGCGCGCGACCTGCTCACCTTCGTCGCGGCACATTTGGGATATGTGGAATCGCCCCTGGCGCCGGCCATGCAGTCGATGACCAAAGTGCGCCGCAAGGCCGGGGACGGATACGAGATGGCGCTGGGCTGGATTGTGACGAACCGGCATGGGCGGCAGATCTTCTGGCACGACGGGTCGACCTTCGGATATCAGGCCTTCGCCGGCTACGATGCCAAGGCCGGCGTAGGAGTGATTGCGCTCTCCAATATGGACGTGGACGTGAGCGACATCGGCATGCACCTGCTGGACCCTTCCGCGCAACTCGAGACCCTGCGACCTTTGGTGGCGGACGAAGAAAAGCCCGACCCGGCTTTCGCGGCCAGTCCCGAGTTTTCGGGGCTCCTGGAACGCGTCAGAAGTGGTTCCATCTCGGTCCGGCTGGCGGATGGCCGCGTAATCGATGCAGTACTGCCCGATGCCGTGCTGCCTGACACCGCCGATCTCGCCGCGGGCGTCATCGCCGCGCAATACCACCTTGCCGACCGGGTACAGGCCGCATGCCGGCCGATCAAGCCGTTCTACGATGCGAAAGCCTTCCTCCACCAATATCTGGAATTGAAGAGCCTGCGGCTTTTGCGGCCGGCCACGCCGGAAGAGCTTGCCGGCGAAGTTGCCTTGCTGTCGTGGCATACAGGGGAGAATCTGCTGAAGCGGCCCGATCCGGTTCGCGCCGGCGATGACGCCGCGGCGGCAAACGAATGGGAGCGTGTGCGCCGCGTGAACGTGGAGTATTTGTCCAAGCTGCCGGATTTCGTGGCCGACGAAACCGCATGGAGATATCGCAGCAGCATGACCTCCCGGCGCTGGCGGCTCCTCGACACCATCGACCTCGAAATCGCGCTGAGAAGCCATCCCGGCCGCGGGTCGCCTTGGACGCGCCGCAACATCCGCTTGAACGGCCTGCCGTGGAACCGTCCACTGCCGTTCGTACGCTGGTTCACGTTTGGCATCGAGCTCAACGCCTTCGACCCGGAGTGTACAACTAAAATCGAATTCGTCGAGCGCCAGGAAGTGAGTGGGAAGTCACTGCTGGTGTACCGCTTCAGTTCTCCGCCCGGCGGATGCTTCTTGACGTGGGAGAACGGAGGAAACCGGTACAATCCCGCGCGAACGGGCCGTATCCTGGTGGATGCCGCCCGCGGCAACATCATCCGGTACGAGGAAGAGGCCAGCGGCTATCCCGCGAAGTTTGGGATCGATTGGAGCACGATGGTGGAGAACTGGGGCAACGTAATGATCGGAGAGTCTTCCTGGCTGGCTCCCGTTTCGGCCGAGCTGATCGTGCGGATGTCGAATGGCAACTTGCTCCGCATGAGTGTGGAGTACAAGAATCACCGTCACTTCGAGGCTTCGACCAAAATCACATTCGGCAAAGAGCGGTAGCGCAGCGGCCGCCACCAGCCGGCGTCCGGTGAGGAAGATGGCCGGAAGATGCGCCACTTGCCGGCCCGCAAGAACGCCGGCTGAAGCCGGCGGCAGCCAAGATTGGCTGCCCCACAAA
>Ga0116222_1001342_pt1 | contig 13738 bp, 9 predicted proteins | sample Sb_taG_12_FD_88963 | JGI IMG/M metagenome (GOLD analysis project Ga0116222, IMG submission 88963) | Peat soil microbial communities from Weissenstadt, Germany - Sb_50d_9_AC metaG | ecosystem: Environmental > Terrestrial > Soil > Wetlands > Peat | place: Germany: Weissenstadt | collected 2010-09-21
GGGGGACTTCGGGATCGTGAATGTGCTGATCAAGAATGTGATCGATGGGCGACAGGCGTGCTATGTCGCATACGAAGCCTTCACCGGCAATCTGTTCCTGGTGGATGACGCAGGAGACGCGGGCGGTCCGTTCGCGGGGGAGATGCCGGTGAATGGAGGTTCGACGGCTGTCCAGAACAGTCAGTGCACGATCAATGGGACGGGCTCGACGGCTGCGTTCTCGCCCAATATTCTGACGCTGACGTTGAACATTACTTTTACGGCAGCCTTCAAGGGTAACCAGATTGTGTACGCGGCGGGGCGGGATAGGTCGGGCGGCAACAACACGGGCTGGCAGGCAGTGGGAAGTTGGACCGTGCAATGAGGCTCTGTTGACGGCCGTCGCCAACCGGTGCCAGCGGGAACCCGACCGCGCTTTCTCCTGGATCGGCGCCACATGTGTTACATTTACGATAATCACCAAGCCGTACACGGGGGCACACGAAAGGATACAGCTACGCTATGCGCTTAAGGACTTCTTTACGCCGCTGGTCATTGCTATTGATCGCAGCGGCAGCCAGCCTGGGCGTCGCCGGCCTGGTATGGGCCCAGGGACGCGGAGCCGCCCAACCCCAAGGCCCGCCGCCCAACGTCTCGAACGACCCGCTGTTGCGCGGGTTCGAGTTCCGCTCGATCGGCCCGGCCACCATGATGGGCCGCCTCGACGATATCGCCGGCGCCGAGAAAGATCCGATGATCATCTATATCGGATTCGCAACCGGCGGCGTGTGGAAGTCCACCGACGGCGGCAATCACTGGCACTCGCAATTCGACAACATGGAGAACGAGTCGGTAGGCGCCATCGGCATCGCGCCCTCCGATCCGAACGTGGTCTACGTGGGCACGGGCGAGGCCAACAACCGGCAGAGCGCGTCCATCGGCAACGGCGTCTGGGGCACTACGGATGGAGGCCAGCATTGGAACCATCTTGGCCTGGAGAACACCCAATCGATCGGCCGCATCGTGGTGGACCCGGCCAACGCCAACGTGGTCTACGTGGCGGCCAACGGCCACCTGTTCGGCCCCAATCCGGATCGCGGGCTTTATAAATCGACCGACGGCGGCAAGAACTGGAAGAAGGCGAAGTACATCGATGCCGACACCGGTTTCACCGACGTGGCCATCGATTTCTCCAATCCCAAGATTCTCTACGCGGCGTCCTACCAGCACCGGCGCACCTGGTGGGGATACAACGGCGGGGGTTCCAACAGCGCGCTGTGGAAGACCACCGATGGCGGCGACACCTGGACCAAGATCGATGGAGCCGGCTGGCCGAAGGCCCCGGACGGAATCTACGGCCGCATCGCGATCTCGGTCTTCCGCGCGAAGCCCACCACCATCTACGCGCAGGTGGAAGTAGGCGCGAGCGCCGGCACCGGCGGCGGCACCACGGCGGAGGGTGGTCCGGCTCGCGGCGGGCGCGGCGGTGGAGCGGGTGAATCGGCCGATCCGGCGGCAGCCGGCCGCGGCGGGGCTGGTGGCGGAGGCGGCGGAGGCGGCGGTGGTGGCGGCGGCCGAGGCGCCCCGGCTGGCCCCCCCGATGGCAATAAGAGCGGCGTCTACCGCTCCGACGATGGCGGCAAGACATGGAAAGTGATGAGCAATCAGAATCAGCGCCCCATGTACTTCAGCCAGATTCGCGTCGACCCCGTCAACGACCAGAAGATATTCGTGGGCGGCAACCCCGGGCAAATGTCTCTCGATGGCGGCAAGACGTGGCAAGGGCTGACCGGCTCCCACACTGACTATCACGCCATCTGGATCAATCCCAAAGATACCCGCATCGTGGCCGTCGGCCATGATGGAGGTCTCGACATCAGCACGGACGGCGGCTTCACCTGGGACTACCATAACGATATCGCGGTGGGCCAGTTCTACCAGGTCTCGGCCGACATGCGGCGGCCATATTACGTCTGCGGCGGCTTGCAGGACAACAACGCGTGGTGCGGTCCGAGCGCGCTGCGCTCGAACACGGGCCCCGTCAATACCGATTGGTTCACGGTAGCCGGCGGCGACGGCTTCTACACGCGGCAGGACCCCACGGATTGGGCGATCGTCTACGGGGAATCGCAGGATGGCAACATGAGCCGGCACGATCTGCGCGCGGGCACGCAAAAGAGCATCCGGCCGAACTTCGGCCCGGGCCGGGGCGGCAATCCGCCGGCCGCTGCCGCGGAAACTCCGGCGAACGCTGCCGCCCCCGCGGCTGGTGGCGCCGAAGCTGCGGCGGGCCGCGGTGGCGGTGGCGGCGGTGGCGGTTTCGGCGGCGGCCGAGGCGGGCCGCCCAACGTCGTCAACGCGCCGGCCAATCCCGAGCCTCTGCGCTTCTACTGGAACGCCCCGTTCGAGATCTCGCCCCACAATCCGGCCGTGGTGTACATGGCTGCGCAGTACTTCTTCAAGTCCAACAACCGCGGCGACTCCTGGTGGATGAATCCCACCGATCTCAGCAAGAAGGTCAATCGCTGGGCGCCGGAAATGCCGATTATGAACGTTGCGGGCGACAAGCCGATGGCGTCGAAGCACGATGGCTATTCGGCCAGTTCCCTGGTGACCCAGGTGCGCGAGTCGCCATCGCGGCCGGGCATCATCTGGATCGGCACCGATGACGGCAATCTGCAGGTCAGCCAGAACGGCGGCGAGACCTTCACCAACGTCTACAACAATATCAACGGCGCCCCCAAGCCCTACCCGCAGATTTCGCGCATCGAGCCCTCGCATTTCGATCCGGGCACGGCCTACGTGGCCATCGACAATCATCGCAACGACGATTGGAAGCCGTATCTCTTCAAGACTACCGACTATGGCAAGACGTGGCTCAACGTGAGCGGCAACCTGCCGGCCAACGGGAACATCAACGCCTTGCGCGAAGACCTCGACAACCCCAACCTGCTCTTCGCGGGCACGGAGTTCGGGTTGTACGTGAGCGTGCGAGGCGGCGAGGAATGGAAGAAGTTCATGACCAACCTGCCCAGCGTGCGGGTGGACGACATCCTGATCCATCCGCGCGACCGCGACCTGATCGTCGCCACGCACGGGCGCTCGATCTACATCGCCGACGACATCACGCCCCTCGAACAACTCAAGGCGCCGGGCAGCCAGGACCTGGTATTGTTCGAGCCGCGCTCCGCCGTCCTGTGGAAGAACGATGCGCAGGCCCAGCGGCATGCGACGAATCGCGATTTCAAGGGCCAGAATCCGCAGGGCGGGACCGCGATCGATATCTGGGCCAAGTCCGACATGGGCGCGGGCAAGGTGGAGTTCCTGCAGAACAACAACGTCGCCAGCACCATGGACGTGGACATCAAGGCGGGGATGAATCGCTTCCAGTGGAACATGCGAGGTCCGGCGCCTGCCGGTGCGGCCGCAGGCGGACGCGGAGGTCGCGGCGGCGGACGCGGCGGCGCGGGTGGCGGGGCGCAAGGCGCTGCCCCTGAGGCCCCTGCGGCTGGTGCGGCAGCGGGTGCCGCGGAAGCCGCGGGCGGACGCGGAGGACGCGGCGGCAACACCGGCGTACCCTTCGTCGCTGGCGGAGGACGTGGCGGCGGTGGCGGCGGAGGAGGCGGCGGCGGTGGTTTTGGCGGTTTCGCCGCCCAGGGGAACCTGGTCGAACCCGGCACCTACATGGTCCGGCTCACGGTTGGCGGCCAGACCCAGACCTCCTCGGTGGATGTGCTGGAAGACACCTGGATGCGCCCGCAGTAGGACAGGCCTCCTGGCCTGTCCCCGGAGTTTGGCCATGTGGAAAGACGCCCAGCCTTGGTGGGCATGCTTCAGCCTGCGCCGTGGCGCACGCTCTCAGCGTGCCGCGTCGACACTCATGTCGACGCTCATTCTTGGGAGGGCAGGCTAGAGGCAGGCGAAGCCGCCTGCCCTACCTCTGAGAACGCGGCAGTTTCGCCTGCGCGCGGCTTTTACTTCTTCTCCGTTGCCGTCGGCTCCTTGGTCGCAGGCGGCGGTTCCTTCGTCGCGGGTGGGAGGTCCGGAATCGTGGACTCCCGCCCCACGTGCCCGCCCAGCCCCTCTTCGAGCGCAATATGATACTTCTCCAGAGTCAGTCCCAGCACCTGATCCAGGGCCGTCTGCGCATGCGCTACCGACGTCAGGGCATTCCCCTCGGAAAGCTGGGCGGCGATCAAGGCTCGCTGGTCGGCCATGATGGCATTGTAGGTCTGGGTGCCGGCGGACTTCTTCCGCTCCGCCTCCAGCAATTGTTCCTGCAGCACGCGGTGATCCCGAGCGACGATATATCTCCCTCGCGCCTGCTGTAACGCGCTCATCTGCGCCGCGATATCCACCACGATCTTGTTGGTATCCCTCTGGCTGCTGAGCTTGGATTGCTGAAACTGCAACTGGTCGATCCCGTAGTCGGCCTGCGCCACCCGGTTCCCGATTGGGATCGAGAAAGTCGCGCGCGCCTGGTTGGTCGGGAAATTGTGGCGCAGAACCTGCCCCACCGCGGTGCCATAACCGCCCACGAAATAGGGATTGGCGCCCGGCCCGGGCGAACCGGCCACGCCCCGGTCTTGCGTCACCGCCTGGACTGTCAGGGACGGCAGCAGGGGGTTGGTGGTTCCGGCCAGGTTGATTTCCGCCATCTGGTCGCTGTAATTGGATGCCAGCACGTCGGGCCGCTTGGCCATGGCGGTCGCCACCAGTTCCCGCAGCGGCGCCAATTCCACCGTATCGGGTACCTCGATGCGATCGAGCGGAATAATTTCCGCCGCTTCGAGGATGGGATCTTCCGTGTGGCTCAAGGCCTCTTTCAGCAGGATCGACCGATTGCGCACGGCGTTCTGCGCGATGACGGTGTCCTGTCGGCGGCTGGCGAAATCGGCTTCGGCTCGCGGCAGATCCACTGCCGCGATGGCTCCCACCGAGATCTCGTACTTCGTGTCTTCGCGGAATTTCTGCGTGATCTCGAGCGCATGCTGCCGCTGCGTCATCTCGTCGCGTGCCCCCACCAGGTCCCAATAAAGGTTGATCACGCTCACCACCAAGTTGAGCAACTGCGCCCGGAACTGCTCCCGCGCCGCGACCGTGTTGATGGTTTGCCGGCGGATGTCGCGGTCGTTGAGCTTGACGCCGAAGCCCTGCAGCAGCGGCTGCGTGATCGCGACGTTCATGAACGGTCCCACGGCGGGATTCAAGTTGTCCTGCGCGTTCTCCTTCAGATACTGCTCGTAATCGCGGAACTGCACGGTGCCGCCGGTCAGCAGCCCTTGCTGAATCACGGCATTGTACGTGTGTACCGACTGAATCAACGCGTTGGTCTGGCTCAACACCTGCAGCGGCTGCGGCTGGCTCAAATGCGAGAAGTTGACGGTCGATTGCAGAACCGCGTCGAGATTCGGAGTAATCTGCCCCACCTGCTGAATCGTCGTGCCGCCGCCGCCGCCGCCACCGCCGCCGCCTCCTCCGGTGCTCAAGCCCGCGCTTTGCGTGCTGCCGTTGACGCCCAGACCACTGTCCACGCTGGCAATTTGGGCGTTGCCGGCGGGCACCCCGCGATACGGCCCGCCGGCCTTGGCGCGCTCCAGCCCCGCGTCGGCCAGCAGCGGCCCATAACGGGCGATCTCCAGATTCAAATTGTTCTCGATGGCCAGCGCGATCGCATCCTGCAGCGTCAGGTACAGGTTGCCCCCGCGAATCAGGCTGTACAACCGGTTCGAGTTGGTCAGCCGGATGGGTGGAACGGTGGGCGCCATGTACGACCGGATGGGCGCCATGACCTGCGGCCTCACGATGTACGGCTGGTCCTGCGCGCCGCACAGAGAAACCAGGCAGACGCCCGCGGCCAGGGTCCTGCGGATTTCCCGGGTGTTCATCGCAATCCCTCCAGCTTCATCGCGGCTGGCCCGACTGGCTTGGCCGGAAGCTCCGGCGGAAGGAACGACTCCCGCTGCACTCGTCCGGAAGTCGCTTCCGGCATGGAGATGTGGTTGACATCCAGCGTGCGGCCCAGGGCTTGGTCGAACGCGATCTTGGCATGCGTGTAGTTGGCCATGGCCTGCACTTCCGCATCCTGAGTCCCCACCAGGTCCTTTTGCGCCTGAATCACCAGCGCCACGCTGCCCACGCCCGCCTGAAAGCGTTTTTGCTCGGCCTCGAGTGTCTGCTCGGCCAGCACCCGCGTCGCCACCGCCGTCTCATATCGGGAGCGCGCCTGCTGCAGGCCGATCAGCCCGGTCTTCACTTCCACCCGCACCTGGTTGACGGCCCGCTGAAGCTGTAACTCTTTCTGCCGGGTCTGCAGTTGGTCGGTCACAAAGTCCGCCTGCGCTGTGCGGTTCCGGAAGGGAATGTTGAGCGAAAACCCGACGGAATAATCCGGGAAATTGCGGCGGAAAACCTGGGCCAGGGCATTGGTGTTCCCACCCACAAAGTAGGCGTTGGGAATGCCCACGCCGGGTACCAGGACCGCATTCGCCGGGCCGCTCAATCCATGGCTGGTGAAATCGGCGAAGGCCTGGAGCGATGGCAGCAGCGCGTTCTTGTTCCCCTTGAGCATGATCTGCGAGCTCTCCAGGTTGATCTTGCTCTGGTCGATTTCATCGCGGTGCGTGAGCGCCTCCTCGATCAGGTCCTGCACCGGCCGCACCTCGTCCGCCTTGGGAATCTCGATGTGGTCCAGCGGAATGATGTGCACGTCGTCCAGCCAGGTATTCTCCACGCCGTTCCGGTTCAGGGCGTTCTTGAGAACAATCTCCTGCTGCTGTACGTTGGTCTGCGCGATCAGCAGATCCTCCTTGCTTTGAGACACCTCGGCGGCCGCGCGGGTCACTTCAATTCCCGCCATGGCCCCGATGGCCACCTGTTTCTTGTTGCCTTCGTACAGGTCCTGCGCGGTCTTCAGTCCCTGTTCCTTGATCCGCACGGCGTCGTTGAAACTCACCAGGTCCCAATAGAGATTGAGCACCGCCGAAACCGTAGTGACTACCTGGAGTTTTACCTGCAGATCGGTAGACTTCAGATTGTTTCTCGCTACCTTGATATCGCGATTGTTGACCCCGGGGCTTAGACCCTGCAGCAGCGGCTGCGTGAAGTACAGGTCAAAGTACCCGCTCAGCGACGGATTCAGAAGGTAGTAGCCGCTGTTGTAGTCGTTCCGCGAGTCGCCCAGCGTGAAATACATGCTGGTGCCGCTGATGAATGTCTGGCCGTACTGAAAGAAGAGGTTTCGATAGGTGTTGGTGAGCGCCGTGGTACCGGTCAATTGTGTGTTGCTTTGCGGGGTTGTACTGTGGCCGATAGTGGCTTGCACGGCAAGATAGGGGTCGAGACCGGGAATCCCCGGCCCAACCTGCGTGATGACGCCGCCGCCCGTCGAGATCCCCGCCCCACCCACGAGTCCGGCGGCGTTGGTGCTGATGCCCGCTGTCGAGACACTCACCGGCCCCGACACCACAGGTGTGTCGATGGGCCGCAGCAGGGAGCCGCCTTCCGCGCGCCGCAAGTTTTCCCGCGCCAGAAACGGGCCGTAGCGCTGCACCGCGATATCGAGGTTGTTTTCCAGGGTCAGCGCGATCACATCCTGCACGGTCAAATATAGATTGCCGCTGCGAACCAACTGCTGCAACCGCGGCGTGTTGACCAGCTTGGGCGGCGGAACGATCCGCTTCTCGAGATGGAAGGGACGAACGAAACGGCCGATCACCGGGGGCGGCTTGGGGCTCTCGATCGAGACTTCCGACTGAGCCTGCGATTGGGCGAAAATAGCGGAACCCGAAGCCATCAACATTACGATTAACATCTTCATAGAAAACGCCTCTACGGTGGCACAGGCATTTCTTGACCCGTCACCGGGCCTGCCTGTGTTCCAGAATGCTTGCCATGCTGTCAGCGGCAACCAGGGATGGGGTGCAATCCCACTTCCACCGGCACTCTGGCCCAAGGATCAGTCCTGGCAACGTTCTCCAGGCTTCCAACCGGCCGGGGGTGTCCGATTTTGAGACCGGCTGTTCGATTTCGTAGCACCCTGCCACTGTTATCCTGAAGCTCGGAAGTGCCGTGACCTGCAAGACTTGCCGCGTTCCCATGATCGAGCTGAAGGGCCACATCTACCACAAGAAGCGCAAATGGAAGTGTCCCAGGTGCGCCCGGGTGAAGATGCAGAAAGCGCGGTGAAATGGTATAACCAGCCCATGCGGCAAGCCTTCATCGTACTCGCCCTGGCATCTCTTGCGTGGGGGGCCGATTCCCGGCCCAAAGTTCGCGCGGTCACCGCGTTCATCAATATCGACCCCAAAACGTACGCCGCCGAGTACCAGGACACCATGAAGTTCCTGGAGACCGCCCGCGAGGCTTATCGCAGCGCGGGGTTCGAGGTGGAAACGGTGCGCATCGTCACCCAGCCGTACACGCGCTACACCAGCGGCATGAAGCGCGACGATGCCCTCACCTTTCTTTCCAAGCTCGACGACCTGGGCGCGAAGCTCAAGTTCTCGCCCAATATCGGGACCGCCATGCTGGGGGATGGCGACGATGTCTCCTCGCTCGACATGCTGGCCCAGGCCCTCGCCACCACCAAGCTCAATGCCAGCCTGGTGGTGGCTGGTGAAGACGGCGTGCATTGGCGCGCCATCCGGGAGGCGGCCAAGCTCATCAAGAACATCGCGCAGCGCAGCCCCCACGGAAGCGGCAACTTCAACTTCGCGGTCACCGCCATGGTCAAGCCGTACGGCCCGTTCTACCCCGGGGCGTACCATCTGAGCGCCGGCCGCACCTTCGCCGTTGGTCTCGAAGGAGCCGGCGTGGTGGCCGATGTGTTCGCGCAGTACCACGACCCGCGCGAGGCCGAGAAGCAGTTGTCGGCCGCGCTGGCGAAGCACATGCGCGAGGCCGAAGCAGTGGCTACGAAGATTGCGTCGTCCAGCGGTTGGACGTACGCGGGAATCGATCCCACTCCCGCGCCCCTGGGCGACGTGTCGATCGGCCGCGCCATCGAATTGTTCACCGGAGGCCCCTTCGGGACGAGCGGCACCATGACGGCCGCGGGAATCATTACGCGCGCGGTGCAGTCGGTCCCGGTGAAGCGCATCGGGTATTCCGGCCTGATGGTGCCGGTGATGGAGGACAACGTTCTGGCGAAGCGCTGGGCGGAGGGCGCCTACAACATGGATTCGCTGCTGGCCTACTCGGCGGTCTGCGCCGGGGGGTTGGATACAGTGCCGCTGCCCGGCGACGTGAGCGAGGAGCGGATCGCGCGCATTCTGGGCGACGTGGCCACGCTGGCCTACAAGTGGAACAAGCCGCTGGCCGCGCGCCTGCTGCCGGTGCCCGGCGGCAAGCCCGGCGATCGCACCGCGTTCGACGATCCGCGCATGGCCAACACGGTGATCCAGGCCCTGAAGTAGTGCCACCATTCGCCGGCCGCGAAACCGCTCCCTTGCTCGTCAAGGGCGAGAGACGGTCGCGGCTCCGACAGGGCCACGACTCCGACAGAGCCACGACCCCGTTCGGAGCCGCGACCGTCAGGGAGCGGTTTCCCCCTCTTGACTTCTCAGTAAGCCTTGGCTTACCGTAAGTCATGGCTGACCATCAAGCGATGCTGGCCGCTTTCGCCGATCCCACGCGCCAGGCCGTCTTGAACCTGCTGCGGCGCCGCGCTTTGACCGTCGGCGAATTGGCCGGCCACCTTCCGGTAAGCCGGCCCGCGGTCTCGCAACACCTGCAAATCCTGAAATCCGCGGGCCTGGTGGAAGAAGAGCGCCAGGGCACCCATCACTTCTTCCGTCTGAACCCGGCAAGCCTGGCCGAGCTGCGTTCGCTGGTCGACTCTCTGTGGCAGGACGCCCTGGCTGCGTTCTCGAATTTCGTCGAAAAGGAGAATCCTGAAAGTGCCCGAAAAAAGCAAAACAAGCGAGCCCATCGTCCAAACCGTGTGGGTAGATTGTCCCATCGCTGAGGCCTTTCGCTTCTTCACGGAGGGCTTCGCGGAATGGTGGCCGCTGCAGGCCCACTCCATCCACAAGGAAGATGCCGAACGGTGCGAGATCGAGCCTTGGCCCGGCGGCCGGGTCTTCGAGCGTACCCGCGAAGGCAAGGAGGAGGATTGGGGGGCCGTCATCGCCTGGGAGCCTCCCGGGCGATTGGAGTTTACGTGGTCTCCGGGGACAGTCGAGGTGGAATTCGAAGTGGAAGCGGACGGCACGCGAGTCACTCTCATTCACCGCGGCTGGCACCGGGGCTCAGAACTGTCGTGCGCAGTGACCCGCTTTGCCGAGGCCCTGCGGCAGCAGTTAGTGGCGAGTTACTAACATGGAAAACGCCGGCTACGATCCATTCGTCCGGGGCCGATTCCCCGTTGGCGTGCGCACGATCCAGGCACTCGATAAGGCCCGTGGCCGCCTTTTCCCTTGTGAGATCTGGTATCCCGAGGCAGCCCAGCCGGAAACCTGGCCCCTGATTCTTTTCTCGCATCATAGCGGCGGGCACCGCCGGGCGGCCACGTTTCTAACGACTCACTTATGCAGCCACGGGTATGTGGTCGCGGCGCTCGATCACTCCGAGGTGGTGGCGCCGGAACTGGCGCGCAAGGATGGCGAGACCGCTGAGCAAAGGGCGGCGCGAGCGGATGCCTGGATTGCGAGCCGCGTGCCCGATATACACTTTCTCCTCAACTATCTGCTCGAGTCGGAAGCTCACCTCGATCCGGCCCGCATTGGACTCGTGGGACACAGTTTCGGAGGCTGGACCGTACTAGAGGCGACTGCCGCGGAGCCGCGTGGGGGGGCCGTGGTGGCGCTCGCTCCCGGCGGAGCCTCCAACCCGCGGCCGGGGATTCTTCAACTGAAACTTACTTTCGCCTGGGGGCGTGACGTTCCGACCCTGTACCTTGTGGCGGAGAACGATACTCCGCTGCCTTTGTCCGGCATGTACGAGTTATTCGAGAGGACTCCGGCAACTAAACAGATGGTCGTCCTGCGCCGGGCCGACCACTTACACTTCATAGACAACGTGGAGCAGGAGCACGAGAAGGTGCGGGCCATCCTGCTCACCGCCGAGTTGGCTAAGATGGCGGAGGAAATGCGTCCGATCGCGGAACTCTGTTCAGGGGAGCAAGCTCACTTATTCGTGCGTGGACTGACTCTTTGTCATATGGATGCGGTACTGAAGGGCCATCAGGAGGCGCAACGTTTCTTGTCCGGCGATATCCAAGGTGAACTCGCGGCGCGGGGCGTCGACGCTTTCCTGCACCAGCCCTGACGCGCAAGTGACGCGAGGCTTGGAAATAGCCGGCTCACTGGTTAGTCGGCGCTGCGGGGCTCGGATTCGTTCCCGCCGGAGCGGGTACGCCAAGCCACCCCCCCGCCTAAAGCCTTGACCAGGACAACCGTCGCCACCATGCGTTCGCCTCCAATCTGCGTGGCCGTCCGCTGGTTCGCGAGCAGCGCCGTTTGTGCGTAGACGACGTCGAGATAGCTGACCAGGCCGCTCCGGTACCGGTTCAATGCGATGGTCTCGGCCTGCTCGGCGCTGACCACAGCATCCGCGTTCGATTGCGCCTCGCCGGCCAGAATGCGCAGCGCGGCCAACTGATCTTCTACCTCCTGATAAGCGGTCAGCACCGTCTTCTGATACTGCGCGAGCGACTGCCGGTACACGGCCCATGCCTGATCCACGCCGGCTTTCACTCGGCCGCCGGTGAACAGAGGCGTGATCGCAGACGCGGCAAGCGAAGCGATGGCGTTCTGCCAACTGAACAGGCTAGTCATGCTGCTGCTCTCAAAGCCGGCGGCGCCCGTGAGTGAGATGTGGGGTAGGGCCGCCGTCTTGGCAACGCCGATCTCCGCGTTCGCCGCTGCAACATCGCGTTCCACCTCCGCAATATCGGGCCGGCGCGCTAGCAATTCGGCCGGAAGCCCGGAGGGAATTGCCGGCGGCAGCCCGGCGCCTGGACTGAGCGGCAGCGGACTACGCGGAATCGAAGAGTCGGACGCAGTCTTTCCTTCGAGCACTGCGAGCGCATGTTCCAGTTGCGAGCGTTGTACATCCAATGACTGCGCCTGTGCTTTTGTCTGGTTCAAAAGGGTCTCGGCCTGCTTGACTTCTAATTCGCTGTTCAGGCCTCCGCGAAACCGGTTGGTCGTCAAATCCACGGCCTTTTGCATATCCTCCACCGTTGAATCCAGCACCTGGCGTTCGGCGTCGGTCTCGCGCAAGCTGTAGTAGTCCATCGCCACATTGGCTTCCACGGCAAGGCGCACAAATCGCAAATCGGCGGCGGTGGCCTGTTTGGCCGCATTGGCGGATTCAATCGAGTGGCGCACGCGACCCCAGGCGTCGACCTCATAACTGAAAAACGCCGGCAACTGAAAGTCGTTGAAAGTCGCGGCTTGTCCGCCGGTATTGCCATTGTTGGGCCGGTCTTGAGCCTCACGCGTTCGCGATGCGCTGGCTCCCAGACTGGTCGTTGGAAACAGGAAGGAACGCGCGTACTTGGCCCCGGCTTCCGCCTGCTCCACGCGGGCCATGGCCAACTTGATGTCTTGATTGGCGGCATCGGCTTCAGTTTCGAGCCGGGCCAGATCAGGTTCGTTAAATACGCGCCACCAATCGCTGTACGCGATGTCCGGCGTACCGGAATCCGGCACGCCGCCTTCTTTGAAATTCGCCGGAACTGGAGGCACGGGCTGGTGATACTTGGGGCCGGCCATGCAACCGGTCAGCGCCAGAAAGCCTAAAACAACCGCTGCGCGAGGCCACATAGTCAATTCCCCCTTCCACTGCCGGAATCCGATTGCACCGCGACACGCATTCCATTCGTCAGAAAATCCGGCGGATTGGCGATCACGGCATCGGTCTGCCGGACTCCACTCACAATCTCGATCGTGTCCCCAAAATCATGCCCAAGCGTCACTTTTCGAAGCTCGACTTGATTCCGGCTGTTCACCACACCCACTTGCGGACCGTCCGCCTGGAAAAGGATCGTGCTCGCCGGAAGCACCAGTGGCGTAACACCTAGCGGTAGCTGAAAATGTACGTTTGCGTAAGCTCCAGGAAGCAGTTCACGGATGGATTCGGAACATCCAGCTCCACCGTCAATGTTCGAGAGTTAGCGTCGATTGCGCCGGTGGTCGGCGTAACTGCAGCCACAAAATGACGGTTCGGAAGCTCGGTCAGGTCCATGGATGCCTTCGTACCGGTCTTGACTTGCTTGCTGAATTCCTCGATCGGCGGGATGCGAGAGGGCGATATACAACTCCGCGGCCGCCATCAGCACACCCGCGACCGGCGTCCAGCAACCAACCAGCAAGAGCCCCGCCGCGCCCGCCGCCACCAGTTGCAGAACGGCGAGCGGCGGTAGAGACGCCGTCAAGGGCCCTGCAATGCCAGGTAGTAGGAGTGGAATCGCCGCTACTACTCGCAAGAATATGAGCCCGCTTCCTGTCCAACCCTCGGGAAATGTCGAGAAAAGCCGTTGCAAGATAGGTCCCGTTATTAGGCTACCTGCATTCGGCACACATCGAAACCCCTGGAAGCGGATTGCGGGGACCCCTCTTTCGAGGGGGCCCAGCCAGATAGAACGGGGGCGCAAATTGTAAACCGACCCTGAATTTGCGCCCCCCGAGCCGAGCACACAACCCCAACCCCCCTCGGCCCTTGGCGAGCAAAACCCCCAAATCCAAACCCCCGTCTTTCAGGCCCTCTCTTCTCACCGCGAGTGAATCAACGTCGCCTGCCGCAACCGTTCCAA
>Ga0116222_1001352_pt1 | contig 13691 bp, 11 predicted proteins | sample Sb_taG_12_FD_88963 | JGI IMG/M metagenome (GOLD analysis project Ga0116222, IMG submission 88963) | Peat soil microbial communities from Weissenstadt, Germany - Sb_50d_9_AC metaG | ecosystem: Environmental > Terrestrial > Soil > Wetlands > Peat | place: Germany: Weissenstadt | collected 2010-09-21
ATGGCCGGCCGCCGGGTGCTGCCTGATGCACCGCGCCAGCGTGGCTCCAGGCTCGACCTGCCCGGGGTGCTCCTGGTGACCGGCGGATTGGTCGCACTCGTCTACGGTTTCTCCGAGCCGGCCACGAAAGGCTGGTCGTCGCCGGTCACCCTCGGCGCGCTGGCGGCCGGCCTCGGACTGCTTGGCGTGCTTGGGGTCGTGGAGTCACGGGTCAGCGATCCCCTGCTGCCGCTGCGCATTCTGGCCGACCGCAACCGGGGCGGCTCCTGTCTCGGGATCGGCCTGGCCGTGATCGCCATGTACGGGCTCTTCCTGCTGCTCACGTTCGACTTCCAGGTGGTACTGGGCTACTCGCCGGCCCGGGCCGGCCTGGCGTTCCTGCCGCTATCCGCTGCCGTGCTGGTCAGTTCCACCACCGTTGCCCGCGCGCTGCTGCCGCAGGTGCCGCCGCGCCTGCTCATCGTCCCTGGCCTGGTGCTCGCCGCGGCCGGCATGGCGACCCTGACCGGCCTTGGCGTCCAGGCCAGTTATGTCACCCATGTGCTGCCCGCCGAGCTGCTGCTCGGCTTCGGCCTGGGCGCGGTGTTCGTGCCCGCCTTCTCCACGGCCACTGCCGGGGTCGGTCCGCGCGAGGCGGGAGTTGCCTCAGCCGTGGCCAACACGGCCCAGCAGGTCGGTGCCTAGCTGGGCACCGCGCTGCTCAACACGATCGCCGCCGCAGCCACCGCCAGCTACCTCGCGACTCGGATCCGCGGCGGGCCAGGTGCCGCGGCCGCGCTGGTCCACGGCTACACCGTGGCAGCCAGCTGGCCGGCCGGCATCCTGGTCGCCGCCGCACTCGTCGTGGGGCTGCTCGTCAACGCCGGCCCGCCCCGCCACCAGGCCGCGGCGCCGACCAGCTGATCGCGGCGAGTCGCCCGGCGACGCCGGGCACCTTCGTCGCACCGGACGCCGGGCGCTGGCGAAAAACTGATCGTGGAGACTTGACTGCGGTATGTGCACAAAAGTCTCCACGATCTTCGGTCGCGAGATCGCGGCGACTCGACGATCACCGTGTGCTACCACAGCAGCGATTACCGCTGAGGTGGCGATTAGCTAAGCGGGGCGCCGGCCAGGACCGCGATGACACCGAGACCGGCCGCGCCGACGATGGCAGCGACAACATTCCGGCGCAGACCGAGCAGCCAGGCCGCAGCCAGGCCGAGCACCGCCAGCTGCCAGAGATGCGCAAGCTCAAGCGCCAGCGGGATGGTGGCCCCGGCGATCGCGCCGATGGCGGCAGGTCCGGCGCCGGTCAGGAACGCCTGCACCCGGGCGTTGCGCCGGAGCATCGCGAACCGCGGTGCGCCGACCAGCACGAAGGCGAAAGATGGGGCGAAGGCGATCAGCGCGGCGAGCAAGCCGCCGCCAAGGCCGGCCGCAGCGAAGCCGACGACGGCGACGGTCTGCACGACCGGGCCGGGTGTCACCTGGCCGAGGGCGACAGCGCTGAGAAACTGCGTGCCGGTCATCCAGTGATAGGTATGCACGGCGTCCTGCTGCATGAGCGGCACGATCACGAAGCCGCCGCCGTAGGAGAGCGCTCCGACCTTGAACGCGACCCAGACCAGGGCGAGCAGCCCGCCGGCGGCCACCGGGGCGGCCAGCGCAAGCGGCAGGATCGCGCCCGGCGGGCCAGGCCTGCCGGGCTTACCGGGCCTGCCGGGCTGACCGGGCCCGCCGGGCCTACCGAGCCGACCGAGCCGACCGAGCCGACCGAGCCTGCCGGATATACCGGGCTCGCCGGGTCCGCCGGATTGGGTCCCGGCCGTACGGATGGACATCTCGATCAGCCCGCAGGCAGCGAGCACCACGACGAGGAACTCGCCGGCCAGCGCGCCCGCCGCCCCGCCGAGCAGCAGATAGGCCAGCCAGCGCAGCCGCGGCCAGGTCAGACGTGACCGGATCAAGCGCGGATGGCTCAGCCGGGACCACCTGCGCCCCGCCGGAGCAGCCGACGACCCTCCCTGATCAGACGGCGATACGGCCGAATCGGACGGCCCTCCCCCAGGATCGGACGGCGCTCCTCCCGGATCGGACGGCGACCCGTCCGGAGCAGACGGCGCCTCGGCTGGAGTGGACAGCGAACCCGCCAGAGCAGACGGCGCGCGGGCGGGCCTGGCCCGTCGCCAGCTGGCAGGCGCCAGTCCCAGCGCGGCCGCGGCTGCCACCGCGGGCACCGCGGCGCCGGCCCCGGCCGCTGCCCCGGCGATCCAGAGTGGCGGGCGGGCAGCCAGGAACAACGCGGCAAGCGCCAGGATGACAGTCAGCCCGGGCAGGATGAAGCACGCACCGCCGACTACCGCGCCGAGCGGGCCGGCCAGCCGCCACGCGCAGAAGATCGCCAGCTGGGTCGAGGCGGGACCGGGCAGCAGGTTGGCTGCCGCGATTCCGTCCTCGAACTCTTCGGCCGACAGCCAGCCACGCTGGTCGACGCAGAGTTTGCGCAGCAGCGCGATATGGGCCGGCGGTCCGCCGAAGCCGATGCAGCCAATCCGGCCCCATTCGCGCACTATGGTCCGCAGCGGCACCGCTCCCGCGGTCGAACCTTCGGTCGACCCCGCGGTCGACCCCCCGGTGGACCCTTCAGTCCGCCCCGCGGTCGACCCTGAGTCCGGCCCGGCACCTGGCCCGGCGCTCAAGAGACGATGTCCTTCGTGCGGAACCGGCGGAAGGCCAGCGCGATCAGCACGATCGCGTAGCTGACGGACACGGCGGCTCCCTCGATCATGGACGTCCAGCTGATCTGCGGCTGGAGCACGTTGAGCCAGGAGAACTGCCAGTGCGTGGGCAGCAGCTGCCGCCACGACCCGAGCGCGGTCACCGCGTCCAAGATGTTGCTGACGATGACCAGGCCCACCGCGCCGCCGACCGCGCCGAGCGGTGAGTCGGTGCAGACCGAGAGCAGGAAGGCCAGGCCAGCGACGACGAGCTCGGTGATCAGCACGTAGCCGAGGATGATCGCCAGCCGGCCGACGGCGGCGCCGGTACCGAGCTGGACGCCGGAGGCCGGCAGCTTCAGCGGATGCCAGCCGAACGCGACGGTACCGGCGACCAGCGCCATGATCGGCAAGCTGGCGACCGCGACCGACGCGTAGCCGAGCGCGACGATCAGCTTCTGCCGCAGCAGCCTGGCTCGTGGCACCGGCGCCGCGAGCAGGTACCGCAGCGAGGCCCAGCTCGCTTCGGTGGAGACGGTGTCACCGCAGAACAGGGCGACCGCGACGACGAGCAGGAAGCCGGCCGAGGCGAAGAAGGCGAATCCGGCGAAGTTGAGGCCGCCCACCGTAGCGTCGGCTACCAGGCCGGGGGTCTGGCTGTCAGCCGGGCTATTGCTGCTCAGCTCGAACGCGCCGACCAGGATCCAGGGCAGCACGAGCAGGATCACGAAAGCGATCAGCGTGCGGCGGCGGCGCAGCTGCCGGATCGCCTCGACGGCCAGCGGCAGGGTCCGACGCGGGCTGTATCCAGGCGCCCCGGCCTGCGCCCCGGCCTGCGCCCCGGCCTGCGCCCCGGCCTGCGCGCTGGCCGGCGTGCTGGCCTGAACCTGGCCGGCCGCGCCATCCGCCGGGTCAGTTCCGCGATCAGCCTGGTCACTCATCGCGCCGCCTCCGCTGACGCCGACTGCGCTGACGCCGACTGCGCTGGCTCCAGCTTCGGTGGCGGCCCGGCCGGCCCGATCAGGGCCAGGAACGCATCCTCAAGCCGACGGACCGGCGCGACCCGCTCGACTGGTATTCCGGCCAGGACGAGAGCCGCGACGAGGTCAGCCGCGGCGACGCCGCCCGGGTGTACGAGCACGCCCTCCGGATGCGGTTCCGTGCTCTGCACTCCCAGGCCGGCGAGCACACCGACCGCGTCAGCCGGACGTGGCGTGCCGATCATCAGCGCTCCGCCGTCGCCGACGATCTCGCTCACCGGTCCCGCCGCGATCCGGCGGCCGACGTGCATCACCACCACATGAGTGCAGGTCTGCTCGACCTCGGCGAGCATGTGGCTGGACAGGATGACCGTCCGGCCGCCTGCCGCGTAGTCGAGCAGGACATCCCGCATCTCCCTGATCTGCGGCGGATCGAGCCCGTTCAGCGGCTCGTCGAGCACCAGCAGGTCCGGCAGGCCGAGCATGGCCTGCGCGATCGCGAGCCGCTGGCTCATGCCGCGCGAATAGCTGCGGACCTTGCGGTCGATCGCGCTGCCCAGCCCGGCAATGGCCAGCACGTCAGCAAGGTGCGGGTCGGCCGACGGCCGCCCGATCGCCTGCCAGTAGAGCTCCAGGTTGGCCCGGCCGGACAGGTGCGGCAGGAAGCCAGGTCCCTCCACGAATGCGCCCAGTCTGGACAGAGCCGGCGAACCGGCCCGCACCGGGCGGCCGAAGATCGTAATCGTGCCGGCGTCGGGGCGGATCAGGCCCATCAGGGCACGCAGCGTGGTGGTCTTGCCTGCTCCGTTCGGGCCGAGCAGTCCGAGGATCTGGCCGCGTTCCACCCGCAGGTCCAGTCCGTCCACCGCAAGCTGGCCATCGCGGTACCGCTTGGTCAGTCCCTGGATGTCCAGCGGAACGTCCGCGTCGTCCGGCACCCAGGAGACCGCGAACCGGCGCCGGCCGGTCAGCAGCAGCAGCGCCGCGAGCAAGATCGCGGCCACCGGTGCGGCCCAGGTCCACCAGGCCAGGCCGTTGCCCTGCAGCACCAGCGCAGGGTCGGACGGCATGACGATCCCGGGACCGGCCAGCGCCACCTGGTAGGCGGCCGGCCCGCCGGGGCTGGCATAGGCGAAGTCGGTGGTGGTCAGCACGAGCATCAGCTGGTGGCCCGCCGCGAACTGGTAATCCATGGTCGGCAGCTGGACCGTGACCAGGCGCCCGGACGACGCCTGACTCACCCGCAGCGGCGCGGCCAGCGAGAAGGGCAGCGTCGAGTTGCCGGCCTGATCGACGTCGTAGATCTTGGCGAACAAGGTCAGGCCGGGCGGGCCGCTGACCCTGATCCGGACGGTCGGCGCCCCGGTGACCTGAAGGGGGGCGGTCAGCGGTGCCGAGAAGAAAGCCGCGCTCTGGCCGGGCATGTCGAAGGTGAACCCGAGCCCGGCTGACGCGCCGAGCGCGCCGATGCCGGGGAAGACCGACATGGACGGCGGGCTGCCGCCGGCCGGATTGACCACGGTCTGCGGCGGGCCCGCCAGCCGGATCAGCACTCGTCGCGTCCCGTTCAGACCAGGAAAGGCGGGCGCGGTGGCGATCCCGAGCGACTGATCACCGGTCGTCGGGTCAAAGCCAAGATTACGCGAAACGGAAAATCCGGGCTGACTCCCGTCCGCCGAGCCGGGCTGAGCCGGACCGCCGGCTCCGCCGGGCGCGCCGCCTCCGCCAGCTCCGGCGGCCCGATTGCCTCCGCCTGCCGCCGGCCGCCACGGCCGCTGCTTCAGCCAGCGGTCGAACCAGGCGATCGCGAGCGAGTCGATCCTGGCGCTCTCCTGATTGCCGCCGTCATGACCGCCGACGAACCAGACCATGTCCGCCGGGGTGCCGTTGCGCCTGATCTCACCGTAGGTGGCCGCGGCCTGGTCCAGCCCGAACAGCGAATCGGTCTCGCCCTGGATCAGCAGGGTCGGCGCGTGGATTCGTCCGGCCACGGTCGACGGGCTGGATGCCCGCAGAATCGCTATCGCCTGCGGCGTGGCCCGGCCGAGGGTCGCGATCTGCTGGTACATGGCACAGATCGACGGCAGGAACCGGCCGCACTCCGCGGCTCGAGCCACGGCGGCCGGTCCGCTTCCCGCTGAGCCAGGTCCTGGCGATCCGCCAGCCGTGCCCGTTCCGCCGACTCCCGGTGCGGCGGCTCCGGTCCCGGCCGCCCCGGTCCCGGCCGACCCGGCAGCCCCGGCCGACCCGGCAGTCCCGGCCGGTCCAGCCGTCCCGAATCCTGCTGTTCCCTGGGTGGACAGCAGCCCGGCCCACTGCTTCTTGAACACGCCGTCAAGCGGCGGGCCGCCTGCCGCGTTCGGGAAGAGCGCGGTCGCCAGGTCGTTCCAGGTGATCTCGGGCACCACGGCGTCGATCCTTGGGTCGTAGGCCGCGGCGAGCAGGGCCATCGCGCCGCCGTAAGACGCTCCGGCGATCCCGACCCGCGGATCTCCGGGGTGGTCGAGCAGCACCCGCGGCTGCCGGGACAGCCAGGTCACTAGCTGCTCCACGTCTTTGACCTCGTAGTCAGGGGAGTCAAGCGCGATCTGACCGGTCGATCCGCCGAACCCGCGCGCCGACCAGGTCAGCACGGCGAACCCGGCCCGTGCCAGTCCGATCGCCTCGCCCCTGACCGCGTCCTTGGTCTCGCCGAACCCGTGCGCCAGCAGTACGGCAGGCACCCGGCCGGTCCCGCCCGGCGTGAAGAAGGTGGCGTCGAGCACCACGTGCTGGTTGTTCTGCGGCCCGTCGACCACGGCGATCCGCACATCCCGCGCCGCGTACGGAGCCGGGCTGCCGGTCAGCGCTACCGCAGCGACCGCCCCGCCGACCGCCACCACGCCGACGGCGGTGGCGACGACCAGCGCCCGGCGCGACCAGCGCGCGCGAAAACCCATAAGGGGACCGTAGCAACGCCCACCAGGTGCCGCCGTCCCCGTCCTGACATGCCCGTCGCGGTCGGGTCGAACTCAGCTGGTCAGCCGAGATCCCGTTCGCTCCAGCTATCTGACTCAAGCGGGCCGAGTAGCTCTTCAAGGAAGAACTTCGCCTTTAGCGGCGGCTGCTGGTGCGGGTACATGTGCTCCAGCAAGGCCAGCGCCTCCGCTGCAGTGCGGATCCCGCATTCGGCCAGCAGCAGTTCGATGTCCTCGTCGTCTTCGCCAAAGCGCATTGCCATCAGTTTCATCGCGAGCAGATAGCGGGGCGAGGCTGTCGTGATTTCGATTCCGTGCATACCAGGAAGCCTGCTCCCGTCTGGATCTGTCGTTGGCATGAAGCCCTTGACGGCATCGTTCAGCCAGTCTGCGGGCAACCCCATGTCCTCGGCCACAGTTGCAGCGGCCTGGTAGATCACGCTCTTCGGCTCGAACACGGCGTCAATGTCCTTGGTAACGCGCCTGGACGAGTAGGCAAGTGCCATCGCCGCGCCACCCACGATGAAGATCTGGCCATGCACGCCCCGACGTGTGAGCTCGTCGCCAAGAGCCTGGAGAGCGGCGAGTCTTCGCGCCTTAGTGAAGTACTTCTCAGGCACGGTCGAACACCTCCCGGGCAATGAAGACGCCGTGACGAGCGAAGACAGCCGGAGTGTTGGCCAGGGTGTATGCGTGGAAAGCGGGCCGCGTCGCAACGAACCACAACGGCTCAACGAACCGTGCCGGTTCATTGACCCAGCTAGGAGCGGAGATATCAGCCTCTGCTGCGAAGAACTCCGCCATTCCAGCCAGCGCTGCGTCGAAACCGGCATCTCCGGTGAGCGCAGGCTCTTCCTCGATCAGCGCCAACTTGCCGGGGCGGGAGGAGCCTATACACGGTCCTTTGGCGGACTGCTCAGCACGCTGAGCGCAGCTTCGTAGAGAGTGATGAGGCCGGCTTGGACTTCGGGTCCGTGGAACTGGGGATTCCAGGCCAGGTCTGCCAGCGAGTCGCTGATTGCGAACGCGGCGGCGACGTGCACGCCCCTGACCTCGGCCACGGCGAACAGCGCAGCCGCCTCCATCTCGACGCAGAGCACTCCCTCTTCCTGGTAGCGGCGGGCCTCGGCCACGGTCTCCCGATAGGGCGTGTCGATCGTCCAGGAGGTGCCTGGCCGGAACGTTACGCCGGCTTGCCGCAACGCCGCCCCTAGCGCAGCGCTCATGGCGGGCGCCGCCGCTGCCAGCTTCGCTGCAGGCAGATAGTGGTGCGAGACTCCCTCGTCTCGGATGGCTGCCTCGCAGAGGACCAGATCGCCTGCCTGCAGGTCACGCTGCAAACTCCCAGCCGTTCCGACGGATACAAACGCCGACGTGCCCATCGCCGTCAGTTCCTCCAGTGCCGCAGCCGCTGCGGGTGCCCCGATCCCGAACTGGCCGAGCAGCCCGACCCGGCCGGCCGTGCTCGGCAGCGGCAAGATCCCGTGCAGCGCACCTCGGTGCTCCGGACGCTTCAGTCCTTCGATCCGCAGCACGTGGTCGTAAAGGGAACGCTGATAGCACAGCACGACACTGGGCGGGGCGTGCAAAGCCTCGAGCGCGCCGATCCGTCGTAAGTAGGCGACGAAGTCGGCCGGGCCAAAGATCGCTTCCTCGGCGTGCTTGCCAGCGAAGTTCGGGTAGCTGGCCGACGACACAAAGGCCGATTCTACTGAGGCCGTCCGGCGATCTGACCGGACTTACGTCAGCTCCACCACGGCGCCGTCCCGGTCGATCTCCAGCACGTGCACGGTCCAGTCGGGGTCGGCCTCGTCGGCGATGACCGCCACGGCAGCCGGCCCCGCGGTCTTCTCGGGCACCGTCAGCGCGAGCACCGACGGTCCGGCGCCGGAAATCACCGCCGGGATCCCAGCCATCCGCAGCGCGGTGACCAGGGCGGCCGACCGCGGCATGACGCGCGCCCGGTAGGGCTGGTGCAGGAAGTCCTCGGTCGCGTCAAGCAGTGGCTCCGGGTCAGCCGTCAGCGCCGCGATCAGCAGTGCGGCGCGGGCCGCGTTCTGCGCCGCGTCGGCATGCGGCACCGTGGCCGGCAGCACCTGGCGCGCCGCAGCAGTGGAAAGCGGCACTTTCGGAACGCAAAGCACCGGCGTCAATCGCGCCAGCGGAGTCAGCCTGGCATACCGGAAGCCAGACGGCGCCGCCCAGGCGATGGTCAGCCCGCCGGCTAGGCAGGCCGCCACATTGTCGGCATGCCCGTCGAGTCGGGCGGCTAGCTGAAGCACGGCGTTGTCCGGGAGACGATCCAGCCCACGTTCGCCGCTCAGCGCCCGTGCGGCGAGCATGCCCGCCACGATCGCCGCAGCCGATGAGCCGAGTCCGAAGCCTTGCGGAATCGAGTTCTCGCAGCGCAGCGCGATTCCTGGCGGCTGCTCTCCGATCTGGCTAAACGCAGCTCGCATGGCCTGCACTACCAGGTGATCCTCGCCTTGGCCCACCGTCCCCGCGCCGGTCCCGATCACGTCAATCGCCAGCCCGGCATCGACCACCCTGGCTTGCACCACGTCGTGCAGGGACAGCGCTAGGCCCAGCGAATCGAATCCGGGCCCAAGGTTGGCGCTGGTCGCCGGAACCCGAACGAGCACCGCCCGGTCGGCCCGGCTCATCGCGGCTCCGGCCGACTTATCGCTTCGGCCGTCGCCGTCCCCGCTGCGTCGGCATAGCCCCGGAGCCGCGCCGCAGGGACGCCAGCGCGCACCGGCCAATCCGGCTCCGTGCCGGTCACCTCGGCAGAACCGCGAGCCAACCTGGCAGGTATGCCAGCGAGAACCGAACACTCCGGCGCTGCCATTGCTACTCCAAGCCGAGCGCGGTCGCGGCCGCCGCGGCGTCCGCCGGAATCGTGACCGGCTCAGGCAGCGCGGTCATCGCGGTGTCCGGGTCCTTCAACCCGGTCCCGGTAATCGTGCAGACCACCACCGAGCCAGCGCGCACCTGACCGTCCTGGCACGCCTGCAGCAGGCCGGCCACTCCCGCCGCTGACGCGGGCTCCCCGAACACGCCCTCGCGGGCAGCCAGCAGCCGGTAGGTCGCCAGGATCTGCTCGTCGCTTACCGCGCCGAACATCCCGCCGGACTCGCTCCTGGCCGCCTCGGCCAGCTGCCACGAGGCCGGATTGCCGATTCGGATCGCTGACGCGATCGTCACCGGATCACGTACCGGCTCGCCGGTGACCAGCGGAGCCGCGCCCGCGGCCTGAAAGCCCAGCATCCGGGGTGCTCTGGATGACCGGCCCGAGATCAGGTACTCGGAGTAACCCATCCAGTAGGCGGTGATGTTGCCTGCGTTGCCGACCGGGAGGCAGTGCACGTCCGGGGCATCGCCGAGTGCCTCCACCACCTCGAACGCGGCGCTCTTCTGCCCTGCCAGCCGGTCCGGGTTGACCGAGTTGACCAGTGCCACCTGATAGTCAGCCGCGAGCTTGCGGACAAGTTCCAGGCAGTCGTCGAAGTTGCCGTCCACCTGCAACAGCCTGGCGCCGTAGACCAGTGACTGGGCCAGCTTGCCGAGCGCGATCTTGCCGCGCGGCACCAGCACCACGCAGGCAAGCCCGGCCCTGGCCGCGTACGCGGCGGCACTGGCGCTGGTGTTGCCAGTCGAGGCGCAGATCACGGTGGTCGCGCCGCGGGCGGCGGCGAGCGAGACGGCCACGGTCATGCCGCGGTCCTTGAACGAACCCGTCGGGTTCATCCCCTCGATTTTCAGATGCACCTGGCAGCCAGTCAGCTCGGACAGCACTGGTGCGGGCAGCAGCGGCGTGCCGCCCTCGCCCAGGCTGACCACCGCCTCGGCCGGGATTTCCGGCAAATTCGCGGCGTACTCGGCGATCACCCCGCGCCAGGACCGGCGCCCGCCGGCCGAGCCGGTCCCACTGGCCGAGCCGGTGCCGCCATCCGAGCCGACCCGGGCGGCGGCATCCCAGCCTGCGGTCACTCGCCCTCCACCCGCATAACGCTGTCTACCGCGCGAACCGCCTCCATCGCAGTCAGGTCGGCCACGGTCGCGGCCAGCGCTGACTCGCGTGCGGTGTGGGTCACGATGATCAAGATGGCGTCTTCGCCCCTGCCCTCCTGGTGCACCGTCTTGATCGACACTCCCCGCCGGGCGAACCGCTCAGCCACCGGGGCCAGCACGCCTGGCCGGTCGGCCACGTCAAGGGCGACGTAGTACCTGGTCAGCGCGTCGGCCATCGGGACCACCGGCAGCTCGGCGTAGGTCGCGGGCTCCGGTCCGCGCAGACCGGCCCGCCGGTTCCTGGCCACGGCAACGATGTCGCCGAGCACCGCGCTCGCGGTGGGCTGCCCGCCCGCGCCCGCCCCGTAGAACATCAGCCGTCCCGCCGCCTCGGCTTCCACGAAGACCGCGTTATACGCCTCATGCACAGCGGCGAGCGGATGCACCCTCGGGATCATCGCCGGATGCACTCGCACCGAGACACCGCCGTCGCACCGCTCGCAGATGGCCAGCAGCTTGATCACGAAGCCAAGCGCCCTGGCGCTGGCGATGTCATCGGCGGTCACGGCCGCGATGCCCTCGGTGTACACATCCGCCGAGGTGATCTGGGTGTGGAAGGCGAGACCGGCCAGGATCGCGGCCTTGGCCGCCGCATCGTGGCCCTGTACATCGGCGGTCGGATCCGCCTCGGCGTAGCCGAGTCGCTGGGCCTGCGCGAGCGCGGTGCCGAAGTCCGACCCGAGCGAGTCCATCCGGTCCAGGATGAAGTTGGTGGTGCCGTTGACGATGCCGAGCACGCGCCGGACGGCGTCGCCGGCCAGCGATTCGCGCAGCGCCCGGAGCAGCGGAATGGCACCGGCCACGGCGGCCTCGTAATACAGGTCGGCACCGTTCGCGCTGGCGGCACGATGCAATGCGGCGCCGTCACTGGCCAGCAGCGCCTTATTCGCCGTCACCACGGATTTGCCTGACTCGAGCGCGGCGAGCAACAGCGAGCGGGCCGGCTCGATCCCGCCGATCAATTCGACCACGAGGTCCACATCCGGCCGGGTGACCAGCGCCGCCGCGTCGGTCGTGAGCAGCGATTCGTTTACCCCGCCGATCCGGTCAAGCTCCGGCCGCCGAACCGCGATCCCGGCGATCTCCAGCGGCCCGCCAGCCCGCGCCGACAGATCCCCAGCCTGCTCGCCTAGCAGTCGCGCCACCTGCGACCCCACTACCCCGCACCCCAGCAGCGCGATCCGCAGCGGGTCGCGCGCTTTCCCGGCCATCGGCACCAGGTTCCCCCTCCCACATGGTCCCAGCCAGCCTAGGTCCCACACCAGACTATGGCGGCCCACCTAGCCCGGCAGTCTCCTGCGCCCCAGCGACGTCGTCGCAAACGAAGCTTCCCGCGGGTCCGCATCAGCACCGAAGTATCGGGTCGCGAGGTGGCATTCTCGTGCGCCGCCCGCTGCCACGTCGCCGAGATCGGAAGGGTCAGCTGTCACGCCGCGCGATCGATTTCCGCACCGGTCGTAATCGGCGGGCAGCCATCGGGACGAGGCCATTTTCGGACGGAGCGCATGGTGCTAATGTGCCTATACCTGGTCATCTGTTCCCTTCACCCGACCGAGACCGGAACGGCCGGATCGGCAATGCGCTGTACGCGTGCGCTCAGCGCTTTCGCGGTCACCCTCGTGATCGCCTTCCGGCCGCCCAGCCCCTACAGCCAAATCACCGGACCGACGTCACTGAGATAGCCCCTGGTGCGGGCTCAATCCGGCCGGGGAAGGAAGGAGCCGTGGTGAGACGCAAGGGCAGGCAAGAAAAGGTTGCTCAGGAAGAGGCCATTGAACCTAGGTTCGCCCGTACCAGGCGCGGGCTGCTGGCAGGAGCGGCCGGTGCCCTCGGCCTGCTGGCCGGCGAGACGGTCCTGGCCGCCGCCCCGGCCCAGGCCGGCACCGACGGCGACGTGGTGCTCGGGGCCCGTAACTTCTCCTCGACAACGACCAGCATCCAAGCCGACCTCCCGGCCACACAGGCCCTGCTTCTGGTCGCAGCGCCATACAGCGGTGGCGCGCTGGCGGCTGCTGGTGATACGGAGGGCAATAGCGTCCCCACCATCCAGGCCCAAAGCTACGGGCCGGGTGCCGCGGTGTCCGGGACTAACAGCTACAACCAGCCCGGGGTGAAGGGACCTGCGCTGACCGGAACGTCCGCCAGTGCCGAGGGCTTGTACGCGCAGAGCGGCGGAACCGCGGGAACGACTCCAGGTACTACCCGAAGTGGCGTACACGGGGTGACCGACAGCTCGTCCGACTCGGGGGTGTGGGGTGAGGCCGTCGGCGGCGGGTACGGCGTCTCCGGGGCCACCAGCTCCACCGGAATCACTGGCCCGGCGGGAGTGTGGGGGGTGAACGGCGGGAGCGGGCCGGGTGTCACGGGCGTGTCCAGTATCGGAGCCGGCGTGTACGGCCACTCAAACGCTGAGGGCCTGTACGCGCAATCAGGCAGTGCCCCGGGGACCAGTCCTGGTGCCACCCAAAGTGGCGTGCACGGAGTGACCGACAGCACGTCGGCCCCGGCAGTCTGGGGGGAGGCGGTGGGCGGGGGCTACGGCGTCTCCGGGACCACCAGCTCCACCGGGAACAGCGGCACCGCCGGGGTCCTCGGCCAGAACCACGGGACCGGGCCAGGCGTTTCCGGCAGCTCCAACGGCGGGCCGGCGGTTTACGGCGTGACCGGGTCGGGCGGGGTCGGCGTGCTCGCCCAGAACACCAGCGCCAGCGGCGGGTCCGCGCTCCAGGTGATCGGGACGGCGGTGTTCAGCCGGGCCGGCCATGGCCTCATCTCAGGCACGAGCACCACCGGGACGATATACCCGCCGGGCGGGCTCACGGGCACCTCGACGGTCCTGGCGATCCTGCAGACCGCGCTGCCTGGGGTCTGGGTGACCTCGGCGGTGCCCAACCTGTCGAACGGCTCAGCGACGATCAACCTGAGCCAGGCGCCAGGCTCGGGAAAGACCGTTTTCTTCGCCTGGTTCGTCGTGAACTGACCTG
>Ga0116222_1001353_pt1 | contig 13689 bp, 10 predicted proteins | sample Sb_taG_12_FD_88963 | JGI IMG/M metagenome (GOLD analysis project Ga0116222, IMG submission 88963) | Peat soil microbial communities from Weissenstadt, Germany - Sb_50d_9_AC metaG | ecosystem: Environmental > Terrestrial > Soil > Wetlands > Peat | place: Germany: Weissenstadt | collected 2010-09-21
CGGATTGATCTGCGCGGCGACGTGGTGCACCAACATGTAGGCGACGGTGCCGATCAGCGCGCCGTAAAGCCGCCCGACGCCGCCGACTACCAGCATCACTAGAGCAGCAATCGACGTGTCCACGCTCAACACCGAGAGCCCGACGAAGCGGACCGTTTCCACCGAGAGCGCTCCGGCCAGCGCCGCCAGCGCGCCACCGATCACGTAGATGCGCAGCAGATGCCGTTGAACCGGCGCGCCCAAGAGCGCCATGCGCCAGAAGTTCTCACGCACGCCAACGACAGCGAGCCCGAAGGACGAGTTCACGATACGGCGGGCTATATATAGACAGACGCAAAGCCAGCAGACCGCGTAGACGTAAGCGGTATCGGACGACAGCGTCCATTCGAAGAGGCCAAGCACCGGCTTGAACTCGATGCCGACGAGGCCATCGTCGCCACCGGTCAGCCAAGTGGCTTTGTTAGCGGCCTCGAATGCGATCGCTCCGAGCGCAAGTGTCACCATCAGGAGCGGCAGTTCGCGCAGCCGCAGCACGAAGGGCCCGGTCGCCAGCGCCACGGTAGCTCCGACCGCCGAGGCTGCGACCGCAACCGAGATCGGCTCATTCCAGCCGTAGATCGAGATTAATCCCGCCGCGTAGGCGCCGAAGCCAAAGAAAAGCGCGTGACCGAGCGTCACCACGCCGGCGTAGCCGAGCACCAGATCGAGGGACATCACGAAGATCGCCGTCACCAGGACGGACGTGCCGAATGACAGCTGATCAGGGAAAAGAACGAACCACAGCAAGGCGGCAGCCGCGATCCAGAGTTCAGGGAAGAGGAGATACTTCCGCATCCGCGATGGAGTTGCGTTGCCAGTCATCCCTCGGCCGCCGGTTCTGACGTGCGTGAGTTCCTCGACATTCAAGGCTCGGCCATTCTCAGGTGTCGTGAGACCATCATCCCAATCAGAAAGACATAGATGACGAAACTGCCATAAGTGGGCGCGAGGAAGCGCGCCCCAGTGTCGACGATGCCGACCGAAGCGGCGATGAAAGCCCCCGACTTGATGTTGCCGAATCCGGTAAGCGCAACAACGATCAAGATGATCACCAGATACTTGAACGGGTACATCGGCTCGGGCGGCAGCATGGCATAGCCGACCGCGCCGCCGAGCGCGGCTAGGCAGCAGCCGAGCGCAAATGTGATCGCGAATAGGCGGTCCACATCGATGCCGACCGCTTCAGCCATTCGTCTATTGTCGACCGCCGCGCGAACACGCGCCCCGAAATCGGTCTTATCGAACAGCCACCAGAGTCCGAGCATGAGACAGGCTCCCAGCACCACTATAAACAGCCGGTAAAGTTGGACGGTGCGGATGCCAAGGTCGACATTGGCGGCAAGCGACGACGGCAGCGTGCTCGGCTGCGGATTCGGACCGAACAGTAGATTGAGAAACGCTGCCCCGAGGAATGCGAGCCCGATCGTGAGCAGCACCTGGTCGAGCTGGGCAGCAGTATAGAGGTGGCGGAAAAAAGTCCGTTCGATCAGGATGCTTAGCAATGTCACCACGACGCAAGCCACCACAACGGACAGCCATAGCGGCGCGCCCTGCTGGAACATCAACCACACCGTAACGTAGGCGCCAAGCGCAGCGAAGAAACCGTGCGCCATGTTCAGCACCCGCATCAGGCCCATCGTGATGACAAGACCGATGGAAATGGCGAACAGCACCATGCCGAACGACAAGCCGTACAGGACGATGAAGATCAGGGATGCCGCGAAGTCGCTCAACGGTCCTCCCAACAGGCCACAGAACGGCTTACGCGCCTCTTCGTGCGCGTTGTTGCGAGAATGTTACGAGGCTGCCCGGTAAGGCAAGCGATTTCTTCCGCGGACGATATCTTGCCAATGTCGTCCGTGCCGATATTATGACCGAAAAGACCACAGCCGCTGCAACGCGCGGCCAGTTGGCTCCTGCCGACAGGGAGATTTTCATGCGTGGCGGCCCTATTCTGGGTGGTATTCTCGCGATTGCGGCAGTGACCGCGAGCGGCGCAGCCGGCGCGCAAGAGAAAATCAAGATTGGCGTCATCGCCGATTTCACAGGCCCGTTCGCCACGTCCGGAGCCCTGCTGCAACAGGGAATGGAAACTTATCTTTCGGCTGCCGGCACCAAGGTTGGCGATAAGGAGATTGAGATCATCTGGCGCGACGTCGGCAACCAAAATCCGGTGATTGCCAAACAAGTGGCCGAAGAATTGATCGTGCGCGACAAGGTGTCGATCCTCACCGGTTTTGACCTTACGCCGCAGGTGGCCGCGGTTGCCTCGGTGGCCAACCAGGCCAAGATCCCAGTCGTGATCCAAATACCGTCGACCCCGGCGCTGATGAAGATGTCCCCATACTTCCTGCGCGTTTCCAACAATATGCAGTCGACGGTCTGGCCGGGCGCTGATTGGGCAGCGAAGAATGGCAGGAAACGCGCCTATATCGCGGTGTCCGACTACGCGCCCGGCCATGAAGTACAGGCCACGTTCAAGCGCAAATTCACCGAACTCGGCGGCATAATTGTCGGCGAGGACCGCATCCCGCTCAGCACCGTCGATTACGCACCCTTCGCCGAGCGCGTAGCTCGTTCCAATGCCGACGTGGTTCAGATTTTCATCCCGCCTGGACCGGCCGCAGTGTCGTTCACCCGCGGCTTGCTGGCGCAAGGCGTGCGCGAGAAGGGCACACTTATCATGGGCGTTGGCGAAACCGACGAAGCTTTCCTGGGAAGCTACGACGACTCTGTCGTCGGCATCTATTCGTCATTCCACTACTCGCGGGTGCTCGACAACAAAGCAAACGAGCAATTCAAGCAGCAGCTGGCAGCGAAGTTCGGAGACAACGCGGCGGCTGATGCCTTTGTGGTTCAGGGCTACGATGGGATGCACGTTGTGAATCATCTGATCGAGGCGCTGGCCGGTAAGCCGTTCGACGCCGCCGCCGCAGTTGAGGTGATGAAGGGTTACAAGTGGAACGGCCCGCGTGGTCCGATGATGATCGACCCGGACAGTCGCGACATTGTCGAGAATATGTATATCCGGCGCGTCGAGCGCGTGAACGGCAGGCTCGAAAATGTGATCGTCGATACCTATCACGGAGTGAAGCCAACGTTCATTGAGTGACGGCACTCGCGGCGAGCCTAACGTTTCAACCAACATCTGCAGGCGGGTCGGGAAAAAGGGATAACAGTCATGATCAGCGCGCAAGAGAATGAAATCCTCACTCGCGTCGGACCCGAAACGCCGATGGGGCGCATGATGCGCCGCTACTGGCTCCCAGTCTGTACGTCGGCGCAGTTGCCGAAGCCAGATTGTGACCCGCTCCGCGTCCGTCTGTTGGGCGAACGCTTCGTTGCCTTCCGCGACACCTCGGGTCGGCCGGGATTCCTCGAGGAATACTGTATGCATCGCCGTGCCTCGCTCGCCATGGGGCGCGTGGAAGACAACGGCATTCGGTGTCTTTATCACGGCTGGAAATTCGGGGTGGACGGCACCATTCAAGAGACCCCGAACCATTGCGATGAACGCTTTCGCAAGCGCTTCAAGGCGCCGGCATTTCCGGTGCACGAGGCGGGCGGGATGATATGGGCCTATGTGGGGCCGGCCGACAAAGAGCCGCCGTTTCAGAAATACGAATTTTTCGACGGTCCGGTAGAGAACCGGCTGGTGTTTCGCATCAATACACCAGCCAATTACCTCCAGCTATTCGAGGGGGGCACCGATTCTTCTCATGTCGGTATTCTGCACTGCAATCTCGCCAATCCGGCATGGAAGACCAAGCCGGAGCACGTGCCGGACACTTCCGACTACACCTCAGTTGCGCTCGCCGTCGACGACAATGCCCCGGACATCGAAATCGAGAACACCGAATACGGCTACCACTACGCCGCCAAGCGCACAGGCCCACGCACGGGGAATGGCCGCGAGACCCACAGCGTGCGCGTCACCGCAGTGATCCTGCCGACCTGCCGCATCATCCCGTTGACGCGCTACCAGTTTTTTGTATTCGAAGTACCGCAGGATGATGTACGCACTAGCACTTATATAGTCGCACACGGCCCGCAGCCGTTCGACCGCAAGAAAATGCTGGGCGTGCTGGGACTCGACAATGATCGACTGTGGAACGAAAAGGATTGCGACTACAAGGTCAGCGAGGCCAACCTCTTCGGCCAGGATCGTTCGAAGATGGACGTGGCTTGGTCGGGTTTAAGCGGGCTCGTGCCTGAAGACGCCAGCATCGGCGTCTCGATGGGGCCGATCGTCGAGCGGCATAAGGAGATGGTGGTCGCCGCTGACGCAGCGGTGGTTCGCCTGCGCCATCGTCTGCTCGATTCGGTACGCCGTCACGAGGCGGGGTTGGATCCGTTCGGTCTCAACATCGCGGACTATTCGAAGGTGCGCAGCCTCGCGGATACCAACGTGCCAGTCGGCGATCGTTGGCAAAACCTGCTGCCGCACAACATGTCGCTGTCGAGAAAACGGCGCGAACTCTCCCCGGCCTAACTTTGCGACGCATGGCTTAAATGAATATCAGGCCCGAGCGATGACCGCGCTTAATTGCTGTCTCAGTTGAAAATCACGTCACGTACTCACCACTCGCTGTGCGCCCTCCAAGGCAACGCTTGCAGTGATTTCAGCGTTTTAACATTCGGACAGTGTTCTTCCCATGATTGGCTACTGGGATTGCGCGCCAGCTCTCGCGCGCCACTTAAGGCGGGCTGCGCCTTGATCCATGTCAATTAACCGAAATCATTCGCGGCGTTGCCGCGTGACCGCTGACGTTCGGCATTGATCGCTGCAATCCGGCGATTCTTCGTGGGTAAATTTGCGGGTACAAAGCTAAGCGGATGCGTAGTTGATTGATATTCCCTCACAATTTCCGCTTATGCAGACACTCCCTCCGCCACCGGGCTGTTCGCTTTTGTTCAATAAGCCCCTTTAAAATCAGCGCTGCCAACAATGGATTGCTCGCGCGGCGCGCCTAACGGCCCGCACCAGTCACTCACCGAACTCGGCCAGACGACTTTTGCACCGAGCAGCTTATTGCGCGGCGGTTCGCGCCTTGATGCTATCCCACCACGGGCAGACGCCAGGCATGACCTGGTAATTGCCTTCGATGACCTGCACCGGCCGGCGAAAGCCGTTTGCCGCGTTGGCAAGGCGGAGCGCGCGGGCTTTGGCGCGGTCTTCGCCGGCAAGCCAAGCGCGCTCGTGACCCCACATGCTCGGCCCTTCCTTGCGCTCGTAAGCCTGCCAGGTGTCGACGTCGATCAAGCGCGCGCCCCAGCCGTACTCGACCATGAAAGCAGACGGCGTATCGCAATAGAACGAGGTGATGAAATCGCTGGTATGGCGCCCGAGCGTCACGCCGACGCGGTCTTCGTTCAAAGCCAGATCGTAGCCCTGGCCGACATCGTCGAAGCTGAAAAGCTCCATCATGAGGTGATGGACTGCGTTCTTGCCGGTTTGCACAAAGGCGAGACTGTGATGGCGCGGGTTGAGGTGAAGAAAGCGGGCGATGAATGGCTGTGAATAATAATCAGTCAGTCGGAAGCCAAGCGTGTCGCAATAAAACGCCATCATCCGGTCGACCGTCTCCGGCGTATCGACGTTGAGAACGATATGTCCGAGCCCGAGCGGGCCGGTGCGGAACCCCGAGATCGAGCGGCCAGGCTTGAACGGCTCAGTGGTCGTTTCGGCACCGTGAAAGATTTCGAGCCTGTTGCCTTGCGGATCGGCGAGCACGATCAAATCCTTCACGTGCCGCTCGTCGGCGAGGGCGCTCGCGCCATAAGCCACTTTGATCCGCGCGTTCTCGAGAGACCCGGCGAGTCGGTCCAGCGCCGCGGCATCTGCAACTTCCCAGCCGAAGAAGCCTATCCCCTCGCCGCCGTCGGCGTCGACGATGATGCGCTGCTTGCGGTCGTCCATGCGGAAGGCGAGGCTCGAGCGCGACTTGTCGATGCGCTGCAGGCCGAGGAGGCCCGAGCCGTAACTTGCCCAATCGCCCAAATCCTTAGCGCGAACCCCGATGTAACCGAGGGCCTGCGGAGCAACGGCTGTGGTCATGGCAATCCTCCGGTATTTGCCAAGGTTTTACACTGATGGCATGACGGATGAAACCGCGCAAAAAGGCAGATGACCCATGTTCGCGCGTACGACGCCGCCCTTTCGTGCCGACCATGTCGGCAGCCTGATCCGGCCCGACGCGCTCATCAGCGCTCGGCAGGCGGCGGATGAAGGCAAGATCGCCCCGGGCGAGCTGACGCGGGTCCAGCACGACGCGATCCGCGACGTGGTGCGCCTGCAGGAGGAGATCGGGTTTCGAGTGGCCACCGACGGTGAATATAACCGCACCTTCTGGCAGCGCGATTTCCTGCTGAAGTTCCGCAATGTCGAGCAGGTCGCCGCCAAGCTCACCGTGCGCTTTCACTCGGCCGCGGGCACGCGCGCCCATTCGCCGCCCTCGCTGCAAGTGATCGGCAAACTCGCCAGGCCGGCCGGCATTTTTGTCGATGATTTTGAGTTTCTGAAATCGGTCGCCCACGCCACGCCGAAGATCACGATTCCATCACCGACGACGATTCACTTCCGCGGCGGTCGCCAGGCCGTCGACGCCAACGCCTATCCTGACATCGGGCAATTCTACGCCGATCTCGCCCGCGTCTACCGCGAGGAGATTGACGACCTAGCCCAAGCGGGCTGCCGCTATTTGCAGATCGCCGAGGTCAACCTTGCCTATTTGTGCGATCCCGCGCTGCGGGCGCAGGTGCGTAATATCGGTGAGGACCCGGATACGCTGCCGCAAACCTACGCCCGGCTCCTCAACGACACTATCGCCGCGCGGCCGGCCGGCATGGTCGTCTGCATGCATCTATGCCGCGGGAATTTCGCCGGCGCTTGGGTGGCCGAAGGTGGCTACGATCCGATCGCGGAGCTTCTGTTCAATGAGATCGCAGTCGATGGTTATTTCCTCGAATACGATTCGCCGCGGGCCGGGAGCTTCGCGCCGCTACGCTTTTTGCCGAAAGGCAAGATCGCGGTGCTCGGCCTCGTCAGCACCAAGAGTGCGAAGCTAGAAACGAAGGATGACCTCATGCGCCGCATCGATGAGGCCAGCCACTACGCGCCCCTTGAGCAGCTCGCGTTGTCGCCGCAATGCGGCTTTTCCAGCGGCATCGGCGGCCAGGCGATGACGGTGACGGACGAAATCGCGAAGTTAAAGCTCGTCGTCAACACCGCCTGCGAGGTGTGGGGATCGGCTTGATGGTCGCGGTTGTTGCGAATTGCAAATCGGAGGAAGCACTGTGAAAGCTGTGGTCGCCGGTGAGAACGGAGCCGAGGTCCGCGATGTGCCGAAACCGGTGCCAGCGGCAAACGAGGTGGTGATTCGGGCACGCGCCTCGAGCCTTAACCGCGCCGATCTCCTGGCCGCTTCGCGCGGCGGCGGCGCGCGGCTTGGCCTGGAATGCGCCGGCGAAGTCGAGGCGGTCGGCAGCGCGGTCACCGGCGTGAAGCCCGGCGATCGTGTGCTGGCCTCGACGGCGGGCGGTTTCGCACAATATATTCTCACCGACGCCGGCCGCGTGCATGGGATTCCGGCCAACAACATGACCTACGAGCAGGCGGCGTGCCTGCCGGTCGCGCTGCAGACCATGCACAACGCCATCATCACCGCCGGACGGTTGAAGCGCGGCGAGACACTCCTGATGCAAGGCGCGAGCTCCGGCGTCGGACTCATGGGTCTGCAGATCGGCAAGCTGATGGGCGCGCCGCTGGTGATCGGCACCTCGACCAATGCACAGCGCCGGGCGCGGCTTAAGGACTTCGGGTGCGATCTCGCGCTCGATACCGGCGACCCGAAGTGGCCGGAGGAAGTCAAGAAAGCAACCGGCGGCAAAGGCGTCGATGTCATCGTCGACATGGTGTCGGGCGGCGTCGCCAATCAGAATCTCGAAGCGGCGGCGGTACTTGGGCGGATCGTGAACGTTGGGCGGCTCGGCGGCAACAGCGCGGAGTTCAACTTCGACGTCCATGCGCTCAAGCGCATCGACTATATCGGCGTGACCTTCCGCACCCGCTCACTCGATGAAATCCGCGAGATCAATCGTTTGATGCGCGCGGACCTTTGGGCCGCGGTCGAGGCCGGCAAGCTGTCCTTGCCGATCTACAGGACCTACAAGCTGGACGATATCGCGGAGGCGCTCGCGCTCATGCGCGCAAATCAGCATTTCGGAAAGATCGCAATCACCATCTAGTCCGTGGGACCGAAACAATCGATGCGAACCGGCTGATCAAACCTGCCGCATGCGCAGCAAACGTCTCGGCGAAACGGCGGCGCACGGCAGGCGCCAGCGCGGCTTCCTTGCTGTAGCCGTTGAACCGCATGTTGGCGATCATACGATCGGCAAATGAATCGAAGTCCGGATAACGTCGCGTATCGGTATAGGTCGAGATCCTGTCGGTGGCGAATTGCGGACGCGCGACGCGGGCAAGCGCGTTGGCCGCGGCTTTGCGCACCGCCGTTTCATCGTGGGTCGGCTTTCAGCATCCGTATGTGTCTCCGATACAGTGGCATGATCGCCAACGTTGCAATCAACCCGACGATGAGCGGCAGCGTCGCGATCAGAAATATCTGCTGTGCCGGTAGTTTCGCGCCGAACGCGAAGCCGCCCAGCAACGGCCCGAGGGCACCGCCGATCCGTCCAATCGCGAAGTTCGATCCCACCCCCCACGCTCGGATATAGGTCGGATAGATATTCGCTTCGGTCGCGATATTCCCGAACTGCACCCCGAGAATGCAAAATCCGGCGCCAAACACGAGTGCCACAAGGAAGTAGGGCGAAAGATTCGGAATGCCGATACAGGCGGCGATTGGTATCGAGCATGCAAAGAGAATGGGCACCGGGATGAATCCGTATTTATCAAGGAAGCGCATCGAGATAAAACCTGCCAACGTTCCTCCGAATTGGAAGAGCGTCGTTGCGATCGCCGCCTGAGCTACCGGGATGCCCGAGGCCGAAAGCACCGTCGGCATCCACTGATTCATGAAGTAGAGACTCATCACGGCGACGAAATTCGAAATCCAGAAGAGCGGCGTAAGTACCGCGAGCCGACCTTCGAGCAAGGCCGGCATCGAGAAGCGCGAACGGTTCTCTTCCCCGCTTATGACAAACTCGGTGTCGGGATGAATCACGAGATCAGGGCGCAGTGCCTTGAGCAGCGTGACCAGCTCGTTGCGGCGCCGCGGGCGCAAAGCTAGGAACTTGATCGACTCCGGGAGTGCGATCGCAAGAATCGAGGCGATGACTATCGGGGCAATGCCCCCGATCCAAAACAGACTGCGCCAGCCGTACTCACCCATAAGCTTCGCCGCGATGAAGCCCGGTAGCCCGCCTCCGAAAGTCACGCCCGTGAAGATCAGCACAACTAGGGTCGCGCGGACGCGCGCTGGAGCGAATTCGTTATTTAATGTTACGACGATCGGCAGCATTCCTCCGAGAGCGACGCCGGCAAGCGCGCGCACGGCAATCAACTCGATGAGGCTGTTGGTCAGCACCGCAGCCAACGTGAAGAGGCCGAAGAAATAGGCGCCGCAAACGATGACGCGCTTGCGGCCGAATTTGTCCGACAGAAATCCAAAAAGCGGCGGGCCGATGAAACCGGCCGCTAGCGAACTGGAGAACAGCGCGCCGAGTTCCCGGCCGCTCAGGTTCCATTCTTTGAGAATGCCTGGTCCGGCATAGGCGGCGGCGCCGAGATCGAACCCGTCGGTCATCAACACCAGAAAGGAAAGCAGTAGTAGCTTGATGTGAAAGCTGCCAATTTTCTGGTCGTCAAACACCCGCTCGATGTCGATCACCTTGGCCATGGTCGTCTCTTACCTTGTTGTGTCGATTCGTGCGCAGCTACGGCCTGGTCGGAACAGTATTATGCAACCCAGGGTTTCTCGCTCCCTGGTCTGTTTTCGCGGCAGCGATGGCCTGCCAGATCCGCGACGGCGTCGCGGGCATTTCGACATGCGTTACGCCGAACTCGGCCAGCGCGTCGACGATGGCGTTGATCGTAACGGCAAGCGCGGGCGTTGTTCCGCCTTCGCTCCCAGGGCGGAAGCCGAGCGGGTGGCTGCTGGCCGGCACCTCGCTGAGCGCCGTCGTGAAGGACGGCAAGTCAGCCGCCCGCGGCAGCGCGTAGTCCATTAACGAGGCCGACAGGTTCTGGCCGGATTCCGGATCGAAGCAACATTGCTCGAACAGCGCTTGCCCAATGCCCTGCGCGATTCCGCCATGGGTCTGTCCGTGCAGGATCATCGGATTGAGCGCGCGGCCGACATCGTCCACTGATGTGTAGCGTTGGATGGCCAGCGCACCAGTTTCTGGATCGACCTCCAGTTCGCAGACTGCGGTGCCGTAGGGAAATGCGAGACCGGGCCGCGTCTGATCGGATATTGCAGCCAGCGGCCCCTTCAATTCATCGGGCAACGCGCTTTCGTCAGTCGCGGCGCTGGCTACCCGGAAGATGTCGATCGCGTGGTCGGTCCCAGTTACGCGAAAGCAACCATCGGCGAAACTGACGTCGGCCACATCGGTTTCGAACAGCACAGGAGCGATCCGCCGACCTTTGTTAATTATGTCGGTCGTGGCCCGATGCATTACGACACTGGCCTGCCGTAGCGATCGCCCCGAATGGCTGCCACCGCCTGCCTTGACGAAAGAGGTGTCGCCCGTGCAGAGCACCACCGCGGCAGGTGAGACGCCGAACCATTCGGCGACAAGTTGCGGAAATGCCGTTTCGTGGCCCTGACCGGTGCTCTGCGTTCCAACGATCACCTCGATCGTTTTGTCGGGACGAACCAGGACTTCGGCACGCTCGCGCGGGGCGCCACTCGTGGTTTCGATGTAGTTCCCGATCGCAATTCCGCGGCACAGGCCACGCGCACGCGACGCCTCGCGCCGCGCCGGGAAGCCGGCCCAATCGGACAGGTCTAGTGCTGTCTGCATTACACCTTCATAATCGCCATTGTCGTAGATGACGCCGAGTGGATTGCGATAGGGCTGCTCCGTTGGTCCGATGATATTACGGCGGCGCAACGCTAGCCGTTCGAACCCGCACTGCCGCGCGGTCAGATCGATGAGACGTTCCATCGCGTAGATCGCTTCCGGACGGCCGGCGCTCCGGTACGGTATCGTTGCCGGCGTGTTTGTAACGGCGGCGCGCGCGATCACGTGCGCTGCTGGAATGCGGTAAAGGCTCGGCATCAGCTGCGCCCCTTTATTTAAGGGAACGAACGAGGTCGTATAGGCGCCGTTGTTCGCCGTATTCACCGAGCGGAGCGCGAGGAAATTTCCCTCCGCGTCGAGCGCAAGCTCGACGTCGATGTGCAGATCGCGGCCCTGACAATCCGAAAGAAAGGCCTCTGAGCGTTCCGCCTTGAAGACGACGGGGCGCTGCAGCCGCCGCGCGGCCCACGCGGCCAATGCAAATTCCGGATAAGTCGCGTTGCGAGTTCCGAAATTGCCGCCCACGTCCCGGGGAGCTACCACCCGCACGCGCTCCGGCGGCACACTGAGCGCGGCCGCCAATTCGTCGCGCAATTGCACGACGCCGATCCCATGCGAAGCATGGACCGTATAGAGCTCCTTCATCTCGTCCCACGTGGCAACGACGGCGCGAGGTTCCAAATGCGCTCCGGTGACGCGCTGCACCCAGCTACTCAGACGAACGCGATGGGCCGCGCGCGCGAACGCTGCGGTGGTCGCCGCTTCGTCGCCAAGATGCGCTTCGAGCGTACGATTGCCGGGGACGTGGTCCCACAGCTGCGGTGCATTGTCCCCGAGCGCATCGATTGCATGAGTGACCGCTGGAAGCGGCTCCCAGTCGATCACTACCGCCTCGGCGGCGTCCTTCGCCCTTGCTTCGGTCTCCGCGACGACCATAACGACGGCTTCTCCTACAAAACGTGCGCGGTCGACCGGCAACGGGTGCTGTCGGGTAACTATTCGCTCGGATCCGTCGCGGTGGGCCAGCGGCATGTCAGACCCGACCTTCGAACTGCCAGTCGGATGCGGAATTGTCTGTAGTCCGTCGGCAAGCGCGTCGGCGCCTGAGAGAACCACCAACACCCCGGGATGGGCCAGCGCATTGGCAACATCCATGCTGCGGATGGCGGCATGGGCATGGGGCGACCGGACCATTACCGCACGCGCTGCATGCGGTAGATTAAGATCGTCAGCGTATTGCCCGTGCCCGGTAACGAGGCGCAAATCCTCTCGGCGAAAGGTCGGAAAATCGCCGTGCAAACGGGCCTCAGGCTTCATTCGCATTCCGTCACGGGTCTGCTTGCGTAAACGCGGCCGGCCTTATTGTGCCGGCTCAACCCTCGGATATTACTGATTATACCGCAAAGCTAGTGACGTCATGCAGCAATAGGAGGAGATAGTGGAGCTTAAAATCATTAGACGCGTAGTCGTCGGCCACGATCCGCAAGGGAAGGCGATCGCACTCTTTGACGGTCCGGCCGTGCCAAAGCAGTGCAGCCCCGGCGGCAATGCCGTCGTCAATCTGTGGGTCACGAGCGAGTTTCCCGTCGGCTTGAGCGGTACTGCAGACATGGCGGAAGGTTCGGCCGCTGACGTTCGCGATTGATCGCTGCAATCCGACGGTTCTTCGTGGCTAAATTTGCGGGTACGAAACAAAGCGATGTCGTAGTCGATTGATATTTCCTCGCAATTTCAACTTTTGCGCAGACACTCCCTCCGCCACTGGGGCCGTTCTACTTTTTCGCCAGCAAACTTGCTGCGTGAAGCGAGTTTAAAAATGCCGAGGGGATGTCCGCTTCCAGTAGCTGCGTGATATCCGGTTTTGACCCAATAGCGAAGTCGGCTATCCACCCATCCCCCGCGTTGACTCCAGAATATTTTGTTGTTACGTGTCGTAACGACAAACTCGGTGACGGTTCTTACTGATCACTAAGAAGAATTCGACCGAGCGTCGGGAGGGAAAGTGTTCGAATATTTCCCGGACAATTACCCTTGGAGCCTTGCAGTCATGCTTGCGCTCCAATGCGGCGGGGTTCTTTCTGATATTGATTCCGCCTGTCGCGAGTTGAAACCTATTGCGGCCGGTCCGGAAGATCAGACCTTGTCCGAGTGGCGGCAGCGTTGGGCCAAGCTCTCCGAAACCACGGTAGCAATGGCTGAGGCGGACCTTCAGCGCGGGTTCCGCCCAAGTGCCGGCTCGAAGCTCCAGCGCGCCGCAGCCTATGCGCTGATGAGCGAGCGGATGATGCGCGGGCATGACATCGCGCGGGAGGAGGCGTACACGCGCGCCCGTGACTTAGTGCGAAAGAGCATCGAATTGTTGAACGATCCGGTCGAACAGGTCGAAGTTCCGTTCGAGCACAACTCCCTCCCCGGGTTATTGTACAAGGCGCAGAGTGCGGGGCCTCGACCTTGTCTTATCTTTTTCAGCGGCTTCGACGTCTCGAAAGAATATCTGCTTTTGTTCGGCATCGGGCCTGAGCTTTCGGCGCGCGGCATTTCCGTTCTGTTCATAGATCATCCCGGTGTCGGGGAGGCGCTGCGCCTGCGCGGCCTGCACGCATTTCCCGAGACCGAGCGCGCGACGACACCTTGCGTCGATTATCTGCAAACACGCCGAGA
>Ga0116222_1001354_pt1 | contig 13688 bp, 9 predicted proteins | sample Sb_taG_12_FD_88963 | JGI IMG/M metagenome (GOLD analysis project Ga0116222, IMG submission 88963) | Peat soil microbial communities from Weissenstadt, Germany - Sb_50d_9_AC metaG | ecosystem: Environmental > Terrestrial > Soil > Wetlands > Peat | place: Germany: Weissenstadt | collected 2010-09-21
AACCATTGTCAACGGCCAGATGCAGCCCCGCATGCATTCCCCAGGGAGGAAAGTCTGTGCGAACGGTCAGCTTTTGTGGCTGCTGCGCAACGGCTGGGGTGAACGTTGCGGCAATTCCAGCGGCCGCAGTAGCAGTGAATCGGCGTCGTGTTATTGTCATGTCCGAATACCTTCTGGGTTGCCTCTCCGTCATTACTCCATTCTCTGAATAATGATGGACAGTCGCCTCGTTTGAAACCGCCTATTGTGCTTTCATTTTGTCTGTCTTCGCGAACGCAACAGCGACGTTTCTGCCACATCGACAGCACCGGCTGCGTCCACCGACACACCATACCGCTCGCGCGCCGCTGAAATCGTCACTTTGCCATTCCAGACGTCGCGGCCAACGGCCTCGGGTGACCGGCTGAAGGGATCGCCGTGGCCCCCTCCCCCTGCCTGGTCATGCGTGAGCACCTCCCCTCGCCGCATGATAGTTGTCACCTTGCCGGGAAGCGAGTGCATGACATTGCCCTCGCCGAGCCAATTCCCTGCAAGACCGCCGGGATCGCCGCCGGCAAGCCCATAAGGGGCGAATTTCAAACGATCCGCCCTCAGCTGCAGCACGGCTTCCGCCGCAAGCAGGCGGTAGGATCGCCGCAAGCCTAGTCCTCCACGAAAACGCCCTGCACCGCCGGAATCCGGGACGAGCGCGTAGTCCTCGATACGCACAGGATGCTGACGCTCCAAGACCTCGATGGGCGTATTGGAAAGGTTCTGGGAAGGATTTGTAATCGCATCGATACCGTCCTGGTCGGGACGCCCGCCCCAGCAGCCGCTGATCATGTCGACGATGATGAAGGGCCGGTTGTCGGCATGGCGCCCGCCAAGACAAACAACGGTATTTCCTCCCTCACCCGCCGCCGGCATGATGTCCGGCACTATTTGCGCAAGCGCTCCGAACATGGTGTCCATGACGCGATAGCCGGTTAATGCTCGTGCTGCGACTGGCGCCGGCGCAATTGGATTAAGTACGCTGCCCGTTGGCGCGGCTACTTCGATACAGCGGAAAACACCGGCGTTGTTTGGAATATCCCCGCGCAATGCGCACCGCACGCTGAGAAATGTATTCGACTTCGTAAAGGACAGTGTCGAGTTGATCGCCGCCCGCACCTGGCGAGAGCTCCCCTCCCAATCGACTTTCAAGCTGCCGTCCTTGTGGACGGTTATGGCGACCGATAGAGGAACCGGATCGTCCGAGATGCCGTCGCTGTCGATATAGTCGGTAAAGCGGAAAGTGCCCTGCGGCCAAGTCGCTATTTCGGATCGCGCCATTCGCTCGGCATAGTCAAGCAGCGCTGCCATATAGATGCGCATCTGCTTAACCCCGTACCGCGCGACCAACCGTCCAATCTCGCGTGCACCTGCTTGGCAGGCGGCATACTGGGCGAGCAGATCGCCAACGACCGTGTCAGGTACTCGGACGTTCAATCTGATCAGTGCTTCAAGCGTCTCGTCTAATACTCCCGCACGAAATAATTTGAGAGGCGGGATGCGCAGTCCCTCCTGATATATTTCCGTGCTATCCGCCGCATTCGACCCCGGCACCCTGCCGCCCACGTCGGTATGGTGACAAATCACAACCGACCAAGCCAAAATCTCCGTGCCATCGAAGATCGGGTAGAACATGAAGATGTCGGGCAAGTGCATGCCGCCCGAATAAGGATCGTTCAATATGACTGCGTCGCCGGCTTGGAGACGTCCGCTCCATTTGGCTCGGACAGCCGCCATTGCTTCCGGGATCGCACCAAGATGCTGTGCGATGGTTTTCGCCTGTGCCACCATTTCGCCTTTCGCGTCGCAGATGGCTGCCGAATAATCCATCACGTCCTTGACGATTTCGGAGCGCGCGGTGCGGATCACCGTGTAGGCCACCTCGTCCACGATCGCGTCCATGGCATTTTTTATGACAGCGAAGGTGATCGGATCGTCAAACGGGGATGCCGCCTCAGACATCCATTTTCTCCATCTCAATCGTTATGCAGCCCGCTCCGGCCGGCCGAGCGGTGCACTCGGGCGGGACTACGATCGTGGTGTCATAACTCTCGATGATCGCCGGGCCCACGACAGCAGTGGCCTGCGCCACAGCGCGTGGCAGGACGCGCGCGGGAATGCGGGGCGCGCCACGGTCGAACGAAACAAGTCGCCCCCCATTCTCAGCCGCAAGTGCTCGAGAACCGAGATTCAACGTTGCGAATTCCAGTCGAGATGCGGCCTTTCCAACCGCGGAAAGGCGCAGGTTGACGAGTTCCAGCGGCTCTGCGTCAGCGATGTAGCCGAATGTCTCGCGATAAGTTCGCTAAAAGGCGGCTCGTAGATCCGCCGCGCCGTAAGATTTAGACGGCATCTGGATCATCAATTGTGATGACTGCCCGAGGTAACGAATATCCGCGGCAAAGCGAAATTCCACGGCGTCTTCTTCATACCCTTCGTTGGCGAGCGCGGCGCGCCCCTCGTCTACCATGTCGCCCAACAGGTTTTGCACGGAGGTTTCGGTAACGTCGACGAAAGGGATCAATATCGGGCGCACAAATTCATGGATGGTTTCTGCGGCCAGCATGCCGGCCGCGGAGAAGACTCCGGAAACAGGGGTTATCAAAACGCGACGAATACCGAGCAGCCGCGCCACGTCGACCGCATGCAGTGGTCCTCCACCTCCAAAAGCCATCAACACCATGTCACGGGGGTCCTTGCCCCGCTCGATAGTAACGGCGCGTATTGCGCGCGCCATATTGACGTTGGCGACTTGGCGGATGCCGTGTGCGGCATCATCCACGCTGAGCTGCAGGGGACGGGCGACATGTTCCTCTACCGCTCTCTTCGAAAGCGCAGCGTTGACCGGGAGCGAGCCACCGGCAAGCGAATGCGGATTGAGAAAACCGAGAACCATGTTCGCATCCGTGACCGTCGGCTGCTGCGTACCACGCCCGTAGCACGCCGGACCCGGATCACCTCCCGCGCTTTCCGGCCCAACCACCAGGAGCCCACCGGCGTCGATGCGCGCAATGGAGCCGCCGCCTGAACCGACTTCGGCAATGTCGATTGCCGGGACCTTCAGCATGTAGCCTGCGCCTTTGACGAAGCGGGAGGGCGCGGAAATTCCGTCGCGAAATTCGTATTCGGTGATGACCTGCGGCTCGCCACCTTGCACAATCGCGGCCTTTGCGGTCGTCCCGCCCATGTCGAAAACGATGAGATCCTTTGCTCCGATCTCGCTTCCAAGTCGAGCGGCACCGATAACGCCACCGGCGGGCCCGGAGCCAACCGCAAAAACCGGGCGATCTCTCGCGGCAGCGATACCGATCATGCCGCCATTGGAGGCCATGACCTGCACCGGCGCCGTTACGCCGATGTCGCGGAGGCGCTCGGCCAACTTTGAAAGATAGCCCCGCATCGTCGGCAACAGATAGGCGTTCACCACGGCGGTCGAGGTGCGTTCATATTCCTTGATCTCCGGCAGTACTTCACATGAGGCCGTTACGAGAAGGGATGGCGCGCACTCGCGCAGAATTGCCATAGCGCGACGCTCGTGCGCATCGTTCGCATAGGAATTGATGAAACACACCGCTACGGCCACCACTTGCTCGGCAAGGAAAGTCGCCGCGGCCTCGCGTACCGTGGTCTCGTCTAACGGCGTTACTACGCTGGCATCGGCCGCAATCCGCTCCGTTGCCTCCAAGCGCCACCGTCGAGGCACCAGCGGCTCGGGCTTGCGCCAGCCCAGCTGGAACATGCCAGGTGTACGGATACGACCGATCTCCAGCACGTCACGGAAGCCGCGTGTCGTTAAAAGTCCTGTTCGCGCTCCGATCTTCTGCAGGATGGCATTCGACGCCACTGTCGTACCGTGAACGACCTCAGCGACTTCGCTTGGATCGAGACCGGCTTCCGCGAGCACCGCCGCGACGCCCGTCGCCGCACCCTCACCAGGATCGAGCGGCGTCGTCGTTGTCTTATTCACGTAAATTTGGCCGTCGGGGAGAGCAAGAACAATATCTGTGAAGGTTCCGCCGACGTCGACCCCGATCCGCGCCGAACAATTCTTGCGTGGCAACTCTTTCCCCTTTGGAGCGATCTTCGTTCCGATAACGCAAATTATCGGAAGTGATAAATCGCTCACTAAGCTGTCCAGCCCATTGCAAAATGGACGTCAGGCTTTCTTCATTGCAAGTGCGTCGCGCACGCGCTCCGGCGTCAATGGGTATCGCGTGAGCCTGACACCGGTTGCATCGAAGAACGCATTGGCAATCGCTGCCCCCGCGGCGCCCATCACCTCTTCGCCGGCTCCCGTCGAAGGCTCGTTGATCCTTTGAACGACGACCGGCGTACAGTTCGGGTGCTCCGCAAAGCGCAGAACCGGGTAACTCACCCAGTCGACGCTGGTGACACCCGTGCTGTCGAAGGTCACCTCTTCTTTCAGCATCCGGCTCGTGGCTTGGATCATCATGCCGACGATCTGGTTTTCGACCAGGGCCGGATTCACGGCCAAGCCGCAGTCGAGCGCTCCGTACAGCTGTTTGGCGACGATAATGCCGGTGCGCCTGTCCACTTCGATATCGGCCACAGCAGCGCCGTACGACACGTGGTGCGTCCCGACGGCAATACCTCTGCCGGTCACGACGTCGGCACCCGACAACTGCGAAGCGGCAACCCGCGGCGTCCAGCCGGCCGCCTTGGCGGCCGCTTCCAGCACGCCGAGCCAACGGTTGTCGCCCATGTTTTTGCGCCGGAACTCCAACGGATCCGTTTTCGCCGCATGCGCCAGGTCGTCGATCGTCTGTTCCGATGCGAATGACAGCGCCATGTCGAGCGGCGACCGCAACGGCGAGCCTTTGAGTAGCCCGATCATCGGAATTGCATGGCTGACGACGCGGCGGTTCGGCACGCGATACATCGAACCGGTGCTGATCCGATTGACGACGATCGAGAAAGAGCCGGCGGTCCGTTCCGCCGGAGCCGTCTGCATCGCCAGTTCGGTCGAGGTTTCGTTCACGTGCCAGCCGTGCTGCCAGCCGTCGTAGGTGTAGGCAACGATCCTTCCTTCGGCATCGATGCTGGCGCGCACCTGTGCCACCTGCGCTGGGCCGTAATTGTCCCAGCCGAGTTCGTCCCAGCGCATGAACTGGACGCGCACGGGCCGCCCTACAGCCTGCGACATGATCGCGGCGGCTTGCGGCGCGTCCTCATAGCAGCTGTGGCCGTAGGTGCCGGAGCCCTCATAGTACTGCACCCGAACGCGGTCGGCCGGCATGTCAAGCAGCGTGGCGAGCATCTTCCGCGACGCGTAGATGTCCTGGGTCGAGCACAGCACGAGCGCCTGATCCGGCCCCACGTCCGCGATCGCGCAGTTTGGACCGAACGGCGCGTGGGCCTGGTATGGGGAAAAGTAGGTCGCCGACGACACGTAGGTAGCTTTGCCAAAGGCGCCCCCCGGATCCCCGATGTCCACCACAACGGTATCGGTGGACTTCGTGGTGCGCAGCACCTCCGGCAACTTCGTCATGTTCGGAAGCGAGGGCGTCTCCTGCCACTGGACCTTAAGCTGCTGTGCGGCGCGCACCGCATCCCACTCGCTCTCGGCCACCACGCCGACAAAGTCGCCGCGGCGCACGATCCGTGCTCCCGCGAAATCCTTGATCGAGGCTTCGTCGATGGCGAGCGGCGCAGCGCGAGTGCCGTAGGCACGCTGGCCGCGCGGCCGCACCACCCGGCCGTGCAGCATGTTGGCAACACGCACGTGCTGCATGTGCGTGTAGGTGCCGTCGACCTTGGCCGGCATATCCACCCGCGGCACGCGCGTACCAACGAGTTTGTACTCGCTCGCGGGCTTGCGCGGCGCTGTGCCGGTGAACTTGATATCGAAAGGCCTGTCGCCGACCAACTCGCCATAGCTCGCCGAGCGGTTCGGCTCGCCATCGATCGACACCACCCCGCGCGCGACGACCAGGCTGCCGATTTGGACACCGAGGCGTTGCGAGGCTTTTTGCAGGAGCGCCAATCGGGCCTCTGCCGCCGCCGCCCGCACCTGCGGCCCGCCGCGCTCGATCGAAGAGCTAGAACTAGTGGCGCCCTGTTCGGGCGTCACGTTGGTGTCGAGGCGCACGCTCGAAAGCTGGCTCATGTCCAGGTCGAGCTCTTCACCGGCAATCTGCAGCAGGCCCGTTGTGTTGCCCTGCCCCAACTCGCACTTGCCGAAATAAAGCGTTGCGGTGTTGTCGGCGTGAATTGCGATCCAGGTATCGATGGCATTGGGATCCGGCGGTCCAGCGACGCCTCCCCGCGCGCGACCTGCCGGTGCGGCCACCCCAGGTCCACCGGCGAGACTGAAGCCGACGATCAGCGCGCCGCCGGCCTTCAGAAGGCTCCGGCGGGACAGCGGCAGGTTCCGCTCGGGCGCATTCATGGGGTGCCTCCCGATATGGTCCGCGACGCCACCTGGATCGCCTTCATGATCCTCGGATAGGTCCCGCAGCGGCAGAGGTGACCGTTCATCGTGCGGCGAATGTCGGCTTCGCTCGGCTTGGGATTGTTGGCCAGCAGCTCGGCGCCCTTGATAGTCATGCCATTGTAGCAATAGCCGCAGTGAAGAGCCTGCTCATCGACGAATGCCTGCTGCAACGGATGCAGCGCCGGAGCCTCCTTGAGGCCGTTCTTGCGTGCATACCAAGCCGGCAGGCCCTCAAGTGTCGTGATGGCGCGATCGGCCACCGTTTCGACCGGCGTGACGCAGGAACGGATTTCCTTGTCGTCGGCGAGGACCGAGCAGGATCCGCACTGCGCCAAGCCGCAGCCGAAGCGCGGACCGTGCAGATGCAATTCGTTCGTCAGAACGTAGAGCAACGGCGTGTCCGGGTTCGCGGCAACGGGCCACGCCTGGCCGTTGACGGTTATCTTGAGATTGCTTGCCACGCCCTACCTCCGGCTGGATCTCGTTCAAGGACAAACGATGCCTCAAGCGTAGCCAGCGAAGTGAGGCGCCACAATGGGTGGGTTCAACGCGCTTCTCGGAAGTATCCGGGCGCCGGCGTGTACGACTTACTTCCGATAGCCACCGTATTCGGAACCTATTTCGGTGAATCACAGGATCTGTTATTTTGGATTGCGCCTCGATGACTATCGCCAATCACACGAAGAAGTTCCTGTTATCCGGTTGGTCGCTGGTTCGAATCCGGCCCGTGGAGCCATTTTCTTCACTCTACCGTCCGTCCATAACGCGGTAGTTGAGATCTGATCGCCGCCTAATATGGGCGGTCGAATTGTTCGAGCTTCGACACCCGCCGCCGCGAGGATACCAAACTGCCGGCTCACCTAATCTATATCATAGTAACGAGCCTCAATTTCAGCTTAGAGTAGAATAGCCATCGATCATTGAAACGGGCTGTACGCAAAAAGCTCAGGACTATCAGGAGTGGATTATCATGGCCGAGCAGGGATCGATGATCGCGCAAGTGCTCAGTCGCGACTTCATGATCCAACAACTCGAAGACGTCGAGAAACAGCTGCAGAAAGACGTCGTTGAGAACCGCAAAGGCGGCCACGACGAGGCCGCTGATCTGGATACGGCCGATTATGCAGCCGCCCACGATCACGTCGCAATCGTGCTGGCGCAGGAAAAGGCCGTATCGTCCGGCCAGCACGGTTTCGTGCCGGCGCCACCGAGCCGCAGAGGAAGAGAATCCGCTCCGCCGCTCGATGACTTCGTGTTCCTAAGCCGCGATCCGATCGTCAGCCTTACCCAGAGCGCGCTCGAGTTTTATTTCGATCACCCCGACAGCAAGGACAAAGTCGTCCAGGAGGAAATGCCCGATGTCAGGCGGCGCGGTGCCAAAGGCGACGTGCCCATGATCACCGACAGGCACCTGCCGGGCGTAACGGCGCGGCGCAGCTCGAACCGGCGGCTGCTCGATCAGTTCTCCATCACCGATCCGGGTTGGGTCAGTTCGTTGGTCGCGATGGGCGTACGCTGGCTGCGCAAGCGTCACGCGTTTAACCCCACTCCGCCGCAGCCGGCGCAGATCGGGAACCGGGCGCGCGTCATTCTGGTGGGCGATTGGGGAACGGGAATTCCACGTGCGCAACGCGTCGGCACCGCAATGCGCATGGCCGTCGAGCAGGGCGTGCGCGACAACCGCGATGTGCAGGTTATTCACCTCGGCGACGTCTACTACTCCGGTTGGAAGTTCGAATATCAGAACCGCTTTCTGCCGCATTGGCCGGTCAAACCCGAGGAAGCGGACAAGATCGGCTCGTGGTCCCTAAACGGCAATCACGACATGTATTCGGGCGGTCACGCCTATTTCGAGTATTTGCTGAAAGACGCGCGGTTTGGCAAACAAAACCAGTCGAGTTTTTTTCGCCTCTATAACCAAAATTGGCAGTTGCTGGGTCTCGATACGGCTTGGGACGACAATGGCTTGAAGGATCCGCAAGGCAGCTGGGTCAAGCAAGTGGTCGATCAGAATAAGCAGAAGACGATCCTGCTCACGCACCATCAGTTGTTCAGCGCCTACGAGGACGGTCCCGATATGGGAAAGGTACTCGGTCAGAAGCTCGGTCCTGTCCTCGACAACAACCAAATCCACACCTGGTTCTGGGGACATGAGCATCGCTTCATCATCTACGGCCCGTCGATCAACGTGCAAAATGCCCGCCTGATCGGCCATGGCGGCGTCCCCGTCTACATGACGCACGCCGTCGGCGACCCTTACATCAAGCCGGCGGTCTTCGAGGATCGTCGCTTTATTCCGCCGGGCGGTCTCGAACGCTGGGCGATGTTCGGATTCGTCATTCTGGATTTCGAGGATTCCCGGATCAACGCAAGCTACGTCGATGAGACCGGATTCACGGTCAAAACCGAGACGATTGTGTAGGAGGCAAGCCGTGCCCGCCAAAGTCAGCGCACCGAACGCAGCGCGGAAGGCAATGCAACTCATCCGCAAGGGAGACCTCTCCGGGGCCGCAGCCGCAGTGCGGTCGATACCGCCCCGACATCAAGTCCTCACCCCCTCGGCGCGTGCTGAACTGAAGCTGATTAGACGAAACGTCGATGGCCTGTTGAAGGACGAGTTTTCGGCAAAGACAAAGAAGCGTCGCGCTTTGCTCGAACTCCGCCGGGCCATATTAAATTGGCTGGCTCCACGGCCTCGACGCCGTGTGCTACGTAAAAAGAAAGGCGGCGGAGGCAGCAGGAGAACCAAAGCGGCGGCGCCGCGCAAGACGTCGCGCGCAAAACCCAAAGCCCCGCCCTCCCAACCCAGAGCAAAGCCGCCCTCCCCCGCACCCGCACCGCAGTCCGCACCCTTAGGGGAAAGATCGTCAGCCGGGAGTATGGGCCTCCGCGGCTTCAATCCCTTCGATACCGAGGTCGGTCGCGTATCCGGGTCAGCGCCAGGCCCGCCCAATCCACCGCCGCCCGTGCCGTCGCAACGCCGAGGGGCACGCGCCGCCCGACCCCTTCGGGACGCAATTCGTCCACGAGTCGAGGGCGCCGGCAGCATTGATTTTCACGGTCCTGCCGCTACTGCCGGTGCTGCCGCTGCACCCGCCGCCGCCCAGCCGATTCGCCGCACGCCGCACATGGACGTGCCGGCTAAGCTGCTGCAACCCCGTGATAGCTTTGACGTCTCGGTCTATGTCGACCAGAAGGCAGCGCGCGCCGGTGAGGACACGGTCGATATCGTCGTCCCGGTCGCCGGAACCCAGGTAGAAGTGCAGCTCATCGTCAGCGAGCACTTCGCCGTCAACGGCTCCGCGGTGACGACCATGACCATCACGGACGAACCACGTTCCGATGCCGAGCGGCCGTTCAAAGTCACCGTCGTTCCGGCGAATGAATTGCCGACCAAGGTGCCACCGTCCCTTATCGCCCAGTTCTTCTACAAGGGCCGCCCCAGCGGCAAGGTCAGCCGCACGGTAGCGATCGCCGGCGTCTCGACCGCGACGGTGGTCCCGGCAAAGGAGCGCGTCGAAGTACAGGACGGTGTGGCGGCCGACCTCACCGTGGTGGTGAACAGAACGCTGGCTAATGACGGACGCCAGTTCACATGCACGGTACGGAGCCCGCTGCTGGAAAAATACAAAGAAGGAATTTCCAAACCGTGGAACTTGCCCGACACGGCCAAGACGATTGTCCTGGGGATGATGGCGAGATTTACCGCCGATGCGATAACATCCAGCATGTTGCTCGCCGAACTGCGGGGTGCCGGCCGCGATCTCTACGACGTTGCGCCGGTGATTTTCCGGCAGGCGCTTTGGGACCTTATCGACTCCGAGCATGCGATCAAAACAATTGCGATCGTCACAGAGGAGCCCTTCATACCGTGGGAGCTGATGGTTCCCTACCGGATAAAAAGCGGCAAGCGGGAGCAGCGCGATGCGCTCGGCACCGAGTTCTGCATCGGACGCTGGCCCATCCCCGATGGCACTTCGCCGGCCCAGCAAATACCGCTGCGTGACAGTTTCGTGGTTGCTCCCGTTTATGTTCCGCCGCTTGCCTTCGCTGCCGACGAGGCCAAGCTGGTGGTCGACAACTTCCATGGCGAAATGATCGCGCCGGCAGATTTCGATGGCATTGAGCAAAAACTGGGAAGCCAGGGAAAGACGCTGGTGCATTTCATCTGTCATGGCGAAGACGAGGAGACACAGGATTTCGTGCAAATTATCCGGCTCGAGAACGGCCAGAATCTCAACTCGTCGCAGATTCGTGGCATGACCGACGTGGACAGGATCTTTGAAGAAAAACACCCATTCGTGTTTCTCAATGCCTGCGAGGTCGGCCGCACCACACCGGCGCTGGTCGGCGTCGGCGGCTTCGCCAAATCGTTCGTCGATCTAGGCGCCAGCGCCGTGATCGCGCCGCTGTGGAGCGTGAAGGACAATATCGCCCATGCGGTCGCGCAGGAATTTTATACCCGGGTTAAAGCGCAGCCGAACGTACCATTCGCGGAAATCCTGCGTGATTTGCGCAAGAAGGCCTATCTGGCGGGACAAGCCGAAGACACCTATGCGGCCTATTGCTTCTACGGCGATCCCGCCGCGTGTCGTTCGACCGCTGGATGATCCGGCAAGCGGACAGGCACGCGCCTGCTGGCGTTCTCCGGTAACTCAGCGGCAGAGCGACCGGCCGTTAACCGGTCGGTCGCCGGTCCGAATCCAGCCCGCGGCGCCAACTTTTTCAAAGACGCCTACTGCTGACCTCCGCCCAGCGCATCGGCGAGCTTGTCGTAATTTTTGACGACGAGATCGATGTTGCCCTTATTTGCGACCGGCGGCGCCGGGGACTTGAGCGACTCGTTGAGCTCGGCGAGCGCATCCTTCTTGTCCTTGGCCGACATTTGCTTGTTGGCCTGGACCTGCGCGATCTGCGCCTTTGTCGCCGCTTCGAAGCCGACATATTTTTTAGTCGTAGGATCGATGCCCGAAAGCACCAAGGTGATGTTGTCGACGACGTCGTTGTATTCATCGTAGCTGGCAAAGCCATTCTTCTTGGCCACGGCATCGAGCTGCGCGACAACCTTCGGAGACGGCGGGGCATTGGGCGGCAGCTTCTGGGTAATCGCGTCGATGTCCTTTTGCGCGGCAAGCACGCCATCGATCTGCTTGTCGGTCAGCGCCATCTGCTTCAAGGGCGGTGCGGCGGGCTGGGCCTGAGCCATCTGGTTCGACGGCGCCTGCTTGGCCTGCGCCAATGCGCCGCCCGTGGATAAGACGGTCAACCCGGCGGCCAGGCAGGCAATACCGAGGACGCCAGCGAACGGACGAAGGAATTCGCGCATGGGAGTCTCCTTTGGATTGGACCGGGATTACCCTCAGTCAATAACGGCCGGGCCGGGTCGGTCAAGCCGGAGCCAACTTCAAAACCTCGTTGCGCGCAATTTACCTCCGCTATGAATTGCGCGCAGCTCATCCGCCTCACCGCTTGACCGCAAGCTCTTCCGCGAAAAACGCCGGCGCCGCTTCCATGGCGTCCGCCTTTGCTGCCACGTTGCCGTCGACGCTTTGGCGCTTGCGGCCGGGATCGTCGAAATCGTGGGTGGCGCCGGGGTAGAGTTTTATGGCGATGTCGCCGCCTTGGGCGCGGCTTTTTTCCACCAACGTAGCGCAGCGCTTCGGCGACACTTCCTCGTCGGCGTCGCCCATGAAAACGCGGATCGACGCGTAGGGGCGATAGCCGTCCTCGAACATGCCTTTCAAGCCGCAGGCGGGATAGAACGCGACCGCCGCGCGGAAGCCGAGCACGGGGCCGTGCGCCGCGGCGCCCGGCGTGTCGGCTGCGACCACCGCCATGGTGGCGAGCGCGGCGCTGCCGCCGTTCGACCAGCCCTGCAGCACGATGCTGTCCGGCGCCACGTCCGGCCGGGTGCGCAGATAGCCGAGCGCGCCATAGGCATCGAGCGGCCGTACCGTCACCTCATTGAGCGCTTCGGGACGCTGGTCGTAGCTGCCGCGCGCAAAACCTTGCGGGTAGCCGCGCGGGCCAAAGCCGTCGACCAGGATCGCGACATAGCCCAGCGACGCCCACAGGCGCCCCCACATCTGATGACGCTGCGACAAGGTCGAGGCGTCGTAGCGGCCGTTGGCGTCGGTCGAATACGCACCGCCACGACCGTGCATCATCACCACCGCGGGCGCGCGGCCGGCTTTGTCCGGCGCAAAAACGTAGCCCACGAGTTTTGTCCGTCCCTCCATGCTGGCAAATGTGACGCGCGCCGGAACCGCGTCTTGGGCGGCGGCTTCGGTACACGTCGCCAAAACGCTCGCCAAGGCGAAAACGGCCCCAATCATTGCCGCTGCGGCACCTGCCGTGCGTCGCGCCATAGTATTCATCTGGTGAATTGCTACAGGCAAAGTGCGACGTCGGCCACTGCGCCGGCCGCGAGCGGCGCTACGACACAAGTGCCCACGATAACACCTCATTTTTGCCCGTTTGCCGCAAGCCTTCGCTTACGCCTGTGTCATACCCCAGTACCGTCGATATTCAGGCGGGGGCGCATGGAGTATCTCGGGTTCGTCGTCGAGGCTTTTGAACAAGGGCCCGGCAAATGGCGGGCCAAAATTTTACGCTCCAGCGGCAAGCCCCTCATCACGGGCCGCAAAAGGATCTGGCAATTTATAACCGGCGTCGACGCGGCGACGGCATCGGCGGCCTTGCTCATGGCCCTTGACGCCATCGACGCCGGGACCTTCTCGTGCGCGGCGCCGACTCCGGAGAAATTCTGGCGCCGCCGCGGCCGGCGCGCGAAAGCGCCCGCATTGGACGATCACGCCGTCTCTTCGGCGCAGCGCGCCACGCAAAAGGGCATTAAGCGAACGCGATTGCCGAAGTGAGCCGCGAACAGGCGCCGATGCCCGATCGCAAGCACGGCGATGCGCCCGCCGCCTCGATTTTCAGGCAAATGCGCGGAAAATCCGACTGCCGGCGTTAGGCCGCCGACAAGCGCCGTTCGCTAGGTGTGTTCGCTTGCGAGGCCGTCGCCATCGCCACGGCGCGGCCGCCATGTGGAGCCGCGCATCATGAGCTCGCTCGATAGCGAGGAAAGACGCCGCACGCCGCGCCAACGGCTCGGCAAGCTGGCCACCATCAAGCTCGGCATCGGCATTGCGCCGCGCTATTGCCTGGTCAGCAATATTTCCGCCGAAGGCGTGCGCATTCA
>Ga0116222_1001362_pt1 | contig 13627 bp, 11 predicted proteins | sample Sb_taG_12_FD_88963 | JGI IMG/M metagenome (GOLD analysis project Ga0116222, IMG submission 88963) | Peat soil microbial communities from Weissenstadt, Germany - Sb_50d_9_AC metaG | ecosystem: Environmental > Terrestrial > Soil > Wetlands > Peat | place: Germany: Weissenstadt | collected 2010-09-21
AACATCATGCTCCAGGTTCTTCCCGGCGGTGAAGAGCATATCCGGCTGATCGATTTCGGCCTCGCCACCATCTCCGATCTGGGTACCAGGCAAACCCACACGCGGGTGGCCGGGAGCGTCGCATATATGGCTCCGGAGCAGTTTTCCGGGCAGCCGTCCGCATCCACTGACATCTATGCCTTCGGCGTCATCGCTTACGAGATGATCACCGGGCGCAAACCGTTTGTGGCCGAGGGCGCTGTGCAGCATGCGTATCTGCAGCAGTCCGGCGTGCGGGTGAAGCCTTCCGCGCTGCGCCCCGGCATATCCAACCAGGCGGAAAGCCTGATCCTGCACGCGCTCAGCTACAACCCCAACGAGCGTCCGTTGAAAGCCAATGCGTTTGGCGACGCGCTGAGCCAGGCATTGCTGAACTCGCAGTCCACCCTGGTCATGGAGATGGCCGCCATCCAAACCAGGCGGGTCCGGTTGTTTTGGCTGGCCGGCGCCTTGGCGGTTGTTCTGGCGGCCGGCGGCGCATGGATCGCGCGCGGCCGGATTTTTCCCTCTCCGACGGTGAGCGTCAGGCAGGTCAATCCCCCGCCTGCCCCCATTCCCGCAGCCGCTAAATCCAATCTGGACGCCACCGACGAGCAGGTGGAACTCGCCTTCTGGAACTCCATCGGCGCTTCCTCCGACCCCCGCCTCTACCGCGACTATCTCGCCAAGTATCCCAACGGAAAGTTCGCGTCGGTGGCGAAGCTCAAGCTGGAAGATCAACCTTCCAAGGCCGGGGATGCGCACCGCCCACCCCAGTCCACCGCTGCGGCGCAGCCATCCAAGGCGGCCTCGGCCGTGCAACCGGCGAAACCGAGTCTTCCGCCCGTCCGTCCAGCGCTGAAACCCGAAGACTATGGCGGCCCTTTGCGCGGCGAACTGAACTGGGCCGGATCGCTGCTGCCCGGTGCCACCCTCACCATTCAGGGCGGCAAAGCCATGTCGGGCGATCTCACCGGCGATCTTCCCAGGGTGCCCTCCACCGTGGGAGCCCTCACCAACGGCGTTTCGGTGGTGGAGCAGCCCTCCGCCGCCAACCAATGGGACCGCGTCGTGGTCGGCAACACATCGTCCGCACCGGTGGGCAGCGTCCAAATTCGCTGGCGAGTTGTAAGGTAGAGTATGCGTGCTTCGCTCGGATTTTTGCTGATTGCCGCTTGGTGCTGCGCCACCGCCCAGCAGCAGCCAGCCTCGGATGCGGTCACCATCAAGTTAACCAGCGTCAAAATCGCCCGAACTCCCGCGCCCGGTGTCATGGATGCCGCAGCGACTGTGGACCCCGAAACCGACTTTCTCACCACCGACCCCGCCGCCTGGTACCTGATGTTCTACACCGGAGGCCATAAGGGCGACAAGGTCCGCGTGGAATGGCGCAACCCGATGGGAGCCGTGACACAGCAGAACGACTGGACTCAGGTTGGCGATGGCAATGTCATGCGTCTGCAGTGGAGGATGCTGATCGCCGGCGCACCCGCCTCCTTTGCTCCCGGGGACTGGCAGGTGGTCCTGTTCTGGAACGATCACGGTGTCGCCATGACCAAATTCCGGATTTCGACTCCGCCACAAACCACAGTCAACATCATGAGCCATACCCAGATGACTGTGGCCACGGTCGCCACTCCATACTACTTTCAATTCACCGCGCGCGGCGGATCTCCGCCCTACCAGTGGACGGCTATAGACCCTTTTCCGGCCGGACTGACTCTGTCTCCCACGGGAACGGTCACCGGAGCGCCGAAGCAGAGGGGCGGTTTTCGGGTAACCGTGCAAGCCAGGGATTCGGCCGGAAATTCCGTGGTCCGAGCGTTTGGACTTGGCATCGGCGCGCATGCCAGGGAGAATCGCGCGGGAGTCAGCATCCTCCTCAAGTCCGCTGGGCCAGACGCCTGTTCCCAGACTGCCTCCCAGACGGACTTCTCCGGAGCCGATACCAGCGTGGTGCTGGCTGCCTCGGTGGTCGCGCCAAAAGGATCGGGAGGCAGGGTGGAGTGGATGGACCCGCGCGGCGAAGTGTCGCTGACCAGCCACTATACCAAGCAGACGGACGGCCCGGAATGCATCATGAAAATGCTGCCGGTGGCCGGCCGGCCCCCGGCCTCGGATCCTGGAGACTGGCGGGTGCGGTTGTTTTGGCAGGAGAATGATGTGTTCACCCTGAAGTTCAGCATCAGCGGCGCGAAGAATGTGGTGGCGGCGCGCAGCGGCCGGGTGGCCATCGTGATCGGCGACCTGGGATACGAAAAGCTTCCGGCGCCCGGCCCAACCGCTGCCGACCTCGACCTCGTCGCAAACACACTTCGCGAAGACGGCTTCCAGGTCGTCCGCAAGGCCGACGTGAACCTGGAGGACCTGCGCCTGATCGAGCGCACCCTGGGTGACACACAGGCGGGAGATACCGTGCTGGTGTATTACACCGGGTACAGCGTCCGCTCGGGCGGAGACGACTGGTTGCTTCCCGTGAACTACGATCCCGCCGATTCACGGCCCATTCAATCCAAAGCTTACTCGGTGCTCCGCTTGCTGCAGGTCTTGGAAGACAGCAAGGCCACCCTGAAGTTCATCGTCCTGGATGCCGCCGCCGTGGCCGGCCAGCCTCGCGAAAACGCCGGTGCGGTCATGGGCGAAGTGGACGATTCCACCGCCCTGGTCTACTCCAGTCCGCCGGGAGCGGTGCCCAAGGCAGGCAGTCCGGCCCTGGGAGCCTTTCCCCGCGCTTTCGCCGAGGTTCTCCGCAAACCGGGATTAGACGCAGGAAGCGCCCTGCAAATCGAGTTGCCCAAAGCGGTGGCCCGCCTTGCGCCTTCCAGCCCGCCGCCGGTTGCCATCCTGGGCGGCGGCGCCGACTTCGTTTTCCGCGCCGCGGCCAAGTGACTGCCGGTGGAACCTTCGTGGCGACATGCTGTCTTGTGCCACAACAGTCTCGAGTCTTCTCAGCCTGCGACGATTTGGTGGGGCGGGGTTTTCATTTGTGGAGAAGTTCTTCATTTGGAGCGTGGGCAGTGGCGTAGAAAGCTCTGCAATCTACTCGGAAGTACTCTGCTGCCGAGTACTTCCGAGTATAATGCAGAGTAGTGGATCTGCTGGAACTGCTGCGGCGGCCGGAAGGCAAGACGGTCGAATACAAGCGCGACCTGTCGTCGCCCGAAGGGGTGTCGAAGACGCTGGTCTCCTTCGCCAACACCGCCGGCGGCGCGCTCGCCATCGGGATTGAAAACGCCACGCGCCGCGTGCTGGGCTGCCTGAAATCCTGGCCGCCGAAGAGCGCCTGGCCAACCTCGTGTCGGATTCCATTCGCCCGCGCCTGGTACTCGACATCGAGATCATGTCCTGGAGGAAGAAGCAGGTGCTGGTGGCGCAGGTCTACCCCAGCGGTGCGCGCCCCCACTACCTGGCGCGGCTCGGACCTGAAGAGGGCATTTTCGTCCGGGTCGGCTCGACCAACCGCCGCGCCGACGCGGCCCAGATCCAGGAGATGCGCCGCTTCGCCGATCAAGGCTCCTTCGACGAGCAGCCCATCCCGGAACTGAAACCGGAAGCACTCGACTTCCGGGTCGCGTCCGAGTTGTTCGCGCACTTGCGGAAACTCTCGCCCGCGGCATTCCGCACCCTCCGGGCGACCACCAGATACCAGGAGCACGACGTGCCCACCGTGGGCGGATATATTCTCTTCGCCAAGGACCGTTTCGACCGCTTCCCCGATGCCTGGATCCAGGCGGGCCGCTTCGCCGGCAAGGACCGGTCCCGGGTCGCGGACAGCGTCCAAATCCGCAGCCACCTGCCCCGCGCCATCGAGGAGGCCATTGCCTTCGTTCAAAAGCACATGTCGCGGGAGGCGGTGATCGGGCCCGTGCGGCGCACCGACCGCTGGAGCGTTCCTCCCGCCGCTCTTCGCGAAGCCATCGTGAACGCCGTCGTCCATGCCGACTATGCCGAGCGGGGAGTGCCCATTCGCGTGGCTGTCTTCGACGATCGCATCGAGATCGACAATCCTGGCATTCTTCCCCTCGGCCTGACACTCGAGGACATCCGCAAGGGTGTCTCCAAGCTCCGAAACCGTGTCATCGGTTCGGTGTTCCAAGAACTCGGCCTGACTGAACAATGGGGCAGCGGCATCCAGCGAATGACCGCGGCCTGCACCGATGCCGGGCTGCCCGCGCCCGTGCTGGAAGAATTGGGCAGCCGCTTCCGCGCCACCCTCTCCATGATCGCTTCCGGGCCGGCGAGACTCGACAAGAAAGACGAAGCGATTCTCCGTCTCCTCGCGGACGGGCGCGGCCACTCGACCGCCCGCATCGCGAAAGCCGCGTCTCTCTCCGTGCGCGCGGTCCGAAACAGGCAGAAGGCGCTGGTCGAGCGAGGGCTTGTCACAGAGGTAGGAAGCAGCCCGCAGGACCCCCGGCGGCTTTACTTCCGCGCTGAGCCGCAGGGCTGATCCTCATTGCCTGACGGCAGATCGATCTACTCGGAAGTACTCTGCTGCCGAGTACTTCCGAGTAGATTGCAGAGTACCCTACGCGATGTGTGCGCCCTCGGTGCCCACGTAGACCGCGTACAGCGACTGGCTGGCCGCCATGAACAGGCGGTTGCGGTGCGTTCCGCCAAAACAGACGTTGGCGCAAATCTCGGGCAGCAGGATCATCCCGATCCGCTCGCCCGATGGCGTGAAGACGTGCACCCCGTCGTAGCCCGCGCCGACCCATCCCGCACCCGTCCAGATATTGCCGTCCACATCCGCCCGAATGCCGTCCGCCAGGCCCGAGCCTTTGCCCGCTATCTCCATCGAGATGAACTGGCGGCCGTTGCGCAGCGTCTTGGCATCCGAGGCGTCGTACACCTGGATGATGTTCTTGGCCTCCGGATAGTGCGTCGACCCGGTATCGCAGATGTACAGCTTCTTGTAGTCCGGCGAGAAGCACAGCCCGTTGGGCTTGAACAGCTCGTCGGTGACCTTCTCCATCCTGCCTGTCTTGCCGTCGATGCGGTACACCGCCTCCTTGATTTCGAGCGGCGCCTTCGTGCCTTCGTACCGGCCCAGGATTCCGTAGCCGGGATCGGTAAACCAGATATCGCCCCCGGGATGGACCACGATGTCGTTGGGCGCGTTCAGCGGCTTGCCCTGCCACTTGTCGGCCAGCACCGTCACCTCGCCCGAGTGTTCGAATCGCACCACGCGCCGCCCCAGGTGCTCGCAACTGATCAGCCGGCCTTCAAAATCGAAGGTGTTGCCGTTGGTGAAATTCGAGGGCTTGCGGAACACGCTGGCGTGGCCGTCCTCTTCGATCCAGCGCATCTGCCGGTCGTTCGGAATGTCGCTGAACACCAGGTAGCGTCCCGCGCCGTTCCACGCCGGTCCTTCGGCCCACAGCGCCCCGGTGTAGAGCCGCTGGATGGCGGTGTTGTTGACCTTGTATTTCGCGAAGCGCTTGTCCAGGACGACCACGTCCGGGTCCGGATAGCGCATCGGCTCCTTCCCGCTCCAGTCGCGCGGAGTCTGCGCGGACGCCGCCGCCGCGGCGACTCCCGCTCCCGCCAGGCTCAGAAAGGATCTCCGGTCGATCGTGTGCATCTGCCCTCCCGCTGCTGCTTAGCACCCCAATACAATTTCGTATCGAACCGTGGCGCACGCTCTCTAGCGTGCCGCGTCGACACTCGTGTCGACGTTCGTTCGGCCCCTGAAAATACGTTTGCGTTCTTACGAAACGGTGTACTTAGTCAAGGATACTACTGAGTGTCCGGGAATTGGCAGCAGGATGTGGCCTGGTGGTGCGGTCCTCAGGGCGGACGTCTCACCGCGCGGCAGCCGGTCCGATCATCTGCTCGTAGGTGCGCCGCAAAAACCCGTCCGTCATTCCCGCGATGTAGTCGCACACCACGCGATGCGCCGGTTCGGCCAGGGCCTGCTCCCGGTATTGGGGCGGAAGGCAGTCCGGCCGGTCGAGGAAGAACTGGAACAGCCCGCCGATCAGCGCCATCGATTGGTTGCGATCCTCGCCCAGCGCCGCCGAGGAGTACACGTTGCGGTACAGGAAGCTCTTGAGCGCCCGGCTGGTCTCCGCGGCCTCGGGGGTGAACGCCGCCAGGCGGCCGGGAAAGAGGCGTACTTCTTCGGCGTTCGCGACGCCCGCTTCCCGCGCGCGGCCGGCGGTGCCTTCAATCAGCCCCGAGACCAGCACATCGATCAGGCGGCGGAGTACTTCGTGAAACCGCTCGCGCGCGGTGGCCCCGGGAAACTGGTTCTCGATGGTTTCGTGAATCGCCCGGTACTGCGGCACGCACGCGGCCACGTCGTCGCCCGTCGCCAGGCCGGCCGAAAAGGCATCGTCCAGGTCCGCGCTGTTGTAGGCCACTTCGTCGGCCAGGTCGATCAACTGGGCCTCCAGCGGAGGCCGCAATCCGGGCAGAAACCGTTCCACTTCCGGCTGCTCCCCCGGACCGAAATCGCGCGAATGCTTGACCATGCCCTCGCGCACCTCGAACGTCAGGTTGAGCCCCGGAAAACGCGCGTAGCGCTGCTCGAAACTCTCCACGATCCGCAGGGCGTGCAAGTTGTGCTCGAAGCGCTCGCCGAAGCGCGCCATCTGCCGGTTCAGCTCCTCTTCGCCGGCGTGCGCAAACGGCGGATGCCCGATGTCGTGCGCCAGCGCCAGCGCCTCGGTCAGCACCTCGTCCAGCTCCAGCACGCCGGCCAGCGTGCGCGCAATCTGGGCCACTTCGATGGTGTGGGTCAGGCGATTGCGGAAGTGGTCCGAGAGCCCCGGCGCGAAGACCTGGGTTTTCGCCTCCAGCCGCCGGAAAGCGCGCGAGTGGATCACGCGGTCGCGGTCGCGTTGGAAGGCGTTGCGGTACGGGTGCTCGGGCTCCGGGTAGGACCGCCCCCGGCTGCTTTCCAGCGGAAACCGCAAGCGGGCCAGCATGATGCGACGCGGCCGGCTATCCGGGCGGCAGCTCGCCGAGTTTCTGGAGCGCCGTCTGACCGATCGGTCCGGGCATGCTGCGCAGCGGATCCAGCAGCTTGCGCGCCTCGGCGGGCTTCTTGGAAGCCAGGAATCCGGCCAGCGAGAGGGTGGCCTGCTCCTTGGAAACGTAGACCGTGGGGTGCGCGATCAGTTCCCGCAGCACGCTTTCCCCCTGATCGGCGTGGCCGTCCGCGAAGTCAATCTGGGCCAGCGAGAACTTGGCCAGGGAGGCGTAGTCCTTGCTGGCCGAGTCCGCCACCTGCTGGAAGCTCTTCTCCGCCTCCGCGAGCTTGCCCTGGTCCGCCTTGATGCAGGCAACGTAGTATGCGGCGATCTGGCCCTCACTGCTCCCCGGATATTTGGCCTGCAGGTCCGAAAACGCCTTCAGCGCCACCTGGTCCTTGACGTCCTGCGTCGGAAAATTGAGATTCTGGCCGGGGGTGGGGGGGCCTACGGGCGCTTCCTGCACCTGGATCGCCTGCGCCAGTGCCGCTTCGCGCAGCGAATGCTCGTGCCGCGAGTAGATCGTGTAGCCCACGATCAGCAGCGCCACTCCGGCGGCGATGGCGCCATAGCGGATCAGCTCCTTCTGGTGCTCCTCGAAAAATGTTACGGTCTGTCCGACTTCAAAGGCGAACTTGTCCGACTTTAGCTCTTTACGGGTGATTCGTGCCACGAAAACCTCAGATTTGCTGGAAATTCCATGATATCACGGGGGCTGCCGCAGGTGGGACAGACGGCTTGCCGTGCGAAGCCGGGATCGGTTTTTGTCGTCTGTCTGCCGCGCACCTCCGCGACTCCGGAAGTCCTCGCTCCGCTCCCTCCATGATCTCAGGTTTTGACTTTCTCTTGTTTTTCTCCGCGCTGGTCTCCGTTCCTCCGCGGTCGTGAGAAAAAATCGCCTGCCCACAGGTAATCGTTCTGGCAGCGCCTTCGGTGGGGCGGACCCCTGGTCCGCGCACCTCCGCGGTCGTGAGAAAAAATCGCCTGCCCACAGGTAACCGTTCTGGCAGCGCCTTCGGTGGGGCGGACCCCTGGTCCGCGCGGGACGCCCTCGTCCCGCTGCCGCCGGCGAACCTCCGTTCTCTCAGGTTTCTCTTTGTTTTTCTCCGCGCTGTTCTCCGCACCTCCGCGCCTCCGCGTCAAGGCCGCTCCTGCTATCCTGATCTCCTATGTACCTCAAGATTCTCGCCCACCCGGTCTTCACCAACCTGAACTTCCACATGCCCATGATCGTCGACCTGTCCCATCCGCTGATCATGCTGCAAGGCGAGAACGGGTCGGGAAAATCCACCCTGCTGCACTCCATCTACTTCGCGTTGCGCGCCGAGCAGGCCGAGGGCTACATCTACCGCCTGGAGCCCGCCGGCGTGAAAACCGGGCAGGCGTTTCTGTTCGACGCCGAGCAGCACAACCCGCGCCACCAGCTTCAACTCTTCGAGGACCAGCCCGAGATGCTGGAGTTTCTGCGTATGGCGAGTCACGGCCAGGTGATGCTCTCGCTCTTCCGCGAGAGCTTTCCCAAGCTTCCGGACGGCACCGTGCTGCTGCTGGACGAGCCGGAAATGGCCCTTTCCGTTTCCAACCAGCAGCGGATTCTCAAGATGCTGAAGGAGCTCGTGGACCAGAAGGGCTTCCGCATCGTCTGCGCCACCCATTCGCCGGTGCTGATCGAAGCGCCCGAAACCTACGTGATCAACCTCGACCGGCACATCAACCGCAACGTGGTCTCGACCGACATGGGCGTCGAGGGCGCCAGCACCATCCAATAATATGTCCGACATCCTGCATGTGAGTGACACCGCCCTCCTGGTGGCCGCCTGCCGCGCCCTGGAGACAACGCGACCCCACGGGCTGGTGTGCGACCCGTTCGCCGCGCAGCTTGCCGGCGAGCGCGGCATGGCCATGCTGCGCGCATTGCCCCAACCGGAAATCATGTGCTTCGGGGTGGGGATCCGCACCCGGTTCCTCGATGACTTGGTAACGGACATGGCGCGCAAGGTCGCGGCCGTGCTATGCATCGGATCGGGCCTGGACACGCGTCCCTGGCGCCTGGACCTTCCCCCGGACCTGCGCTGGATCGAGGCCGATTTTCCCGCCATGCTCGATTACAAGGCGGGGATGATGGCGCCGCATCAGCCGAAATGCCGCCTGGAGCGCTTGCCGGCTGACGTGACCGATCCTGCGGCGCGCAGCGCTCTCTTTCGAGCCGCCGGCAACGCACCCGCCCTGATGATCACGGAGGGCCTGCTCATGTATCTGCCGGCGGAGACGGTGGAGGCTCTGGCCGTCGAGCCGGCGCCGGTTTCGGGCATCCGCCACTGGCTGATGGATGTGATGTCTCGGGAGGCCGCGCGCCGTGTGGGAATGAGCGTGATCCAATCGATTCAAAACCTCCGCGCCGAAAGCCGTCTGGAGGGTGAGGAGATACTCGCAATCGTGAATCGCACCGGCTGGACCCCCGTCGAGCGCCGCACTTACGCGACTGATGCCATCGCGGCCGCGCCCGAGCGGATCAAGGAGTTCATGGCCAGCCGGCCCGCCCCCGAACAGATGCCGCCTCCATTACCCGACGACCCGAGCGGCATCTACCTCTTCGCCCGAGCCTGATGAAAGCCCATGCCTTGGCTAAACATGCTTCCAGTGAGTCCGTGGCGCACGCTCGATCCAGAGGTATTACAGTAGCTCCATTTCTTTCCCCCTGGAGAAGATCTTCTTTAAACGGCAGGGGCCCCCGCTTGCTGATTCTGGCTTCAGGCTGCTGAATTCTCGCTCCTGCTACACCGTCTTTGGTTGCGGCTCTGCTGCTCTGTGGGACAGGCGATCGTTTTTTGTCGCCTGTCACCGCCGGGCTCTTAGCCCGGCGGCGTCGAGACTTCCGGTTTGCGGACCCGTTCCGGGCGTCTCGGCGCTTGTCCGGGTTAATCTCTACTGAACCGCCATAGTGACCGCCGGACTCGTCTGCCCCGCAATACTCAGAGTCACATTCACCGCACTCCCCGTGGGCGCACCAGCCGGCACCACCGCATTCACCTGGTACAAGCCAGCGAATCCCGCCGACAACCCGTGAAACACCACCCCCGCCGCCTGGCCGCCGATCGGCAGTTGCACGTCGTTCGTGGTCACCGAGTCCGCGCCCGCCGCCGCGCCGTCCGCCACCGCGGGACTGACCGCACCCAGTCCCGAGCAGTACAACACGATGGTATCTCCCGCGTGGGCCGGCGCACCCGCAGTGACCAGGAAGCAGCGCGGGGAACGTGTGGATGCCGATGCGGTCGCCTGGTTTCGAGGCCGCGGGAAAAAGTATCAAACCTACATGAACGAAGTGCTCAGACGTGACGTGAAATGCAGGGGCGCCCGCGCGAGCGGTGAGAACCAATCCTAGCAATTCTGATCTCCTGATTTTTCCGGGTCACAAATTTTCCCGGAATATTTTCGTCCTGTTTTCAATCACTTAGTTCATTTCGAACGGACCATCGCAACAATCGCCTGCTAGCTTTAAATCAGGAAGGGAATTGCGAGCGGTCCCGCGAATTTCGCGAGGGCCGCTCTTTTCGTGTATCGATATGGAACCCAAAACCACTGACTACATAGACCTCGGTACCTGCATCGGACGTACCCAGGCCTTCGGAGCCATCTCCAGCAAATGTGCCGCCGCACGGGCCGAGACCCTCGCCATGATCCAGGCAACCGGCGCTTACAAACTTACCGGCCGCAACTGGGACCAGTTTTGCGTCGAATATGCCGGCCTCAGCCCGCAGCGGGCCGGGGAAATCATCCGTAACGTCAAAGAACTCGGCGCCGAATACTATCAACTGAAGGAAGTCATCCGCATCTCGCCGGAGACTTTCCGTCAACTCCAGCCCAAAATCCAGGATCAAAAAATCGAGATCTCGGGCGAGTGGGTCGCCATCGTCCCCGAGAACGCCGCCCTCATCCGCGACGCCGTCAACCGCCTCCGCGCCGACCTGCGCAAGGCCCATGACGACGCCCGCAAAGCTAACGACGATGTCGAGATCCTCACCTCGCCCGATATCGCCAGCCTGCAATCGCGCGTCGATTCCTGGCTCGAAGAAATCTACCGCAAGCCCCCCGATCCCTCCGTGCGCGGGCTCGTCCAGTACTCCATCGCCCGCCTCCAGGAGATCGAAAAGCTATTCGAAGAGTGAAACTAAACTTTCACTCCATTTCTTGTAACTCACTGATTCTACACAAAACGTCCTGCAAAAAGTGAAAGTAAACTTTCACTCGGCAACGCCGCCGGCCCCTCGTGTAAAATGAGCGATGCGAACCAAATGCTGCGCACCCGATTGACCACCGGCTATGGAATCGCGAGACCCCTCGTCTCCGCCGGCATGGGATTCATCGCCGCGCCCCCGCTCGCCGCAGCCGTATCGGACGCCGGCGCTCTCGGCCTGCTCGCCGCGGGCTCCGCGCCGCCGCACGTGCTGGCCCAACTGATTCGCGCCACCCGCCGGCTCACCAGCCGCCCGTTCGGCGTCAACTTCATCGTGGAGACCATCGCCTTCGGCCCCCTGACCGTGCCGGAGCACATCGACGTCTGCATCCAAGAGAACGTCCCGATCGCCGGCTTCTTCTGGAACCTGCCGCCGGCCGCCTGGATTCACCGCCTGAAATCCGCGGGCGTGAAAGTGTGGTTCCAGACCGGATCGGTGGAACAGGCGCGCGAAGCCGTCGCACAGGGCATGGACGCCATCATCGCGCAGGGCAGCGAAGCGGGCGGACACATTCAAGGAAACACCGGCTTGCTGTCCCTCCTGCCCGCGATCGTGGACGCGGTCGACGTTCCCGTGATCGCGGCGGGCGGCATCGCCGATGGACGCACGGCCGCCGCTGCCCTGGCGCTTGGCGCCGAGGGCGTGTGCGTGGGCACGCGCTTCGTCGCCAGCGTCGAGGCCAACGCGCACGAAGAGTACAAGCGCCGGATCGTGGCCGCGCAAGCCGCCGACATCTCCCGGACCTGCCTGTTCGGGCCGGAGTGGCCCGATGCGCCCATGCGCGTCATTCGCAACCGCGTCGTCGCCGAGTGGGCCGGCCGCGACGCCACCACTCCGCCCCAGCCGGACCCGCCCGAATTCATCGGCGCCACCAGGATCGGGCCGGTGGACTACCGCATGCCCAAGTTCTCCGCCATTCTGCCGACGCCCGAAACCACGGGAGACTTCGAGGAGATGTGCCTCGCCGCGGGCGAAAGCACCGGCCTCGTCCACGAGATCCGCCCTGCAGCCGAAATCGTCGCCGCCCTAATGGACGAGGCGGAGCGCATCATCAAACAACGTCTCGCCGGATTGACCCTATGACCTGCTGCAACGAACTCGATCGCCTGATGGACCGCGACCTGGCGCGCCACGCCCAGCCCTATCAACTCGCGAACGGGACCATCATCACCGAAATCGACACCGAATATTTCCTGGTATTCGGCGAGGAGCGCCACCAGTTCGCCGGCATCAACTACTGCCCCTTTTGCGGAAGGGTGCTCTCACGCCAGTTGTGGAACCAGGAGAAGAAAAAGTGACCTCAAGGACACCATCTCGCCCCCTCAGTCTTTCTCAGCGCTCTCCGCCACCCCCGCGCTCTCAGGGTTTGACTTTGTTTTCTCCGCGTCAATTCTCGTTTCCGCCTCTACGACGCCATCTGCTTCAAATTCCGCCCGCAGACACCATCTCGCCCCTCAGTCCTTCTCAGCGCTCTCCGCTTCCTCAGCGCTCTCAGGTTTTGACTTTGTTTTCTCCGCGTCTTGCTCCGCGCCTCCGCGGCTCCGCGTCAATTCTCGTTTCCGCCTACGACACCATCTGCTTCAAACTCCGCCCGCAAATCCGGCTCCCCTCTAGCTTGTCGCCCCCCGGCCCCGGCCAGTGCGTCTCCAGGCTGATCCACCCCTGGTACCCGTCGCGCCGCAGCGCCGCGATCTGTCCCTTCCAATCGATCACGCCCTCGCCCAGCGGCCCCCACGCCAGCTTCCCGTCCTCCCGCACGCAGTCCTTGGCATGCACGTGCGCGATCCGCGCGGGCGTAAGCTTGCCGTAGCCGTCGGGAAACGGCGTCTCCCCGGAGACCAGCGCATTCGCCGGGTCCCAAACCATTTTCAGGTTCGGATGTTCCAGCGCCGCCAGCACCCGCGACGTCTCCGCGGCGGTCGCGACGTTGCAGGCGTGCTCGTTCTCGATCGCGATCGTCACGCCGCGCTCCGACGCCTGGTCCGCCAGGCCGCGCAACGCACTCACCACGCGGTCGAAACACTCCTCCGGCCGCACCGTCCGCCAGTACGAAAACACACGCAAAATGCGCGCGCCGGTGCGTCTCGCGACCTCGAACGCGCGCGCCGCGATCCGCCCCTGATCCTCATATTTCTGGGTGGCGGCGAACATGTCCTTCTGGAAGCGCGCGTCCACCTCCGGCGCATCCGGCAGCACGCATTTCAGCAGCGGCGAGGCGATGGAAATAATCTCCAGCCCGTGGCCGCGCACCGTGCCGATGGCGCGCTCCAGCTCGTCGTCCGTGAGGTCCACGATGTTCTTCCCGAATACCATGCGCAGCTCGGCGCCGGTCATCTCGATCTCCGCCATGGAGCGGACGGCGGTCTCGAAATCCGGCGAGAATTCGTCGGTGATTGC
>Ga0116222_1001372_pt1 | contig 13541 bp, 9 predicted proteins | sample Sb_taG_12_FD_88963 | JGI IMG/M metagenome (GOLD analysis project Ga0116222, IMG submission 88963) | Peat soil microbial communities from Weissenstadt, Germany - Sb_50d_9_AC metaG | ecosystem: Environmental > Terrestrial > Soil > Wetlands > Peat | place: Germany: Weissenstadt | collected 2010-09-21
AATGGGCGCGCGAGGAGTGCGAGTCGCTGGAGCGCGCAAGCGATGAGCGCGCCCTCGAGACGGTGTTCGCGCGGCTGCCCAGAATTCGCGGTCTGAATGCTCACGCGCGGACAATCGCGCAAGAGTTGGTGGAGTGGCGCGAGCGGACCGCGGCCACCCAGGACCGGCCCGTGCAGAGCGTGCTGAGCGACGCCGCGCTGGTGGAGATCGCCAAGCGCAAGCCGGTATCCACACGCGAGCTCGAGCAGATCCGCGGTGTGAACGCGGGGAGCCTGCGCAGACGGGCGGGAGAGCTGCTGGAGACTGTGCGACGTGGGCACGAGCGCCCACCTGCCGATCCTCCGTCAGCGGAGGATCGCCCGCCGCCGCCCGGGCCCGAGGATGCGCCGCTCATAGCCCTGGCGGAGGCACTTGTTCGTGCGCGCGCCCGCGAGGCCGGCCTGGCCTACGAGCTGCTTGCCGCGCGCGCCGACCTGCAGGCGATCGTCGCTGAGCACCGGCTGCGCCGACGGCGCCCACGCGTGGCCGGCAACGACGCCAGCGGGTCAGGTGCCGACGTACGCACCCTGCGCGGCTGGCGGCGCGAGCTGGTGGGAGCGGAGTTGCTCGACCTGCTCGACGGCCGCCTATCGCTGTCGGTCGGCAGCGACGGAAAGCTGCGCGTCTCGCAGTGATAACGGCGCCGAATCCGGTGCGGAGAGTCAAGTCTGGCAAGGACGCAGCAAGCGAAGCGTGCTCTGCGCGTGAGCGCACGAGGACGAAGCCAGGCGCAGGCTAACCGTGCCGGATTTTATTCGATGTGGTTGTAAACTTCAAACAACGGTAGGTACATCGAGATCACGACGAAGCCGACCATGCCGCCGATGACCATGATCATCACCGGCTCCATGATCGACGTGAGCGCTTTCACCGACGCCTCGACCTGGTCCTCGTAGAACTCGGCCACCTTGTCGAGCATCGCGTCGAGCGCGCCGGTTTCCTCACCGACGCCGACCATGTGCGAGACCATCGTGGGAAAGATCGGCGCCTGCGCCAGCGGCGCGGCGATCGTGCCGCCGCGCTTGACCGAGGCGATCACGCCGTCCATCGCCTCCTCCACGGCGACGTTGCCGCCCGTGCGGCCCGTGATCTCGAGCGCCTGCAGGAGCGGCACCCCGGCGCCGGTGAGCGAGGCGAGCGTGCGCGACCAGCGCGCGACAGCGACCTGCTGAACGATCGTGCCGATCTTCATCGGTATGTGCAGACGGAAATGGTCCCACTGCTTGCGTCCCCATGTGGACGACTTCCACTTCAAGAAGGCCATCACCGCCACCACGGTCACCGCGAACATAGCCCACCAGTAGCCGGTCACCACCTTGGACGCAAACACCGAAACCTTTGTGATCGCCGGCAGTTCGCCTCCGAATTCCTTGAAGACGCCGATGAACACCGGAATCAGGAAGGCGCACAGCGCGAGCATGATCCCGAGCGCAAACGTGATCACGAGCACCGGATAGACCATCGCGGATTTGATCTGGCGCCGCAGCGAGGCGTCCTTCTCCAGCTGGTCGGCGACGCGCACGAGCGCGCCCTCGAGCACTCCTCCCATCTCCCCCGCCTGCGTCATCGCGACGAACAGCGGGCTGAAGACCTTTGGGTGACGCGCCATCGAATCGCTCAGCGGCAGACCCGCCTCGACGTTCTTGCGAACCGCCACGATCGTTTCCTTCAAAAACTTGCTCTCGGTCTGCTCCTCCAGCACGTAGAGCGAGCGCAGGATGCTCATCCCGGATGAGATCATCGTCGCGAGCTGGCGTGCGAACACCGCGAGCTCTGACGCTTTCACCGACTGCATGAAGGCGAGATTGATCTCGCGCGAGGAATGCTTGTCGGCGATGTCGAGGACGACCAGACCGCGCGCCTTCAGCTGATCGGCGACGGCTTGCTTTGAGTCTGCCTCCACCTCGCCGCGCGCTTTGACGCCGGCGAGGTCCATGGCCTTGAAGACGTACGTGCTCATCTCGCTCCTCTATGCCGCCAGGGACCCGGCCCCCAAGAGGCGCCTGAGCTCCTCGGGAGTGGCGGAGCGGGCTTCGGCGAGCTTCTGTGTGATCGTGCCCTGACGCACGAGCCCGGCGAGCGAGGCGTCCATCGTCTGCATGCCCGACGCCGAGCTGGTCTGCAGGACAGAGTAGATCTGGTGCGTCTTGCCCTCGCGGATCAGGTTGCGCACCGCCGGGTTGGGCACGAGCACCTCGGTCGCGACCACGCGGCCGGAGCCGTCGGCGGTCGGCAGCAGCTGCTGGGTCATGATCCCCTGCAGAGCGACCGACAGCTGCACGCGCACCTGCCCCTGCTGGTGGGCGGGGAACACGTCGATGATACGGTCGATCGTCTGGGCCGTGTCCTGGGTGTGCAGCGTGGCGAACACGAGGTGGCCGGTCTCCGCGGCGGTCAAGGCCGTTGAGATCGTCTCCAGGTCGCGCATCTCGCCGACGAGGATCACGTCGGGGTCCTGACGCAGGGCGGCCTTCAGCGCGTCGCCGAAGCTCTGCGCGTCGGAGCCCAGCTCGCGCTGGTTGACAAGGCACTTCTTGTGCGCGTGCAGGAACTCGATCGGGTCCTCGATCGTCATGATGTGCTCCTCGCGGGTGCGGTTGATCTCGTCGATCATCGCCGCCAGCGACGTGGACTTGCCCGAACCGGTCGGACCGGTGACGAGCACGAAACCGCGTGGGCGACGTGTGAACTCGTGCACGGTCGGGGGCAGTCCGAGCTCGTCGATCGAGGTCAGGCCATACGGGATCAGGCGGAAGGCAGCGCCGATCGCGCCGCGCTGGTAGTAGGCGTTGACACGGAAGCGCGCGTGGCCGGGGATCGAGTAGGCGAAGTACAGCTGCCAGTTCGTCTCAAGGCGCTGGCGCTGATCGCCGGTGAGGATCGAGTAGACGATCTCGCGCGTGTCGGTCGAGGACAGCTTCGGGTATTCCTCGAGCGGCGTGAGACGCCCGCGCACGCGCACGGTCGGGTGCGCGCCTGAGCTCAGGTGCAGATCCGAGGCCCGGCGCGAGACGACCTCCATGAGCAGCTCTGCGAAATCGATGTCCATGCCCGCCCATCGACAGATTGGCGCAAGGCCATTAGCCCCGGCATCCATGCGGAGCGGGGGCTGGACGAAGATACGAGCGGTGGTCGCCAGGCGCGCGCTCCGGCGCAGCCGCCTCAGAAGCGGCGCAGCCGCGGTCACGTGCGCCATCGATGGCGCACGTCTCCATCAAGACGCCGACCGGACGGAGAACCTGTTTCAAGATAGGCGGTGTGGTCGGGGCGTGCATGGACCAAGCTGGGGATCGGATGCCCGCCCACCCGGCGAAGCGCATGCTGGTGGCATACGCGAGCCATCACGTGGCGACGATCGAAGATCCCATCGATCTTCGATCGGTCCAGCGCCGTGATTAAGGCCCACCCACCCGCATCCGGACGCGCCGATCTTCTTGAAACAGGTTCTGGGGCGGATCAACTACTCCCGATGACCCGGGCGATCTCCGCGATCGAGGTACGGCCCTGCTTGACCTTCTCGAGGCCATCGTCGCGCAGGCGGCGCATGCCCTCGTGGACCGCCACGTCGCGGATCGCCTCGGCGGGGCGGCGTTCCAGGGTCATCGTCTGGATCTCTGGGGAGACGCTCATCACCTCATACAAACCGAGACGGCCCCGGTAGCCGCTGCCGCCACAGCGCCGGCAACCGGTGGGCTCATAAGCCTCGAGGTCGACCAGCGCCTTGTAGCCGTTCTCGCGCAGCACCGCGGCGGGGACGATCGTGCGTCGCTTGCAGTTCGCGCACAGCATTCGCGCGAGCCGCTGGGCGACCACACAGTCGAGCGACGAGGCGACGAGGAACGGCTCGATACCCATCTCGACCAAACGAGTGATCGCGGAGGGCGCGTCGTTGGTGTGCAGCGTGGAGAGCACCAGGTGCCCGGTGAGCGCCGACTCGACGGCGATCTGCGCCGTCTCGCGGTCGCGGATCTCGCCGACCATGATCACATCGGGATCGGCGCGCACCATCGAGCGCAGCCCGGCCGCGAAAGTGAGGCCGACCTTCGCGGAGACCTGCAGCTGGGTGAGACCCTCGATTTCGTACTCGACTGGGTCCTCCACGGTGATGATGTTCTTCTCGGGGGTGTTCAGCGTCTGCAGCGCCGCGTACAGCGTCGTCGACTTCCCCGAGCCGGTCGGCCCCGTGACGAGCACCGCGCCATGGGTCTCGAGGCAAGCGCGTTCGAAGCGCTCGCGATCGGATTCGTCCATGCCCAGCTTGTCGAGCTTCATTACGACCGAGTCCTTGTCCAGGATGCGCATCACGACCGCCTCGCCATGGACGCTCGGCAGCGTGACGACGCGCAAGTCGACGTGGCGCCCGTCGACGGAGAGACCCACGCGGCCGTCCTGGGGTAGGCGCCGCTCGGCGATGTTCAGCTCGGCCATGATCTTCACACGCGAGACCACACCAGCGGCCATCCGCCGCGGGACGGTGGTGACGTCGTGAAGCACGCCGTCGACACGGAAGCGCACACGCAGCTCACGCCCGTCGGGCGCCAGGTGCAAGTCGGAGGCGCCCTGCTCGACCGCCTGCGCGACGATCTGATTGACGAGCTTGATAACCGGTGCGTCTTCGGCGTTCTCGTGCAGGTCAACGACTTCCGCGCCGCCCTGCTCCAACTCGTCGAGATGACCATGATCGGACTCACCGACGACATCCTCGAGCCTGTCCAGACGCGAGATCAGCGTGGCGATATCCTCTGGCGGAGCGACCGCGACGCGCACCTCATAGCCGGTCATGATCGCGATGTCGTCGACCGCCAACACGTTCGACGGGTCTGCCATCGCCACCAGCAGCGTGCGCTTGTCGGCAAACGCCACCGGCACCGCCTGGTAGCGCTTGGCGGCGGCGGTGGTGACGAGGTTGGCGGCGCCCATGTCCACGGAGAAGACACCGAGGTCGAGATGGTCGAGTCCGTAGCGCTCGGCAAGCGCGCGCGCCAGCCCGTCATGGTTGAGCGCTCCGCTGTCAGTCAGGACGCGCTCGGGCGTGATCCCCGAGCTGCGGGACGTCTCGAGCGCCGCCTCCACCTGCGCGCGCGAGACAAGGCCCATGTCGACGATGACATCGGTGAGGAAGCGCGACGAGGAGCCACGACGGGACGGTCTGGAGATGCCGGTCCACTGCTCGCTGTCGGGCGTCTCGACGGTTCGGGCCTCGTCGCGATCGACGCCGGCGACACGATCGAGCCCAGTGTCCGGATCGACTCGGATGGTCTGTTCGCGCTCGACGTCCTGGTCTATCTCGACCATTGCGTCAATCTCCACCTCTGGAGCGCCATCCACATCAAGAATCGCATCTGTCTCATCGGTTAGATCGACCTCCATCTCCGGGTCGACATCCATGCCGAAGATCGAGTGCAGGTCTGGACCGGTCCGCGGGGGAGCGTCGCTCATTGCGCGCGCCCGCTCGTATCGTGCGCGCGTCCGCTCGCGCCGCGCGTGCGTCGGTTCGCGTCGGAGCCCCTACGCGAGATCGCGCTCGCCGCCACGAGCGGCCGCGCGCATGACCTCCAGCGGCGCCTCGCGGCCGGTCCACAGCTCGAAGCTGAGAGCTCCCTGCGCGAGCAGGATCTCGAGGCCGTCGAGCGTACGGGCACCGTGCTCTCGCGCGGCGATGAGCAGCTGGGTGGAACCGAGGCGATAGACCATGTCGACGACATACGAGTAGTTACCGACCTGATCGAACGTCAGCCCCAGTTGGTTGAGCTCCTCAGGCTCACTGGCCGACCGTTCTACCTGACTAAGGGGCCGCTCAAGTCCGACCGAGGTGCAGTTGACGAGCAGGTCGGCGGACTCCGTCCGTGCGACCGCGCGCACGCCGAGCTCGTCCGCCAGCGCCTCAGCGCGCTCGGGACTGCGGTTCCAGATCGACACCTCGCGCGCGCCCGCCTGGCACAGCGCCCATACGGCCGCGCGCGCGCTGCCGCCGGCGCCCAGCACGAGTGAGGTCATGCCCCGTGGGGAGGAGTCGAGCGCCGCGATCAACCCTGGGGCGTCAGTGTTCTCCGCCGCGATCGTTCCATCGGAGGTGAACGTGAGCGTGTTCGCCGCGCCGATCGCGTTCGCGGCCTCGCTCGCCTCGTCAGCCAGCACGAGCGCTTCTTGCTTGTGCGGGATCGTCACATTAGCCCCAACAAAGCCCGTCTGCCCCAGGGAACGAGTCGTCTCGGCGAACAGCTCGGGCGGCACGGGCAACAGCTGGTAGCGCCAGTCATGCATGCCCAGCGCGGCGAGCGCGGCATTGTGGATCGCGGGCGAGCGACTGTGGGCAACCGGCCAGCCGAGCACGCCCAGGCGAGGCATCATTTCCTCGTGCAACCCGGCGGCTTGCCGCCGTTGCGCTTGACCGCCGCCTGGTAGGCCGCAACGTTGGTCTCGAACCGGGCGTAGGTGGTGGAGAACACCTGCTCGCCGCAACCATCGGCCCCCGCCACGTAGTAGAGGTATGGGACGTGCGCGGGATGGGCTGCGGCTTCGATCGAGGCCATGCCGGGGTTTGCGATCGGCGTGGGCGGCAGGCCAATGTGTGAGCGCGTGTTGTAGGGCGAGTCGATGTGCAGCTGCGCTTCGGTCAGTTCGTGCGCGTAGACCGGGATCTGCTTCTCGAGCTCGACCGCGTAGTAGATCGTGGCGTCGATCCCCAACGGCATCCCGGCGCTCAGGCGGTTGTAGATGACCGCCGCGATCAGTGGCCTGTCGTGCTCGGTCTGCGCCTCACGCTCGACCATCGAAGCGACGGTCAAGAGCTGGTACGGGGTTATGTGCAGCTCGCGCGCGCGCCGGATCTCGGTCGCCCCGAACCGCTGCCGGAAGGCAACGAGCTGCTGCGCCACGAGCTGGCTGGCGGGAATGCCCGCGCGGAGCTCGTAGGTGGCGGGAAAGAGAAAGCCCTCGAGGTTCGGGGTATCACGCGGTGCTCCGTAGCGCGTCGGGTCCAGTAGGGACGAGCGTTCAGAGGCGGCCAGGTAGCCGCCTGTCAGGTCGTCTTCGCGGGCGAGTGCCGCGATCTGCAGACGGGTATACCCCTCGGGGATGACGACCTTGACGACGATCGCCTCAGGCGGCGGCTTACTCAACGCTTCGATCGCGGCCGAGTAGCTTATGTCGCGCCTGAGCTGAAAGCGGCCGGAGTGAAGCTCGCCCCGCTTGCCGTCCAGCAACGCGCGCAACTCGAAGAAGAAGCCCGATGACACCACGCCGTCGCGAGCGAGAATCGAGCCGATCGAGCTCGAGCTCGATCCTTTGGGAATATCGACGATCACCCTGCCGTGACCGGCACCGGCAAACGGCTGAAACAGCGACAGCAGGAACCACACCAGGGCGACCGCAACCGCCAGGAGGAGCAGCGCGCCCACGCGCGCACGGGTCAGTCGGCCCCCGCTGCGCTCGTGTCCTCCTCGAGCCGTCGCGCGGTGTGCGCGCTGAGGACGTGCGCGGCGGTCCAGCAGCGGGTCGCGGCCGCCTCGTAGCGGAGTTGAGCTCAACGGCGCGGGCGTGACCGACGGCACCGGATCGATCACTGGCTCCCCAACGGCAGGCGCAATCTCGACTGGCTCCTCAACGGAGGGCGGAGCATGGGCCGTTCCGAGCCCTGGCGGTCCCTCTTCGACGGAGCCCCGTTTCGTCGGCTCATGATCTAAGTGCCCCTCATCAGTGAGCGCCGTCGAGGGGATAGGCGGCGTGGTTGGCCGCTCAATGGCGGGAGGATCCTGCGTCCTCTCGCTCGCCCGCGCGGCACGACGGCGTTCGCGCTCCTCCCGGTCGTGTTCTCGTTCCTCGGTTGTGCGTTCGCGCGATGGCTCTGATCGAGGCAAGGTGGGCACCCTAACGCGATCGGGCCGTCAACCAGCTCTCCAGCAGGTGGGCGGCGGCGCGTGAGTCCTCGCTCGCGATGGCAGCCCCCCCCGCCCCCTCCATGCGCTGAGCGATACGCGTGGTGAAGCGCTCATCGTGCATCTCGAGCGGCACCTCCTCACCCAGACGCAGCGCCAGCTTACGCGCGAACGCGCGCGTCGCACGCGTCTGATCCGTGTCCTCGCCTCGCAACGAGAGTGGCAGCCCGACGACCACCCGTTCCACGTCGCGCTCGCTTACGAGCCCGTGAAGCGCGCTGAGCCCGCGTCGAGTGTCGGGGCGCAGCACGGGCTCGATCGGCGTGACGATCGTGCCAGTGGGGTCGCTCACCGCACAGCCGCAGCGCGCACTCCCGTAGTCGAGGCCCAGCACGCGCATCAGCCCGTGAGCGCCGACTCGATCGCCGCGCGCGCTGTGGCGATCGCCTCCTCGAGCTTCTCCGGGTCGCGTCCGCCAGCCTGCGCCATCGTGTCGCGTCCTCCTCCCCCGCCGCCGACGACCTCGGCCGCCGCCCTCACCACAGCGCCGGCTTTGACACCCCGCTGGACCAGCGCGGGGGCGACGCTGGCCACCAGATGCACTTTCCCATCCGCGGCTGCGCCCAGCAGGATCGCAGCGTCTCCGAGCTGACCCTTCAACCGATCAACGACCTCCAGCAGGGCCTTTGCGTCCGCGACCTCGACCGTCGCGAGGAGCACGCGCGCGCCCGCGATCTCCTCAGCTTGCGCGGTCAGCGCTTGCGTGTCAACGCCACCGGCGTTGTCCGCTAGATCGGCGCCATCTTGGAGCGCCTTCTCCAGCCTCCTACGCTCTGAAGCGAGCGTCCGCACGGCCTCCGGCGCGTCTTCGGGACGGGTGCGCAAGGTCTCGGCGACCGCCTTCAGCTCGCGCGCGCGCGCGCGCAGCAGTGCCACCGCCACCGGCCCAGTCACCGCTTCGATCCGTCTCACGTTCGCGGAGCTGGAGGTCTCACTGAGGATCAGGAAAGGTCCGATCTCGGCCGTGGAGCGCACGTGGGTTCCGCCGCACAGCTCGCGCGAGTATGGATTTCCCCCCCCGCCTCCCCCATCGCCGACCTCGACCATGCGCACGACATCGCCGTACTTCTCGCCAAACAGCGCCATCGCGCCGAGACGCTTGGCCTCCGCGAGAGTGGTCGTGATCGGACGCACGGGATCGTTGCGGGCGATCCACGCGTTGACGCGGTCCTCGACGTCGCGCAGCTCCTCTTCGCTCAGCGCCTGACCGTGGCTGAAGTCGAAGCGCAGCTTGGCCGGGCCGACGTATGAGCCGGCCTGGCGCACGTGGCTGCCCACGCGCTCGCGCAACGCGGCCTGCAGCAGGTGCGTGGCCGTGTGGTTGCACTCGGTCTTGTGCCTCCTCAAGTGGTCGACGCGCGCGAGCACCTGCTCGCCGACGTCGAGCGTTCCCGCCTCCACGATCACCTCGGGTATCCGATCCTCACCGACAATCAGGACGTCCTCGACGCGCGCGCGGCAGTCCCCGTGCGCGCATTCGATCGTTCCGACGTCCGAGATCTGACCGCCGCCGGCGGCGTAGAACGGCGACTCCTCCAGCTTGACGAGCAGGCGCGTGGGAGACGTGCCCTCTCCCCCGTTCTCGCTGGCGAGCCCGTCGAGCGGCCGGACGGCGACGACGGTGGTCGACTGCACCTCGGTCTCATAGCCGGTGAAGCGCGTGGGCGGCTTATCGTCGAAGAACAGCCCAGGAGTGAGGCTCCCCTCCAGGCCGAGGGTAGCCGTGGCGGCGCCCGAGCGCCCGCGCGCGCGCTGCGCATCCATCAACTCCTCGAAGTCGCCGTCGATCGACAGCCCCACCTCAGCGAGCAGCTCACGGGTCATCTCATAGGGGAAGCCGTGCGTGTCATGCAAGAAGAAGACGTCCGCGGCGGACACCGCGGAGCGACCAGCTGAGAGCGCCTGTTCTCTGAGCTCATCGAGCATCTCCATCCCCTGGGTGAGCGTGCGCCCGAAGCCCTCCTCCTCGGCGGCGAGCCACATGTCGGTCACCTCGGTCTGCTCTCCTAGCTCCGGGTAGGCGCCGCCCATGACCTCGCGCACGCGCTCGGAGTAGCGCGTGAGGAACCCCGGCGCGAGCTCCAGCGCGCGGCCCCGCTGGATCGCGCGGCGCATCACGCGGCGCAGCACATACCCGCGGTCCTCGTTGGAGGGCACCACGCCGTCAGCCGTCAGGAACGTCATCGCACGCGCGTGGTCAGCGAGGACTCGCAGCGCGCGGTCGCTGTCCAAGGCCGAGCCGTAGCTCCGCCCCGACAGCTCCTCGCCGAGCTCGATCAGCGGCGCGAACTGGTCGGTCTCGAAGACGGAGCGCTTCTGCTGCAGGATCGCGGCCATGCGATTGAGGCCGAGGCCCGTGTCGATGCTCTTGGCGGGCAAGGGCTTGAGCACCGAGCCCGGCTCCTCAGGCGCAGGCTGCCGGTCGTACTGCATGAACACCAGGTTCCAGTACTCGAGGAAACGCTCGTTCTCGCCGCCCGGGAGATCCTCCGGCGAGCCGTGCTCCACGCCAAGGTCGAGGTACAACTCCGAGCACGGCCCGCACGGGCCGGTCGGGCCGCCCTGCCAGAAGTTCTCCGAGCGCGGGCAGCGCACGATCCGCTCGCCCGGCAGGCCGAGGGCGCTCCAGAGCTCGATCGCCTCCTCGTCCGCGCCGAGCCCGAGGCCCTCGTCGCCTTCGAACACCGTCACCCAAATGTCGTCCCCGGCGAAGCCGAATACCTCCCGCGAGAGCTCCCACGCGAACTCGATGGCCTCGCGCTTGAAGTAGTCCCCGAACGAGAAGTTGCCGAGCATCTCGAAGAACGTGAGGTGCCGAGTGGTGTTGCCGACGTTGTCGATGTCGACCGTGCGAAAGACCTTCTGACAGCTCGTCAGGCGTGGGGCGGGCGGTGTCTGGAGACCGAGGAAGTAGGGCTTCAGCGGGTGCATCCCCGCGACGGTCAACAGCGCCGAGGCATCGTGCGCGGAGGGCACGAGCGAGGCCGACGGGACACGGGTGTGCCCGCGTTCCTCGAAGAAGCTCAGGTAACGCTCGCGGATCTCATCCGAGGTCATCATCGTGCAAATGATCTTAGGCCGCGCTCGGGGCGCTATGCCGTGATCGTGCCGTAGCCGACGAGGAGGTCTCCTGAGTACAGGCAGGCGATCTGACCGGGAGCCGTGCGCTCGGCGGGCTCATCCAGCTCGACGTTCACGTGCGCGTGGCGTCCCGCGCTCACGTCCTCTGCCAGACGGCAGGCGAACCTGCGCCCGTGCGAGCGCACCCGCACGCCATCCACGCAGCCTCCGTCGCGATGGAGCGTCACCTCGCATACCGCCATCTCGCGCGCGAGCAGCTCATGGCGCGCACCCACCGTGACGGTGTTCGCGCGCGTGTCGGTGGCAAGCACGTACAGCGGATCGGGGGCCCCGATTCCCAGGCCGTGGCGCTGGCCGACGGTGAAGACATGCGCACCTTCGTGCTCACCGAGCACCCGGCCCTCCAAGTCGACGATCGACCCGGGCCGCGCGCGCATATCGCCATGACGCTCGAGAAACGCCTTCTGACGCGTGCCCGCGAGGAAGCACAGGTCCTGCGAGTCGCGCCTGCGAGCCACGGCCAATCCCGCCGCTTCCGCCAGCTCGCGCACCCGCGGCTTGTGCATCCCTCCGAGTGGGAAGCGCAGCCTTGCAAGCGACTCTGGCGCGAGCGCGGAAAGCACATAGCTTTGATCCTTGCCCACGTCCACGGCCGTCCTGAGCAGCGACCCGCCCGCGCTTTCCTCCACGCGCGCGTAGTGACCGGTCGCGAGCGTCTCTGACCCCAGCCGCCCGGCGAGCTCGAGCATCGCGTCGAGGCGAACGTTGCCGTTGCAGCGCACGCAAGGGTTCGGCGTCAGACCGGCGGCGTGGTCTGAGAGCCAGTGGTCGACCACGCCGGCGCGGAACTCCGCTCGCAGGTCGATCGATAAGTGCGGCATCCCCAAACTGTGCGCCAGCTCGCGCGCGCCGCGCACTGCCTGCGCCGAGCAGCAGCTGAGATCGCCGTCGTTCTCTGGGTCAGACCACAGCTCGAGCGTCACCCCCACCGCCTGCGCGCCGTCCCCCTCCGCCACGAGCAGCGCCGCCACCGCGCTGTCGACCCCACCGCTCATCGCTACCAGCGTGCGTTCCCGCACGCTGGCCAGCTGGGCGCGCGCGCGTGCGGCGCCACCCAGAGCGCGATGCAACGCGTCAGCTGCCAGCTCAGCCGCGTGGCGCTTTGCGACGCTCAGCCCGCCCAGCTCGTCCGCGATCTCGCCCGCGCCGATCTTCGCCGCCTGCAGGAGAGGAGCGCCACGCAGCAGACCCACCGCGGCGCTGCCGGCCGCGACGGTCGCGCCACAGCCGCTGGCGTCGAAACCCGCATCCACGATCGTCCCCGTCGGGCTCTCCGGATCGATCGCGAGCGAGATCCGGATCAGGTCGCCGCACGCGGCCCCGCCCGCCGCGCCCGTGAACGAGTCCTCCGGGCAATGCCCACGCCCAAGGGGTGCTTCTAGATGATGAACCAGGGTGTCAGCGGTCGTCACCCGGTCGAGTGTAGGTAGTTGTCGGGACCTCGAGGGACGGTGGACCGATTGGAGATCGGCCAGTGACCGACACGGGTGCCTCCGAGTCGTGAGTGATGCAGAGAAAGATCGTGTGCGACAGGAACCGTACGGTGTGGCTATGCGTGTCGCACTTCGTCGATCGCCTGCTCGATCGAGAAGACATCGGTGAGGCCAGTCAGCGCCGTTGTCTGACCGTGCTTGTTTACGATCAGGATCGTCGGCGTCTGGTAAACCTGCACGGCATGGGTGATCGAGCCGAACGACCCGACCTGGTGAGCTTCCGCGTCTTTGACCGCGAGCTTCCCGCCGAGCGCGTGGCCGACCGCGCGCAGTTCCCGTTGGACCGCCAGGTCGACCGAACCCTTGGGATTCCAGAACAGGATCGCCACGACCTTGCCCTGCTTCAGCTCACGTTCCACGCTCGCCTGCATGCTCGGCACGCCGCTGACGGACTTTGCACTCGGCGCGCTCGCGCCCTTGTGCGTCACGGCGGGCTTATCGAGCGAAGCCGCCGTCGAGCCCTTTGACGGGGTCACCGAAGCGGCGGCCGAGGTGGGGTGTGAGCCCGCCGTCGAGGCGCCCGCGGCGCTTTCATTGGATGCCTGCGCGGACTTTTCTTCAAGCTGCTTTGCGTTCTGCTGGGATGTCGCGACCGCTCCATGTGCTTTGTTGATCGCGCGTGTCAGACCCTCCACACCGGGGGCGGCGCCGTGATAGATGGGGGTTGGGGCGGCTGCCGCTTTTGCCTCGGCGGCAGCGGTGGATGCAGGGCTTGCGGGCGTCGCGGTCGCGGATGAGCCCGCGGATGAACCCGAGCCGCTCGTGTTGGTGGAGGATCCCCGTAGGGCAATAAACCACACGGCCGCGAATAGGACGAGAACGCCCAGGGCGATCTGATAAGGACGGGAAAGCTGTGCCATCTCCCCCTTCTCTTCGGCATCTCGTCGCAAAAGTTGAACCGCGAAAGAAGCGCTGGACGGTTGCAGCCGGG
>Ga0116222_1001374_pt1 | contig 13534 bp, 15 predicted proteins | sample Sb_taG_12_FD_88963 | JGI IMG/M metagenome (GOLD analysis project Ga0116222, IMG submission 88963) | Peat soil microbial communities from Weissenstadt, Germany - Sb_50d_9_AC metaG | ecosystem: Environmental > Terrestrial > Soil > Wetlands > Peat | place: Germany: Weissenstadt | collected 2010-09-21
TCCCTGGGTCGTGCCGACCACCTACGTCGCGCTGGCGATCATGGGTGGCGTGCAGCTAGACCTCCGGTACGCGCGATTCAGCGCGCCCGAGGTAACGATCCAGGCGTATGCGCTGATGGGCGGCGTCGAGATCATCGTGCCCGAGGACATCGAGGTCAATGTGGCCGGCATCGGGTTCATGGGCGGCTTCGATCAGCACGCCAGCGGCCCGGGCGTTCCCGGCGCGCCACGGCTAAAGGTGATCGGCTTCGCCCTGATGGGCGGTGTCGACGTCAAGCGCAAGCCGGTGCAGAAGCCAGACAAGCAGGGACCACAGCTGTTCGCCAAGGAGAATCAGCCGCCGCAGATAGAGGGCTGACCCGCGGGCGCGCAGCCACCCCGCAGAGAGCGGGCTGACCCGCGCGGGCGCGGGGCCGAGCCGCCGGTCAGCCCCACGCACCCGCCACCTGCCTGGTGCTGACGTTGAGCCGGTTGAACAGGTTGGTTGTGGCGATCATGAGGACCAGGGTCGCGAGCCCGCGCTGGTCGTACTGCTTGGCGGCCTCGTCCCAGATCTCGTCGGGCACCGGGTCCGCCCGGTCGCTGAGCCGGGTGACGGCTTCGGCGAGAGCCAGCGCGGCGCGTTCGGCGTCGGTGAAGTACGGCGCCTCCCGCCAGGCAGCCACCCCGAACAACCGCTCATCGGTCTCCCCCGCCTTCTTGGCGCTGCGCGAGCCCGAATCCACGCCCACGAGCCAGCAGCCAGCCGGGAGCCGACCCTGGAAGCCGGCCTCCAGCCGACCGGGGTGTCACACCACCCCGGTTTCGCCGGTCACTGATATGACAGATCGCGACGAAGGAATGTGATCATGGACGAGCACGACTGGATGGCTGAGCGGTTCGAGGATCATCGGACTCATCTGCGGGCGGTGGCCTACCGGAAGCTCGGCTCGCTGAGCGAGGCCGATGACGCCCTGCAGGAAGCCTGGCTGCGACTGAACCGCGCTGACACTTGACACTAATGTGTCAACATGCGTGGACTACTGCGCGGACTATCAGCTTGGGAAGTGGTGGACGACCTGCCCATGACCGGGGCCTCGCAGGTAGCGGGCCGCCTTATGTTGTATCTGAGTGCCCGTCGCTACCGCCTGCTGACCGCCCCAACGGGCACGTAGCGGGCACGCGCCAGCATCGGACCGACCGGCCGCGGCTGCTAGCGCTCCGCGGGCATTCGCCGCGTGAGCCAGCGATACCAGTGGCGTATGCTCTCGCGCAACTTGGGCCTGTGAATACCGAGCTGAGCACGCCGGGAGGCATTGCTCTCCAAGCGGGCGTACCGATCGCGACAGCCAACCTGCTCTGCCTGCCGAAAGTCATGCTGAGGTGTTGGTGATCCGAACAAGACGGCCTCTTGATCTGCGCCATAGGCTGTGACGCCGCCGTTGCGCTGGTGTAGTCCTGATGATCTCACCGCAATACAGCCATCGGCTACTCCACAGCCGCGACCTTCTGATCCGTAGAGATCTGCGGACGCGACCGTGAGCAGGTCGTATGCCTATTGACCTGGTGAAACGTTACTGAACAGTGAGCAGCATTTGACGGCGTTGAGCGCCGTTGTGCGGCCAGATTCCGGCCACCGTGCGTGGCTAGGTGAGCTGCCTGAGCTGACGTGCGGCCGAGCGTCGAACTGCTGTTGACCGGACTCTTTCCGTTATGGCCAGCTGCGTGTTGTCAGCGTGTAGTGACCCCGGGGGGTGCTGAGCTGCCGACGAGGGTGAGCATGAACACGAGCAGGACCAGGACTAGGCCGACGTAACCGAGGATCAGCCCGGCTTTGGCCAAGCCGTATCCGTCCTCCGCAGTCTCCCGTATCTGCCGCAGTGCTTTGTGACCGAGGATTATCGCAACGATCCCGGCAGGAAACAGGCCGCAGAACTGAAGGACCCCGCAAACCAGGGCGGCAATGGCAAACCGGTTGGTCCGCTTTGCCTGCGTCCGTGGCGCCCAGTCGTTTGTGATCATGATGGCCTTCCGGGCATCAGTTGGACCTTTGCGATCAGGCTACCCGTCGGCCATCTTCTCGACTCCTCCCCCGTCCTCCTGATAGGTGCCGAGGTCTTGCCGGGCGAGATCGCTGTCAAGGGTGGTGCATAGCGCCACCGCGTGAGCGACGCGAGCGTAGCGAGCGCCCTTGACAGCGAGCTGCGCGGCAAAAGAATGCCCGGCGCGAGGAGGATGGCTTTCCGATCACGTTATTGACCATGGTCAGGGCGTGCGTGTCGGGGTGGACCTGGTCATCGGGAAGTCAGGATGATTCCCCTCGTCCTTGTGATGGGGGGCCGATGGCAAGGAGGACGTTCGACGTGATCGATATCTGCGAGATCTTCGTGCACTGGCATGCGGGCCGGTCGAAGAACGAGGTGGCGGAGAGCCTGGGCTTGTCGCGGAACACGGTCCGCAAGTATGGGGCCGCGGCGGAGGCAGCCGGGATGTGCGCGCCGCGCAAGGACGGCCGTTACGAGGTCAAAGCCTTCGTCTTGACAACCGCCGGGAGGCAGGAGCGCAAGTCGGCATTCGCACGCTCGTATCAAGAGGCACGGCAGAAGCTGACCGAATTGTTCAGCCAGTCTGACCAGGGCATCCCGGTCGCCGAGCGCGTCCTGATCGTCGGCGGTGGCATTGGCGGCCTCACGCTGGCGGCGGCGCTGCGGCAGCACGGCTTCGACGCCGAGGTCGTCGAGCTGAACAACGGGTGGCACACTGAGGGCGCCGGGCTGTCGGTCCAGCCCAACGGGCTGCGTGTGCTCGGGCAATTAGGCCTGGATTCCGCGGTTGTGGCAGCCGGAAGCGTGGTCGGGCGCTGGTTGTTCGCTGACCAGCACGGCGGTGTGCTGCAACAGCAGAGCCGGGCCGTGGCCGACAGCTTCAATATGCCGCCGCAGGCCCGCGATGACGTGTTGCGCACTCGGGGTGCGGCGATGTTCATGGACCGGTACGCCCCGCTCGCGGCCGAGCCCTAGCCGGTCACCCGGCGGATGTTTCCCGGCTTGGCCGCCATGGCCTGCGCAGGCCCAGCCAGTCGAGCAGGAACGCGGTCGCCAGCACCACTGCGGTTCCGGCTGCGGCTCCTCCGACGGTGTCGGTGAAGTAGTGGAAGCCCAGGACCACGAGCGCCACGGCCACGCCGCCCGCAGCCGCGTACGCGATCAGCGCCAGGAGCACGCGCAGGGCCGGAGGCAGCCGCGGCCGCGAGGGGTCAAGGAGCAGTACCCCGACTGCGGCAGCCAGCGTGAAGATGCCAGTAGCGTGCCCGCTTGGAAAGCTCAGCGCGCCCGCCATCGTCCGGTCAATCAGGGGCTTGAGCAGCACCTCGGTGAGAGCCGCAGCGGCCGGCACGGCGATCGCGAGCAGCACAGCGCCACGCCACCGTCGCGCCACGAGGCAGGCCAGGAACAGCACCGTGGTGATCACGGTCACCGTGCGCGGATCACCCAGCAGCACCACGTGACTCAGGAAAGCCCGCTGACTTCCCAGGCTCGCCTGCACCCTGGCGTCCACCGACCGGTCCAGCCAGCCGGCCCGACTCTGGTGGGCGGACCATGCTCCGAGAAATGCTGTGACGGCCACGCAGCCGACCAGCAGCCAGGCGGCCAGGGGACGGACGGCGCGGGGCAGCAGCGGGCGGGGTCCTGCCTGCGACGGCTCCAGGTCCAGCCGCCGCGTCCTTTGGAGCACCCGGCCATCCTAGGAGTGCATCGCCCCAGCTCGGACCAGACGAGCTTCCGGCCGGACCGCCGGGAGCGGGATTTGTCGCGGCGCCGCGCGGCATTACAGTGACGGCCATGCCAGCCAGGAATGTAACCTGCTGCTCCTGCGGCGCAAGCATTCGCATCCCGGACAACGACTGGGATCAGCAGCGCGACACCGTGGATGAGTGGTGGGACGAGCACGTTCGATCCAGTCACGCGGGCGAGGACAAGACGGAGATCATCCAGCGGGTTGAGCCGAACCCGCTGTTCGAGCCATCGCCGCTGGATCCCTTCTGGCGCTGAGCGGGCCGGCCTGCTCAGGTCAGCTGTTCGGCCCGGTCCCTGATCCCGCGGAGCATCTTCTGGCTCATCACGAAGCTCAGCGCCTCGACTGGTTCGACCAGGAACCTGGCCCACCTCCTGGTGTAGCCGTATCTCTCCCTGACCAGCAGCCGCGATGTCCCGTCCGGTCCTTCGCGGAGCACCCACGCCCAGGTGAAGTCGTAGGGAGCCGGGGCCTTCCCGGCCGGAACCCCGCCCCGCAGAACGAGCGATCGCCCCGGCTGCACGGCGGCCACTTCGAGCGCCACCGTCGGAGCGAGCCTTATTTCATCCCCGATCTTGATGTCCTGCCAGTCGGGCACGATGCGATCGGCGCTGTGGATGTCGCAGCCGACCAGGTTCTCGACGAAGTCATAGCTGTAGAACCCGCCGCGCCCCTGCCCGAGCTGCGCGATCCAGGGCCAGACCTGGCTCGCTGAGGCGCGGACGGTGATGGCGCGGGTGGCGGTGAGATCGGGTCTGGAGATGAGGTCATCGCCGGGCAACGACAGCTCGCGCTCCTCGGCGCTGGCCCCCCATCGCAGCTGGCGTGGTCGGGCAAACAGCAGGTAAGTGGCCGTCGTGAAACCGATGAGGCCTGCCCCCGTGGCGTACCGGTGTCTCATCCGGCCCTCCCTCCGCAGCCACCCAGGCCACCTTGATCAGTATCCTCGCTCCCGGCTCAGTTCCTCCCCGCCTCCCGCCTCCCCGGTAGACCGCCTCGCTGCCTCCCTGCCTCCCCGGGGACCGGCCGGGCGTGTCCGGCCGACCCGAATTGGGTGGCCAGTGCGATCTCGGCGGCACTACCGTTCCGTCGGTGAGCACATCCGGTTCAGCGGCTGAGATGGCCGGGCGGACGCGCACCGAGCTGCGGGTTCCCCCGGTCGTGTTTAACAAAGCGCACGCGGTCGGTGCCGCCCGGTGGGTCCGCGATCTCCCTGAGCTCGTCGCAGGCCTGGAGCGGGAGTGGTCGATCGCCGTAGGCAGTCCCTATCAGGACGCGACGGAGGCGTTCGTCGCCGAGGCCACGCTCCGCGACGGCTCACCCGCGGTGCTGAAGCTGCTCGTCCCGCGCGACGGTGACGCCGCCCAGCATGAGATCACTGTCCTGCGCCTGACCGACGGCGCGGGTTGCGTCCGGCTGCTGCGCGCGGATCCGGCGCGGGGCGCGCTCCTCCTGGAGCGACTCGGCCGCTCACTGCGCGAACTCGGCCTGCCGATAGGCAGACGACACGAAATCCTCTGCTCGGCGGCGTCGCGGGTGTGGCGTCCAGCGCCGGACTGCGGTCTGCCCACTGGCGCGGAGAAGGGCCGCTGGCTCGCCGATTTCGTCATGATGACCTGGGAGGAACTCGATCGGCCGTGCTCGGAGCGCGTTATCGACCACGCGCTGGCCTGCGCGGAGCGCCGGATCGCGGCCCACGATGACGAGCGTGCAGTCCTGGTGCACGGCGACGTACACCAGTGGAACGCGCTTGAGGCGCTGCAGGGCTTCAAGCTGGTCGATCCCGACGGTCTGCTGGCGGAGGCGGAGTACGACCTGGGAATCCTCATGCGCGAGGACCCGGCTGAGCTGCTCGGCGGTGATCCGCGCGAGCGGGCCAGGTGGCTGGCCAGGCGCTGTGGCCTTGATGCCACTGCCATCTGGGAGTGGGGCGTGGTCGAGCGAGTATCGACGGGTCTGCTGGCGACCAGGATCGGCCTCCAGCCCGCCGGAAGCCAGATGCTCGCCGTCGCCGAACGCGTCGCCGAGTAGACATCTTCCGTCCGGCACCGGCACGCGGCTGACGGGATCGACCGTCCGGTGTCCCGCCAGCGGCGCAGACTTGGGGCGGATACTTGCATGGATGTGGGCCGGCGCGGCGGACCGGGCGGGCGAGGACGGAGAGGAGCGGCGCATGGCGGAGGGCACTGGCCTGGACGCACCGATCACGGCCGTGACCGTCTTCCAGGATGGCGCGCGGGTGGTGCGCAGCGGCGTCGTGAACGTGGAGCCCGGGCTCCAGCCCGTAGTGATCGGCGACCTGCCGGCGGCCGTCGATCCGGCGTCGGTTCGGATCGCTGCCCGCGGCCGGGATCTGGGCCTGCTGAACGTCGAGGTGCAACGCGGTTACGGCGCCAATCCGCTTCGTGAGGAAACCGGGCGGCTGCGTTCGGAGGTCGAAAGATGGCGCGATGCGGTTCAGCAGCTTGACGACGAGGACGCCGCTGAGCAGGCGCGCCTCGGCTTCCTCGGCCACCTGTCCGAGGCGGCGGCTGCCGCGCTGGCGCGGGCGGTTGGCTTCGGCCGCGCCGACCACGACGACCTGGCTCGGATGGCCGGTCATGTGTCCGCCGACACCGCCAGCGCGCTTGGGCGCCGCCGCGAGATCAGCGCGCGCAGACGCACCGCGCAGCGCGAGCTTGAGGCCGCCGAGCAACGGCTGGCCTCCGCCGAAAAACGAGCCGACCGTGCGATCAAGTTCGTCGAGGTGTCCGCGATTCTTGAGGCCAGCGCGGCTACCCAAGCCGAGGTGGAGCTTTCCTATCACGTCTCCGGTGCTTCCTGGCGGCCGCTCTATGACCTAGGGCTCAACGGCGAGCGGCTGGCAGTCACTTACCTCGCCGAGGTCACCCAGCAGACCGGCGAGGACTGGCCAGCCGTAGAGCTGGTGCTGTCCACCACGCGGCGCGGGCAGCACCAGACCCTGCCGGAGCTGCACCCGTGGTATGTCGGCCGCGCCACGCCGGTCCAGTGGCGGAATACGGCAGGCGGTCCGCCGATGCAAGCGCGGATGCTTTCCGGGCATGCCGAGCTGGCAGCTCAGGCGGTCGCCCCCGCCGCCATGTCTGCCGGGCCGGGCACCGCTGGCCCGCCGGCGCCTGAGGCCGTGCCGATTGCCGCCGAACCCGGCGAGTCCGCTGTTGGCGTGGTCTATCGGGTCGCCCGCCCGCTGGCCGTGCCTGCCGACGGCAATCCGCACAAGACGACGGTTGCCCGGTTCGATCTGGACGCCTCCCTCGACCACCTCGCGGTTCCCGTTCTCGCCACCGAGGCCTACCTGCGGGCAACGGTCACCAACGCGTCATCGCTGCTGCTGCTCCCCGGCCCGGCTCGCGTCTTCCATGACACGCAGTTCGTCGGAGAAACGTCTCTGGAGACGGTCGCCGCTGGCGAGGAGTTCGAGCTCCAGCTCGGGGTGGATGACCAGATCAGGGTCGAACGCGAGCTGCGGCGCCGCAGCACAGGCAAGGCGGTGATCGGAGGTACCCGCACTGTCGATATCGCCTTCGAGATCACGGTAAGCAATCACCGGCCCGACCAGGCCAGGGTGAAGGTGCACGACCACATCCCGGTGTCCACGGACGGTGAGATCAAGGTACGGCTGCGGGAGACCAGCCCGAATCCGGTCGAGCACAGTGACCTGGGCGAACTCAGCTGGGAACTGTCGCTTGACAGCGGCCAGTCAGCGACGATCCGCTATCGGTTCACCGTCGAGCATCCGGCCCAGGTGACCATCGTCGGACTGTAGTGACACCGGTGCCTCCTGTTCACGGTCTGGGTGAGACCGGTCGCGGCGAGATCCGGCGGCGGATCTCGCCGAGCAGGCTGATCACCAGGTAGATCCCGGCCGCACCTTCAAGCGCCAGCAGGGCTGAGACATAAATCCAGTCGGGACCGCCTCCCGCTGGGTAGACCTCCGAGTGGCTGCCCACGTCAATCGCCGCAGGATCCCGGCCGGCGTGCATTCCGTCAAGGCGATCCCATTCATCGCATAAAGGTAGGAGAGGAGGAGCGCGTACAACCCGACGATGATGGCGAAAGAGAGCAGGCGAATACTCGTACTTGCCCAGGCTGTGTTAGCGATCAAGACCACAGCCAGTACAACTATGACCGGAAGGAATGCGGCCGGATATTTGCCTGCGCAAATACCGTCGCTGCTGACCGGTAATGGTGAATACCAAATTATTCACATAGAACATATTATGCGAGTCCCGGATCCGGCGCGGTCGTACCTGGAGTCAGCAGTGCGGCGAGGCGGTCGCCGAGCTGGCAGCACCGCATAGTCGCCCGCGCCATGGTCACCGGCGTGATCGGCGCCCAATCGCGCTGAGCCCGTCAGATGGTGATCGTTACGCTGGTGCTTCCTGTGATGGTGAGCGTGACGGTCTTATCGGCCGAGCCGACCCAGGCGGTGAACGTGCTGGTGCCGGGCAGTGCCTGGAACACCACCTGGCCGGCCGGGTTCACTGCCGTCCTTGGTCCGAACGTGCCGGTGCTGCCGGCGTGTGCCACGGTGGCGGCGGCTTGGCGCGCGAGGCATCCGGGGGATGAACCGAGCGCACGACTTGAACACAGTGCAAGTCGTTCCTTGAACTAAGTTCGGGCCGACCCTATCGTGGGCGCATGCCGCGCGACACGCTGACCCGCGAGAAGATCATCAAGGCTGCCATCCACCTGCTGGACAGCGACGGCCTGGAAGGGCTGAACATGCGGGCGCTGGGCAGCCGGCTTGGCTCAGCGGCCACCGCGGTCTACTGGCACGTGGGCAGCAAGGACAACCTCATAGCCCTCGCCGCCGATCAGGCCTGGAACGAGATCATGCTGCCCGATCTGGCCGCGACCGGCTGGCGGGATGCGGCTACCGCGATGGCCACCGGACTGCACGCGATGCTTACCCGCCACCCCTGGCTGCTGCAGGCCTTCGGCTCCTTCCTGGTGTTCGGCCCTGGCAAGGCCCGCTACGATGACCACACTCTCGCCATCTATGAGGCGGCCGGATTCAGCGGCACGCAGGCCGACCACGCATCGGCCACCGTCTTTACGTTCGTGCTCGGCAACGCCCTCGGCACAGCCGCGGCGGCCTCGCTCACCCGCAAGCTCAGCCGTGGTGGCGGTAACGCCGAGGAGTTGATCCGCGACCACGTGGCGAAGGCCACCGAGATCGCCAGACAGTTCCCGCGGTTGCGCGCCCGCCTCGAAGCAGCCGCCGCCGCAGATTACTTCGCGGCTCCCGAAGGCAGCTTCGAATTCGGCCTCCGAGCCATCCTCGACGGCCTGGAAGCCGAGCTCATCACCTGCCGCGCGCCAGCCGACCAGAACCGCTCGCGAGCCGCTCGGCCATGAGCCGGACCGCTTGGATTAGGGCAGCCGCCGGGATGCAAGCCCTGCGGCTCTGTCGGGCGCAATGCCCGACCCAGCCGGCCGCCGCGTCAATCCGCAGCGGCCGGCTGGGTGATACCCCAGTTCTCACTGTGTCGGGGCGCCGGGAAAACCTGGACCGGGGACGCCGCGCTTGCGGTCCCGGCGGTTGAACACGCTGATCGACCAGACCAGGCCGAGCAGGCCGAGCCCGGCGCACCAGGCGAGGGCGATGAGCCAGCTCCAGCCGATGGAGGTACCGAGCAGCAGGCCGCGCAGCGTGTTGATCATCGGGCTGAAAGGCTGGTATTCCGCGAAGTAGCGCAATCCGGTCGGCATGGTTGCGGTGGGAACGATTCCGGATCCGACCAGCGGAAGCAGGATCAGCGGGAACGGTCCGTTGCTCGCGGATGCAACGGTCTTGGCGGCGAGGCCGAACGCGAGGCCCAGCCAGGTCAGGGTGACGGTGATGAACGCGAGCAGCCCGGCCGCGCCGAGCCACTGCATGAACGTGGCGTTTGAGCGGAAGCCGACCGCGAAGGCGATCCCGAAGACGACCACCATGCTGGCAAGGGTCTGGAGCGCGCTTGCGACGACGCGAGCGATGAGAATGGACGGCCGGAAGATCGCCATCGTCCTGAACCGGTCGATGATGCCGACCGTCATGTCGACGCTGGTCTGCGTCGATATGCCGATCAGCCCGGCCGCGGCGGTCATGATGATCAGCCCCGGCAGGACGTAGTCGATGTAACTGGGCGCGCCTGCCAGCTTCACCGATTCCTTGAGCGCCCCGCCGAAGACGTAGACGAACAGGAGCAGGAACAGCACGGGAATGCCGATGCAAGCGATGATGGCGACCTTGTCGCGCATCTCCTGCTTGACGTTGCGCCGCAGCATCGTCGCGGTGTCGCGCAGCGGATAGACCTTGACCGAAGCGGAGCCGCTTGGGGTGGCGACGGCCTTGGCCGATGAGACGACGGTGTCATGGTTCGTCATGACTCAGCCTTTCTGGACTGGCCGGTGAGGGCAAGGAAGACGTCGTCGAGGTCGGGCGTGTGCAGCGTGACGTGCCGCACGGAATCGACATCAATCCTGCTGAGCACGTCCTGCACCGACCGCGCGCTGTCGTCGGTGGCAACCTGCAGGGTCAAGTCTTCGTCGTTCCTGCTGGCGCGGTCGCCGAACTGCCTAGCCGCGGCATCGAATGCGCTCGCCGATGTGAAGGTCAGCAGCGCATGACCGCCGGGGATGCGCCCCTTGAGCTCAGCCGCGGTGCCTTGCGCGACGATCTCACCGTCGTCGAGCACGGCGACCAGGTCGGCCAGCTGGTCGGCCTCCTCCAGGTACTGTGTGGTGAGGAAGATCGTGACCGCCTGGTTGCGTACGAGGCTGCGGATGAGGTCCCACATCGTGCGCCGGCCGCGCGGGTCGAGGCCTGCGGTCGGCTCGTCGAGGAAGATGATCCGCGGCGAACCCATCAAGGTCATCGCCAGGTCGAGGCGGCGCTGCATGCCGCCAGAGAAGGTGAACACCGGCTTCCTGCCAGCGTCGGCCAGGTCGAACAGCTTGAGCAGTTCTGCGCTCCGCTGTCGGCCCTGCCGCTTGGTCAGGTGCCAGAGATCCGCCATCAGCAGCAGGTTCTCCTCGGCAGTTAGATAGGTGTCCGTGGCCGAGAACTGGCCCGTGACACCGATCACGGAGCGCACCGCCATCGGCTCACGCACTATGTCGTGGCCAGCGACCCGAACTTCGCCGGCGTCAGCGGCTGACAGCGTCGCCAGGATCCGCACCATCGTCGTCTTGCCCGCGCCGTTCGGGCCGAGCAGGGCGAAGACCGATCCCTCGGGGACGGACAGATCAATTCCATCGAGGACCACCTGGTCGCCGAAGGACTTCCGAAGTCCGCTGACCTCGATCGCGGTGCTGACGGCAGCGGCGGTCCCACCTGGCTGCCCATATGTCACGGTCATGTTGGCACCCGGTCCATGTTTAACCCCTGGTCTTGGTTTCGAACAACCTCGGCTGATACGAACTTGAACAAAGTGCAAGTTGATCCTAGGGCAGACTTGAGCAGTGTGCAAGTATGTTCTCGAACATTGTGCAAGACGGCCGTGACCTACCAGGACGCGAACTCGTGGGATCGCGCTCCGCCGATCTCGCGATATATCTCGCCAGTGGAACGGACGCGATGTATCTTGATACCTATTGGGTATAGCCGGGACGAGACGCACCAGGGCGGAGCGGAGCATGACACTGGAGCGGTTCACCGACCAGGCGCGGCGGGTCGTGGCGCTGGCTCAGGAAGAGGCCAGGATGCTCAACCACAGCCGCGTCGGCACCGAGCACATCCTGCTCGGCCTCGTTCTTGAGGGCGAGGGAGTGGCAGCGCAGGCGCTGGAGTCGGCGGGGATCAGCCTGGCCGCTGCGCGCCAGCAGGTCGAGGAGACCACCAGCTCGGGCAGGCAGGCGCCATCCGGGTACATTCCGTACACGCCGCAGGCCAAGAAGGTGCTGGATCGGTCGCGCCGGGAGGCGCTGCAACTCGGCGACCACCACATTGACACCGAGCACATCCTGCTCGGCCTGACCCGCGAGGGCGAGGGTCCCGCGGCGCAGGTGCTTGGCCAGCTCGGCGCGGACCTGAACCGGGTCCGCCGGCAGGTGATCCAGCTGCTCGGCGCCGCACTCAGCGAGCAGGAGCCGCGAACCGCACAGGTCGCGCCGGTCTCTGCCCTGGCCGACGGCTGGGAGCACCGGCCGCTGCCTGAGGTCATCGGCCGATTCGACTCGATCGACTCGCGCCTATCGGCCGTCGAGCAGCGGGTGGGCACCGGTCCGGACGTGGGCGAGCTTGACCAGCAGATCGCGCACGCCCGCCACGGAAAGGAGTGCGCCGCCGACGCCGAGGACTACGAAAGAGCTGCGACGCTGCGTGACATAGAACGGCAATTGCTCACCGAGAAGACCGCCCGCCAGCGGGAATGGGCCGCTGCGCAGCTCGATCTTCCATCCCTCGCACAGGAGCTCGGCCGGCTAAGCGACGAGGTCGAGCAGCTTCGTGGTCTCCTCCGCCAGCAGGGCATCGAACCGCGGGACGGCGCCGCGTAGGTAGCCCTCGCCGCAACGACTGCCAGCTCGGCTAGTCCAGGACTTCGACGGATCCGGTGCGGGACAGGTCGTAACCGCCGAGTGCGCTGATCGATGACTGCACGGCCGGGTCACGCACGATGCTGATCAGCGGCTCGGCGGCTGCCAGGGCACTGCCGCTGAGCACGATGTCGAAGTCTTCCCAGCCGACGGGTACGAAGCCGAGCTCGAGCGCGGTGGCTGCCGCGCGTACTCCGAGTCCGGCGTCGGCTTGGCCGGACGCGACGGACATGGCGACTTCGAGGTGGGAGTTCGCTTCGGGTCCGGACACGGCGTCCGGGGGGATGCCGGCCTCGGTGAGCAGCCGATCGAGCAGCACGCGGGTTCCGGCACCGAACGGCCTTCTGGCGATCCGCAGCGTGCGCAGGTCACTTGGGCCGGTGACATGACCGGGATTCCCGGCGGGTGTGAGCAGGCCCTGCTCGCGCCGCCAGAGGTGAAGGACGGCGGGCTGACGCCCGCGCAGCAGGGTTCGGGCGAATGGCGTGTTGTGGGTACCCGAGCGGTGCCGCAGGTGGATAGCCGCTGCATCAGCGGTGCCGCGCCAGACCCTGGTCAGGCCATGGAAGCTGCCGCGAGTGCCGACCGTCAGCACTGAGGAGCCGGCCTGGCGCAGCGCGATGTCCAGACCGGGGTCGTCGCTGCCCGCCAGCAGCAGTGCATGCTGACCGCTGAGCAGTCGCCTGGCCGCATTGACGCCGTCGGCGGCGACCCGGCAGCGGCGGCGGTCAGCGATGGCGATGACGCCGGCGTCGGCGAGCTGGCGGTAGGCGCGGCCGATCGTTGACGTCGTCGTGCTGCGCTGCCGGGCCGCGTCGCGAATGCTCGGTAGCTCGTCGCCGGGGACAAGCGTCCCTGACTCGATCGCTCTGCCGATGTCGCTGCTGACTTGAAGGTACCGCGCCATTCCCGGACTCTAGCGCCGGGCATCGGCATGAGTGCACAGCGAATGTCCGGGCGGTTGCGTCAGCAGGTGCCAGCTTGTGGTCCGCTAACCTTGATCCGATCTGTCCTAGTACAGAAAGAAGCAGATGGTGCATGGCAGAATACGCTGGACCTGTCTGGCGCTGACGGCGCTCTCCCTTGCCGCGGTGACCGGCTGCAGTAGTGGAAGTAGCAGCAGTAGCAATCCGAGCGGTGGCAGCAGCTCGGCCGGGCTGCATGGCACTTTGATCGTCTTCGGCGCCGGCACCCTGGCGACTCCGTTCACGGCGGA
>Ga0116222_1001376_pt1 | contig 13522 bp, 6 predicted proteins | sample Sb_taG_12_FD_88963 | JGI IMG/M metagenome (GOLD analysis project Ga0116222, IMG submission 88963) | Peat soil microbial communities from Weissenstadt, Germany - Sb_50d_9_AC metaG | ecosystem: Environmental > Terrestrial > Soil > Wetlands > Peat | place: Germany: Weissenstadt | collected 2010-09-21
AGGACCTTCTCGCCATCCAGCAGGTCGGGCGGCGCGTTCTTGATATTTTGATCGATCAGCGTCCCGTGGACATACATCACCGCGGCCGCAAAATAGGCCGCGTAATGCAGCTTCTTCCAGGTGCGGTAACCCAGCCGGGGGCGCAAATAGGAAGTAACCACTACCAGGGCGAAGCTGTAGAACGTCGCCGCGCCCAGGCAGTTGTACAACCGCTGTCCGGGAGAATTGAGCGGCCAAAGCAGATCGAAGATTCCAAACTGCGCAAGCTTGCTTGTGGAAAACAGCAAAATCAGCGGATGCAGGCACACCACCACGATCGCCAGGTACGCGTTCCAATTGTGGATCTTGAAGAGCGGGATCTTGCGGTGCGGCCACTGCCGCCGCGGATTGTAGTTCACCGACACCAGCAACCCGAGCAGAATATTCACCGTCAGCAAAACCATCGCGGTCAGTCCCGCGAAGCTGGAAAGATCGATTGCCGTCATGTTGCGCCGTCAGGGAAGGGGTGTCGACTTCTGTGCCTTGCGAAGCTGGGCGATCGCCGCCTCCACCTCTTCCAGCTTCGATGGAATCCCCGCGGAGATCGTCTTCGGCGCCCCGGCGGTCACCAGGATATCGTCTTCAATGCGAACACCGATGCCCTTGTATTTCTCGAACGCCGGGCGCACCGCCGCGATGAACTTTTCGTTTTCGGGCGTCTTGGGAAGATTGTCGAGCGCGTCGGGCCGGATGTAGATGCCGGGCTCCAGCGTGACCACCATGCCTGGCTGAAGCTCCCGGATCGCCGGCCCATCGTGCACGTTCAGTCCGATGTTGTGGCCGATGCCGTGGTTGAACCAGATGCGAACCTGCTGGTCGCTCGTGACGTCCGTGATGAGGCCGAGCTTGAAGAGTCCCTCTTTGAACACCTGGTTCGCAGCGCCCGTCACGGAATCCGCGCCACCCGACCACGTGTGGCCGGGCAGCGTCATTTTCAAGGCGGCCTGCTGGGCCTCCCACACCAAGCGGTAAATCTCGGCCTGCTCCTTGGTGTACTTGCCGCTCACCGGAATGGTGCGGGTGACATCCACGCTGTAACCGTCGAACTCGGCAGCATCGTCCATCAGCAGCAGATCGCCCGCCTTCATGCGGTCTTTGTTGGTCTCGTAGTGCAGGGTGGTAGCGTTCACTCCGGAAGCCACGATGCACGGATAGCCCCAGTGGGCGTTGCGCCGCAGGAAGGTAAACTCGAACTGCGCCTGGATTTCATATTCCCAGGCGCCGGGCTGGCCCAGCGCGTACACGCGCTGGAAGGCTTCGGCCGTGATGTCGGCAGCATGCTGGAGGACGTCGAGCTCGCGCAGCGACTTGACCCTCCGCAGCGTCGAGAAAACAGGCGTGACATCCTTCACGGTCAGCCCGGCCGCGGTCAGTTTGGCCGCGAAATCGATCTCGCGGCGATACTCGGCCGGACGCCCGCGCGAGATCATATGGATCTCCGCCTCACCCTTGGCCACGTTCTCGATAGGCTTCTGAAACGCGCTCCGCACATCCACCGGAATCGAAGGCGGTGGCCCGGGCGGGCCGCCCCGTCCGCCTCTCCCGCCCCTGCCTGCCTGGTCAGCGTCCGCTTTGAGAATCTCCTTCGCTGGAGAAATCAGCGCGGACAGGAACGAGTCCAGCAGCCGGGCGTCCCAGACATCCTGGACGCCCGAAATGCCGCGCCCCTCGGCGGGAGTGAGGACGTGGCCGGTCCAGTTTTCCTGCGCGGGATTCGAGGGCGGCATGAACAGCACCTCGCGGATCTTTTCCGCCCCAGGGACAATCACCAGCGTGCTGCCCGGTTGTGTAATTCCGGTCAGGTAGAAGAAATCGTTTTCCTGGCGAAAGGGCCAATCCACGTCGCCCGCGTAGTTGCGAGGTTCCGCGGCGTAGAGAATGAGAATCCCCTTTTCGCCGATCTGCTCCGCCAGCGCGTGCCGGCGCCGGGCGAGGTCGGCCACGCGGTCGCGGTCCCAGGAGACGGGAGGTGGCGGCGCCACCTTCCAGATGCCCGCATCGGCGGCGCGGGCGGGCGCACCGGACAATATGATACAGAGATAACAGACGCAAAGGTATCGACGATCCATCAAGTCTCCCATTGTGGCACAGGCATTCTTGCCATTGTGGCACAGGCATTCTTGCCTGTGTAGCACAGGCATTCTTACCTGTGTAGCGCCGGCTTTCAGCCCTCAGCAACCAAGAATTTCAAGGCTGTTTATACAAAGTGAACAGTATTGCTTTTAGCCCGCCGCCTGCGAAATCCGCTCCAGCGCGCGGCTCGACTGAAGGTCCATGTCGGTGCCCTGGAAGGTCCTCAGCAACACCGTAACCGGGCCGCGAAATGCAGCCGCCGATCCGAGGAAGCCCAGCAGGTCCGCGCACGCCAGCCGGATCATGAGATCGATCTCCCCATCGCGCATGACGCCGGCCAGCGCCCCGGCCACCGCCAGCGTCTCGGCAGGCAACTCCACGAACCACGGAAGCGCGGCGGAATCGGGATCGCCCAGCAGGTTCGCAATCCGGTCGCGCTGCAATGACTCGCGCAGGATCTCGCGGCCCTCCAGGAAGCGCTCGAAGCCCGCCAAAAATCTACCCGGCGAACCAAAGAAGAACTGGATCGCCGCGGGCGAAATGGCCAGCGGACGCCGCCGCGGAAATCCGAACGAATCGTACCAGCGGTAAAGACAGCTCCACGCTTCGCTCTGCACCTTCACGTCCGAGGGCGTCAGCGCGGCCATCCCGAGGAAGCGGTGCAGCTCTTCATCGCCATACTCGCCGAGCTGCATCTCGGCAAACCGGCACAGCTCGACGCGCGTTTCGATCCCCGCATTTTGCCAGTGGCGCGCCACGAAGCCGGCGGGCATGCGGCCTTCCCTGGCAACGTCCTTCATGCCCCACTGACTCGCGCGAAACGCTCCTTCGGCAATCAGGAATTCTCCGAATTGTTCGAGCACCGGTGCCGGCATGGCCGCGCGCTGCAACAACGCCTGGTAGACCGCCGGGTCGCCCCGGCCCGCGCGCGCGATCGGCAGGGCGTCGCCCGCATCGCAGCCCACGCACAGCACCGTGCAAGCCCCATCCACCACCTGCCGCTCCTGCGCGTTCGCCGCCACCTCGAACAGCGCTTCCTTCAGCTCCGGCACGGGTCTCTTGCGCCGTTCCAGCAGGCGCAGCAGCGCGAGTTGCCGATCGGGCGTAGCCGAGCGCAGCACGCCGGCAGCGGGCGCCGCGGCATCCAGCTCGATCAACCTCTGCGCCGCCGCGAACTGCATCAGCGGATCGCCTTCGTGCGCGGCCGTCGACAGGCGCGCGACATCGCCAGTCACCAGCGCGGCGCCGAAATCTTCAGGCGGCAGCGGCCCGCCGCCAGGCTCGCCGAGCAGCGCCAGCCGCAGCGCCGCAGGCTCCTTGAGCGGGCAGCGGCGCAACGCATCCAGCAATTGGCGCCGGTCCGCGGGCGAACCGGGACCGCGCAAAACGCGCCAGTGCGACAAAGCCAGCGCCGCCTCCCACAGAATCGTCTCATCCGTGGTGACCAGGCACTGCGCGGCCTCATTGCACGCCGTCCAGTCCTCCAGGGCGAGCCGCGCCAGCGTCGCCAAGGCCCACGTCTCGCGGAACGGAGTGCTCTCGCCGATGGCCCGCGCCCTATCGAGGCCCTCGAGGTGCTCGGGGACGCGGCGCGCGGCCGACCGCATCTTCTCGAAGCGCTCGATGCTCCACGGCAGCTCCGCGGCCAGCGTGTCGTCGAGCGCCGCGCTCCAGTGCCGCTGCTCCAGGTATTGTTCCAGAAACGCCGTCTGCGCCACGTGGTGCGCGGCCACCACGGCGTGCTCCTGGTAGATGCGCGTGAAATTTTCGATCTGCTCCGCATCGAATTCGCGGAGTTGCCTGGGCACCGAGAAGCGGTCCGTGCCCGCGTCCTTCAGCATGCGCGCCGCGCCGTACAGCTCCGGCTCGACCACGGCGGCCCCGCAGGTGCGGCAGAATTTCGCAGCGGGCGTCCACTTCGCGCACCAGAAGCAGCGGACCTCGCGTCGCGCCGCCTGCCCGCACCAGGCGCACAGGTCACCCGGACGCCAGTCGACGGGCTGCGGCCGCGAGCAGCTTTCGCAAAGTGCGCGCATGCGATCGCTCGACGGGGTCAGGCGCGGCGGCGGCGCACACGGCCCCAGAGCTGCTCCTTGTCGGCGGGGCTCATGCGTTCCAGGCGTTCCGGAATCTCGTCCTTGGGCAGCCCTTCCTGCCGCAACAGCAGCGCCAGGTCCAGCTCGGCCGTGGGCACGAAGCGGGCTCCGCAGGCGCGGCAGAACTTTCCCGGCCCGCTCGCGGCACACCAGAAGCAGGCCAGGATCGGCTCCGCCTGCCGGCCGCACGCGATGCACAGATCGCCGCTCTTGTAGTCCTTCGGCTGCTTGGCGGAGCAGTGTGTGCAATACACCACGTCCGCGGTGTCGAGCAGCACTTTGCCCGAGGCCGTGACGGGGCTCGCCGGAGCCGCCGCGCGTCCCGTGGCCCACGCCATCACCTTTTGGGCGGCCTCGGCATCGATCGCCGGAACCAGCTCGCGCAACGTCTCCGCGTCGCCCACCGTCTGCAGATCCTCCTTCGTCGCCACTCCCGCCTCGCCCAGCGCCGCCAGTTGTTCCGCGCTGAGGCCCTTGGCAATCAGGATGTTTCGCTCCACGGTGCTGAATGGATTCCCCAAGCTCCGCCTCCCGTCCTATTAGTATGCGGCGAATTCCGCCTGTCAATATTACCATCGAGCCGCGCCCGTCACCACTTGCCGAGTTGAACCCGCGCCGTCGGGCGTTGTGTTCTCAGCGGTCTCGGCTTCCTCGGCGCCCTCAGGTTTTGACTTTCTCCTGATTTTCTCCGCGCTTGTCTCCGTTACTCCGCGCCTCCGCAGTGAACTTGGTACTACCTTCTGCCAATAATCCACCCCATTTCTCGCCTTTCTCTTTGGAGGGGTATCGATGCCATCGTCGACGGAGCCGCCGGAGGTCGCCCGTCTCCGCGCCGAGGCGGGGCCGGAGAACCCGGAGGCCTGCTGCGCCCTCGGCCAGGCCCTGCTCGCGCTCGATTCCCAGGCCTACGCAGCCGAAGCACTCAACTGGTTCGCGCTGTCCGCCTTCGCCGGCCATCCCGGAGGCCACTACCAACTCGCGCTGCACTATCACGGCCCCGGCAATGACCGCCGCATGGCGCTTTATCACCTGGAAGCCGCGGCCTTTCAGGACTACCAGCCGGCAGTCGAGCTCCTGAACGCGTGGAAGGTCGAAGGGCTGGCCGCCTTCGCCTCCGACGATGAAGCCATCCGCCTGCTGGAGGCCGCCGCGGCGCGGGGATCCAATCCGGCCCGCTACCAACTGGCCGTTCGGATCGCGCAGGGCCGCGGGATCGCGGAGGCTCCCAGGCGCGTCGCCCGCCTCTATCGCCAGGCCGCGCAGGAAGGCCATATGGCCGCCATGCACGGCCTGGGCGCCTGCTACCGGGACGGTTACGGGGTGCCGCGAGACGTCCGTGAGGCGTTCGCCTGGTTTACCGCGGCGGCCGCCTGCGACTATCCCGATGCCTGGTACGCGCTCGGGCTCATTCACCGCCACCACCCGCAACGTCCCGATTTGCCGGCATCGGCGGAGTGCCTGGCGCGTGCCGCCGCGCTCGGCCACGCGCAGGCCACGTTCGCCCTCGCTGCGGCTTACCAGAACGCAGAAGGCGTGCCGCGAGATGCGTCGCGCATGCGCACGTTGATGGCCCGCGCCGCCGAATTGGGACACGCCGACGCGCAGTACTGGCTGGGCAACTACTACCGCTTTGGCGAAGATGGGTTCGAGTGCAATTTCGAGCGCGCGGCCTTTTGGTACGAGCGCGCCTCTCTCCAGGATCATGCCAGCGCCATCTACGCCCTGGGACTCCTCACGCTGCTGGGACACGGCGTCGAGCGGGACCTCCACAAAGCGTGGGGCCTGGTCGAGAGGGCCGCGAAACTCGGAATGGTGGATGCCATGATTTCGCTCGCCACCATGATCGACAGCGGCGAGGGGCGCATGGACGATCCGCATGTGGCGCTCTATTGGTACCGGCAGGCGGCCGACCGGGGAAATGCCGACGCGCAATTCGTCGCCGGCCAACGCCTGCTCGAAATCCCCGGCGAGACGAACTCGGCCAAACTGTACCTGGAGAAGGCCGCTGCCCAAGGCAATCGGGACGCTGGCCAACTGCTGGCGAGCATCCCCGGCCAAGTCCTATCCATCCAGCCCCCCGGCCCCGCGGAATCGTTGGGAGCCGCCATGGGTGGCGATGCGCGAGCCCAATACCAACTGGCATTCGCCCACTACATGGGTATGGGAGTTCCGCGAAGCCTTCCACTGAGTTACTTCTGGTTCTCGGTGCTCGCGAAGACCATGCCCCGGCAGGCCGAGCAGATGCTGGGGTTGCTTTCCCCCCAACTGAGTGCGGAGGTCCGTGTGAAGCTGGACCGTGAAGCCCAAGACTGGACACCCGGCGGCCCGCCACCGGATGTCCACACTTAAGTAGTTCCTGAATCTACCTTCCCGGACCTCCCGGCCCGGCCGGCCCGCCTGGGCCCGGACCAGGACCGTATCCGCCGCCCGAATTGAAAATGGTCTGTTGGACGGTAGTCAGGATCGCGTAGAAGGCCGCGTCGGCCAGGTTCTGAACGGCCACGATCTCTCCGGTGACCGTGCCGATATCGGTGGAAAGCGAGTTAATGGTTGCGGTGGCGTTACTCTTCACGGCTGTCTGCATCGACGTGTAGTCCGTGGAAAGCTTTGTCTGAAGCGGCGTGATGGCTGTCTGTGCGTTGGTAAAAATGGTGGTCGCCTGCGCCGCCTGGGCGGTGGTCAGGCTTAACAGGGCGGTTAATCGGGTCACTTGGTTGGCCACCATGGTAGCCGCGTCGGGCGGAGCGTTCGAGGTCATGACGCCAAACGGCGTCTGCGCCAGCGCCGCCCCCGCAAGCAGAACAGCCAGGGCAATTACCTTTGATCGTTTCTTCATCAACTGATTTCTCCTTAGTGTCCGGCATAGCCGGTACACAGCGGGTGACGCCGCGCCGGTTGCACAGGTTCTATGTGTAGGACAAGTCTTAACGTTCTTAATCAAGTTTTAGCACTCACTTAACTTGGCCGCTCATAGGCTTTGTGGGGCAGGCTGCGGACGGCCATCCACGATCCCGCCACGGAATCGCCGTTCCCCGCTACAACGCGCCCCGTCCTCACCGGTACTTCTATGACTAAAGTACGGACGGCGGATTTTTGTGTCGGTTCGGTGTATAATGGGCTTTCAGCCACCGAATTGACAAGAAGAATGCGGAGCCGGCCTGCATTGCCTGGCTAGATCGGGAAGAAACCATCATGACAAAGCGGACGCTCTGGTCGGCGGTGGCAGCAATCGGCCTTGCGTCGGCGGGCAATTCCGCTCTTGCTTCCGTCATTGACTTCAGGACTCTGTCCGGACCAGATGGCTCTGCTTTCAACAGTTACAACCAAAGCAACTTTAATGTTAGTGTCGCCTCCGGCTCGTGGTTCAGGGGCACGGCCTCCGGGAATCCTGCGCCTTCAATTTTCCTGGGACCGTTGGACGATCCAGCAGCCGGCTCGGTCACCGTGACCCAGGTCACCACAGGGGTCTTTACCTTCGCTGGCGTGGATCTCGAAACTAACAATTACCCCGCCAGCTACACGATCATGGGCTATCGCCAGGGTAGCTTGGTGTTATCCCAGTCGGGAGACCTGAACACACCGAACTCGTTCACGACTATCGCCAGTGCAGCCCCGTCGGTGGTATTGGACAGCTTGACGATAGCCATCACGCCCGGCGATAACACTACGTCCGTCAATGTCGACAATATTAATGTGACCGCCCTGAACCCTCCATCCCTCTTCTGCCCTACGTTCCCCAACGGAGAAGAAACCGTGCCCTACGCCCCGGTGACTTGCTCCGCGTCCGGTGGGTCGGGAGGCGGCTATCGATTCTCGGCCAGCGGTCTTCCCTCCGGGCTGAAGATCAACCCGTCGAGCGGAACCGTAAGCGGTACTCCTGCCGCAGGCAGCAGCCGGAATTACAGCCTGACGGTCTCCGCAACCGATTCCAACGGGCTCACCGGCAATCTCCAGATCCAACTGACTATCGGGGTTCTTGCCCTTCCCGCCTGCCCGGTGACTACCGGCGAGGAATTAGTGCCTTACGGCCCCGTAGCCTGCTCTGTCGCGAGCGGTACCCCGCCCTACTCGTGGTCCGCCACAGGGCTGCCCGCCGGGCTGACCATCAACTCATCCACCGGAGTGATCGCCGGCACACCCGCGGCCGGCAGCCACAACACTTACCTGGTGCCGGTCACCGTCCAGGACTCTCTCGGTGTCGTGGCTCTCAAGTATACCGCGCCGCTAGTCATCAGTCCCCCGCCCGTCCCCGTTTGCCCCACCCTCCCGGACGGTCAGGAAGGTGTCGCTTACGCCGGAGTCACTTGTACCGCGACGGGCGGCTCGGGGAGTTACACCTGGTCGGCGTCCGGCCTGCCCAACGGCCTGACCATTAACTCGTCCACCGGAGCGATCGGCGGAATTCCGGCTGCCGGCACGCAGAAGACTTACAACAGCGTGCAGGTAACCGTCAAAGACGGGCTCGGCGGCACAGTGACCATCAATGCTTCCGCCCTCGTGATCCATCCCGGTGCGGTAATCACGTCCCTCAGCCCTGGCACCGGGGCGGCGGGCAGCGGGGGTTTCACACTCACAGTGAACGGCACCGGGTTCAGCAGCGGCGCCACAGCCCAGTGGAATGGAACCGCGCTCACCACAACCTTCGTGAGCGCCACGCAAGTGACGGCCGCGGTACCGGCCAGCCTGATCGCCAGCGCGGGCACCGTCATCGTCAAAGTAGCCGCGGGCGCCATCACCACTCCGGGCGCACCGTTCACGGTCAACCCGCCGGGCCAGCCGTGTACCTTCCTTCTGACGCCGTCGAGCGCCAGCTTCGGCGCCGCAGGCGGTTCCGCCGGCATCTCCGTGACCGCCTCGCGCACCGACTGCACCTGGGCGGCCGCCAGCACCGCGTCCTTCATTACGTTTTCCAATAACAACCTTACCGGCAGCGGAACGCTCAATTACATTGTGAGCGCCAATCCCGCCGGTACCAGCCGCACCGGCACAGTCTCGATCGGCGCACAATCGTTCTTGGTTACTCAGGGAGGAGTCAACTGCATTTACTCGCTCCCGAGTACGAGTCAGTCGTTTCCCGCGGCCGGCGGCTCTGGTACCGCCGCGGTCGCGGCGGGCCCCGGCTGCGTGTGGACCGCTACCAGCGCCTCGCCGTTCATCGCCATCTCCGCTCCCGCCGGCGGATCCGGAGACGGCAGCGTCATCTTCACTGTGGCGGCGAACCCGTCGTTCACCGGGCGCTCCGATATCTTTACCATCGCCAATCAGCGTTTCGCCGTGTCGCAGGCTGGAACCGGGACCACCGTGAATTGCACCGCCGGCGTTCCCACGGCGCCCCAGGTGGCGCTCGAAGGCCGCACGGAGGTGCTGGGGGATTACGTGGTGAATTGTAGCGGCCTGGCTGGACCTTTGACCGCGGACTTCACTCTGACCCTGAACACCAACGTGACCAACGGGCTGAGCAACGGCGTCACGGACGCCGCTTTGATCGTGAATGGCGGGGCACCGCAGAACGCCAGCGTCACGGGTTACAACTCCATCCAATGGCTTGGCGTTGCAGTTTCGCCGGCCAGTGACGGCACTGCCGTTCTGCGGATTACTAACGTACGGGCCGACGCCAGCCTGTTGGCCACGTCCGGAAATCTGCAACCCGCCCCAATCACCGGTCAGTTGAGTGTCAGTTCACTGGTATTGGTGCCCGTAGCTTCCGCCCAGCAGACTATGGCCAACGCCGTTCCATCGTTGGCTTTCACCAAAATCCAGGCGCTGCCCCCCACCGGCGGAGTCAGGACTCTCATTCCCCTCCAGTTTCAGGAAACCAGTGCCGATTTGTTTCAGCCCGCGATCACTCGATTGCACATCACCCTGACCAACGTACCTGCTGCGGTCCAGGTTTTGGCGCCGGTCTTCCCCGCGGAAGGCGCTCCGCTGGCGCAATTGTACTCCGCCGATGCCACTGGGGCCGGCGGATCCCCGGTGGCGGGCGCTTCTCAACCGGAAGGAGTGTATCAGCCCCTGGCCCTCACCCAGGGAACCGGTACCGCAACCTGGGTCGTTCTGACGGCCAACCCGTCGGCGACCTTCACGTTCCAGTTGCTGGTACTGAACGCTGCCGCCAGTGACCTGAACCAGATCCAGGTCACCGCCAGCCTGGCGCCTGTGAGTGATGTCAGTATTGCCAGCGCCACCGCCCCCGTCCCGCGGTACCGCGACTTTTCCGTCCCGCAGAAACTCGTCAATCTGCGGATGTCCATCTCAATGAGTTCACCACCCCCCGCACCTCGTGCCCCCGTCAGCGTGGGCTCCAACGTGACTTTCACCCAGCAGTTGGTGAATGACACCTCCGACCCCACGCAGGCGGCCACCAACGTAGTGATCCGCGATAATTTGCCCTCCGGCCTGTCACTGGTGAGTTGCTCGGCGACGGGGGGCGCCGTCTGCAATTCGTCGGGGAATCAGGTGCAGGTCTCCTATCCGTCGCTGGGAGCCGGGCAGAGCGAGACCGTGGTGGTGACGGCGGCGGTAAGCGCCGCGGTGCCCGACGGGACCGTGATCCAAAACCCGGCGAGTGGCAGCAGCGACCAGGCGACCCAGGATCTGTTCGCCGCCACGGCGAGCATTAGTTTCATCGTGAATGATGTTCCGCTGACCGTGGGGATCACCCCATCGTCTGGCGCCTCCAACAGCCAGAGTTTCCAGTTTCAATTTTCGCATCCGGCCGGGTACCAGAACCTGGGCGTGATCGATATCCTGATCAATAGCTCACTGGATGGGCGCAGCGCCTGTTACCTGGCCTACGTGCTACAGTCGAGCACTCTCGTATTGGTGGACGACGGCGGAGATGCTGGAGGGCCCTACGCCGGCTCGGTGGTGCTGGGGAGTTCGAGCACCATTCAGAACAGTCAGTGCGCCGTCAACCTGGTGTCGGCGGCCGGCAGCGGCGCCACCCTGACCCTGACGCTGAACATCGCGTTCAAGCCGGCGTTTGGTGGGGACCGGATCGTATTCGTGGCGGCTGTCAGCCAGTCCCAGGCGGACTCGGATTGGCAGCCATTGGGCGTCTGGCAGGTGCCGGGACCGCCACCGGCGCCAGTGACCATCGCGGTAACTGGCGCCTCGCCGCCTCGATGGGCGGCCGCCGCGGGCACCAACAAGCAGTTCACGTTCACCTTGACCGACACTGTTGGTGCCGGAGACTTTGGCGTCGTGAATGTGCTGATCAATAAGTTCATCGACGGCCGTCAGGCCTGTTATCTGGCCTATGTCGCTTCCACGAACACGCTGCTCCTGGTGGATGATTCGGGCGATGCGGGCGGCCCTTACGCCGGGTCTATGGTACTGAACGGAACGTCGGCGAGCATCGAGAATAGTCAGTGCCAGGTCAGTAGCGTGGGTTCGGTTGCGGCCCCGGGGCTCGGCACACTGGCTCTGACTCTCAATATCACGTTGAAGTCCGCCTTCACCGGCAATCGGGTGATCTACCTGGCAGGACGCGACCACAGCGACGGAAACAGCACCGGCTGGCAGGCGGCGGCTACCTGGTCGGTGCAGTAGAGAAAAACCATGATGCCAACCCGAACCCTCTGCGCAACGGTGGCCGCGATTGGGCTTGCACTGTCGGGCTATTCCGCTCGTGCCTCCGTCATTGACTTCAACACTTTGCCTGGACCCAATGGCGCCGGTCTCAACGCTTACTTTGAAAACAACTTTATTGTTGCTGTCGACCTTGGCCCCTGGCAAGAGGAGTTGACCGGTCTCGGAAATCCTCCGCCTTCCATTGCCTTTCAGCCGGTGGGCCCAGCAACCGGTTCGGTCAAGGTAACGCAATCCACCACCGGCCTTTTTACTTTCGCTTCCGTGGATCTCGAAACCGCGGGCACCCTCAACTACACGATCACGGGCTCTCGGCAAGGCAGCACGGTTCTATCCCAATCCGGCAGCCTGCCTACGCCCAATTCCTTCACGGCTATCCCCAGTGTGAATTCGTCGGTGGTGATGGACACCCTGACCATCGTAACCAGTGTCGGAAATACCTCGGGCGCCGTCATCGACAATATCAATGTGACCGCCCTGAGCCCTCCGTCCGTTCTCTGTCCCGGTTTTCCCAACGGAGAAGAAACCGCGCCCTACGGTCCAGTGACGTGTTCCGCGTCGGGCGGCTCGGGATCCGGCTACCAGTTCTCCGCCCAAGGCCTGCCCACCGGGCTGACGATCGGGGCGTCGAGCGGAACCGTGAGCGGCGTCCCAGTCGCGGGCAGCCACGGGACTTACTCCACTGTAACGATCTCCGTAACCGATTCCAACGGTTTCACCGGCAATCTCCCGATCCCGCCACTGACCATCGGAGTTCTTGCCCTTCCAGCCTGCCCCGTAACTGCCGGCGAGGAATTGGTGCCTTACGTCCCCGTGGTCTGCACTGTCGCGAGCGGCACGCCACCCTACTCGTGGTCGGCCACTGGATTGCCCACCGGGCTGACCATTAATTCATCCACGGGAGTGATCGCGGGCACGCCCGCTGCCGGCAGCCACAACACTTACCCGACGGCGGTCACCGTCCAGGACTCTGCCGGCGCCTTGGCTGTCCAGTATACCGCGCCGCTGGTGATCGATCCCCCGCCGGTTCCCAACTGCCCCACGCTGCCGGATGGTCAGGAAGGTATCGCTTATGCCGGAGTCGCTTGCACCGCAACGGGTGGCTCGGGGAGCTACAACTGGTCGGCGTCCGGGCTGCCCAACGGCCTGACCATCAACTCGTCCACCGGAGCGATCGGCGGAACTCCGGCTGCCGGCGCCGCCAAGACATACAGCAGCGTGCAAGTAACGGTCAAAGACTCACTCGGCGGCACGGCCACCTTCAAGGCTTCCGCGCTGGTGATCCATCCCGGTCCGGTAATCACCTCCCTCAGCCCTAGCACTGCCGCGGCAGGCAGCGGTGATTTCACTCTCACGGTGAACGGTACGGGCTTCTCCAGCGGCGCCACAGTCCAGTGGAATGGAACGCCGCTGACGACAACCTTCGTGAGCGCGGCCGAACTCACGGCCGCGGTCCCGGCCGCCCTGCTCTCCAGCGCGGGCAGCATCGCTATTAAGGTGGTTCAGGGCATTATCGTCACCGCCGGCGCGCCGTTCACGGTCAACTCGCCGGGCCAGCCGTGTACCTTCATCCTGACCCCTTCGAGCGCCAGTTTCGGCGCCGCTGGCGGCTCCGCCGGCATCTCCGTAACCGCCTCCCGCAGCGACTGCACCTGGACGGCCACCAGCAGCGCGTCCTTTATTACGTTTTCCAACAACAACCTTACCGGCAGCGGAACGCTCAA
>Ga0116222_1001378_pt1 | contig 13518 bp, 11 predicted proteins | sample Sb_taG_12_FD_88963 | JGI IMG/M metagenome (GOLD analysis project Ga0116222, IMG submission 88963) | Peat soil microbial communities from Weissenstadt, Germany - Sb_50d_9_AC metaG | ecosystem: Environmental > Terrestrial > Soil > Wetlands > Peat | place: Germany: Weissenstadt | collected 2010-09-21
CTCCCGAGCACGTGGACGCGAGGTCGGCACGACGCTCCCGGAATCCTCGAAGACCCGGCTGCGCTCGCCGGTTCACTCTGGGCGTGGGCCAAGGATCAACTGCCCGACGCTGACACTGCACGGCAGGATTTGAGGCAACACAAAGAAAACAAAAGGCAACTGGTTAGGGAAAAAAGCTGTGTTCATTGTCGATGGAGCCGACGCGAATCCGGGGCTACATGGTGGGAAGTGGTATCACTCTGCCCGCCAACTGGAAGTCCCAGGGGGGCTTCCGGAAGTCAAGACACGGCGGTGCCGGAAAAAACTCCGCTCCGGCCACCCACTGAAAACCCGGAAGAGCCATTTGATGATCGACGTGGAGAAGGGCCGCGTCGCTTACGCGGTTCTTTCGTTCGCGGGATTCCTGGGTATGGGCGATAAACTGTTTGCCATACCCTGGAGCGCCCTCACGATAGACACCGGTGAAAAACAGTTCATCCTGGACGTCGATAAGAAGTTGCTCGAGGGCGCTCCTGGTTTCGACAAGGGTCACTGGCCGGACATGGCTGACCGCGCATGGGGCGCCGAAGTCTCCACCTATTACCACGCCAAGCCCTATTGGACCTAGCGTCCCGACTGGGGTTCAGAATCGAGCCAGCATTGCGTTCCGCAAATTGCGGATCCGCGGGCGCCATCCCGATCGTCGCCCTTCACTTTCGCCAGGTGGGTCTTCGTCACCCGCTCCGGTTTCAGGCTTACGGTGACACATAGATCTAGCCCAACGCCCGCGAGACCAGCTCGCGGGCTTCCTGCTGAATCTGCCGCAGGTGCTCTTCCCCGGCGAAACTCTCGGCATAGAGCTTGTACACATTCTCCGTCCCCGATGGACGCGCCGCGAACCATCCGCGGCGGGTCACCACTTTCAATCCGCCGATGGGCGCGCCGTTGCCGGGCGCCTTCGTCAGCATGGCCTCGATCGGATCGCCCGCGAAGTCTTTCGCGGTTACTTGTTCCGGCGAAAGCCGCGCGAGCACGGCCTTCTGTTCGGGTGTAGCCGGCGCGTCGATGCGCTCGTAAACCGGGGCGCCGAAGCGTTCCGTGAGGCTGCGGTAGATCTCGCCGGGATCTTTGCCCGTGCGCGCCAGCATCTCGCACGACACCATCGCCAGGATGAGACCGTCCTTGTCGGTGGTTCAGACCGTGCCATTGCGGCGCAGAAAAGAGCCGCCGGCGCTTTCCTCGCCGCCGAATCCCAGCGAGCCGTCCAGCAGGCCCTCGACGAACCACTTGAATCCCACCGGCACTTCCACCAGGTGGCGTCCCAGGTCATGAGCCACGCGATCGATGATGCTGCTCGAAACCAGCGTCTTGCCGACGCCCGCTTCCGCACGCCATCCCGGCCGGTTGGGGTACAGATACGAGATCGCCGCGGCCAGGTAGTGGTTCGGATTCAGCAGGCCGGCGCTGCGCGTCACGATGCCGTGCCGGTCGTGATCGGTATCGCAGGCGAACGAGATATCGAACCGGTCCTTCATGGCGATCAAGCTCGCCATGGCGTAGGGCGAGGAGCAATCCATGCGGATCTTGCCATCCCAATCCACGGACATGAAGCGGAAGGTCGGGTCCACGTTGCTGTGCGCCACGGTGAGCGACAGGCCGTAGCGCTCCGCGATACGACCCCAGTAGGCCACGCCCGCGCCGCCCAGGGGATCGGCGCCGATGGAAAGGTGCGCATCGCGCACGGCATCGAGGTCGAGCACCGCGCCGAGGTCGTTCACGTAGTTCGAGACGTAATCGTGGCGGTGCGTGGTGGAGGCGGCCAGTGCGTGGGCGTACAACGAGCGGCGCACCTCGCCGAGACCGGCAGCGAGCATCTCGTTGGCGCGGTTCTCGATCCATTTCGTGGCGTGGGTGTCAGCCGGCCCGCCGTGGGGCGGGTTGTACTTGAAGCCGCCATCCTCGGGCGGGTTGTGCGAAGGAGTGATGACGATGCCGTCGGCGAGCCCAGTCTTGCGCTCGTGGTTGTAAGTGAGGATGGCGTGGGAGAGCGCGGGGGTGGGGGTGTAGCCGAGATCCTGGTCGACCATCACATCTACACCGTTGCCGTTCAGAACTTCGAGCGCGGTGGCGAACGCGGGCTCGGAAAGCGCGTGGGTGTCCTTGGCGAGGAAGATGGGGCCGTCGACGGCGTTTTCGCGCCGGTACTGGCAGATGGCCTGGGTGATCGCCAGGATGTGGCCTTCGTTGAAGGAGCAGTGGAAGGAAGAGCCGCGGTGGCCGGAGGTGCCGAAGCTCACTTTTTGAGTCGGCTCGGAGGCGTCGGGCCTGGCGGTGTAATAGGCCGTGACGAGGCGCGGGACGTCGACCAGCATGGAAGGCGTGGGCGGTTGACCGGCAAGTGGATGGAGAGCCATGAAAATCCACATTACCACTGGCTGGGCGGCGGGAGGAAGCCGCGGGCAAAGACCGCTCCCTGACGGTCGCGGCTCTGTAACTCGTGTTGAAATCGGCACAACTGTAGCGGAGCCGCGACCGTCAGGAGCGGTCTTTGGTTCGCATGAATACGAATTAATCAAAAAACTCTTGCCAGACCCACTTTGATGTGGTAACTTGCTTAAGAACTTACTTTTTGGAAAGGAGGCCCGTCTTTGCCATTCACGAATGACTTACTGACCGACACAGTACACCGAATCGAGATAGATGCAATGGACGAGAGCCTGCTTTCCGCCTCCCGTCCCCGCGTCTAACTCCAACCAACTCACTTACTAGCCACCGGGTACCAGTGTATTCCGGCGCATGTACCGCCCGTACTCGGGTGTTTACTGACTTCTATATGAAAACTACGGATGTAATTCTGACTCCCGCACAGCGGGAGGCTGCGGACAAGCTGATCCGGGAAGTCCCGGGCGGCGGAGTCTTTGTACTCTGGGGTGCTCCGGGAATGGGTAAGACTACCATCCTCAAGCAGTTGCAAGCTGCCTGCGGCGGCGCCCTGCTGAATGCGTGGGAGTTTCTCGCGCAACTCGAAACACGGCACCCGCTGGCCATCGAGGAGGCGTTTCTCGAAATGGTCCAACAGGCTTTGGCGGTGTCCGAGATCGTGATGGTCGACGATCTGCAAGCCGTTACCAACGTGGACAGTGGCTGCGGCAGCTATCCGCGGCCTAACCTGCTGGATGCTCCCGCCGAAGCGCTGCTCAACGAGGCGGCCGCGGCGGGTAAGACGCTGGTCTTTGCCACGTCAGCTTCGGCTCCCGGACCTATCGCGCGGCGGGCCTGGTCGTGGGGTATTGGGGAATTCCAGGCGGCCGACTACGCCGGCGTGTGCCGGGCATACCTGGGGCCGGAGGTGGCAGAGAAGCTGGACTATGTGAAGATTCACCGCTTCGCGAGCCGGCTCAACGCCTGGCAACTGCAGCGCGCGTGTGTCTGGCTCAGCCGCCATGGCCGGCCGGATACCGGACCAGGTTGTCCAGATACAAGTGATGTCATCGACTACCTGCGGTCGGCAGGCCTCGCCAGCAACGTACACCTGGGCGACGTACAGAAGGTGGACCTGCGCGACCTGAAGGGCATCGACGACCTGATCGCGAGCCTCGAGGCCAATGTCGTGCTGCCGCTGGAGAACGATGCGCTGGCCGCGGAGCTGGACTTGAAACCCAAGCGCGGCATTCTGCTGGCGGGTCCTCCGGGCACCGGGAAGACGACCGTGGGGCGCGCGCTGGCGCATCGGCTGAAGAGCAAGTTCTTCCTGGTGGATGGCACGTTTATCGCGGGCACCGCGGGCTTCTACCAGGGGATCTCGCAGGTATTCGAGGCGGCCAAGCAGAATGCGCCCTCGATTGTCTTCATCGATGACACCGACGTGATCTTCGAAGACAGCGAGGAGTACGGGTTGTACCGCTACCTGCTCACCATGCTCGACGGCCTGGAGAGCGAAAGCGCCGGGCGGGTGTGCGTGATCATGACGGCCATGGATGTGGGCAGCCTGCCTCCGGCGCTGGTCCGTTCGGGGCGCATCGAGTTGTGGCTGGAGACGCGGCTTCCCGACGAAGAGGCGCGCGCGGCGATTCTGGGCGAGCATCTCGCGAAGCTGGCGGGGCCCATCGGCGCGGCGGACCCCGGCGAGTTGGCGGCCCAGGCCGAGGGCCTGACGGGAGCCGACCTGAAGCGCGTGGTGGAGGATGGCAAGGCGCTGTTTGCCTATGACAAGGTGCGCGGATTCGACTTGCGGCCGGCGGAAGAATATTTTCTGGCGGCCATCGGGACGGTCCGCGCCAACAAGCGCTGCTACGAGGAGGCGGTGAGACGCGCCCGTGAGCGGCGGAAGGAGCCGGTGGAAACGCGATGAAACACGAACTCAAACTGACACCCACGCAGCAATCCGCGGCCGAGGGCCTGGCGGGCGGGCTTTCGGCCGGCGATGTCTTCGTGCTCGAAGGACAGCCCGGCATGGGGAAGACCATCGTTCTCCAGGAAGTGCACCGGCAAGCCGGCGGAAGGTTCCTGGGAGTGCGGCAGTTCCTGGAAGCGCTGATGGCGCGTGAGCCCGGGGCACTCGAAGAAGCGTTTCTCGATATGCTCGACACGGCCCTGGCCGGCCGCGACATGGTCTTCGTGGACGACCTCCACCTGGTGACCAACATCGTGGAGGGCTGCGATTATCCGCGCACCTACTTGCTGGACGCCGCGTTGACGGCGGTGCTGGGCGAAGCGGCGGCGCAGGGAAAGAAAATCGTTTTCGCAACCGCCGCGGATGCGCCCTGGCCGGTCCGCCGGCGCGCCTTCCGGTGGGAGATCGGCGACTTCACGGAGGAGGACTACCGGTGTCTCTGCGAGGCGTATCTCGATCCGCAGGCGGCCGGCCAACTCGACTACGCCCGGATTCATCGCTTCGCACCGGTGCTGAACGGGTACCAACTGAAGAGCGCGTGCGCCTGGCTGGGGCGCGATCCGGGCCTGGACACCGATCGCCTGATCGAGTACCTGAAGTCGCAAAACATGACCAGCAACGTCGAGATCGAAGAAGTCGCGCGCGTGGATTGGAACGACCTGAAAGGGGTGGACGATCTGATCCGCGCGCTCGAAACCAAGATCGCGCTGCCGTTTGAGAATGACGCTCTGGCGGCCCAGTTCGGCTTGAAGCCGAAGCGCGGGGTTCTGCTGGCTGGGCCGCCGGGAACGGGAAAGACCACCATCGGGCGGGCGCTCGCCCACCGGCTGAAGAGCAAGTTCTTCCTCATCGACGGGACCATGATCGCGGGCGAGCGAGCCTTCTACGGGAAGGTCCAGGAGGTTTTCGAGGCGGCCAAGAAGAATGCGCCGGCGGTCATCTTCATCGACGATGCCGACGTGATCTTCGAGGGCCACGAGGATCGCGGCCTCTACCGGTACCTGCTGACCATGCTCGATGGCCTCGAAAGCGCCAGCGCGCAGCGCGTCTGCGTGATGATGACGGCCATGAATGTGAGCAGCATGCCGCAGGCGCTGGTGCGCTCGGGCCGCGTGGAGTTGTGGCTGGAGACGCGGCTGCCGGGCGCCGAAGCGCGCGCGTCCATTCTGGATGGGAAGCTGGCGGGCCTGCCGCAGCCGGTGGCTTCGGCGGACGTCGCGAAGCTGGCATCCGCCAGCCGCGGGCTGACCGGCGCGGACCTGAACGCGGTGGTGGAGGATGGCAAGCTCTTGTTCGCTCACGACCTGGCGAGCGGAAAGACTCTGCGTCCGGTGGAGGATTATTTCCTCGAGGCCATCGAGACCGTGAGGGCCAACCAGATGAACTATGCCAGACGGAAACCGCTGCGGCTGACCGAGACGGTGGCCTTCGGCTTCCGCGCGGAGACCTGCGCGGGCGAGTGAGCCCGGGGCGGCTGGAGTTTCTACTTTTTGTCGAGCCAGAGGTATTACAGTAGCTCCATTTCTTTCCTCCCTGAGAAGATTTTCTTCAGGCGGCAGGGCCGCCGCATGCTGCACAACTACACCCCGTTCCATTCTGGCTTCTGGCTCCTGAGTTCTGGCTCCTCGCCCTCCGGTTTGGTTGCGGCTCTGCTGCTCTGCGGGGCAGACGATCGTTTTTTGTCGTCTGCCTCTTGCCTGGGCTTTATCCTGGCAGGGGCCGGCTGAAAGCCGGCTGCAGGATGAAATCCTGCCCCACAATCGGAAGAAGACAGACGACAAAAACCGATCGTCTGTCCCACCTCGGGGCGCCCCGGTTTCACGGATCGATGCCCAACGGCTTTCCGTAACGGGTGGCCAGATCCTGCGGCATGAATTGGGAGAGCGGTCCCAGCTCAAAACGCGAATACAGCCGCCCCCTCATCTGGAGGAACTGCAAGCTCCTGAGGGTGTAGCTTCGGACCCGCATCTCTTCGAACGCATCCGCCACCCGCCGGGTGATGAGCGGGTAGCCCGGCAGGGGCCAGACCATGAAGAAATCTTCGCCGGTCCACTGACTCCAGTCGATCAGCTTTTCGGCATCCTCGAGCGGGCTATAGATCCGGTAGTCGCACCCTTTACAGGTCCCGATCAGGCGGATGCCGGATTCCGGCCGCGCCATGCCTGCCCATCCGGTCACCATCAATTCCGAGTACTCGTGTGAGACGCGGCCTGTCCGAAAGCGCACCGTGCAGGGCCTGAGCCGGTATCCGGTGAACCTGCGCTCTTCGAATTCCGCCAGCAGCTTCTGGTGTACCGCGAGTTCCCCGCGCCAACTGAAGATCAGCCATTCGTCGCGCTTACTGTGCCTTACCTGCAGGGCAAGGTCGTGCAAGCGGCGAAGCGACCGGTGCTGCTGCATGCCCGTTGTCGCCGGACACATCGTGACCTGAAACGGGTTGGGGACGGTATCCGATGCCAGAAGCCCCTCCGATTTAGCGGTCGCGAGCCAGAAGTATTCGGTCACTGCCGCCATCGTATCCGTCAGGAAATAACCAGTTCAATCGGCCACAACCGCTCCCTAACGGGGTGCCCTCTGGGCCCGGCTCTGACAGCGCATCGGAGCCGCGACCGTCAGGGAGCGGTTGGCACAAGTTATTTCCTGACAGGCCCTTAATTGTGGACGGTGATCAAAGCGCCGGCCGGAGAACTCACGCCGCCGACCGTGGCGACGACCGGAGCATCGCCGTTAGGCAGAGTGGCCGGCACCGTGACATTGATTTGATAGAGCCCGGTCCCGATGAGGCCCGAGTAGACCACGTTGGCCGATGTCCCACCAATGGTGACGGTGGGCGCAACCACCAGGGCAGCGTCTCCGGATTGCAACACTCCTTTCGAAACGGCCGGAGTGGTGACGCCAAAGCCATTGCCGTATAGAATAATCGTCTCGCCCGGCGCGGCTGGCGTAGCGGTCGCGACTGACGAGTAGTTGGCGTGCTGCGCGGCGATATGGCCGGCGGTGTCGATCAGGAAGAACGAGGGCGCCACTGCCTGTGCCGTCACATTGACGCTGCCGCTGGCCAGACCATTGTCGGTCACGACGACCGCGATCGGCCCGCTGGTGGGCAGGTCGGGGGGCGTCAGAATATTGATCTGAATGGGGCTGATATATTCCACGTATGCCGGGGCGCCATTCAGAGTCACGCTGATGCCATCGAGCGAAGTCGGCAGGGACGTCCCGCCGGTCCCGAAATCGGCGGTGCCCCAGGTGCGCTTGGTGGCGCCCAGGTCGGTGCCCTTGATGGTGACGTAGGTGTTGGGGGCGATGCCGCCGGCGATTTGCCCGGCGTTGGTCACGGCGCTGGCGCTAATGTTGGGATTCGCCGAAATGCTGCCGAGTATCCCATGCTTCTGTCCGCCCGGGCCGGCGGTGAAATAGAGCGTGTCGACAAGAGCGCCGCTGCCAAAGTTGATGGCCCACAGGCCCGGAATCTTGATGGTGTTGCCATTGACATCCTGCAAAGCTCCGAGGAACGTGCCGGTATTGGGGTTGAAGGCGTTGATCGTGCCGTCTTCGAAATTACCCACCAGCAGGTCACCGGCGAACGTCCCGAAGGTGGCGGGCGCCAGAGCCATACCCCAGGGGGAGTTCAACGGGGCGCCCGGAGCGCCGAAGAAGCCGGGTCCTCCGGAAAGCAACGACTGCAGCAGCTTGCCGGTGCCGTCAAACACATCTACGTAGCCGTTGCCGGGACCCGCTACGTCATACTGCTTGTTGGCGTCCTGCTTGGCATAAGTGACATAGAGTTTGCCGCCGATGGCCTGGATGTTGAACGGAGCGAACCCCGCCGGGATCGTCGGATCCATAAATGCCCCCGGCGCCGGCGTGACGGGTTTGAAATTGGCATCGAAGACGTCGATGGTCCCGGTCTTGAAGTTGGCGGCGTAGAGCTGGGGAGCCGGCGTGGTCAGCACGGCGAGCCCCTTGTAGGCAGAGGTTTTGGAATTATCGACCTGGAGAAATGCCTGCGTGGCATCCGCCCCACCCGCCCAGGCGGAGACGGTGCCGTCCTCGGTCACGAAGATGAAGCTCGCCGCTACCGGGCTTTTGCCGGGGGCGGTGACCGGGAAGTTCGGTGGCGTGGCGCCGGCGACGCCGGACACGATGCCCGTGCAGGAGCCCTTGTTGGGAGGACCGCCCGCGCCCGGCACGCTCGGCGCCGTGGTTTGGTTGGGAGTTGCCAGCGGTGTGGTGTTCGTCGCGTTCACGCTGTAGAGCGTCGAAATGCCCAAGTCGCACAACCAGAAGGTCCCACCGTTGGTGAAGCCCCATGGATTGATCATGCGCGTATCGTAGAAATCGGCTTTGGCGGTAGTGGAGGCGTCGGCGACGAGATTGTGGACCCAGTAACCGGTCGCCGCCGGAAGCAATTGAGGCGAGAGTGTCAGAAACAGACAGACAGCAGCTTTCTTCATGGCTCCCACAGGATACAGTAAGATGGCGCTAAACAGCACACCGATTTGACGAATTTTACAATTCTGCCGCCCGGCAGCGAGCCACGGCTGAGCGCCAGCCGGTGTACAAATGCTCACACTCGGCCGGCGGTCCGGGGGCGAATCGTTAACCGCCACGCCGCCATCCACGCGCAACTCGCGCCGCCGGTCTTGACACCCAGATTCCGGGGCCTCCCGATTCGCCGATGCGGATTTCGACGGATTTCCCGAGCCTGGCAACAAAATTCATCAGCTTTTCCAGTGAGAAGAGACTCAACTTTCCGTGCAGTAGAGCCGACACTCTCGGTTGATCGACTCCCATAATCTGGGCCGCGCGCGCTTGAGTCAGGTGGCGCTCTGAAATGATCTGGTCAATCCTGGAAACCAGTTCCGCTTTTGCCCGGCAGTCTCCCGGCAGGCCGACATCGGCAAAAACGTTCCCGCTACTCTCCTCGTGTTTTATCGCGATTTTCTTTGGCATGAAGCGCCCTCGCATCCTTCAACCTGCTTTTTTGTAGACGGCCCGATATGTGTCCGTATCGTAATCACATACGATTTCGTTAACTCCCGCACCCAGCTCCGGCAGTGGTTTGGCGTCCGGGTGACGTCTCCCGGTTTCCGCCAGATAAATCCCGTACGGTGGGCCCAAACCGTCAAGCGAGTTGTAAGGATTGCAGTCGGGCACCTCCGGTCGGAACAGAAGCTCACTGGTTTGGCGCGCGGCATCGTGCCACGGCCGAGCGCCAGCCAGTGTACAAATGCTCACACTCGGCCTGCGGCATCCGGGGTTCGAAGCGCCTTTCGGCACGCCAGAACGACTCCACCTCCTCGACGCTTCTCCAGAAGCCGGTGGCCAGTCCGGCCAGGTACGCGGCGCCCAACGCGGTGGTCTCCACGTCCACCGGGCGCACGATGGGTTTGCCCAGGATGTCGGCCTGAAACTGCATGAGAAAATCGTTGACCGCTGCGCCGCCATCCACGCGCAGCTCGCGCAGCGATTCGCCGGCATCGCCCTCCATGCACTCCACCAGCTCTCGAGTCTGGTAGGCGATGCTCTCGAGCGCCGCGCGCACGATGTGGGCACGGCCGGTGGCACGGCTGATGCCGCTGAGAATCCCGCGCGCCACCGGGTCCCAATGGGGTGCACCCAAGCCGACGAATGCGGGGACGAAATAGACGCCGCCGGTGGAGGGCACCGACGCGGCGATGGCCTCCGACTCGCCCGCGGTGCGGATGATCCCCAGCTCGTCACGCAGCCACTGCACGGCTGCTCCCGCGACGAAAACGCTGCCCTCGATGGCGAACTGCGGGGCCGTGCCGGTATCGGCCGCGCGGGTGGCCAGCAGGCGATTGCGCGAAACGGGCCGGTGCGCGCCGGTGTGCAGGAGCGCAAAACAGCCGGTGCCGTAAGTGTTCTTGGAGAGGCCCGCGCGGAAACAGGCCTGTCCCGCGAGGGCGGCCTGCTGGTCGCCGGCGATTCCGGCGATGGGGATTTCGCCATCCAGGTGGATGGCCGCACTGTGGCCGGCCAGGCCGCTCGAAGGCACGATGCGCGGCAGCATGGCGCGCGGGATGTCGAAAATCCTCAGGAGATCGTCGTCCCAATAGCCGTCGAGATCCATCAGCATGGTGCGCGACGCGTTCGAGGAGTCGGTGATGTGCAGGGCGCCGCCGGTGAGATTCCAGATGAGCCACGTGTCGATGTTGCCGAAGAGCAGATCGCCGGCGCGGGCGCGCGCCTTGGCGTCGGGAACGTGGTCGAGAATCCAGCGGATCTTGCTGGCGGAAAAGTAGGCGTCGATCACCAGCCCGGTCTTGCGGGTGATCTCCGCGCTGGCTGGCGAGCGCGCCAGCTCCGCGCAGAAGTCCGCCGTGCGCCGGCACTGCCAGACGATAGCGGGAGCGATGGGCCGGCCGCTCTGCCGGTCCCACACGACGGTGGTCTCGCGTTGGTTGGTGATCCCGATCCCCGCGATGTCCGATGCGCCGGCGCGATGCCGCTCGAGGAGCCGGCGGGCGGTCTCGATCTGGGTGCGCCAGATCTCCCCGGCATCCTGCTCCACCCATCCAGGCTGCGGGTAGCGGCAGGCGATAGGCGCGGATTCCATCCCGATATTGCGGCCCTCGGCGTCGTACAAGGCGGCACGCGCCGAAGTGGTGCCTTCATCCAGCGAAAGTATGAATGCCATCTACATCCAACATAATATAGGGAGCGTCATCCACGGTTCCCGTCCGTTCGGCCCGCGGTGTTCCTGCGCGGCCAGGATGACAGTCGCCAACGCCGGCCCGGAGTTCCGGCCGGGCGTCACTGCGCCGTCTGTCCCCTTTCCATCTGAAATTCCGCTCTCAATTGTGAAAGGAGCTTTTGCCATGAGAAAAGAAGTTTTCCGTTCCATAGTTGCCACGGTTTGCGCGGCGCTGTTAGCCGCACCCGCGGGACGGGCACAATCGTCGGGGCAGTCAGCGGGACCATCGGCGTCTCCATCTGGAGGACCGAGCGGCGGCGGACCTGCGTCCGCGGCGCCGTCCGGCGGAATTTCCGGCGGAACGGCCCCCATCGAAACCACACTCTTCGCGTACCGGGCATTGCGGTCGAATGCCGAAGAGATCGCCGCGAAGATCGTCGATGCGCGTATTGGCGACCGCTTCGTCATTGGCGCCCAGCCGGACGTCTCCGCTTTCCTGCAGTGGCGCACGCTAATGGGCCAGGCAGACCTGATGAAGAGCCAACTGGATGCCATGCACCCCGAACTTGCATACCTGAACGGCAGCTACCGCCGCGCTACCCCGCTCGCCTCCCTCAGCATTGCAAAAACGCATAAGGGCACATTCGTCAAAGGCGGCAGCGGCAGTTACACGATTCTTGTAAGCAACTCGCCGGCCGCTTCCGTCTCCGTGGGTCCGGTGATCGTCAGCGATACTCCCCTCGCTGGTTTGACCGTCGCTTCACTGTCCGGGAACGGCTGGACCTGCAATCCTCCGTCCGGCGGAGTGCCGTCGAACAGTTGCACCCGCTCCGATCCTCTCGGTCCAGGAGCCGCTTACGACCCGATTACGGTCACGGTGAACATCGCGAGCGACGCTCTGGACAGCGTAATCAACACCGCCACCGTGGCCGGCGGCGGTTCGGCGACGGCCAGTTCGAGCGACACCACCGCCCTGACCGCCGCCACTGGGCATGGCGGCGGACGTGGCGGCGCAGCCTTTCTGATGGCGCCCTTGGCCGCCGACACGAGTTCCGGTGGGACGGCATCGGGCACGGGATCCACCACGCCGCCTGCCTCGCCATTCTCGACCGCGCTCAGTGCCATCCCCACATTGACGTCGCTGGCTCAGTTCATCGCCACCTCTTTTGCCGTCAACCAAACGCTGTTGCCCTGGCAGGGTTCCATGACCGACATGCCCTTCATCAACGCGGTCGCGGGCCTTCTGCGCCAACACGGCCGCACCGTGTTCGTCCCTGCAACATATCCGCCGCTTTCCATGACCGACAAGGACCCTTCCAGTACCTACTTCTGGCCGAAGATCACAGCGCTGAGGGACGCGCGCCTCGCGCTGTGGCGCGATCTCGAGAACGCCAACGCGCTGCTCATGGACGCCAACTTCGTGATCCAGAATCCGACGAAGTACGCCGCCAGCGATCTGAACGACGCCCTGGAGTATGCCGGTAAAGCGCAATCGCTGCTCACTTCGGCGCAGACCCTCGCCGCCGGTGTGGATGCGTTTGTCGCCAATCTGTTCGGCGGTCAGGCGCCGGCGGCCGGAGCGGCCCCCGCTTCCGCTACCGGTGGATCGCCCGCCTCCGGCAGCGTCGGCACTTCGTCCGGCGCATCGTCGCCCGCGTCCGGATCCACCGGATCGGCATCGCCGGCTTCGACGCCCGTGTCCACGTCCGCCGCGGCGCCGGCCAACGGGGGAGGCGTGGGTCAGAACCCCAGCTCGGGCGGCACAGCTTCTCCCCAAACAACCATCGCTCTCCAGCAGATTCTCGCTTCCGATCTTCTCGCCCAGCGCATCTTCCAGTTCAAGCCCAACGTCGACATGAACGATATCAACACCATCAACTTCCTCACGCTGCACGCGCTCGAATCGGGCGGCAGTGAGCTGGTCAAGACCAACATCTTCTACGGCACCCACATCTTCTTCAGCGGCGGATCGGTCGTGACCTTCTCGCTCTACCGGCTGCGAGGGGAACTGCAGTGTTCCGGGACGGCGTTCAATTACACCGGAAACGTGCGGGAGAAGGATGTGGAACACACCCTGATGGTGGACGACATCGGACACCGCGCGAAGGTTGCGAACTTCCAGTGCGCCGATATGAACGAATCGGCCCAGCGCCATCCGGTGCATGAGGGCATGACCAGGAGCCAGGTCGAGACCGCTTTCGGAAAGCCGGACAAAACCTACGAGAGGCGGAATGTCTATCTTTACAAGTCGCGCGACACCATCGTGCAGTTCCAAAACGGAGTGGTTAACAAGATCATGGCCGCCGGCGCAGCGCTGGAATCCGGTACACCGTAGTAGCCCGCTCGTAAACCGCCCGCTCCACTTGGAGCGCTGGGGCGGACGGCGAAGCGAACCGCCGCCCGCCCCTTTCTCCGCTGGAATGCGGTGGTAATCGCTGGTCCCTCGTCCCACTCGCAGCCTTGCCTCCTCCGCGCCGTTTCAAGAAAA
>Ga0116222_1001387_pt1 | contig 13494 bp, 9 predicted proteins | sample Sb_taG_12_FD_88963 | JGI IMG/M metagenome (GOLD analysis project Ga0116222, IMG submission 88963) | Peat soil microbial communities from Weissenstadt, Germany - Sb_50d_9_AC metaG | ecosystem: Environmental > Terrestrial > Soil > Wetlands > Peat | place: Germany: Weissenstadt | collected 2010-09-21
CGAACTGGAACTCGAACTGCTGCTGCAGCCCGCCGCGGCCAGCGCCGCCGCCACGACCGCGGCGAAGCCGATTCTGCTGAGTCTTCGCACGGTGGTTCCTCCTGGGGTGGGTCGTTCATGTCGATTGATCAGCCCGAAGGTCGAGGTTCCGCGGGATTCGCGGGCCGGGGCCGCCCGCCGGTGGTCGTTCTCGTCAATTCGCCCCTGGACCGCATCCGCATCCGCCTACGGCGGCGGTTCCGCGGCCCGGATCAGGCTTCCGCCAGGCGCGGCGGGGATTCGCTCCATGGCCTGCTCCGATGGCATCGAGAAACCTGGATGAACTCCCTCAGGAAAGACCGGATGTTCAGTATCAGTCAACTATTTTGTAAACAATTTAAGGTCACAATCGCGTGACGTGTCTGGAGGGCACACATTCGGGCCCGGCAAGTTGGCGTGGACGCCAGTGGCGGGCCGCAGGCCATGGGGGCAAGCTGGTGCCATCGACGTCCTCGAACTCGACCGGCTGAGCGTCGGCTACGACCGCGCGCCGGTCGTGCGCGACCTGACGCTGACGGTGGGTCGCGGTGAGGTGGTGGCCCTCCTTGGCGCCAACGGGGCTGGCAAGACCACCACGCTGCGAGCGGTATCGGGGTTGCTGAAACCGGTCAGCGGCGCGGTCCGGCTGGCCGGCCAGGACCTCGCGGGCGTCTCCCCGACCGCGCGGGCCCGGCTGGGCCTGGCCCACGTCCCGCCCGACCGCGGGATCTTCTTCGGCCTGACCGTGGCCGAGCACTTCCGGCTGGATGGTACCGAGATGGATGCCGCCGTCGGCCACTTCCCGGCGCTGCGCCGGCTGGGCGGCCGCAAGGCCGGGCTGCTGTCCGGCGGGGAGCAGCAGATGCTCGCGATCGCCCGGGCGCTCAGCCGCAGGCCGAGGCTGCTGATGCTCGACGAGATGAGCCTGGGCTTGGCCCCGGTGATCGTGGACGGGCTGCTGCCGGTGGTACGGGAGTTCGCGACCAGCCACGGGACCGGGGTGCTGCTGGTGGAGCAGCACGTGCACCTGGCGCTGAAGATCGCCGACCGCGGCTACATCCTGTCCCACGGCGAACTGGCGGCCAGCGGCCGCGCCGGACAGCTGAGCAAGGACCGCGCGTTGCTCGCGGCCAGCTATCTCGGCGAGGCGGGCGGGGCAGCAGGCGGCGGCGCCGGCTGAACGCCGCGGACAGATCCTCGTCGAGCCGGCGAACCGGGGGCATACCAGCGGCACGCTCTCCTGGCCTCTCCGCGGTGATCGTGGGAATCGCTGGCATTGACACGGGGTTCCCCGCTTGACAGCCGGCCCCGGCCGTAGCCGGGTGCCAGACTTCAGAGCATGGGAGCAGCAATGACCGAACAGCGGGTCACCGTGACCATCACCGACGCGGTGGCGGACGTCCGCCTGAACCGGCCGGAGAAGCGCAATGCCCTGGACGGGGCGATGTTCGCGGGCCTGGTCACGGCGGGCGAGCGGCTCAAGTCCGAGCCTGGCGTCCGGGCGGTCGTGCTGTCCGGTGCGGGGCAGGACTTCTGCGCGGGCCTGGATTTCGGCTGGTTCCGGGCCATGCGCGACGGCGAGCGGCTCAGCGCCCTGGTCGACCTGCCCCCGGGCCACGGCCCGGCCCGGCCCGGCCCGCAGGGCCCAGCCAGCAGCGCCGGCCAGCGTGCCGCCTACGTCTGGGCGGAGATCCCGGTCCCGGTCATCGCGGCCGTCACCGGGAACGCCCTGGGTGGCGGGCTGCAGATCGCGCTCGGGGCCGACATACGGATCGTCGCCCCGGACGCGAGGATGTCGGTGCTTGAGATCAGGTGGGGCCTGGTGCCCGACATGACCGGCACCCAGCTGCTGCCCGAGCTCGTCGGCCGGGACGTGGCCAAGGAGCTGACCTTCACCGGGCGCATGGTGAGCGGGGAGGAGGCCGTCGCGCTCGGCCTGGCCACCAGGGTCGATCCCGATCCGCGCCAGGCCGCCCTTGAGCTGGCCCGCTCGATCGCCGGCCGCAGCCCCGACGCCATCCGGGCGGCGAAGCGGCTGCTGGACCTGGCGGGCCGGGTGGACCTGGAGACGGGCTTCGCCGCGGAACAGGAGGAGATCGGCGCCCTGGTCGGCCACCCGAACCAGGCCGAGGCGGTCGCCGCGGAGTTCGAGCAGCGCCCGCCCCGGTTCACCGACCCCGGCTGACCCGATGCGGGTCGGTGAGTCATAGGGCACCAAGAGCTCGCCGCACCCGGGAAGTGATGGCCGCGCAGAGCCGGGCGTGCGGGCCTCCCGGCGGCGAGATGGCGCTGCATAAGATCGCCCTGTAGGCCAACATGAAGCGGCTGGCGGGTTCGCCGGCGCTCACCCTGGCCTGCCGCGTCCGGGTGAGGAGCAGCTGCATGGCGATCCGCGACCCCCTCACTCTCACCGAGGACCAGCGTGCCCTGCGGGACACCGTGCGCGATTTGCTGGCCGATCAGCTTCCCTCCGCCGCGTTGCGCGGCGTGCTGGACACCGACCCCGGCTACAGTCCGGAGCTGCACGCCCGGCTGGCCGGCGAGCTGGGCCTGACCGGGCTGACCGTGCCCGGGGAGTCCGGCGGCCTGGGCCTAGGACCGGCCGAGGCGTGCGTGGTGCATACCGAGCTCGGCCGCGTCCTGTACCCGGGTCCGCTCCTGGCCAGCCGCCTGGCGGCCGGGGCCCTGCTCGCGGCCGGGGACCGCAGGGCGGCCGGGGACGGCGGGGCAGCCGGATACTGGCTGCCGTTGCTGGCCGCCGGGTCGGTGACCGGGACGATCGCGGCCGCCGATAAGGACGGCCGCTGGTCATCGGGGCTCGGGCCCGTCCGGGCTCACCTGACCCACCGCGGCTGGCGGCTGTACGGCCGTTGCTGGTATGTCATCGCGGCGCACGTGGCGGGCGTGGTGGTGGTGTCGGCCCTGGCAGGCTCGGTGCCCGCGATGTTCCTGGTGGAGGCGGGGGCGCCGGGACTGCGGTCCTCCCCGCAGCCGGGCCTGGACCAGACCCGGCGGGTGTCCGTCACCGCCTTCGAGGCCACCCCGGCCATCCTGCTCAGCCAGGGTGAGGACGCGGCCGCCGCGCTGGACCGGGTCGAGCGCGATTTTCTGCTCGCCACCGCCGCCGAAGCGGTGGGCGGCATCGGCTGGTGCCTCGACGCGACCGTCGTGTACGCCGAGGACCGGGAGCGGCCGGTCGGCTCCTTCCGGGAAGTCGCCCACGTCTGCGTCGACATGCTCGCGGCCTTCCAGGCCGCCGAGGCGGCCGTCCGGTACGCCGCGGTGGCGGCGGCCGACGGCGCGGCCGCGGCCCCGAACGCGGTCCGGAGCGCCGCCCTGCAGGCCGGCCAGGCCTACCGCGAGGTGACCGAGGCCGCCATCCGCCTGTTCGGCGGCATGGGGTCGGCCCGGAAGCACGACACCCGCCTGTACTACCACCGGGCCTGGTCGGCCGAGCGCCTGTCCGGCGGCCCGCAGGCGCAGCGGGCCGCTCTCGCCGCGGCGGCCCGCAATGCGGCCGTCCGGGGAGCGGGACCGGATGCCCGGCGACCCCCCCGGCTACCCGATCCCCGTCACCCGGCCGATGGCGCGCGGCCAGGCCAGGCCATCCGGCCGGCCCAGCCCGGAGCGCCGGGTCCGGTATCCGGCTGAGGCTCAGTCCCGCGGCTCGCCCACCGAGGTGATGCCGGACAGGCCGGAGATAGTCAGGACCGGCACGAGCAGCGGCGCGGCCATCAGCCGGATCCGCGACACGTGCTCGAACAGGGCGTTGACGCCCGCGCTGTCCAGGTACTCCACGCCGGTCAGGTCCACGACGAACCGCCCGCCCTCCGGGGCGGCCAGGCCGAGCGCCTCACGGAACCGGTCGGCGTTGCTCATGTCGATCTCGCCCGCCGCGGTCACGACCGGGATCCCGTCGGCACCGGATCCGGTGGAGAGCTCAAGCGGAGTGGCCATGGTTGATCCTCAGGTACATGTCGACGGTGGTGCCGGACGGGCTGGGCACGATGGTCACCTGGTTCATCAGGGACCTCATCAGCGAGATTCCGTGCCCGCGGAGAGTGCGATCTCCTGGCGGCGAGGTCCGCCAGCGGCCGGTGTCGCTGACGGTCAGCCGCAGCTCGTCCGCGGTGGAGACCGCGCGCAGCCGGACCTGCTGGCCGGACAGGTGACGATGCCCGTGCTCGATCGCGTTGGCGATGGCCTCGCCGACCGCGACCAGCACGTCCTGGGCCACCCGCGCGCTGACGTCGCAGCTCCGCAGCCAGCCGCGCAGCTGCGCCCGCACCGAGGCGAGCCGTTCGGACTCGGCGGCGAACAGGACGTCGAGCGGAGCGGGATGGTGGTAGAGCACCAGGGCCACGTCGTCCTCGTAACCCCCGGCGGGGGCGAGCTGGGTCATGACCTGCGCGGCGAGGTCCTCCGGGGACGCCCCGCCGGCGGCCTGTATCGCCGCGCCGGCCGCGGCGATGCCGTCGGTGATCGGCCGGCCCCGGCGCTCGACCAGGCCGTCGGTGTACAGCAGCAATGCCGAGCGGGGCGGCAGGACGTAGGTGGCCTCGGTCCGCCCCGCCTCGGCGCGGATGGCCAGCGGCAGCGAGCGGCCGCCCTCGAGCAGGACGATCTGCCCGTCGGGATGGACGACGATGCCCGGCGGGTGAGCGGCGCTGGAGTAGGTGAGCTCGCCGGTGGCCGGGTCGAGGACGCCGCAGAACACCGTGGCGCACTCGGCTCCGGGCACGAATGACGCGAACCTGTCCATGGCGGTCAGGGCCGCCCCGGCCCTGGCGTCCTGCAGCAGCAGCGCACGGCAGGCGCTGCGCAGCTGGCCCATGACGGTGGCCGCGCCCAGGTCGTGCCCCACGCAGTCGCCGACCATGATGCCGATCCGCCCGTCCGGCAGCTCGATGATGTCGTACCAGTCGCCGCCCACCTCGAGCGGGCGGGTGGCGGGCTCGTAGCGCACGGCAAACCCGGCGGGCAGCCGGGACGGGCCGAGGATCGCGCGCTGCAGGGCCAGCGCCGTCTCGCGCTGCTGATCGGTCTGGTACGCGCGGTGCAGCGCCTGGCCGAGGTAGCCGCAGACCAGGCTGAGCAGGGTGCGGTCCTCCGTGGTGAGCGTCCGGCCGGAGCCGAGCTCGAGCCAGATCCCCAGGGTGCCCGCCGGGTGCTCGAGCCTGATGCCGGCGCCTCCCGGCGGGCCGTCCGCCGGGATCAGCACGGGCTGGTCCCGAAGCACGGCAAGGGTGCCGCGGAGCCCGGCGGGCAAGGCGTCCCAGGTGCGCGCGGAACCGGTCGAGGTCACCGTCACCTGGTCGGTTACCGTCCAGGTCGCCGCGGTGACCTCCCGCGCCCGCCACAGGCGGTGCAGTTCTTCCAGCGCCTCGTGCAGGACCTGGTCGGCGCTTCCGGCCCGGGACACCACCAGCCCCATCGCGGCCAGCGCCGCCTCCCGTTGCACCGCGTAGTGCTCGGCGGTGACGTCACGGAACGTCCCGACCAGCATGCGGCGGCCGTTTTCCGCGTCGCTGACCTCGTTGAAGCTGCCCGCGACCCAGATCCGGTGCCCGTCCCGGCGGTTGAGCGGGACCGTGAAGCTTCCGTTGCTGTCCCTCTTCATCCGCGTGAGGAGGTCCCAGAGCATCCGGTGTCCTTCGGGATCGGCCTGCTCGCCGGGCCACCACGGGTGAGGCACGTGGTACGGCAGCCCCTCGGGGCCGAACCCCAGGATCTCGGTGAAGGCGGCGTTTGTCTCCACGACCGATCCGTCCTCCTCGCGGAGGAAGAAGGCCTCGTGCAGCGAGTCGAGCAGGGCCGCGCGCCAGCGGGCCTGGTGGCTGCGCAGCCGCGCGAGCTCGACGTTGGCCCGGACCCGGGCCAGCAGCTCGGCCGCCGGGAAGGGCTTGACCAGATAGTCGTCCGCGCCGGCTTCCAGGCCCTCGATCGCGGCCTCCTGCCCCGCCCGGGCGGACAGCAGCAGGATCGGCACCTCCGCGGTGCGCAGGTCCGCGCGCAGCGCCGCGACCAGCTCCAGGCCGCCGAGGAGAGGCATCATCACGTCGCTGATGATGATGTCGGGCGGGTTCGCCCGGGCCGCCTCGAGCGCGGTCAGCCCGTTGGTGACGGTGGTGACCTGGTAGCCCGGCCGCAGCAGCCGCAGCAGGTACTCGCGCATGTCGGCGTTGTCGTCGGCGAGCAGCACGCGAGCCGGGGCGGGCTTGCCATCGGCGTCGCGGCGCCCGGCTCCGGCCGCCCGGGCGCCGGTGGCCAGCGCCGCGGGCGCGGCCTCCAAGGTGTCCGGGCCGGGCCCGGTCTGGCCGTCGGACGTGTCGTGCGCCGGCAGCCAGCGCATGGCCTCCAGCAGAAACGGGTTGGCGGCGGCCGGCGCGGTGAGCGACCCGCTCGCGGCGACCACGTTCTCGTCCGGCAGGTGCCCGCGGCCGAAGGGGATCCTGACCGTGAACGTCGTGCCGACCTGCTCGGTGCTGTCGGCGGTGATGGTGCCGCCGTGCAGCCCGACCAGCTCCCGGACCAGGGCGAGCCCGATGCCGCTGCCCTCGTTGGAGCGGGACGGCACGTTCTCTACCCGGTGGAAGCGGTCGAACAGGCGGGGTAGGTCCGCCGCGCCGATCCCCGCGCCGGTGTCCGCGACGCGCAGCACCGCGTCCGCGTCCTCGGCCCGCAGGCGGACGCTGACCGTGCCGGCGAAGGTGAACTTCAGCGCGTTGCTGAGCAGGTTGAAGACGACCTTCTCCCACATCTCGCGGTCCACGTAGACCGGCGCGGACAGTGACGGGCAGTCCACCGTGTAGCACATCCCCGCCCGCTCGAAGGCCGACTGGAAGACGCTGGCCAGCTCGGTGGTGAAGGCCCCGAGGTCGAGCGGCTCGAAGCTGGCCCCCATCCGGCCGGCCTCGATCCTGGAGAAGTCGAGCAGGGTGTTCACCAGCTTGCCGAGCCGAAGGCCGTTGCGGTAGATCACGTCCAGTTCCTTGGCCGCGGCCGTGTCGCCCGGGTCCAGCCGGGTCCGCAGCTCCTCGACCGGGCCCATGATCAAGGTGAGCGGCGTGCGGAACTCGTGGCTGACGTTGGAGAAGAACGTCGTCTTGGCCCGGTCGAGCTCGGCCAGCTCCTCGGCCCGGCGCAGCTGGGCCTGGTACGCCAGCGCGCCGTTCACCAGTGCCGCGGTCTGCTGGGCCACCAGGCCCAGGAACGACTGGTAGGCGTCGTCCAGGGCCCGGCCGGCGCTGGCGGCCAGCACGATCGCGCCGACAGGCTCCTCGCCGGCTCCCGCGGGCAGCGGCAGCACCATCGCCTGGCCCGGCGCCCTCGCCCAGCCGCCGGCCGGAAGCGGCCCGAACCGGGCGATCACGTCGGTGAGCGTGACCGGCTGGCCGCTGCGCAGCACCTCCTCCACCGGCCAGCCGCCGGGCCCGCCCGGCACCGGGGACGGCTCCTGGCCCGGCTCCTGGCCCGGCGCGCTGCTCCTGGCCGCCACCGGGCCGCCGCCAGGTCCCCGCAGGTAGACGGCGGCGAACGGGACCACCTCCCGGGCCCGCCCGAGGGCCTGGACGACCAGGTCGCACGCCTCGGCCACGCTGCGCGCCTGCCCGGCCTGGGCGCCGAGGTCCTGGAGCACGGCGAGCCGGCGCCGGCCGACCACCTCCTCGGTGGTCTCCTGCACCGCCGTGAACACCCCGCGCACGGTCCCGTCGTCGTCGTGCAGCGGGCTGTAGGAGTAGGTCCAGTAGGTCTCCTCCCAGTAGCCGTGCCGGTCCATCGGCAGCAGCAGGTCCTCTGACCAGGTGGCCTGCCCGGTGTGCAGCACGGAATCGAGCATCGGGCCGACCGTCTGCCAGATCTCGGTCCAGACCTGCTCGCCCGGCCGCATGACCCCGGGGTGCTTGTCGCCCATCAGCGGCAGGTACGCGTCGTTGTAGAACATGTACAGCTGCTCGCCCCACCAGACGATCATGGGGAAGCGGGAGGTCAGGCAGATGCGGCTGGCGGTACGCAGGCTGGCTGGCCAGTCCCGCGGCTCGCCGAGCGGAGAGCTCGCCCACGGGTACGCGCGCATCCGGCGCGCCATCTCGCCGTCACCCGGGAAGGTCAGCTCCGCCGCATCGGGGCTCCCGCCCTCGCTCATGGCCTCAGCCCCTCACTTGTCCGTCAGGCTGCCGAGCCACCTGGAACTTCCCGGAGCAGGATAATCCAATCCTCGCCGTGGGGCCGGCCTGCCGGGGCTGGCCGGCCCGGCTGCGGCCGGTCGCCGCGGCGCGGGCGGCGTCAGTAATTTCTGGCCTAACGTGCCGTGGTTCGTCCCGCCCGGACCGCTGGTGGGCGCCTCGAACCCGACGCAGTCGGTGACCGGAAGCCGCGGATAACGGACCAGCCGGGCGTCCCAGGCCGAACGGCCGCAGCGGAGATACGCGGTTCCCCGGCGCGTCTCGTTGACGTTGGCGTAGCGGCAGCTCAGGCACTGCCCGGGCTCCTCGCCGAGCTTGGCCCAGGCCGGATTCTCTGCTGTCACTGATCAACCTCGCGGTGTCGCCCAGAATCTACCGTGTCCGGGCGTCCGCCGAGGGGAGCCGCCCATGCGCAGGACCGTGTCACCATGGCTCCGTTCGGCCGGTTACGCGTAACATGGCCTGGTGGCGGATACCCGCAGCTGCCTCACACTGACCTCGGGCCTGGGACCGTTAACCGGCGCCCGGCTGGGAGGGTGACCGGCCATGGGCAAGGCCCTGACCATCCAGGCCCGCCGTGAACCTGGGTACGTGGTCGTCACCGTGGCCGGAGAGGTCGATATCGCCACCGTGGCCGCGTTGCGCGAGCGCCTGTCCGCCCTGGCGGCCGGCGGCCTTCCGCTGGTCGCCGACCTGGACCAGGTCAGCTTCATTGACGCGACCGGGCTGGGGGCCCTGGCCAGTGCGGCCCGCCTGGCGGCTGCCCGCGGGGTGAGCCTTTATGTGGTCTGCGCCCAGCCCCAGACCCGGCGGCTGTTCCGTATCACCGGGCTGGACCGTCAGATACCCCTGGCCCGCGACCTGGCCGAAGTGCTCCATGCCCTGGAGCCCGGCCAGTCGTGAGACCGCGGCTCGTTCTCCGCGGGTACGGGGCTGAGGCCCGGTCGGCGACCCAGGCGGCGATCTGGGTGCGGGACCGGAAGCCGAGCTTGGCCAGGATGTTGGCGACGTGCCGGGCGGCGGTGGTCGGGCTGATGCACAGCTCCTCGGCGATGGCCTTGTTGCTGTGCCCGGTGGCGATCAGCGCCGCGATCTGCTGTTCCCGGCGGGTCAGCGAGCTGGGCGGGGCGGCCGCCACCTCGTAGGCATCGGCCACGCCCGGCGCCCGGCCGTCGCCGGACAGGTCTTCTTCCAGCGCCAGAGCGACCGCTTCCTCGCTGCTCAGAGCCAGGCCACGGGCCCACAGCCTGGCCACTTCGGCGTCGCCGAGGCGGCGCGCCGGAGCCAGGTAGCGTTCGGCCCGGGCGCCGGGCAGCGGCGGCAGCCCGGCGGCCTCCCGCAGCGCGCTGGCCGCCGCGACCAGCTGCACGGCCAGTTCGGGCCGGTGTTCGTCAACGGCCAGGGCGGCGCAGGCCTCCAGCCCGCGTGCCACCCCGATGCGTGAGCCGGTGGCCTGGCTGAGCTGCAGGCTCCCGGCCAGGTGCGGCCGGGCCTGCCCGGTCGCACCGAGGTCCAGGGCCACCCGCCCCAGGCCGGCCAGGCACCGGGCGATCTCCGGCCGGGCGCCGACCTCCTGCAGGACCGGCAGCGCCTCGACGTAGCGGCTGTGCGCCTCGCCCGGGTGACCGCGGAGCCTGGCCAGGTCGCCGAGACCGAGCAGGGCCCGGGCCGCCCCCCACTGCTGGTCGATCCGCCGCATGACGGCGACCGAGGCGCGGGCCAGCTGTTCGGCCTCGCGCAGCTGGCCCGTCCCGGCGGCGAGCGCGGCCCGGGTGCCCAGCGCGTAACCCTCGTTCCACCCGTCACCCGCCGCCTGCGCGATGGCCAGCGCCTCGTCCGCGCTGGCCGCCGCCTCGCCGGTCCGCCCGGTGTGGAGCGTGATCTCGGTGAGCAGGTTCAGCCCGACCGCGGTCCAGAACTCATCGCCGGCCTCGCGGCACAGCTCCAGCCCCGCACGGACCAGTGATTCGGCCGCGGCGGGATCGCTGGGCAGGGCGAGCTGCGCGCGCACCACGGTGGCCGCGCCGCGGACCCCGGCCGGGACACCCTCCGCATCCAGGGCCAGGAACGAGTCCAGCCACCCGCGGCCTTCGGCGAAGGTCCCCCACACGATCCAGCACGGGCTGACCGCCGCGCAGATCCGCAGGCCCGTTTCCGCGTCGGCGTCTTCCAGGCACCAGGTCAGCACCCGGGCCACGTTGCCCGCCTCGACGTCGTACCGGCGCAGGGCGTCCACCCGGTCCGGCCAGGAGGCCGGGATCCGCGCCAGCCCGAGGGCCCCGTTATGCTCCGCGGTCTGCAGGCTGTAGTCGCGCAACCTGTGCCGGAACGGGCCGGCCTCGCCGGTCTCGGCCAGGCGGACGGCCGCGTATTCCCTGATCGTGTCCAGCATCCGGTAGCGCACCTGGCCGAGCACGGCCGGCTCGGTCCCCACCAGCGACTTGTCCACCAGCGCGGCGAGCAGGCCAAGCACGTCCCCGGCCGGGATCTCGTCGTCGGCGCACACCTGCTCGGCCATCTCCAGCGACCATCCCGCGAACACGGACAGCCGCCGGAACAGGATCCGCTCGGCCGGGTCGAGCAGCTCATGGCTCCACTCGATGGTGGCGCGCAGTGTCTGCTGCCGGGGCGCGGCGGACCGGTCGCCCGCGGTCAGCAGACCGAACCGGTCGTCCGTGCGGGCCTTGATCTGCTCCGGTGACAGCACTCGGACCCGGGCCGCGGCGAGCTCGATCGCCAGCGGCACGCCGTCCAGCGCGCGGCAGATCGCGGCGACGGCCGCGGCGTTGCCCGCGTCGACGGCGAACCCGGGCCGGGCCGCCGCCGCCCGGTCGCCGAACAGGCGGACCGCCTCGCAGCGGGCTACGTCCCCGGCGTCCTGCCCGGCGTCGGGCGGGGCCACCGAGAGCGGCGGCACCGGCCAGGCCGTCTCACCGGCGATGCGCAGCGGCTCGCGGCTGGTGTTCAGCAGCCGCAGTCCCGGCGAGTCGGCCAGCAGCCGCCGGCTCAGCTGGGCGCACGCCTCGATCAGATGCTCGCAGTTGTCCAGGGCCAGCAGCAGGCGGCGCGGCCGCAGCGCGTCGGCCAGCGTGTCCAGCAGCGGGCGTCCGGCCTCCTCGCTGACGCCGATCCAGGCCGCCACGCGTGAGATCACCAGGTCGGGCTGGCGCAGGTCGGCCAGCTCGACCAGCCAGATCCCGTCGGGAAACTCATCCGCCGCCCCGGACAGGATCCGCAGCGCCAGCCGGGTCTTCCCGATGCCTCCTGGCCCGCACAGGGTCAGCGCGCGCACCTGCCGCAGCATCCGGCGCAGCTCGGCGATCTCGCGCTCACGGCCGATGAAACGGTTCGGTTCCTCGGGCAGATGAGCCTGGGTCTGGTCCACGTCACGGTTCCCGGGTCAGGCCGGCCTGGCTGCTGATGCACGATCGATCGCGTCCGGGCCACGGCGGGCATGCCTTGAGTAAACCCGAACGCGGCCCGCTTGGCCCAGCCTCCGGGCAATTGGCGGCGGATACCCCGCCCGGGTGCCGGCCAGAAATACACAACGGCGTACATAATCCGGGCGATGCGGGCTCCGGCGGCGCTCCGTACGCTCAGGATGCTGGCGAAGCCTGGGCCGTTACCGGGGAGGACGCCGACGGCGTTCCTGGTAGTGAGGAGCGGCCCGGCTCGCCGGGCGTTCCCGGCGAATAGCCCTGCCACGGAACGCCTTACTTCCGGCCGAGCCCGCAGTACTCGTCCATGTCCCGCACGCTGTCGGCGCCGTCCGGGTCCGGCCGCCACCGGGGACACGGCACCAGCCCGGGCTCGATCAATTCCAGGCCCTCGAAGAAGGTGGCGATCTGCTCGGGGCTGCGCAGGCGGTAGGGCGTGGGGGCCACCTCGTTCCACTGCCGTACCGCCTCGATCACCCGCTCGCCGCTGACCTCGCTGGTGGAATGGGTGATGGCCAGGTAGCTGCCAGCCGGCACCGCGGCCAGCAACCGCCGCACGATCCCCTTGGCCTCATTGTCGTCGCCGATGAACGGCAGGATCCCCAGCATGGTGATGGCCACCGGCCGGGTGAAATCCAGCGTCGCCGCCGCGCCATGGAGAATCGTGCCGACATCGCGGGCGTCGGCGTCGATGTAGTAGGTGGCGCCCTCGGGGCTGCCGACCAGCAGCGCCCGGGCGTGGGTCAGCACCAGCGGATCGTTGTCGACGTAGACGACCCGCGATTCGGGCGCGACCCGCTGCGCGACCTCGTGGGTGTTGTTGGCCGTCGGCAACCCGGTCCCGATGTCGAGGAACTGGCGGATCCCGGCGTCCGCGGCCAGATACCGCACGACTCGTGCGAGGAATCCGCGGGAGGCGCGGGCGATGTCGACGATCTCGGGCAGGACGGCGATCGTCTGGTCACCGGCCAGCCGGTCGATGGCGTAGTTGTCCTTGCCTCCCAGCCAGTAGTTCCAGATCCGGGCCGAATGCGGAACCGTGCTGTCGATCCCGGTTCCGCCGGCGTCGCCTGCCACCGTCGATTACCTCCCCGTGCGCCATAAATCCCCCCTCATTGTGCCGTAACGCCGTGACCGTGGTGGGCGAAGCGCGTGAGCGAGCGAACCGCGGGCTCGGCCGCCGCTTCATTATCGGTCAGCTGACCGATGTCTCTCACTGCAACTTGCAGCAGCATTTGTCGTGCAACCCGGCACCCGGCCCCGTGAGGCCGCGCTCAGCGCGGCTGCCCCAACTGGTCTGCTTGAGGAACCGATGAACACCAAGGCGCCACCTCGTCCGACGCTCGCGTTCCACGGAGAGCGCCCATGACCATTCATGCCCCATCCGGCACCACGTCGTTCGACGCCTGCCTGCGGTTGTTCGAGCGCTACCCGCTGGCGATCACGCTGGACACCGCGGACGGCGGGTCCCTGTCGATGGTCCTGCTCAACCGCGCGGCCGGGCTGGCTGGTTTCTTCGTCCTCACCCAGGCCCGCGATGACCTCTTCGTCCTCCGCTCATGGAACCGCTACGACGGGGTCGAGCACCGAATCCGGCCGGGAGAACCGGTGCCAGGCGCGATCCGCCAGCTGATCGCCGGCGGCATGCCGGTCCCTCATGACGGCGCGCTGCTCGGCTGGATTAGCGACAACCAGGTAACCGCCGTGCTGGCGGTGCACTGCCCGCCGCCAAAACCCTGGGACGAGCCGGACCCCTTGGTCCCGGCCCCCGAGATCCGGGTGATGCCGATGGCCGGCCCCAGCGAACTTCTGCACTGGCCGCCGTTCACCGCCAGCCCTTTCGACGACGGGCG
>Ga0116222_1001389_pt1 | contig 13482 bp, 7 predicted proteins | sample Sb_taG_12_FD_88963 | JGI IMG/M metagenome (GOLD analysis project Ga0116222, IMG submission 88963) | Peat soil microbial communities from Weissenstadt, Germany - Sb_50d_9_AC metaG | ecosystem: Environmental > Terrestrial > Soil > Wetlands > Peat | place: Germany: Weissenstadt | collected 2010-09-21
GCGTACGCGTGGACGCCGCCACCGCGCTCGGCCAGATCGGCGACGCCCGGGCCGTCGGCCCTCTCCTGGCCGTTCTCAACGACGAGCAGACGCTGGTTCGCGAGCACGCCGCCACCGCGCTCGGCCAGCTGGGCGATACCCGTGCCGTCGACGCCCTGCTCGCCGCCGTCAACGACCAGGAAAACTCCGTGCGCGAGCATGTCTTTGCAGCGCTTGGCCAGCTCGGCGACGGCCGGGCTGTTGCGCCCCTCGTCGCCGCACTCAGCCACGGAGACTGGCCCGTGCGTCGTCACGCCGCCGACGCGCTCGGTCGGCTCGGTGATGCCCGGGCGGTTGCTCCCCTCGTCACGGCTCTCAGCGAGCAGGAGTGGCTCGTGCGCAGCTCCGCCGCGCAGGCGCTGGACCGGCTTGGCTGGAGTCCTGACAACGGCGCGGCCGGAGCGGCCTACTGGATCGCCAGGCGCCAGTGGGGGAAGTGCGTCAAGATCGCCGCTATCGATCCTCTCATCGCCGCTACCAGGGATGAACGGGTCCGCGCCGACGCGACAAGGACTCTGGTCAAGATCGGTGCCCGGGCCGTCGATGCCCTGATCGGCGCTCTGAACGACGACGATGACGGCGAGGTGCGCCGCGCGGCCGCCGACGCGCTCGGCCAGATCGGCGACCCACGGGCGACGGGCCCGCTGCTCGCCGCACTCAACGACGACCATGACAACTATGTGCGCCGTGCCGCCGCTGGCGCGCTGGGCCAGATCGGCGACGCCGGGGCCGTCGACGCTCTCATCGCCGCCCTCAGTGACCAGCACGGATTCGTGTCCGCCGCCGCCGCTGACGCGCTGGACCGGCTCGGCTGGAACCCGGATCCGGGCCCGGCCGGAGCGGCCTACTGGGTAGCCAAAGCCCAGTGGGACAAGTGCGTGCAGGCCGCCGCCGTCGAGCCTCTCATCATCGCGCTTCAGGACTATGACAGACGCGAGGCCGCGGCCAGGGTGCTCGGCCAGATCTGTGACACCCGTGCCGTCGACCCCCTCCTCGCCCTGCTCCACGACCGCTTCCCGGACATGGGCAGGGCGGCCGCGAGGGCGCTGGTAGCCATGTACAGCGCACGGAAGCTCGACGAAGGGCAGAAAGCCAGGCTGCTCGCGGAACGGGACTTCATCACCTACCAAGACCACGTACCCGAGCACGAGGGCGTGGACGCCTATGAAGACCGGAGCATAGGCGTCGCCTTCCCCCTCTGAAGTCGGCGACGAAGCACCTGCCCCCTCACCTGCAAAGGCCACCAGCCACGGCTGGAACCCTGGATCGGATCACGGTTCGTCTCAAGAACTCAGAACGAAGAAATCGACCCGGAGGTGCGGGTCGCATCGGTCGGTCGGGCAGGCCACAACGGAAAGGTGTGAGGCAGTGGTGGTCGTGGGGGTCACGGGGCACCGGGTCCTGGCCGAGGTCGACCGGCTGAAGGATGGTCTGGAGCAGGTCGTCCGGCGTGTGCAGGCAGCGTTCCCCGGCGATTGGACTGTGGCCTCGGCGCTCGCTGAGGGCGCCGACCGGATGGTGGTGCGCCGCTTGCTGGACCGCGACGGGACCCGGCTCCTTGCCGTCCTGCCACTGCCGCGTCACGGCTATGAAACCGGCTTCGCCGATGCGGTATCGACGGACGAGTTCGGCGACTTGCTCCGCCGTGCCGACGAGGTGGTGGAGGTGGCATCCCAGCCGGGCCACGACGGCGCCTATGAGGCCGCAGGCCTGGCGGTGCTGCAGCGTTCCGATGTGCTGATCGCAGTGTGGGACGGCCAGGCGGCACAAGGACGGGGAGGGACCGGCGGCATCTTGGCCGAGGCCCGCCGCCGTGGACTGCCGGTCGCCTGGGTCCACGCCGGCAACCGAAGGCCGGGGACGCTGGAACCGACCAGCTTGGGTGCCGAGCAAGGCAGTGTGACGTTCGAGCGGTTCCCCGGCGAGCCGAGACCGGCAGGTGAGAGCCCCGGCGGTGTGCGCGGCAGGTGACGCCGGCACCGTCCTGCTGCCTTTTACCCGGATGGACTTTCGGCCCTGGCGCCGGCCGGAGCCGGGGTGATCTGATCGGGGAATGCAGCAGAAGGCTCCCAGCTCTGCGCTGTCGGCGCCTGTGGTGGTGGTCGACGGCGACGTGACAATCAACTGGAATCTGGCGCACGGAGCCCACGACGGCGGCGCGGTCGGCCTGGGCGGCGCACGGGCGAGCTGCCAAGCGGGGGGCGCGGTGCTGCTCGCCGGGCTGGTGGCGCAGGTGGCCGGCCGGTGCGGCCAGGTGATCGAGCTGGCCCGGCCGCCGGACCCGGACGGGGCGGTGCCCGGTGATCCGCGGTTCCATCACTCGTGGGCGCTGTGGTCGCCCAGCCCGCAGGGCGGTGCCTGGCGGGCGGAGCGCCTGCTGGGTGTGACGCGTGCGGCCGTCGATGCGCCCGCGGGACGGCTGGGAACCGGCACGGCCGGCCTGGTTGTGATCGATGACGCGGGACTTGGCTTCCGGGACCGGCCGGACTGCTGGCCTGCCGCCATCGCCGGGGAGGACCCGGGCCCGTGGGTGCTGGTGCAGATGAGCGCGCCGGTCGCCTCAGGCCCGCTGTGGGAGCACCTGCAGCGCTGGCACCGGGACCGGCTGGTGGTCGTGGTCCGGGCCGGGGATCTTCGCCGCAGCCAGGTCCAGATCAGCCGGGGCCTGTCCTGGGAGCGCACTGCCCAGGACCTGGCGTGGGAGCTGACCAACAACCCCGCCGTCCGCGGCCTGGCCGAGTGCGCTCACGTGGTTGTCTTGTTCGGCGCCGCCGGCGCGGTGGTCGTCTCACGCCAGGACACGGCGGCCGCCACTGGGGGACGCCCGGCGTTCTCGCTGATCTTCGACCCGAAGGTGATGGAAGGAGAGTGGGAGCGTGATCGTCCTGGCACGGTCGTCGGGTGCACCGCCACGGTGACGGCATTCGTGGCCGCCACGCTGATCGGTGACCGGGGCCACGACGAGCTGGCTGGCGGCGTGGCCGCAGGTCTGACGGCCTTGCGTGATCTGCATGAGGGAGGGTATGAGGCCGGTGACGGCGGCCAGCTCACGTTCCCTGCCGCACGGGTCGCCGCTGCGGGGGGCCGGCCAGGCGGATCTTTTGACCGGGTCGCGGTCCGCGATCCCGCGCGGCTCCTGGCCCGCCCGGCGGCCGCGCCAGGGCAGCCGGCGCTGCGCGGCTTCTGGACGATCCTGGAGGAGGCCTACCCGCACGCTCTCGACGACATTGCCCGCCAGGTCGTGGTTCAGGGTCCCGGGGTGCTGCGCGGCGTGCCGCATGGCCGGTTCGGCAATCTCCTGACCGTCGACCGGCACGAGATCGAGGCGCTGCGGGCGATCCGGGGCCTGATGGAGCAGTACTGCGGCCTGGACCATGCCGGGCAGCCGCTGTCCATTGCCGTGTTCGGCCCGCCGGGATCGGGCAAGTCGTTCGGCGTCGCCCAGGTCGCCGCCAGCCTGCTGCCCGGCCGGATCGGCAAGCTCGAGTTCAACCTGTCCCAGCTCCGCTCGCCCGATGACCTGACCGACGCGTTGCACCAGGTCCGCGACACCTCCCTGGCTGGGAAGATCCCGCTGGTGTTCTGGGACGAGTTCGACACCCCGCTGGACGGCCAGCCGCTGGGCTGGCTGCGCTACTTCCTGGCGCCGATGCAGGACGGCGCGTTCCGGCAGGGACAGATCGTCCACCCGATCGGCCGGGCGGTGTTCGTGTTCGCCGGGGGCACCGCGGCTTCGATCAGCGAGTTCGGCCGTGACCTGACCGGCGAGCAGCTGCGCGCGGCGAAGCAGCCGGACTTCGTCAGCCGGCTCCGCGGCTACCTCGACGTCCTCGGACCCGACCCGCACCCCGCCGCCGGCGAGCCCGGGGACGACCGCTTCCACCGGCTGCGCCGCGCCATCTTGCTGCAGTCGATGCTGCGGCGGAAGGCACCCCAGCTGATCGGCCCGGCCGGCGGGCTGGACACCCTGAGCCTGGACCCGGGGGTGCTGCGGGCGTTCCTGGAGGTGCCTCGTTACCGGCATGGCGCCCGGTCGATGGAGGCGGTGATCGAGATGAGCCAGCTGACCGGGCGCAGCTCGTTCCAGCGCTCGAGCCTGCCCTCGCAGGCCCAGCTGGACCTGCACGTCGACGGCCGCAGGTTCCTGGCCCTAGTGCAGCGCCCCGACCTGTCCGGGCAGCTGCTGGAGCAGCTCGCGGAGGCCGCCCATGACGTCTTCCGGCAGGACCTGCTCCAGCGGGGCTACCAGCCCGGGCCGGCCCACGACGAAGACCGCAGGATCTCGCCCCGGCTGTGCCCGTTCGGCGAGCTGGCCGAGGAGGACAAGGAGCAGAGCCGGGCCACCGTGCGTGACATCCCCGGCAAGCTCGCCCGGGCCGGTTACCTGATGGCCCCGGCCAAGAGCGAGGAAGCCAGCACCGGCTTCCCGGGCGGCCTGCTCGACGAACTCGCCCGCGACGAGCACGACCGGTGGATGGCAGCCAAGACAGCCGCTGGCTGGGCCTACGGCCCCCACACCGACGAGCTGGCCAGGCGGCACGACGCCCTGCTGCCCTGGGACGATCTTCCCGAAAGCCAGAAAGACAAAGACCGCGCCCTCGTCACCGGCATCCCCGCCATCTTGAGCAGGTGCGGCTACGCCGTGATCCCCGTCCCCGAGTAACGTCCCCGGTGGCCTGCGGCAGCCAAGCTCGCGCCCGGCCGGACGCTGATGACGCGGCGGGGAACCGGCGCGCCAACAGTGAACGGGTGAGCCGGTGACGGGACCTACGGCCCTATGCAAGTGCGGGCCGGCGGCAGGACGCTGATTGCAGGTCCCGGCGGACGGGGACCGCTGGGGAGGAGCGATGAGCGCTGGCCCGCTGCCTGCCGACCGCCTGCTGACGCCAGCTGCTCCTGGTGCCGCCGGGGAGCGCGAGGATTCCGGGCCTCCGTCGGCGGCGCCGTCCGGCGGGGGCGCCCGGACGTTCCGGGTGTTCGTCAGCTCGACGTTCGATGACTTCGAGCATGAGCGCGACAAGCTGCGCGAGTTGGTGTGGCCCCGCCTGGAGCAGTTCTGCGAGCAACGGGGCGCCCGCTTCGAGGCCGTCGACCTGCGCTGGGGCGTGGGATCGGAGGCAGCCGCCGACCAGCAGACCATGAACATCTGCCTGGGTGAGATCGAGCGCTGCCACCGGGTAACGCCCCGGCCGAACTTCCTCATCCTCCTCGGCGAACACTACGGGTGGCGGCCGCTACCGCCGCAGATCCCGGCCAAAGAGTTCGACGCGCTGGCCGGGCGCATGCCTGCTGAGGATCGGGTCCTGGCCGATATGTGGTACGAGCATGACGACAACGCCCGGCCCGCCCAGCGACGGCTCCGGCCGCGCCGCGACGAGTACCAGCAAGACAAGGTGTGGGCCGAGGTGGAGGGCCGGCTGCATGCGGCCCTGCGGAAGGCGGCGGATGGGGCCGGGCTTGAGGAGCATCGCGCCCGTGTCTACCGGACCTCGGCGACCGAGCAGGAGATCGTCGCCGGCGCGCTGGAAGCCGGCGACCCTGAGCAGGTGGTGTGCGTCCTGCGCCATATCGACGTCGACGCCCGCCGGACCGCGGCCGGGACTCCCGCCGAGGCGGAGCGGCTCACCCGGTTCGTCGATCCGGACCCGGCGCCGGCCGAGGCCCTTCGCGCCGAACTGCGTACGCGGCTGGCGGCCCGGATCCTCACCCCGTCCGACGAATCGGAGCCGGGAACTGCGTTCACTATGCCGTGGGCCGATCCGGCCGCGGAGCTCGACTACCTCAACCTGTTCGCGGCGCGGGTGGCCGACAGGCTCGAGGCTTCGATCGCCGACGAGCTCCGTGAGCCCCGCCACCACGCTGGCCAGCTCGAGGCGCCGTCCCGGCCAATCCCTGCCGACGCCCTCCTCGACGCCGAGGGATGGGCGCATCACGACTTCGCGGAGGACCGCATAGGTTCCTTCGTCGGTCGGCAGGACGAACTGGCTCGCATCGACGGCTACGTGGACGGCGACGGGCCGCGACCCCTGGTGGTGACCGGTGGCGGCGGCACCGGCAAATCAGCCCTGATCGGCGAGGCGGTCCGGCGCACGCTGCAGCGACACCCCGACGCCGTGGTTGTCTACCGGTTCATCGGCGCGACGCCCGGGTCATCGGACGGCCGGACGCTGCTCGACGGCATCTGCCGGGAGCTGGCCCGCCGTTCCGGGCAGTCCGAAGCGGACGTACCGCCCGGCTTCGGGGACCTGATCGCTGACTTCCGGACACGGCTCGCACCGGTGGCCGGGCGACGGGTGAGCGTGTTCATCGACTCCCTCGACCAGCTGGGCACCGCCGAGGGAGCGCGTGGGCTGGCCTGGATCCCCGGCCAGCTCCCCTCCGGCGGCAGGCTCGTAGTCTCCACCCGGCCGGGTGAGACACTCGACCCGATCAGTGCACGAGCCGAGCCGGTCCCCGTGCCGCCACTGCCCGTCACCGACGGCCGCGCCGCGCTGGAGTCATGGCTGGACAACGCCCACCGGACCCTCCATGAGGCCCAGAGCCGTGAGGTGCTCGACGCGTTCGAGCGGTCCGAGGGCAACCCGCTCTACCTGCGCCTCGCGTTCGAAGAGGCCCGCCGCTGGCCCTTCCCCGAGCCTCCCGGCCGCGCCCACCCGCCGCTGGCCGTCGGTGCGGGCAGCGGCACGACCGTGGTCGAGCCGATCATCCGCGGCAACCTGCTCGCCAGGCTGGAAGCCGAGCACGGCACGGTGCTCGTTTCCCGCGCCCTCGGCTACCTCGCCGCTTCCCGGCACGGCCTGGCCGAGGCTGAGCTGACCGACTTGCTCTCCGCCGACCCCGACGTGTACCGCTGGTTCCTGCTCAGCAGCTACCACCTGCCCTCCGATCTGGTCGCCCTCGCCGCCAGGCACCCAGCGATCGGGGACACCCCAACCACCCGGCACCCAGCCGCAGGAGACCCATCCGGCTCGCACGCCGGGGCACGGCAGTGGCTCACCGCAGCGATCGACGCGGCCCGTCGGGAAACTGACGCCGCCCGGCTCGACGGGTTCCTCGACGACGTGCTCGGGCGCCCGCACGGCCCGGAACTCCCGGTGGTGCTATGGTCGCGGCTGTTCTTCGACCTCAAGCCATACCTTGCCGAACGTCAGATCGAAGACGTCGCCGGGCTCGACTTCTACCACCGTGAGCTCCGCGACGTGGCCCGCGCCGAGTACGCCGCCGGCGAGCAGGGACGCGTCCTGCACGAACGCCTCGTCCGCTACTTCCGCACCCGGGCAGACCCCGGCGGCCAGGGCACCTGGCAGGGCGAGACGGGCCGCGCCGACCGGCGCGGACTGGCCGAGCTTCCCTACCATCTCACCTGCGCCCAGCAGTGGGACGACCTGTGCGAGACGCTGACCGACTTCCGCTTCCTTGAGCAGAAAGCAGCGAACGTGGGAATCACCCGCGCCGGGGTCGGCGGGGAGCCCGCGCTCTACACCGGCGTGTTCCAGCTGCAAGACGACTACGACACCGCCCTGCGCGTGCTTCCCGGCGCCGCGGGGCGCACCGCGAGCCGACCGCGCATCATCGTCACGGCCACCGACTACGGCGACGGGCTCGCCGTCCGGTGCCCGCACTGCAACACCGCGCACCCCTTCAGCCGCCAGTGCCCAGGCTGCAGGACGACCCATCACCTCGGCGACTGGAAGGGCAAGGACATCGACTGCCCGAACCAGGCCTGCCACGGGCCGCTGACAGTGAACGACTTCCTGGCCGACGGGGGGCGTCTCGATGCCGCACCTGCAGGCTGATCACATGCCGCGCGAAGTCTTGGAGGCGTACGCGCGGGCGCTGCGCCGCGAGGCCCACATCCTGGCCCGCTCCCCAGAGCTGACCTGGCAGCAGCTGCACAACCGGCTCCAGTGGGAAGGCGGGGCGGCCGGGGCGAGCCTGGCCGCCGAGCGGGAGCGGCGCAGCCGCCCAGGGGCGGCGCCGTGGCTGCGGCTGGAAACCCCGCTGCGGGAATCAGAGATGCTGCTGCGTACCCTGGCCGGCCACACCGACAAAGTCTGCGGGTGCGCGTTCAGCCCGGATAGCCGCCTGATCGTGTCGGCCAGCGACGACGGCACGGTGAAGATCTGGGACGCCAGCAGCGGGGCTGAGCTGCGCACCCTCGCCGGCCACACCAGCTCGGTCACCGGCTGTGCGTTCAGCCCGGACGGCCACCGGATCGTCTCCGCCAGCCGCGACCAGACGCTGAAGATCTGGGACGCCGGGACCGGCGCCGAGCTGCGCACCCTCACTGGCCACACCAGCTCGGTCACCGGCTGCGCGTTCAGCCAGGACGGGCATCGGATCGTGTCCGCGGTCGGCGGCGACGACAACACCGCGAAGGTGTGGGACGCCGAATCCGGTGCCGTCCTGCGCACCCTGACCCTAACTGGAACTGGTCGAACGGTTCCGGAATGGGCCCCCTTTTACCGGCCCGGCGGCTTTTTCGCGTGCGCGTTCAGCCCGGACGGGCAGCGGATCGTCTCCGCGAGCTACGACTTCACCCTGAAAGTGTGGGACGCGGAATCCGGTGCCGTCCGGCGCACGCTGGCCGGCCACGGCGACCCGGTCAGCGCGTGCGCGTTCAGCCCGGACGGGCGGCGGATCGTGTCCGCCAGCATGGACAGCACGCTGAGGGTGTGGGACGCCGGGAGCGGCGCAGAGCTCCGCCGCCAGACTGGCTTCCCCTGGTTCAAGGCGTGCGCGTTCAGCCCGGATGGCCGAAGGATGGTGTCCGTCAATGTCAACGAACGGACGGTGAAGGTGTGGGACGCTGATAGCGGTGCCGAGCTGGGCACTCTCACTGGCCACGCGGACTCGGTGCAGGCGGTGGCGTACTCGCCGGACGGGCAGCGGATAGTGTCCGCCAGCGATGACGGCACGCTGAAGGTGTGGGACGCCGGAATGATCGGCATCGAGCCGGCCACCCAGACCGGCCACACCACATTCGTCCTCGCGTGCGCGTTCAGCCCGGACGGTCAGCGGATCGTGTCCGCCAGCGGCGACAACACGCTGAAGATCTGGGACACCGAAAGCGGCACCGAGCTGCGCACCCTGACAACCAGGACCGCCGGGATCCTGTCGTTCAACTGGGGCGCGTTCAGCCCCGACGGGCGGCGGATCGTATCCGCCGGGCTGCCAGCGCAGCGCAGCGCCCATTCGCGGACCTCCGCCGGTCTGCTCACTATGCCCGGAGTGGCTCCGGGCAACCCGCAGCTGACGGTGTGGGACGCCGAGTCCGGTGCCGTCTTGCGCTCCCTCACCGGGCACGCCAGACAAACGTACGCGTGCGCGTTCAGCCCGGACGCGCGGCGGATCGTGTCCGCTGGCGATGGTGGCCTGCTGACGGTGTGGGACGCCGAATCCGGTGCCGAGCTACGCACACTGCTGACCCGCCACCACGGGCCTGTCCACGGGTTGGCGTTCAGCCCAGACGGGCAGCGGATCCTGTCGAGGGGTACCGACGACCTGCTCAAGGTGTGGGACGCGGAGTCCGGTGCCGTCCTGCTCACGCTGACCGGCCACACCGGCGGATTCAGCCCTGACGGGAAACGGATCGTGTCCGCCTGCAAGGACGGCACGCTGAAGATCTGGGACGCCGGGACCGGCGCGGAGCTGCTGACCCTGGAGGCAGACACCGGATTGGTCACCGGGTGCGGGTTCAGTTCGGACGGCCAGTGGATCGTGGCCTCCGGCGACGGCGGCCCCAGGGTCTGGGACGCCGACAGCGGAGCCCTAGTCGCGCAATCGGCAGGGGTTGGAGTGGCTCTTTGCGCGGCGTGGCACCCCTGGCAGCCCCGCTTGACGTGCGGGGCCAATAGCGGGCTGGTCTACAGGATCGAGGTGGTCGGGATCGAGCTCGGCCCGGTCATCGTGACCGCGACCGAGGACGGGCCCGGGCTCGCGGTCCGCTGCCCGGCCTGCCAGGCCAGCCGTCCCCTCGACCGGGCCCGGCTGGGCGCCGACATCACCTGCCCAGACGGCGGATGCGGCCGCACCCTCCGGGTCAACACTTTCGTATTGAGCCCGCCAGTCGAACGGCCCTCCGACATGCTCGGCCCTCCGGACGAGCCGTCCTCGGACGTGTTCCGCCCTGGCCGTTCATCGGATCTCGTGGTGGCGCTGCTGGGACCCGCCGATCACCGCACCATCGCTGCCGCGATCAGCGCCGCGGAGCCCGGCGCGCGGATCGTGGTACGTCCGGGGATCTACCGTGAGGCGCTGCTGATCGACCGGCCGGTTGAGCTGTTGGCTGAGGGCCCCGCGGGCGATGTGGTGATCGAGGCGGCAGAGGGAAGCTGCGTCGTGACGCGGGCTGATCATGCGGTTGTCCGGGGGTTCACCCTGCGGGGGCGCGCCGCGGCAGGCAGCGCGTTCTATGGCGTGGACATCGCCGCCGGGGACGTGATCCTGGAGGGATGTGACATCAGCTCCGGGTCAAGCGCCTGCGTCGGGGTGCACGGGAAAGGGACATCGGCTACGGTGCGGGCTTGCCGAATCCATGACGGTGCGGCGTCGGGCATCTTCGTCTGTGAGCAGGGCGCCGGGTTGATCGAGGACTGCGAGATCTGGGGCAATGCCTACGCCGGCGTGGAGATTGCGACGGGCAGCACGTGGGTGGTGCGGGCCTGCCGGATCCGCGACGGCGCCGCGTCGGGCATCTACGTCCGTGAGCAGGGCGAGGGGCTGATCGAGGACTGCGAGATCTGGGGAAACAAGATGGCCGGCGTGGCCACAGCGACCCGCGGCAACCCCTGGATCCACAACTGCCGGATCCGCGACGGCGCCGCGTCGGGCGTCTTCGTCCATGACCAGGGCGCCGGGGTGATCGAGGACTGCGAGATCTGGGGGAACAAGCTGGCCGGCGTGGACATCAGGTCGGGCGGCAATCCGGTGGTGCGGGCGTGCCGGATCCGCGACGGCGCTGCATCAGGCATCTTCGTCGATCAGCAGGGCGCCGGGGTGATCGAGGACTGCGAGATCTGGGGAAACAAGGAGCATGCCGTACAGGCCGCAGATGGCAGTCAGGTCGTGGTGCGGCGGTGCAAGATCCCCGATGGCCGCGCAGCAGACCTGCCACGCGCCGCTGACGTTGAACGACTTCCTGGCCGGGAGGCCGTCGACGACGAACACGCAGGCTGAACACAAGCCGCCCGAGGTCGTCGAGGCGTATGAGCGGGCCTTGCGCCGTAAAGCGCACATCCTGGCCGCGAGCTGAACGCCTGATTTCGCTGACCTCATTTGCTCTGATTGCCGTAAGGGATCACCCCGTATATCCCGTAGGTGTCAGCGGGTGCACGGAAGACGAAGCGGACGAAGCGGTTAGTGGGGTCGAACCAGAACAGCGAGCTCGGGCCTGACACACCGAGACTGGATTGCAGGAGCAGGCGTCCGGCTAGGTCCGTGACGATCCAGTCGCTATTGCCAGCTGGACCGGGGATGCCGCCATCTGGCGGGGCCAGGCGCAGCGGGCATGGCGCGGCCTGATCCACGCCTGGCACCAGGCATGCGAGCAGGGTCTGGCCGAGATCCCCGCGCACGCGCGGGACCCGCTCAGCTCCGAGTTCCGGCACGCCGTCCTGGCCGGGCTACGACGACGCACAAGGCATGATCTGCCGTGCAGCCTGTGGCCACCGCTGGCCCGCCGACGACCCTGAATGGCTCGCCCAGGTTCTGCCCGTCGGACGCGCCCATAGGATCTGGCCAGCTCAAGGTGACGACATCGAGTGGACTCGCAACTCTATGGCACCCCACGACGAGGCGCCTACGGAGTTCGCCGCCTGCGCGATGACCCTCTGCTTGCAAAGTTCGCGCAAGGTAAGGCATACCGTGGCTGACCTGGTACTGCTTGGTCCACAAGATCGACCGACCGGGCCGATTGCCGGAGTTGGCGTTATCAGTTCTGGTGCTCAGCATCTGGGCCTCTGGATCCTGCAGTACCGGCGTTGGCAGTTGTCGTCCCGCCTGGCCAGCCGCGCTGCAGTTGCAAGGCAACGGCGCGCCAGCAACGACGGCGGAATTCAACGGCCCTGGAGGGCTGGCCGTCGCCAGAAACGGCAGCATGCCTATCGTCGGCACCTTCAGCGAGCGAATCCGGATGATCACGGGCCTGCTGTTAACCGGCAGGTGGTTAGGCGCGTCTTAGCGATGGAGCCAGGACTGCGCCGCCACGGGTCCCAACTGACCCGGTCGCGCGCCTGAGAATGGACGTGATGAGCGCCATGCGTACTGTCCCATCTGCGTTGATCCGCCGGCCGCTCTTCGGCGCGGCGCTCACGATCATGGCGTTGCTGGCCGCAGGGCTGGCCACCGCGACCCCTGCCACGGGTGCCGTCCGTCCCGGGCGGGCGAGCTTCTCCGCGGTCTCCTGCAAGGGATCCTCCTGGTGCATGGCCGTGGGCAGCTACACCAGCCGATCAGGTCAGCATCACGCACTGGCCGAGGTCTGGAACGGCAAGACCTGGCGGGTCCTGAAAGACCCGCCGGGCCGCGCGCCGAATAGCCTGTCATGTTCGGCCGCCTGGTTCTGCATGGCCAACGGCGGGCCCACAGGCGCCCAGACGTGGAACGGCAAGACCTGGCGCGAGATGAAGAGCCCGCCCGGTGGCCTGAGCGGCATCTCCTGCGGGAGCCGCTCAACGTGCATGGTCATCTACCGTGGCGTCGTCCAGTCCTGGAACGGCAAGCGGTGGCGGATCTGGACCCAGGCCACCAGCGTCTGCGGTGGCCCGCCAGGGTACCCGTGCGGCCTGGCCAGCGTTTCCTGCGGGAGTGCGTCCAACTGTGTGGGAGTCGGTACCCAGACCATCTCCCAGGAGCCGGTCCAGGACACCGTCGGTGTCGCCTGGAACGGGACTAGCTGGACACATACGAGTCCTCCCGGCTACGGAAACCCGTCGGCCGCGAACGCCGTCTCGTGCGCGGGCAATTTCTGCATGGACGTCGGCGGCGGTTACGCCGATGTGGATGGCGGTAACGTCGCGAGCGCCGGCACCTGGAATGCCACGACGCAGACCTGGAAAGACGTCTCGCCGACTCTGCCAGTCTTCTGCAAGGGCGCGTTCAAGACCTGCTCCTGGGCCCACATCATCTCGTGCGGGAGCGCCGCGAACTGCATGACCTTCGGCATCGACGGGAATCTGGCCTGGAACGGCAGGACGTGGACGCCGGCCCCATCGGTATCAGCGGGCAAGGGATCCAATCTGCGAACTGTCTCCTGCGGCGGTGGTTCCTGCGTGGCCGTCGGCTACCAGACCGTGGCCGGCGCCCAGCAAACCCTCGCCGAGCTGTGGAACGGCAGGACGTGGCGGATACTCAAGACGCCCAGCCTGCCCTGAGTCGGCGCAGTTACTGTCAACGGAACCTCATTTGCTACGCCGTGGCGTCATAGGCCGGCTGCTCGGCGTA
>Ga0116222_1001390_pt1 | contig 13477 bp, 9 predicted proteins | sample Sb_taG_12_FD_88963 | JGI IMG/M metagenome (GOLD analysis project Ga0116222, IMG submission 88963) | Peat soil microbial communities from Weissenstadt, Germany - Sb_50d_9_AC metaG | ecosystem: Environmental > Terrestrial > Soil > Wetlands > Peat | place: Germany: Weissenstadt | collected 2010-09-21
GGTTGTGGACGTCGATGGATTCACGAATGGCGGATTCCAGTTCCTTCACACTGCCAAACACGCCACGGCGTGATCGGGCGGATTCATGTAGAGGCCGACAATGTCGCGCACCTTTTCGATCAGTAACGGGTCGGGTGACAGCTTGCAGGTATCAGTGCGATGCGGTTGTAATCCGAAAGCATGCCAAATCCGGCTGATGGTCATCCGGCTCAGTCCGGTGGCTTTCGCCAGACCACGCGTGGACCAATGCGTCTCCCCGCGCGGCGTGCTTTCCAAGGTCTGAATGACGACTTGCTCGATTGCGGCATCGCACCTGCTTTTTCACTTCACCGTCAACGCGAACGTCGTGCTGTGCGTGATTCCCGCGCCGGCCGCGGACAGCGTCAATGTCGCCGATCCGACCTTGGCGTTCGACGCCGCGGCTAGCTTGATCGTGAGGTTGTATACGCCCGGCGCTGGGCTGCTGACCGGTGAAAAGCTGACCGTGACTCCTGCCGGCATTCCGTTCACCGTCAACGTCACTGGAGCGCTGAACCCCGCCGTTTCGCTGAGAGTGAAACCAAAAGTCGTGCTCGACCCGCGCGCAACGGTCGCCGATGTGGGGCTTTCGCTGAGCGTGAAATTAGGCGGAACCGTCACCGCCAGGGCCAGCGTGACGGACTTGGTTAATCCGCCGCCGGTCGCGGTGATGGTAATTGGGCGGTTGCCCACGGTCGCGCTCGAGGTCGCGCGCAAGATCAGGACGCTTGCCCCCGATCCCGGCGCCGCGAGAGATGATGGCGAGAAGCTGGCGGTGACTCCGCTGGGCAGGCCACTCGTGCTCAGCGTCACCGCGGAGTTGAAACCGTTCGCTCCGTTGACTGCCACATTCGCCGTCGCCGTCCCTCCTTGCGCCAGACTGGCCGATGACGCGCTGGCGGTGATCGCAAAACTGGGTGGCGGGGCCGTCGTAACGGCAATGGGTAGCGAGCTTGCCAGCCCTCCGCCGCTGGCTGTAACGACGATGTTATAGATGCCCGCCGCCGTCTGCGTGCTGGCGCTCACGGTCAGGGTAGTGCTCCCGGAACCCGGCGCAGAGAAGCTGGCCGGCGAAAGTTTCAAGGTCATGCCGTTCGGTTGGCCCGAAGCGGCCAGCGCAATACTGGAATTGAACCCTCCACCAACGCTCACGCTGATGCCCGCCACCGCGCTGGAGCCATCAACCACCGTGATCGCGCTGGCACTCGTCGACAACGTAAAGCTCGGCCGCGGCGTTACGGTCAGGCTCAACGGCAGCGTCTGAAAAATGCCGGCGCCCGTCGCTGAGACTTGCAGAGTATAAGCGCCGGTCGCCGTCTGTGCACCGGCGTAAAACGTGAGCAGACTCGAGCCCGCGCCCGGCGCGGCGAAACTCGCGGGCGCCGCGACCGCCGTTACTCCGGCGGGCAAGCCCGCGACAGCGAGCGCCACCGGAGCGCTGAATGCGCCCGACAAGCTCACACTTAGTTGCACCGAACCCGATCCGCCCTGCGCCGCGCTCACCGACCCGCTGCTCAACCTGAGGGTGAAACTTCCCGGCTGCGTCACCGTCAAGGTGAACGCTGCGGTCTGCGTAATACCGCCGCCTGCCGCTGTCACTTGCACCGGATAATTGCCCGGCGCCACCTGCGATCCAACGCTCAGCGAGAGCACATTCATCCCCGAGCCGGGCGCGGCCAGAACCGCGTATCCCGGAGTCGCCGTCACACCTGCGGGTAAGCTCGCAACCATTAGTGTCACCGTCGAGTTAAATCCGCCCGAGACACTCACGGTCTCCTGCATCAAACCTGATCCGCCCTGCGCCACACTCACCGCCGGAGCCTTCAAGCTGAGCGTGAAACCGCCCGTTGGCGTCACCGTCAGCGTGAACGACGCGTTTTGCGTAACACCGCCGCCCGTTGCTGTCACCGCGATGGGATAGCTGCCCAGCGCCGTCTGCGCGCTGACGCCAAGCATCAACGTGCTCGAACCCGCGCCTGGAGCGGCGAAACTCGCGGGCGTCGCGATCGCCGTCACCCCCGCCGGTAAGCCCCCGGCCGAGAGCGTCACCGCCGCGCTGAATCCGCCGGCCACGCTCACCGTCGCCTGCACCGAACCTGCCCCGCCCTGACCCACACTCACCGATGTGCTGTTCAATCCCAGCCTGAAACTGCCCGTCGGCGTCACCGTCAGGGTCAGCGTTGTGTTTTGCGTAACACTGCCGCCGTTCGCCGTGACTGTGACCGGATAGCTGCCTGCCGCCACTTGCGATCCGGCGCTGAGGGCCAGGGCACTCGTGCCGGACCCAGGCGCCGTCAGAGTCGCTGGCGAAAAAGCCGCCGTCACTCCCGCGGGTAGTCCTGTGGCCGAGAGCACCACCGCCGAACTGAACCCTCCCGACACGCCCACCGTCACCGTTACGCCCGCGCTGGCGCCGTCGGCCATCGAGATTGTGGGTGACGACAGGCTGACCTGCAGCGACGGAGACGATGTGCCGCCCCAATTGTTGATCAGTTGCGCCGCGTCCACTGAGCCCAGACCCGAAGCCTCGTCATATCCCACACCGGCGCTGAATCCGGTCACGCCCGGAACCGAATTGTTGCCGGTCGTGGTGTCATGAAATACTGCCGGGCCGCCCGATGCCTGGCTGGCCGCCAGCGAATAAAACATCGCGTCGGGGTTCCCCAGGCGTCCGCCTGTCTTTTGCACCGCCAACGCCAGCAGGCTCGCCAAAGAAGGCGTTGCAGCCGAAGTGCCGCCAACCGCGCCCAGTCCGCCATTCTGGTAGATGAGGTACCCGTCATGTCCGGCTGCGGTGAGCGATACATCGGGCACGTCGCGCATGCCGTCGGCCGGTACTCCCGCGCCTGCCTGCCAGGTTGGCTTCGCATAGATCGTGCTGACACCGCCGCTGCCTGCCCACAGCTGGGATCCGCCGGGCACAGCGCCGCTTTCGTTCCACACGGTCTCGGGAATATATCCGACAGCCGAACCCAGGCCGGTCCCGTTTTGTGCCGACCAATAGGCGCTGGGATTAGACGAGTCGTTGAACTCGGTTCCGCCTACGCACACATCATACGGAGTCGAGCAAAGGCCGTTGACCGCCAAACCCTGCGTCGCCGTGTTGGCCGAAGAAGCATCGCAACCAGCGGCGCCATTGTCTCCGGCTGCCACCAATACCGAGATGCCTTGCGCGGCGGCCTGCTGCCACAGGCTGTTGATGAAGCTGTTTCCCGCTGCACCCTGCGCCGATTCGCAAAGCCCGAAGCTCAGTGTCATCACCGGCGCCAGATTGTTATTGACAATATACTGCGCCGACAGCATCACACCATCGCTCGTGTTGGTCGACGCGGAGACGACAAACTGTACGGCGGCGTTTTGCGCGATCGCTCCCGCCCACTCCGCGTCCAGATCCGCTTCCGTCTCTTCCCCATTGGACACGATGCCGGGGTCCGTCCCGTTCACCACGATCGTGGGATTGTTCGCGGTCAATCCAAAGAAGCTGCGGAAGGTCGACACATCGGAGATATGGATGTTGCAGCGCGCCACCACGGCGACTGATTGCCCGGTGCCGTTGATCGAATTCTGATACAGCGGCGCAACATCATAGATCGTGGCGAAATCCGCCGGCGCCAGGTAGTGCGCGCCGTTGGACATGTTCGCTTGCGGAACGGGAATCGGCTTCACCGCCGTATGCGCAGGCTTGGACCGGAAGTCGTGGAGAGCCACCACGCCCCCTACCACCCCCGCCAAAGCTCTGGGAATCTCGGGGTCCGTGGCATTGGCGTAGTGCACCTCGCCCCCCACGTTGTAAGCGCGCATGGCGGTATGGAAGGCCGCTTCCACCTGCTCCACCGTCCCGCTGAACAGCAGCGACCTCCGTCCCCGCGCAATCTCTTCCACTTCCATCCCGTGGCCCCGCAGCCAACCCACAATCTGCGCCAGATCGTGCTCCGAAACGCCAAACTCCTGGGCGAATTTCTCCGGTGTCAGCCATTGGTGATAGCGCGGCGAGTGGGGATTCTGTTGTTCCGCGATCAGTTGATCGAGAGCTTTCTCACGCGCTGCGTCGATTCGCAGCGTCAGGATCATCCGCTCCATTCGCTGGTCCGGCGGAACGGCACCCGTCTCGAATTCCGCCCGGGCCAGCGGATGCCGGTTGCCTACAAGTGTTACCCGTACCTGATCGTCGATGGTACTAGTGATGCGATCGGGAACAGTTTGAGCAAAAAGGGAAAATGTTTGAAGACTGAAGAAAATCGAAAGAATGCAAAGCGGAGAAACGTTCCGCTGACGATGCATGAGCCCTCCGGGCAGTGAAGAGTCAGGCCGTGAGAATGAGCTGTCTTACAAACGACCTATGTCCGGCTTATCGGCGCGGAAAATGTAAATTTTAGGTTGCTTTTGGTAGATCGCGTGCCTATCCCATCCTGGAGGTTGAGCGTGATCTCTAAAATTCAAGACCTGTCTCAGTCATATGCCCCGGAAGTGGTTGCCAGCCAGAAGCTTACAGCTCCCGCTCAGACTTTCTCCGAGGCCCTGACCGAAGAGAGCAGTACTTCAAACAGTCAAGTTTCTGACACTACCGGTGTCAGCGGGCAATTTTTTGGCGGATGGACCGCGGTGGCGCCCAGCCAGCACGCGCCCGTGACCACCCCCTTCGACCCGCAGCCCGCCGCCCCTACGGCTCCCGCCGAAACACAGACTCCGGCGGCCCCGTCGGCGCCGTTCGTGCCACAGTTTCTGACCAATGTTCAGGAGACCAGCGCAATGGGTGGTGGTCCTTGGCCTCTGAACCAAGCGTACTTCGCCACGCAGGAGACCGCGCAGTTTATCGCAGATAAATTTGGAACGGGACAGATCGTTCAGGTGCCTTTTGGCGGCACAGGGGGGCCATACGCTGCGTCGGCCGAGGAGTATCACATCGTTTTGCCGAACGGTGCGACGGTGAATGCGGGATTGTTGGCGGATTATTATGCGCGCATGCCCGAAGCCCAGTTTCCGGGCCTCGCAGACATCATGATCCAAATGGCAGTGGCCAAAGCGGAACAGTTCAACAGCTAAGTGAGGCTGTGTTACGCGATGCGCTGCCAGAAGATCTCGGTGCCCCACGGCGTTTCACGTCCGATCTTTTGGTACAGCGGCTGCCCAGGTACTACCGGGTTGGGGAACACCGCGCCAACCGGCAACGTGTCGCCAGCGACAGGAAAATAGTCAGACCCCAACCCTGTATCGTTGACCATGGGTTGCCCGACCGGATTGGCTGGCTGCGGCAGCGGGGTTGAAGGTGGCGTCGGGGGCTGCGGAGGCGGCGGCGGTGTGTACTGCCCCGGAATCGACAGGTTCAAATGAAGCAGGTCGTTGAGTTCCTGGAGTACCAGCGTGGGGCTGTTCAGCGACGAGGCCAGGTCGCAGGGGTAAGGCATTCCAGGAAATTGCAGAACCGAGAATCCAGCTGGGGCCACAGTCGTCGGAGGCAGGAACGATGTAACCAGGCGCAGGTACGATATTTGCGGCGGCGGTGCGCCCTGGTGAATCAACCACGCAATCACGTTTCGACAGTCTTGCGAATTCGGGTCCGGAATATTGTTGATCCAATCGTAGGGCGCTGCCAGGTCGGTCCGCATAATTTCTTGTCTCAGTATGGTCCCGACGGGTGTCCGCAAGGTGCATTGCCGTGCAGCGATCTTACGGGGCAGAAGGCTTTATAAATCCGCGGGGCGTGTGATCGCTTTCGCGGCAGGGGTTAGAATAATAACATTATGTTCGATTCCTGGTTCTTCAGAACGGCACCCATCTTCCTACTGGCGTGTTCCGCCCTTGCACAAAACGCCGCGGAGGTGTTCGCGAAAGCGCCTCCAGATGTGGATGAGGCGTTGCGCGCGCGCGTCGCCAAGTTTTATCAGGAGCAGATCGATGGTCGCCCGCGCCGGGCCGAGGAGATCGTCGCCGAGGACTCTAAGGACTTCTTTTACAACATGGCGAAGCCAAAGTTTCTGAGCTTCGAAATCCGCGACATCACATATTCGGAGAACTTCACGAGGGCAAAGGTGATGATGGTGATGGAAATGTATGTTCCGATTGCCTTTTTCGGCGGCAAACCGATGAAAGTGCCGGGACCGACCATGTGGAAGTTCGAGAATGGGCAATGGTGTTGGTACGTTGATCCTGAGGTCATGAACATTACTCCGTGGGGCAAGATGACCACGTCCGGCAGCCCTGGTTCAGGCGGTGCGCCGGCCGATCTGAATGGCGCGCCCACGCCGGAAGCGCTCCAGAAGCTGGTGAAACCGGACAAGCAGATCGCGTCGTTGCGTGCCACCGCTGATTCTTCAGATCAGATTAAGATTCACAACGGGATGCAGGGCAGTGTCCGAATTGAACTCCGCCCACGCGCGAATGTACGGGGCCTGGAAATCAAGGCGGATCGTACCGAAATCCCGGCTGGTGAAGATGCCGTAGTGAGCTTCAAATACGTTAAAGCGGGCTTTCCACCCCGCACGGTTGGTGTGGACGTTGCTGTGGAACCTACGAACCAGCTGATTCAATGCCAGGTGATCTTCAACCCGTAAAAAAAAAAGGCGGGCCGTGAAGCCCGCCCCTGGGTTGCAGTGTAGTGCTTAGTTAATTGGGATGATCGAACCGCGTTTGTTGAGTATCAGCTTGTTGTTGCTGGTCGGATCCGGGATCCCGATATTCAGGGCATTGTCGCCACTGCTGGCGTCGCTGGGAACAACAAACGTTACTTCCCACACGCCGATCAGATCATGCGCGTACTTCGCAGTCGGCGGTTGAGGGGTGCCTTCGTGACCGACGCCCATCACGATCGGCGTAGTGATGACAACGTCGCTACCGGGGGGCGCAAACTCGTTGGTCTGGATTACCGAGTTTCCAGATGAATCGGTCGGGGGAATCATGCCGGTCACAAACGCAGTGAGGGTATCCCCTGCCTTGGCTTTGTTATTGAGATCAATCAGTTGGCCGTCGGATCGAATGAGTATCGCGCGGCTCTTGCCATCGGACATCACGTATTCCAAGAAGCCAGGCGCACCGGCCATGACCGAGGCTGACAGCGGACTTACATTCGGCTCTCCGTTGGCGGTGACGACCACCGGTACAGGAGTTCCCGAGGGATTTGTCCCCAAGATTCCAAATGGTACTTGCACCGCGATCCACTGTTTGCCGTTCTGGTTGGCTAGATAGTAAATCGGGGCCAGGGCCGGAGTATCGCCAAACTGCACGGTGACGCCCTGCACCTGTGTCGGCAAAGGCCCAAAGCCGAAGTCGTTGGAGGTCACGACGCCCTGAATTCCATTGGCGATGCCCTGGCAATAGATAAGCGCAATTCCACCCGGCGAAATGAAGTTCGGGGCGTAGCTCGCGCCGTTAAAGAACGTGTCGTTGTCGCTCAGAGTCGTATCGCACACCGGTCCCGGCGGCGTCACGGTGAGGTTGAAGATCTGGGAGAACGTGTTATTACCAGCGGTAGTCGATGCAGTGATGACGACCGGGCCAGCAGTCGCACCGGCAGTGGCCGTAATGGAAGCTTGGCCGTTGGCGCCGGTGTTCACGCTAGTGGCGCTGAGGACCGCGCTGCCACTGCTCAAATCGAATGTCACCGGTACACCGTTCACCGGGTGGTTTTGGGCATCATTGACCTGAACGATCAGCGGATTGGGGAATGGTTGATTCACGAGAACCGACTGGCCGCTTCCGGACACCAGGTTCAACCCCGCCACAACGACATTCACCGTGAGGGTGAACAGAGCCGTGACTTTTCCGTCCGCTGTACTGAGCTGCACTTGCACGGGTCCGGCTGCATTCCCTAGGGTAACTGTAGTGGACACACGGCCGGTGGTGTCCGTGGTAGAACTGGTCGTACTCAGGGAGACCGTTCCCGGAACGACAGGCGCCCATGTCATCGGGATTCCCGAGAGCGTATTCCCGCCAATATCGGTCAACTGTGCGGTCAATGTGAATTCTTGTCCTGGAATGCCGGTTGCGTTGTTGCCGGAGAGAAGCACTATGGTGTTCGGCGGTCCGGCGACAACCTGGTAACGGTAATCGAAACTCGCTAGGCCGCCAGCACTGAGAGTAAACGATCCAGCCCCGATTTTGCCTCCGTAGACGAGGTTGCAGGTCGCGAACCCAGCGCCGTTGCTGTAGACGATTCCTCCAGCGCATGCAACTGTGGAAGCGTCTTGGGGGTTATCCAACGTAATGGTTACTGCTGCGTTGCCGACACCCCCGGGCGCCTGACCACCTTGCGTGACCAGAAACTGGATCGTGATTGCCTGAGACCCTTGTGCCCCTGCCTTTCCGGAAAGGTTAGCACCGGCCGGTTGCGGATTGGCGAATGCCTGCACGTCGGGCGTATTGTTGGTTTGGCCGACTGAGATCTCGGTGAACTGCACGCTTTGCCCGTTATAACTCGCGGTAACCGTGCTGACCAAGTAGGACAATTGGGGGTTAGGGACGGTGGCTACAAAAGTATTGGTCGCGTGGCCGTTGGCATCCGTCGTAGTGGTGCCGGATATCACGCCCCCTTGCCCGGTGGGGGTGACCGCCCAGGTGACTTTAGCATTTGGCAATGGATTGCCGCTGGCGTCTCGGACCAAGACAACCAGCGGGTTGCTGCTCAGGACGGCCTGGATAACGAGCTGACCGTCGCCAGATACCTTAGTAATTTGTTGGGCGTGCGCGACCGCCAATCCCAGCACAAAAATCGGAATAAGGATTCTACGTACAAACGTGGCACAAACCATGATTCACCTCATGAGTTCCGGGGAAATAGCAACTTGGGAGTGGACGCGGAGAGAACTCAGTATAACATCTCAGTGAAATGAATGGAGGATGAATCTCCAAAAAATCGAGAACTTAACACAAACTGCGGCCGGAAAAGAAAAAGGAGGAGAGCCGAAGCCCTCCTCCTTTGTGTGCGAACTGCTAGCGAAGTTAGTTGCTCAACTGCTCGCCGGACAAGCTGCCGCTGACCGGGAAGGCCGGCAGCCGTGGATTCGGCGGATCCGGAATGATCAGCGCCAGATAACCCTCGGTACCCAGGAAAGTGCCGATCTGAGTAATGAACGCAAACCCGTGGGCAAACTGGAACTGGCAATCCACGATGACGTACCCCTGGAATCCAGGCGACAGGACACTGGCTAGATTGGTATAGACAGTGCCGGGAGCGACCGCAGCGGCCGTGGTAACGGCTGCCGGAGCAGCGGTGCCGAAGAAGTTAAAGGTGCAAGTTCCGGTCTGGGTCGATGTGCCGTACTGATCCATCGACGTGTTCGCGATCGCGAAACCGGTATCGAAGCCGGCCTGGTTGGTCACGAATGGGAACAATATGTGCGTCGCGCACTTCACGATGGACCAAGCATTGACTGCGACCGACGTATCAGCAAACCGCGGAATGGTATCGGTCGCCGAAGCGTTGGTATCGGTGCTGACCGGAGCGAAACTGCCGCCGACGGTAGCAGTACCGAGGCCCGGAGAATTCGCACCTGGATTTGCCGTATACGTGACGTAGAACGGAATCGCCAGGTTCTCCTGCAGCACTTGGCCGCGCACGGCCAATATTTCGTAGACTGCTTCGCCAGTCCCCGTAGAGCTGATCGTGATCGAACTGTAGCCAGTGGGTGCGGTGCTGTTGGCCGCGGCCGCAGTATACGAGCCGCCTTCGCTCGTTACCAACTGCCCGTACAACTCAGCAATGCCGCCCGATACGATCGGCACCCCGGTGTTGTAATGATAGATCGCCGGGGAAACCGTGTCGTCATATGCCACGCTGGTCGGCACCCAAACCGTCACACCCGCCTGCACGCCGGCAAAGATGACCCGGAGCCTGGTGCCGTAGTCAGCAACACCCGCATTGGTAGCGCCAGCGGGGAAGGCAGGATTGTAGAAGCCGTATTCCACGCCAGCCTGACCGGTCGCACCGAAGGAGTAAATATGACCCGGGATATCTTGGGCCAACGGCGCACCAGGTGCCGCTCCGGTCTCAGGTCCCGCGACGTTTTGGATCTTAAACGACGCCGCGAATCCCTTGCTGAATGTGATGGTACCTGCCGGAGACGTACCGGGACCGCTAAAGTCCTGAGTCAGGCACTGCTGGAAGGTCGCAGCCGTGCTATTGCCGACCACCAAACCCTTCTGCACCTGTCCAACAACCTGTTGCGCGTTGTTGGTGATGGTCAGGGTCGCGGTGCCGCTGGTGGAGATGGTCGCCGTGACGCTAACCGGCGGGGCGTTGACGCTGGTTACACCCAAACCATTGGCATTACCACGAATATTCACTACCCGTATGATCAGACTCGCTTGCGCGGTACCGGGGGCATCAATCGGCACACCGTTGAACGTAACCGAACCGGTAGTCACCTGCTGGCCCTGGTAAACGTTGTAGGCCTGTCCCGTGCCATTGTGAGCCAGCGTGCCGGTATTGTACGGATCCGTTGCAATCACGCCGCCTTGACCATACATGTTGCAATCCGCATTGCCCACCAGGCACACCTTCTGGGTTGCCGGCTGAGGCTCGTTGACGAGCAACAGAGCCTCGGAGGCCTGCGTCGAAGAGACCAGAATGCGGCTGGTCAACGACGTATTCAGAAAGATCTGAATGTTCGAAGTGGGAACCACATTTGGAAACGCGTCCGTCGGAGTACCGCCGGTGCACGTGATGAGCACGTCGCCGGTTTTTTCCGTCAATCCCTCGGCCCGCAACTGTGTCGGGTTAGCGCCCGAGGCAATACACGTCAACGGCACGTTGGCCGCACTTGCGGATGACATAGTCCCTAACAGCAGGGCCAGCGCCGCAAGCACGATAATACTTCTGCGAAAATCTGCCATTTCCTTCTCCTTGTAAAGTGCGTTATTGAATCGGTCGAAGTTCTCTTGCAACCTGAGCCTCTGACAATTCGCGAAATCTCACAACCTTTGGGAACTTCTCCGTGTCGGGCGGAGAACAGAATCACCGAAGTCCCTCAAGTGGGCCAACGGCTCCAAACCAAAACCCGCGATCAGCACTTTTTCATGCTAATTCGTGCTTAAACTGCTAAGTTGTGCTTGCGGGGCAAAAAACGTACAAGTGCAAAATTGCATCGGACGTGGTAAAGATATAGATACATCAGGATTCCGCTCCCTGTCAAGAGAAAATTCTTTATCTTCAACGCGAAACCCAATTTCGCAAGCTCGGTTTGGCATTACAGCATACTCGTTAACCAAGGTCAACCCGCGCCAGCCAAATGCGTCGAAATCCACATTGAACGGAGCCAAAGCCCGGCGCAACTGGGCTTTAGAGCGGCCTTGTGTTTTGCTTCGGAAGACATGATCCTGTGGAAAACTGGGCGACTGTGGCTTTTCACACCTGCAAGTATGAAAAAACGTTCACCTAGGGCAAAGCTTCAAGCCACGGGCAAAGCTTCAAGCCACCCGAAATTTGTCGCGGCACGCAACCGAGCAGAAATGAACCAGCTCGCCATTGACAGTTTTCTTGACAGACGAAGTGGCAAGGACAAACGTTCCGCAGACCGGATCCTGTTTCAATTCGCCGCCCAATTCGCTTTTGGGAACCCGCTCGCCGGGCGGGCGCGAGGACTGAGACCGCATGGTCTGCGAGAAGACGCGTGCAACGGTAGTAATCACGTACCGAAGGAAGGCGAAAAAGACCAGCAGCAGTAGAAAACGGAAGACAAAGCGGAACATGTCTGAAGCCCTTCACGGGCCGGGCGTAGGCGCCAGCAGCGGCTGCACCGGATTAATTACTCTTCTTCTTGCCCTTCTTGTTCTTGGCGGCGTCCGGGTTCTCGTATGACGTGGCCACGGTCCCTTCAATCGACGCTAGCGCGCCCTTAGCGGATTCGGCAAACGGTCCGGTGGGTTTCAGCTCGAGATATTTCTGGAGGGCTTCCTTGGTGCCGTCGGCTGGGGTGACCTTGCCATCGGGAGCTATTTTCATCAGGCCCAGCAGATACATGCCGTATTGATATTGCGCATCGGCGTAATTCGGATCGATATCGATGGCCTTCTTGAACGCCTGGCCGGCGGCTTCGTTCTGACCTACGTTTACCAGCACCGCGCCTAGATTGTAGTAGTACCTGCCGGCGTTCGAGGGATCCATCTGCGCGGCCTTGGTCAACTCCGCCTGTGCCTCGGGAATCTTCTTAGCCTTCACCAGAGCCAGGGCATAGTTGTTGTGATACGCGGCGTCATCCGGCTTCAGCTCGATGGACTTGGTGAAAGCTTCGAGGCCTTTGTCATAAGCGGCCTGCTGATCGGCGCCGGTCTTTGTGGCACCGGATTGCATGTAGGCATCGGCGAGGCGCGCCCAGATGACGACCTGCTTGGGATCCATCTCATTGGCTTTGTTGAATGCCGCAATGGCCGCGTCCCACTGCTGTGCTTGCACGGCGGCCATACCTTGATTGAAGAGGTCATTGAGGGCTTTATTCTTTGCCAGCGCGGATTCGCGCTCCTTGGTGGCCTTTTCGAGAGCGGCTTTCTGCTCGGCCGACATGCCGCGCTCCTGCTCCTTGGAGAGCGTACCCGATGCAGCCGCTTGTTGGAGTGACTGCTGGCGCTGCTGAGTCTCTTTCATGCTGAAATTGACAGGCGGGTTGTCGCCGAGGCCAAGATGGACGCCATTCACGTTGTCCACGTCCTTACCGTCCACTTCGAGAGTCACCTTGTAGGTGCCAAGAGGGAGCCCGGTATGAAAATAGTGGCCTTTCTTATCGCTCTTGACCTGGTAATGACCTTTGATATCGATGCGATCGATTTTCACCAGCGCGCCCTTGAGCGGCTGGCCGTTCTGATCTTTGACGTCCCCTTCGAGCGAAGCGACCTGGGCAAAAGCCGCGCAGGTGCAGAGCAGGAGAGCCGCGGCAGACAAAGCTGCGGTCTTAAGCCGGGTGGGCATAAGCAGAATCCTCCATGGTCCAATTTTTACTTGTAAACACCAGCATACTACAAGAGCTTAAACTGATCTAACCGGAGTTTCCGGTTTGATACGATGGACAATAAATCGAAGGACCGTTTTGATCGACACCGTTCCGGACATTCTGGCTCGAATTGTCGCCCGCAAGCGGGAGGACTATTCCCGTGCAACGACGCTGCGGACGGAGTTGGAGCGGTTGGCCGAGGAAACACGGGGATCGCGGCGTGGCTTCCGTGCGGCGCTGTTGGGGCGCTCGCCGGCTGTGATTGCGGAGATCAAGAAAGTGTCCCCCAGTAAGGGACTGTTGCGGGAAGATTTCGATCCGGTGGGCCTGGCCAAGCAGTACGAACAAGGCGGAGCGGCGGCGCTTTCGGTGCTGACGGACGAGCCGTTCTTCCAGGGAAAACTGGAACATCTGGTAGCGGCCCGGACGGCATCGGCGGTACCGGTGCTGCGCAAAGATTTCACGCTGAATGAGTATCACGTGGTGGAAGCGGCGGCGCATGGCGCTGACGCCATTCTGCTGATCGCGGCAATTCTGGAGGA
>Ga0116222_1001391_pt1 | contig 13475 bp, 15 predicted proteins | sample Sb_taG_12_FD_88963 | JGI IMG/M metagenome (GOLD analysis project Ga0116222, IMG submission 88963) | Peat soil microbial communities from Weissenstadt, Germany - Sb_50d_9_AC metaG | ecosystem: Environmental > Terrestrial > Soil > Wetlands > Peat | place: Germany: Weissenstadt | collected 2010-09-21
GGGCAGCGTCTCGTCGTGCATGGAGCGCGCCGTTTCCGGGTCGAGCGAGAGCTCGAACTGGCGGTTCCAGTCGAACGTGTATCGCGCCCGCGAAAGCGCGTCATCGCGGTCGCGCGCGCCCGGACGCCGCCGCGCGATATCGGCCGCATGCGCCGCAATCTTGTAGGCGATGATCCCGGCCTTCACATCGTCGCGATTGGGCAGCCCGAGGTGCTCCTTGGGCGTCACGTAGCACAGCATGGATGCGCCGTACCAGCCGATCATGGCCGCGCCGATGGCCGACGTGATGTGGTCGTACCCTGGTGCGATGTCGGTCACCAGCGGCCCCAGCGTATAGAACGGGGCCTCGTAGCACATCTCGTTTTCCTTCTGGACCTGCATTTCGATCTGGTCCATGGGAATGTGGCCGGGCCCTTCGATCATCACCTGGACGTCGTACTCCCAGGCCTTCTTCGTCAGCTCGCCCAGCGTCTTCAGCTCGGCGAACTGCGCCTCGTCCGACGCGTCGGCCACGCTGCCGGGCCGCAGGCCGTCGCCCAGCGAGAAGCTCACGTCGTGCTTCTGGAAGATCTTGCAGATATCCTCGAAGCACTCGTAGAGCATGTTCTGCTTGTGGTTCTTGACCATCCACTCGGCCAGGATCGAGCCGCCGCGGCTGACGATTCCGGTGATGCGTTTCGTAGTCAGCGGAATGTACTGCACCAGCACGCCCGCGTGGATCGTCATGTAGTCCACGCCCTGCTCGGCCTGCTCCTCGATCACCTCGAGCATCACCTGTTTGCTGAGGTCTTCCACGCGCCGGACTCGCGAGAGCGCTTCGTAGATCGGCACCGTGCCGATGGGCACCGGCGAAGCGCCGATGATGGCCTTGCGGATAGCCGGGATGTCGCCGCCGGTGGAAAGGTCCATCACCGTATCGGCCCCGTACTTCACCGAATACTCGAGCTTCTCGATCTCGCCATCGATATTCGAAGTGACCGCGGAGTTCCCGATGTTGGAGTTGATCTTGCACTTGGAGGCCACCCCGATGCACATGGGCTCCAGGTTCGTGTGGTGAATGTTGGCCGGGATGATCATCCGGCCGCGGGCCACTTCGGAGCGGACCAGCTCCGGAGACAGATTCTCGCGCCTGGCGATGAAATGCATCTCCTCCGTGACGATGCCCTGGCGGGCGTAGTGCAACTGCGTGCGGATGCTGTCGTTCTGACGTTTCGCTACCCACTCTGTGCGCATGGTGACTCCTGGTCCTTGCGGACCGAAAATGCTTGTGCGGACGGAAAATCGAAAGGGCACCCCGGCCTCCGCCGGCGATGGACCGCGAAGGCCGGAGTGCCCGGACCTGCGATTGCTACTTCTTCTTCTTCGGCTTCTTGGTTTCCTTCTTGGGGCTTCTGTCCTTGGCCATCGAAAATCCTCCCTTACACAAGGATTATACCCGGATGTTCGAGGAATCGCCGCGCAAATGATAGCGGCGGCCCCGCCACTCGATGGTGTTTCCGAAAGCCGACGCCGCCAGGACGATCAGCCAGATCCAGGTGGCCAGGGGCTGCCACATGGCGTGGACCCAGGCATGGCGGCGAAACCAGGGCTCGCATTCCGGCAGCGCGGCCTTGGCCAGGGTGGCGCGGTTGAGCCCCTTCAGCATGCCCGGAGAAAGCTGGGCGATGAGCGCCCACTCGGCCAGGCGGTGGCCGCGGAGGGAGGCCCACACCGAAGCCGCCATCCCGCCGCAATAGAAGGCGTGCGCGACGATCGCCGGCCACCACAACTCGCGCCGGTAGACGCGCGTAATGGTCATCTGGCGCCGGGCCCAGGAGAAGAAGCGGCGGGCGGTAACGCGCTCGAAGCACGGGGTGAGTGCACCGGGCGCGAAGGCGATGGTGAGACCCGCGGCGTGTACGGCGTCGGCCAGCGCGTAATCGTCGCTCACGGCGCCGTTCCAATACTCGGGAACCCGCGCCTCGAAGAAAGTCTCCTTGCGCATGGCCATGGCGCCGCCCCAGGCGAATCCGCAGTCGCCGGGGCCGAGCCGGCCGACAGCCACCGCGTCCCACACGCCGCGCATCAGGCTCCAGAAGGTGGGCGGCTGGGGAGTGAACCAGCGGTAGCCGGTCGAGGCCCCCACGCCCGGCTCGATGAGAGGGGCCACCAGAGCGCGCAGCCAGCGGCGTGTGGGGCGGCCGTCGGAATCGGCAAACGCGAAAATCGCGGTGCGCTTGCGGGTGGCGCGCACGGCAACCAGAAGGTTCTGAATTTTTTCGCCGGTGTGCGGATCGCCACCGTGGGCCAGGACCACCTTGGCGCGGTTGGGAAGCACACCGGGTGGAATGTCGGCGCCGGTTCGCGCTACCACGATCAGTTCGTAGTCGGGATAGTCGAGCGCGGCGAGCGCGGCGAGATTCTCGCGAAGCCCTTCGTCTTCGCCCTTCACCGGCACGATGACGCTGGCCGGCGGAAGGTACTCCCCGTTTTCGGCGAGACGACTCTCGAGGTAGGCGGCCCGCTTGCGCTCGCCACGCAGGGAGAAGAAGGCCAGCAAGAGCGCGGGACCCGCGAAGAGCCAGTACCAGAACACCAGACGTAGGATAACAGGAGTGGGTGGCAGTCGCGGAGAAAAACGAAGCAGCGGGACGGGGGCGTCCCGGCCCAGAGGGCACCCCGACCAGGGGGTCCGCCCCACCGATGCGGTGTCGCGCCGCGGAGTGGCTGTCGATCTTGTAAACTCGTGGCCGGGGCTGAAGCTTTGGGCGGCCTCGCGGCATCCACCGCTCGTATGCGCAAATCTCTTCTCACGGGTATCCTCATGACGGCTTCTCTCTTCGGAGCAACAGGCGCGCTGGAGTTCACGCTCAATTCGATCGACGGCCAACCGGCTCCGCTGGCGGCCTATAAGGGCAAAGTGGTGCTGATCGTCAACGTGGCGAGCTTTTGCGGCTTCACCCCGCAGTACGAGGGGCTCGAAGCCGTCTACGCAAGTACAAGGATCGCGGCCTGGTAGTGCTGGGGTTCCCGGCCAACAATTTCGGCGCGCAGGAGCCCGGGACCAACGAGGAAATCAAGACCTTCTGCAGCCGCAAGTACAACGTGACGTTTCCGATGTACTCCAAAATCTCGGTGGCCGGCGCGGACAAGGCGCCGTTGTACCAGTTCCTCACCGACAAACAGGCCAACCCCGCCACGGGCGGCGAGATCAAATGGAACTTCACCAAGTTCCTGGTCGACCGGGAGGGCAAGGTGGCGGCGCGGTTCGAATCGCCCGTAAAGCCGGAATCGCCGGAAGTCGCCGCGGCGATCGAAAAAGCTTTGAGTGGCAGCCCGCGATAATCGCGATATAGTATTAGCTTGCCGTCCTGCCTGTATTGCGACGTCACGCCCGAAGAGGCGTGGATCATCACCGACGATGCGGTAGCTATCCCGCATCCGAGCCCTTTGACTGCGTGCCACGTGGTGGTGGCTCCGCGGCGCCACGTGCTTACGTTTTACGAACTCGACGTTCAGGAACAGCGCATGGTCTGGAACCTGGTCGCCGATATCAAGAAGCGCATTGAGGCGGCGCTCAAAGTGGACGGGTTCGACGTGGGCTTCGCCGATGGGAGCGCGGAGGATCCGGTGCACACGCATATCCACGTGGTACCGCGCTCGCCGGGGGAATCGCTGAAGCTGCCCAGCGGCGTCGAGTGGGTCAATCCAGACCTTTAATCAAGCAAACAACACAGGCAGGAATGCCTGTGCTACGTTCACGAAAACAACACAGGCAGGAATGCCTGTGCTACGTTCACGCGAAGGCGACCCCGATCGACTCTCCTACCTTTCTGATGTAGTTCCGGCCTTCGTCGTACTCCGCGGCGTTCTTCAAGTGTTCGAGCATGAGCGGCGCGTCGATCGGGAGCTTGGCCAGTTCTCCGAGGTACGCGCGGTAGTCCACCTGGCCGCGGCCCGGCGCCACCTCCAGGAAATGGACGTTGTACTCCGGCACCCACTGCAGGTCCTTGGCATGGCAGGAAACGATCCAGGGACCGAGTTTGCGGAAGCACTCCCGAATGGTTTCGGCGCTGTCGTAGAAACGGCGCGGGCTGTTGATGACGTTGCAGACATCCAGGTGCACGCCAAACATGGGCCGCTCGACGGCGCGGATCAGGTCGGCATAGGCGTCCGGTCCGTCGGGCAGACTCCACGGCATCATTTCGATGGTGAACTTCGCCCGCTTCGGCTTGACGGCGTCCAGCACGTGACGGCAGTTCTCGACAGTGGCGTCGAAGAATTCCTTCGACAGATTCCGGGGATTCATTCCATACCACACGTCGGGGTTGTACGATCCTGCGATATCCACGCAGCAGCGCGCACCGACGGCCTCGGCCAGGGCGCAGCGCTCGACCACGTAATCCAGGTTCTGGCGGCGTTTGGCGGCGTCGGGATCCAGCATGTTCTTCCACGCACCGACTTCGGCGATGACTACATTTTCGGCTTGAAATGCTTTGGCGATGGCCGCTATGCGGGCGGAGTCGCTTACGGCGGCGTTGGGGCAGTAGGCGGCGCTGTAGCCGAGGCGGCGGTGCTCGCGCGCCAGGGCGGCGGGGTCGTCCGACTGCAGAGGGGACTGCAGGAAGATGGGACCGCCCAGGCGGATGGGCGTTCCCGCGGCGCGGGCGGGGAGGGCGGCCATCGCCGCGGCGCCGGCAAGTAAGGATCGGCGGGTCATAGATTTTTCAGCCGGAAGTTGCGGTATTCGATTTTCATCGGCCCGCCCACGTGCACCTGCACGCCGATCAATCCTTCGAATGTCCGGTTGGGAGCGTCGTCGTCGATTACCACGCTCATCAAGCGGCCGTTCAACATGTGAACGAGCGTGTTGCCACGGACGATCAGGTGATAGGAGTTCCAGTCCTTGGTGATGAATGCAGCCAGGTCATTGGCATCGCCGATGGTCGAGAGGATGATCGGCTTTCGCCCGCCGACCACGTGGGTCACCTGGCCGCGCTGGGCCAGGAACAGGCGGCCCTTCTCCTCGTAATTCTGGCCGGTATAACGGTTCTGGCCATCGATATCGGCCTGGTAACCGCGCATGGCAAACCAGTTGTCCGGGGTGACGGTGTCCGGGACCACTACGCTGCGGTAGTTGATCCCGCTGTTGCCGCCCGAAGTGATGCGGTAGTCGGCTTTCAATTCGAAATCCTTGGGCGCGCCTCCGCGCCAGATGATGAAGGTGTTGCTCTTGAGGAGCGTCTCGGGAGTCACTTCGCCGACCAGCGTGCCGTCTTCGACACGCCAGTATTTGGGGTTGCCTTCCCAGTTGTTGAGCGTCTTGCCATCGAAGATGGGCTGGAAGCCCGCTTCGTCACCGGTGGCGGGCTCGGGCCGGTCGCTCTGCTTGGGCACGTACGGCTGTTGGGCGGCGGCCGACACGGCTCCGAGGGACGAAAGCAGGAAGGAACGACGTATCATCGTCCCTTCATATCACATTTGGCGGAACACAGGCAGGCCCGGCGACGGGTCAAGAAATGCCTGTGCTACCTCAGAAGTTCAGGCGCGCGACGAACTCCAGGCTCCGGGCGCCTGGATCGTTGGTGTTGTTGAGATCGCGGAAGGCGGAGGTGGTCTGTCCGAAAGAGCTGCTGATGGCGGTGCTGATGTTGCCGCCGGTGGCGGCGCCGCCGGGGATCAGGATGTTGGGATGGTTGAAGACGTTCAGCGCTTGCACGCGGAACTCGAAATTCAACCGCTCTTTGATTTGCGTGCGCTTCACTAGGCTGACGTCCCACTTGGAAAGCCAGGGGCCCCAGAGGAACACCTGGTTGCAGATCTGGCCCGCGGTATTGCACGGCCCAATGTAAGGCGCGTTGGGGTCGAACGTCCCGCTGATTCCGGCTGCCGCGAGCGTGTTCTGGATCAAAGCCTGCGGCAGGTAATAGGCGGTGCCGGTAGCCACCCCGTTGGCTTGGATGGCGCTGGTAAAGTTGAGCGCCATTTCGTTTTGCATTTGCCGGGTGGTAATGTTGTGCAGCACCACGCCGCCATCGTTCTGGTTGAAGGTGTCGCGGCCGCTGGTGATGTTGATGGGGGTGCCGCTCTGCAGACGACCCACGCCGGCAATTTCCCACCCGCCGACGACTTTGCCGAATACGCCGTGCGCGCCGGAGAGTAGCGGGCGGCCCTGGCCGAAGGGGAGCTGGTAGATCCAGGTCGCCTTGATGCCGTTGCGAATATCGAAAGTGGTCGGTCCTTTGTTGCCGCCCCAATTGCGCAGCGTGGGAGTGTTGGCATCGGTCAACGACTTGGAGAAGGCGTAGCTGGCCTGTAACTGTAGGCCGGCAGCGAGGCGGCGGCGCACTTCGACCTGGCCGGAATTGTAGGTGCTCGAGTTGCGGTTGGTCAGCATGGTGGAGTTGCCGCCGTTGTTGGGGTTCACCTGGAAAAGATTGATGGGATATAGGGCCTTGGTGAGGTTGGCCATGCGGGTGGAATTGGTGGCGATGCCATTGGCGGTTGCGCCGGCCTGGCCCTGCGTGAGCTGCGTGACGGTGGTTTGATCGGTGTTGCTTCCAATGGCCGTCGTGATCAGCGGGACGTTGACCTGTCCGGCCAGTCCCTGGTTGCTGTAGTTGTTGCTGGTCAGCTTGGTGGATGGGTTCAGGAGTTGCGCCACAGAGATGCCGTTGGCGATGGCCAGATTATTCTGCGCCTGCTGGAACTGGGTGGCGAAGCCGTTCTCGACGGTGTTCACTTCGTTGAGATTGACGGTTTGCCAGAGATCGACTCCGTGATTGCCCACGTAGCGAACTTCGACCACGGTATCCCTGGTCAACTGGCGCTGGAACCCGAATGTCCAGCTTTCGATATACTCGGGCTTGATTTGGGGATTGTAATCCTCCACGTTTTGGCCGCTTTGGACGACCAGCGGGAAGCTGGGATTGGGGAATGCCGGGTCAATGCTGCTGGGCACCAGCGAGGGGAAAGAAGGATCGCTGAAGAGCACATTGCCAGCGGTAAAAACGCTCGGTGTGGTGGAGGGGCTGGTGCTGGTAACCAGGGAACGGCCTGCATTCGCACTCCAGATGCCGTCCAGAAAGCCGATTCCCTGGCGGTTGGTGGAGATGCTGAAGCCGCCGCGCAACACCGCATCCTCGCCGGTCAACCAGTGGAGAATGCCGCCCTGGGGAACCCGGTAAGCCAGACCAAAAGTAGGGCTGAAGTGGCCGACGCCCGGGTCAAAGCCGCCTGTGCCCGGCGGTACCAGCGAAAACACCGGCACGGAACCATCCAGCACGCCCGGTTGGAAGAGATTGCCCACGCCCGATACGCCATACAGACCGGCGAAGCCCGGGCGGGTGTACAGGTTGTCGAGGTTTCGAATGGCGCCCTGACGGTCCCAGCGCACGCCGGCGCTGATGGTGAGTCTCGTAGTGGCGCGCCAGGTGTCCTGGATGTACGAAGCGAACTCGCGCATGTGGTTGCGATCGACGGAGTAGTTCGGGCCGTAGGTCTTGGTTTGTTCGCCGAGCACGGCGGAGCTGGTGACGGCAGAGACGCGACCCGCCAGGATTGCGTATAAATTTGCGGCATCGCTGAGTTGCGTGGCGCTGGCGCCGGGAAGCGTGGTGGTGGTGAACAGCGAAGTTGCGCCGGTGTTGTCCGGATCGCCGGTGGCCTGTCCGAGCGCCAGGGTGTTGAGGAGCGAGGAATTCGCGGCGGCCTGCCAGGCGTTGACCTGGGTGAAATTGAACCCCACATTGATCAGGTGATTCTTCTTCAGGTAGCTCACGTTGTCATTGACCTGGTACACCGGCGTGCTGCGGGGCGCGTAATTGGTGTAGTTGCCGTTGTAGGGATTGGTCATGTATCCGGCAAAGCTCAGGAGTCTTCCGTTCCAAATGCCATAGTCGGTGGGCGAAAGTCCGTCGCCCAGCGCGTTGGCGCCGCCCTGGATGCCTCCGGTCAATTCGTTGGTGATATTCGTCGTGATCACCGAGCGCAATCCAATGCTTCCCGTCCAGTTGAGTCCGTACTGGCCCTCCAGATCGGGCGAGCCCAGTTGCGTTCCGGTGCCCGGAAGAATGCGGTACTCGAGATTCAGACCGTCAGGAGTGCGATCGTTGACCTGATAATTCCAGACGAAGTTGATGTGGTGCTTCTCGGTGACGTTATAGTCGATGCGAGCCGTTTGGAACTTGCGATTGTTGACAGCCGGTGCGTTGGTGGTGAAGTTTTCGCGGTTGTAATCGTTGTTTGTTGAAACACGGCTGACCGGAGTGCCGCCGGATGCGGTGATGAGCTGGTTGATCAGCGAATAGGTCTTCGCCAAGGTTGGGTCGCCGGCGGTGGGGAAGGGTCGAACGCCGGCCGGCAGCGAAGGATTCTCCGCCGCGGCGAGCGAGTACAGATTGACGGTCTTCGGGACGCCGCCCACGTTATACGTGAAGACACCGGTCGCGGCTGTGGGCGCGAGCCATGTTCCGGTTTCGGGGAACGACTGGGGCAGGTCGAAAAACTCGAACGATTCGAAGAAGAACAACTTGTTCTTCTTGACCGGTCCGCCGATGGTGAAGCCGTATTCGTTGAGGTTGATCCGGTCCTTGGCAGCTCCCTGGAGGCAGTTGAAGAAAGCGCAGGCTTCGAACCGGGAGTTGCGGTTGGTCTCGTAGAGGCCGCCGTGGAACTGGTTGGTTCCACCCTTGGTGACGAATCGGATTTGCACGGCGCCTTCACCGGTGCTATCTGCGCCGGCGGCGGCCGTGGTCACGGTCATCTCCTCGATTGCCTGGGTGCGCGGCTGGACGGCATTGAAGATCGCGTCCGGATTGCTCCTGGTGGCATTGTCCTGGACGTTGATTCCATCGATGGTGATGTTGATGGTGGGTTGCGGCAGGCCGTTGATGGTGGCATAGCGGACTCCATCGGCGTTCTGGGTACCGGGCTGGGTGGCGATCAACTCGGTGACGTTGTGGCTGGTGAAGGGAAGATCGTTGATCTGGCGCCCTTGCAGCGTCGAGTTGACGGTGGCGGAATCGGCCTGCACGATTTCGGCTCCAGCGGTCACTTCGACCGTATCGGTGGTGGCGCCGATTTCCAGGGTCATGTTTACCGTGGCGGGCACGCCGGCGTCGAGCAAGACGCTGTTATTGGTGGCGGCCCTGAAGCCTTCGTGGGTCACCGTGACCTTATAGACGCCGGTCTGCAGGCTGGGCAGCGCCCAATAGCCTTTTTCGTCCGTGGTCGTGCGAAACGTCTGGCCGGTTGCGGTTTGCAGGACCACCACCACGGCGCTGGGAACCATGGCGTTTTGCTGATCGGTGACGACGCCATCCATGCGGGCGGTAGTAGTAACTTGGGCAAAGCCCGCGAGCACGGCGGCGAGGAACAGGACACACGTTGTAAACAGGCGCATCAAAAGACCCCTCCAAGAAAGTCTGATTCTGCACATGGTAGTACAAAGCGGCACAAAAGACCAGTCGCGACGGCTGGAGAACTTGCAAACTCTTGGGCGTGGACGCACGCGCTGGTGGTGCCGCTCGTGGCCCACGGGGAGGCGCAAGATCTCGTCGTGTGTGTGTATATTATTTTGTGAGGATCATGGCGGGGTTGGCGATTGCGGGGTACCGGCCAATGAAGAGAGCCGCGGCAATCTCTTCGCGTTCGAGGCCGCTGAAATAGCGGATCCCTCTGTTAGAATCAGTACGGATGCATTCCGTCCGGCTGGTTTGCTTTGCGCTCGGCAGTTGGCTCGCTGGCGGGTTCTTCATGGCGTGGATCGCGACCGAGGGCTTCCGCGGCGTGGACCGTCTGCTGGATGCACCCAATCCGCAGGCCAGGCTCGAGTTCAAGACGCTCGAGAGCGACGGGAACTTCGGGAAAGGCGCCGCGCGCACGCTGCTGCGCTACCAGGTGGCGGAGCAGAACCGCGTCTACTTCGAATCCTGGGAAATCGTTCAGCTCGCGGTGGGCAGCCTGCTGTTTTTTTTCCTGCTGTTCGGTACTCGGGAAGACAAATACTCGCTGGCAGGAGTGCTGCTGATGCTCGTGCTGGTGGCAGGGCAGCGCTTCCTGTTGACGCCGGATCTCACGTTATTGGGCCGAAGCCTCGACTTTGTGCCGCTGGCCGATGCGTCTCCCGAACGCGGCCGGTTCTGGCTGCTGCACAACGCCTATTCCGGAATGGAGCTGGCGAAATGGGCCATCGGACTATTCCTCGCCGGCCGCCTGGTTGTAGGGCACCGGCACAGGCATTCACGAGGAGACGTCAGGCAGCAGCTCGATATGATCGATAAAGCCGATCACCGACATATCGATGGGTGACTGCGGCCGTCCCACGGAAGTCATAGCGCTGAAGCCCTCGGTGGCCAGCAGCACGCGGTCTCCGACCCCGGCATCGACTGCGTCCAGGGCTACCACGGCGTCGCCTCGGTCCGTGCCATCCAGGTTGAGGGGCTGCACGAGGAGCAGTTTCCGGCCTTCATGGCTGGCGTGCTTCTGCGTGGCTACCAATTCCCCCACCACCCGGGCGATCAACATCAATTGGCCTTTCTCCCGCGGGTTTTGGCCTTCCGCTTCACGTGGACCGAATCGACGATGCCCACGATGGTGGTGTCGACGGGCGGCTCGACGGGCAGAAAGGGAAAGCTGGCCTCTTTGCCGCGCACCCAGTAGACCGTCTCTCCGGCGCCCGCTCCGGTCGAGTCGGCGCAGATGATGCGCTTGCCGGTGTTTTGCAGTTCGGGAGTCAACGGCTGCACCACCAGCAGGCGCATGCCGTCGAGGCGGGAATCCTTGGCTGTGCACCAGACGCAACCGACCACGCGGCCCAGGTACATCGGCTAATCCAGGTGCACTTCATCGACAATGCCGACGATGGCGCTGTCGACGGGCGTATCCTTGCAGCCCTCGGCCATGCGGGCCGAACTTCCGGCGACGGCGATCACGCGCTCGCGGTAGCCCGCGCTGACTGTGTCCACCGAGACCACGTAGCCGGCCTCGTCTTTGCCGTCCGGCGAGACGGGCTTGAGGATCAGCAGCTTCTTGCCTTCCAGGCGAGGGTCCTTCCGTGTGGCAACCACGGTGCCCACCACGCGGGCCAGAATCATGCCGCTATTTTCCCGAGTTCGACTTGCCGATGGGCAAGACGTCTTCCAGGCTCTGGTGCGGGCGCGGGATCACGTGCACCGCGATCAGCTCGCCCACGCGGCGCGCGGCGGCCGCGCCGGCGTCGGTGGCTGCGCGCACCGCGGCCACATCGCCGCGCACCATCGCGGTCACGTAGCCGGATCCGATCTTTTCCCAGCCGACCAGGGTCACCTTCGCCGCCTTCACCATGGCATCGGAGGCCTCGATCATGGCCACCAGGCCACGAGTTTCAATCATTCCTAGCGCTTCACCCATCTATCGTCTCCAAATAATTCCCGGCGTCTCCAAAGAATCCATCATGCCAACCCGCGCGCTTTGAGGGCTTCGTCCACCAGGCCGATCAGCTCCGAGCGCGTCACGTAAAATCGATCTTCTTCCCCGCCGCCGGCCAAGTCTTCCGCGGCCAGCGGGCAGCCCGGCTCCCCGGCGCTCTTGGCCTTCACGCCGTAGCGCGTGCGGGAATCGAGCAGCTTGTCCACTTCCACGCGGGGCAGCGTCCTGGCGCCCCCGAGCAACTCGGCCACCAGCGAGATGCGGGCGAAGTGCTCCATAGTCTCCATGCGGAAGTAGGCCTTGTAGACATCCTCTCCGTAGCACACGGCGCCGTGGTTGGCCATCAGCAGCGCATCGTACTTGGGGATGAGCGGCAGCATGGGCTCGGTCAATTCCGGGGTTCCGGGCAAGCCGTAGCCGGCCAGCGGGACGCAGCCCAGCCCGATGACCACCTCCGGGAGCAGCCCCAGGTTCAGGGGCTTGCCGGCGGTCGCAAAACCCGTGGCCACGGGCGGGTGAGCGTGCACCACGGACTTGATATCGGGCCGCATCTCGTAGATCGTGAGGTGCATGGCGATCTCGCTGGTGCGCTCGGCGCGGCCGGAAATCTTGTTGCCCTTCATGTCCACGATGATCAGGTCGTCGCACTGCATCATGCCTTTCGACACGCCGGTCGGGGTGGCCAGGATTCGCTCGGCATCCAGGCGAATGGTGATGTTGCCGTCGTTGGCGGCAACCCAGCCTTTTTGAAATACCAACTGGCCGATGCGGCAAATGTCTTCGCGATGCTCGCGTTCCGTTTTCACCATTGCGGGATTCTAAATTGTAGCAGAACGTGCGCAGCGGACGCCGCACGCTATGATAGGTCAGATGGAAACCCGCCGCATGTGCCCGCATTGCCGGGCATTCATTACCACCAAGGACCGCACCTGCCCCTACTGCAACGAGGCCGTCGCTCCGCCCGCCAGGCGAAGCTCCGGGCCCATACTCGGCGGGCTTATCCCGCACGCCGGCTTCAATACAGTCATCATCCTGGTCATCAATTTCGGATTGTTCGTGGCCACCTCGATCGTCAGTATGAATGCCGGGCGCGGCGGCAACGCCATGGGGCTGGATTCCCAGACGCTCGTCGATTTCGGCGCTATGTTCTCGCCATACATTCGGGCGGGCCAGTGGTGGCGCCTGGTGACCGCCGGATTTCTGCATGGCGGCCTGTTCCATATTCTGATGAATTCCTGGGCGCTGTTCGACTTGGGAGCGATGGTCGAAGAGATGTATGGATCGAACCGCATGCTAGTGATCTATTTCGTCTCCAACGCCTTCGGTTTTTACGTAAGCTCCCTGTTCAAGGTCGGTCCGTCAATAGGCGCGTCGGCGGCGTTGTTCGGCCTGATCGGGTGCATGATCGCGCTGGGGATGCGGCACCGCGGGGCCTTCGGCGACTCGATCCGCGGCATGTTCACGCGCTGGCTGATTTACGGGCTGCTGTTCAGCTTCCTGCCGGGCATCGATATGGCCGCGCACGTGGGAGGGCTGATCGGCGGTTTTGGGGTGGGATACCTGGCGGGCGAGCCGCGCCACGAGGGCTCGGCCACGGAGAAGCTGTGGCGGATCGCCTCCTGGTTCTGCATTTTGATAACGGTGGTCTGCTTTCTAGAGATGTACTTGTGGTTTTCCAGATCTGCGCAATAATAGAGATAGCATGCGAATTCGTACATTAGCGCTGGCGCTCGCCCTCGGATGCGGCATGACGACGATGGTTGAGGCAAAGCAGAAACCCGTCCACAAGGTTTCGGTGAAGAAAAGCAAGGGCTACAAGACCAATAAGGCCAACCGGGTCAAGCCCCGCAAAGTGAAGAAGGTCAAGCCCCGCCGCCCCCCGAAGAGGTAAGCGGGCATTTGCCCGCCCGGAACCCGAAGACGGAGAGGGGACAGCGACCCATTCCCGAGGCCCTTCTTCGGGAACGGGGCTTGTCCCCTAAAATCCAACTCCAGGCTGACTTACCAGCGAGGCTCGCGCCGTCCGCCGCCGCCACCGCCAGGACGCCGGCCACCGCCGCCGCCGCCACCACCACCAGGACGTCCAC
>Ga0116222_1001398_pt1 | contig 13459 bp, 9 predicted proteins | sample Sb_taG_12_FD_88963 | JGI IMG/M metagenome (GOLD analysis project Ga0116222, IMG submission 88963) | Peat soil microbial communities from Weissenstadt, Germany - Sb_50d_9_AC metaG | ecosystem: Environmental > Terrestrial > Soil > Wetlands > Peat | place: Germany: Weissenstadt | collected 2010-09-21
AAGGCCTGCGTCGCCCTCTTCTCGGACTGGTTCCCGATGACGACCGGCGAGCTGCTCCACGTCGACGGCGGCGCCCACGCCCTCGGGGCGTAGCGAGCCCCGCAGCGGTCAGCCGCCGACGGCGGTGACCAGGACGGCCAGCTGAGTGTCCCAGCGCTCTTGCTGGAGCCGGCGCGCATCGGCGACCCCGGCGGCGTAGGTGTCGTAGTCGGCGTCGAGGGTGGCGATCGCCCTGGCGATCGCCGGCCCCTCGTTGGCCGTGTGGATCCCGAAGGGGAAGAGCTCGCGGCCGGCCGGCCAGTCGCTGACCACCACCGGGCGACCGGCATAGACCGCCTCGTAGGCGGCCCGCATGACCGAGCTGGGCTCGGTGGTGAGGGTGAGCACGGCATCGCAGTCGACGACGGCCGCCCGGTAGGCGTCGGGTCCCAGGAACCCCACGAACTCGACGTTGCCCGGCGCGGCGTCGCGGAGCCCGTCGCGCAGCTGCGACGGGTCCCCGGTGAGCGCGAAGTCGCAGTCCGGGAGCGCGCCGGCGGCCTCCAGGACCTGTGCCACCGGCTCGTCGCCCCCGAAGCGGCCGATGACGAGGACACGGAGGCGCTCGTGGCGCGACGGCGGGGTCAGCACCCAGCCGGCGGGGGCCTCGTGCACGATCGCGGCCCGTCCTCCCCGCGCCTCGACGGTCTCGGACCAGCCCTCCTCGGTGACGAGCACGAGGTCGACCCGTGGCATCAGCCACCGGTGGATCGGCTGGACCCGCCCGGCGACCCGGTCGCCCTGGACGCCGAACCCGCCCGGGTGGCTGTCCATCAGGACGCGGGCGCCGATCAGACGGGCGCAGGCAAGGACGACGAGCGGGGCGAAGATCGGAGGGTTGGTCACGATGACGGCTCGGGGCCGCCGGGTCAGCAGGTACCAGGCGGTGCCGACCGCCGACAGGACCCATCGGAGCACGACCGGCGGCCGCACCCGTGTCCCCTGGGGGAAGAAGCACCGGGCCTCCCCGCCGAGCGCCGCGGCGATCTCCTCGGATCGTCCGGCCACCGCGCCCCACGCGACGAAGACCAGGTCGCGCTGCTTCGATGCGACGCGCGCCCGCGGGTCGAGGACGCCGACCATGTCAGTTGGTGCTCAGCTCGAACGGCGTCGCGTGCTCGTTCTTTACGACCCGGCGGCGGGCCGCCTCGGCCAGCAGGTCACCGTCAAGTCCGGGCGGGTCGCAGGTCAGGGCGAGCCCGGCCCGGGCGAGCGTCGCGGCGATCTCGTGCTGGTGATCGTCGATGTGCTCGTGGTGGGCGCGCTCGCGCGGAACCAGGATCGGGCATTTTCCGGCCTGCATTGCCATGATCGCCGAGCCGGCCCCGGCATGGGCGACCACGACGTCGGCGCGCTTCATGGCCTGAAAGAGGTCCTCGGTCGGCATCGTCGAGACTGCCGCGATGTCGTGGTGGGAGACGTCGGTCGACCCGGTCTGCCACACGATCTCGGCCCCCTCCGGGGCGACCCGCTTCACGGCGTCGAGCAACCGGCCGAAGCCGTAACCGTTCAAGCCGACGGTGACCACGATCCGGCGCACCTCGCCGCCGGGCAGCATCGACGGGGCGAATCCGTCGAACACCGAGCCGCGGTAGGACCAGTTGTGCCGACCCCAGTCGTACTGGCAATAGCGGTGGACACCGGGCACCGCCTGCACGATCCGTGCCGACAACGACGGAGCATGCACCCGCGCCGCGCTCTCGATGAAGTGACAGGGAATTCCCATGGCCCGCGCGGTCACGATGAAGGGGACCGCCGGGAGGGAGCCCGCGGTGACGACCTGGTTCGGACGACGGCGCCGGAGGATGCCCAAGGCCCGGGCCAAGATGGCCAGGGTCATTCGGGGGTCACGGGGTCGCGACCGGGGGATGAAGACCTGGTCCTCGCCGGCCAGGAGCGACCGGCTCTGGGGGGTGTCCACGACCACCCAGGCGACCGCCTCGGAGTCCTCCACGAGGCGGGGTCGCAGAAGCCACAGCTCCTCGAGGTGACCGCCGGTGCCCGCCACGAACAACGTGCTCATTGCCGAGCCCACATCTCGACGCGGCGATCGACCTCCAACCCAACCGAGGGTTCCTCGGCCGGGCTGAGCGAGTCGACAATCGCCCGGAGCCGGGCGACGAAGGTCTCCTCGGAGAACCGTTCAGCGTGTGCTCGGATGCGACCGGTGTCCCAATGGCGCCGCTCCATTTCCTCGAGCCCGCGTGCGATCGCTCCGGGCGTCGGTTCGTCGAAGAACAGGCCGGTCTCGCCTTCGACGATCGTGTCGAGGAAACCACCCCAGCGCAGCGCCAACACCGGCAGACCGAACGCGTTTGCCTCGAGCGGTACCAGGCCGAAGTCCTCGTAGGAGGCGGTGACAAGACAACTCGCGTTCTGGTAGAGCCACAGGAGCTGCCCGTCGCTCACGTTCCCGAGGAAGACCGCCTCTCCGGCCCCCTGGCGTTCCAGCCGACGACGGTCAGGGCCCTCTCCGACGACCACCACGCGCCGCCCCGAGGCCGCCGCGGCACCCACGATCGCGTCCACGTTCTTGTACGAGACGAGGCGACTCACGGCCAGCACGAAACCGGGCGGCAGGTCGACGGGGACCGACGGACCGGAGCCAAAGAGTCCCGGGGGCGGCGGCACGATCATGGCCGGCAGGCCGTAGAACTGGGTGATTCGGTCGCGCACCACCGTGGAGTTGGCCAGATAGAGGTCCGCCGTCCGGGCCAGCGAAACGTCGCGTCGGGCGAACGGGGAGGCGAGCGGCCGCAGCAGCTTGACCACCCTCCGATTGGTCGCGCCGGCCGGCGGGAACAGCGTCTTGGAGCGGTGCAGCCATCGGCTCGGGGTGTGGCAGTAGACCACCTTGCGACCGGTCGTCGTGACGTGATGGGCCCACCCGCTCGAACTGCACAACACGACGTCAGCGTCGACGTCAAGGTGGCGGAAGGCCGGCCCATAGGCAGGGAAGCCGAGCCAATGGCACCGCTGGAGGAGGTCGATCGAGTCGAGCCAGCCGATCGTGCGCACATCGGCCCGCTGGATCTCGGGATAGGTCCGCGCCGGGCGATAGACCGACGTGTACAGGGGAGCGTCCGGGAAGGCCCTCAACATGGCCAGGACCACTCGCTCGGCCCCTCCCATCTGGGTGAGGTAGTCGTGCACGATGGCCACTCGTGGTCGCCCGCCGGCCACCGGCCGAGGGCCGGTACGGGCGAGGGCTGTGGTCACCCTGCAGTTGTCTCACCCGCACATCCCTTGGCCGTCCACCTCGCGTCCCACCAGGAGGGCTCGGGACCAGCCGGTCATCGCCCGAGCCCTGCCATCCCCGACTCACCCTTCTGAACAGGGAGAACGCTCGACCCAGGGCGGGGCGTCAGCCCGAGGCCGTCCAAGATCCAGGCGGGCAGCGATGGGCACGGCGGCCACCTCGCACCATGGTCCTGGAGGAAGTGCCGGGGCGGGAGAGCGAGGACCCGACTCGGGCGGCCAGGCGCCACGGGGACCTCCAGGGGACCCGTGGCGAGGATGCCCAGGACCGCGGACGACCTGATGGTGGGGCTGGCCTTGCGGCTCGCCGACCCGTGTGGCGCCAGCGGCGGGCGACCGGGTCCACCCCCGCGTGGCCAGCCGCAACCGCCGCCTGGGCTTGGGCCCCGATGCCGCGGGCTTACCGAGGGCTGGGGCCGTCCCGCATCGATGCGGTGATCGTGTCGGCCAGGAGCCCGGCGTTCCCGTCGCCGAGCGGGCCGAGCGCGACACAGCGCGCCCCCATCGCCTCGGCGAGGGCGCTGGCCACCCCGAGCGGCCGCCGGGCCGACTCGCAGTCGACCACCAGGGCGTCCAGGCCGAGGGCTCGGCAGGCCCGGCCTGCGGTGAGCGCCGCCTCCACCGGGTCGCAGTCCTCGGCCCACGTCGCCCGGCCGTCGGTCACGACGACCACGAGCGGGCTGGCGCCCCGGCGCCGCTCCTCGGCCGCGAGCACCCTTGCTGCATCGACCCCGGCGGCGAGCGGGGTCCGGCCTCCGGTCTCCAGCTCGGCCAGCCGGGCCATCGCCACCTCAGTGCTCGACGTGGGCCGGAGGACGACCCGGGCCTCGCGGTCGCGGTAGGCGATCACCGCGACGCGGTCACGGCGCTGGTAGGCGTCGGCCACCAGCGTGACCACCGCCGCCCGAGCGGCCGCGACCCGTCCGGCCGCCCCCATCGACCCCGAGGCGTCCACGGCCAGCACCACCACCCGCTCGCCGCGCTCCTCATGCCGGCCGATCCGCAGGTCCTGCGTCCCGACCGCGAGCGGGCGGGCCCCGGACGTGCGGACGGCGGCGGCAAGCACCGTCGCGCCCGGCGCCAGCGCGCCGGGCTGTCCGGCGCTCCATCCCTCGGTCCCGACCCGTCGGCCGCGTCCTTCGGTCGACACGGCGGGGGCGCGACGGCGCCCTCGCCCGGTCGCCCCGGTGCGCCGCGGCTCGAGCAGCCCGTCGACCCGGGGCGGATCGGAAGAAGGCGGCTCGGATTGCCGTGGCTCGGGCGGAGCCGGGCCCGGCGACCCGGCCCCTGTCCCGGGGCCCTCGGACGTGGCCGAATCGGGTCCCGCGTCCTCGCCCGCGTCCGGCCGACCGCCCGGCCGGTCGACCGGCGGGGATGACGGGACCCCGCCCATCGCGTTGGCGACCATCCGCTCGAGCTCGTCGCCGTCCATCGGTGTCGGTCCAAAGGGCGTGCGGCGGCGGTGGCCGAGCGCGAGCGGCGCGACCGTCATCACCTCATCGGGCCCGGCCCGCTCGAGACCGCGCCAGCCACCGAGGGCGGCGGCGGCCCGGCAGATGACCAGGTCGGCCCGCAGCCCCTCCGCGCCGGCGGCGACGCACAGCTCGGCAACCGCGCGCTCGAGGCCGGTGGCGAGCGGAACCGGCCGCGCCGCGCGCACGCGGGCGGCGAGGCCCTCCTCGGCGTCGCGCCAGGACGCCACGAAGGCGGCCGGAGCGGCGTCGAAGGCCAGCCGGCGTCGGACCGCCTCGGCCCGGGCGTCGGGGTCGACCGGCGTGCGGACCCGCACGGACAAGCCGAAACGGTCGAGCAGCTGGGGCCGCAGCTCGCCCTCCTCGGGGTTCATGGACCCCACCAGCACGAACCGGCTGGGATGGGTGTGCGACACCCCCTCACGCTCGACCCGGTTGACCCCGGTCGCCGCCGCGTCGAGGAGCACGTCAACCAGGTGGTCGGCGAGAAGGTTCACCTCGTCGACGTAGAGGACCCCGCCGTGGGCGGCGGCGAGGAGACCGGGCGCGAAGCGGTGCTCGCCCTCGGCGAGGATCGCGGCCACGTCGACCGAGCCGACCACCCGGTCCTCGCTTGCCCCGAGCGGCACCTCGACGAACGGCGCACCCTCGGGCAGGAGCGAGGCGAGGGCGCGCGCGGCGGTCGTCTTGGCCGACCCCTTGTCGCCCCGGACGAGCACCCCGCCCAACGCCGGGTCGATCGCCGCCAGCACGAGTGCGGTCACCAGATCGTCGAGCCCCACCAGTGCCGACATCGGGTACACGGGCATCGGGCCCACCGGCGGTCCGGTCACCGCTCCTCCTCCATTCCCTCGCCCTCCAAGATCGCGGCGCGCAGTGTCGAGAGCGACTCGGGACTCGGCTGCCACAGCCCGCGCTCGACCGCCTCGAGCAGACGCTCGGCGATGGCCCGTAGTGCCCACGGGTTCGACTCGGCGAAGAACTTCCGGCGCGCCCCGTCCCCGACGTAGGCCTCGGTCACCCGCTCGTACATCCAGTCCTCGAGCACCCCGGCGGTGGCGTCGTAGCCGAAGAGGTAGTCGACGGTGGCGGCCATCTCGAAGGCCCCCTTGTAGCCGTGGCGCTCCATGGCCTCGAGCCACTTCGGGTTGAGGACCCGGGTGCGGACGACCCGGGCCGCCTCCTCGGCGAGCGAGCGGACCCGGGGCCGGGCCGGGTTGGCCGAGTCGCCGAACCAGGCCTTGGGGGACCGGCCGGACAGCGCCCGGACCGCCGCCACCATCCCCCCGTGGTCCTGCAGGTAGTCGTCGGAGTCGAAGATGTCGTGCTCCCGGTTGTCCTGGTTCTTGACCGCGATCTCGATGCGGGCGAGCCGGCGGGCGAACGCCTCCTCGGCCGGACGGGCGGCCCCGCCGGCCCCGTACGACCAGCCGCCCCAGGCCACGTAGACCCGGGCGAGGTCGTCGTCGTCCCGCCACTCCCCCGACTCCAAGAGGGCGAGGATGCCCGACCCGTAGGCACCGGGACGCGGGCCGTAGACGCGGGGCTCCTCGGCGCCCGCGTCCGCGACCGGGTTCGGTCGTCCGTCCTCGGCCGCCGCGGCCAGCCGCACCGCCCGGTCGAGCAGGTCGAGCACGTGGGGGAAGGCGTCGCGGAAGAACCCCGAGACCCGCAGCGTCACGTCCACCCGGGGCCGGCCGAGCTCGGCGCCGTCGATCAGTTCGAGGTCCTCGACCCGGCCGCTCCCCTCGGCCCACACCGGCCGGACCCCCAAGAGGGCGAGCGCCTCGGCGATGTCGTCACCGCCGGTGCGCATCGCGCTCGTCCCCCACACCACGAGCCCCACCGTGGCCGGGTAGCGCCCTTCCTCGGCCAGGTGCCGCTCGAGCAGCCGGTCGGCCAGCGTGCGCCCCACGTCCCAGGCGAGGCGGGAGGGGACGGCGCGCGGGTCGAGCGCATAGAAGTTCCGGCCGGTCGGCAGCACGTGGGCCGCCCCGCGGCTCGGGGCGCCGCTCGGGCCGGGCGGGACGAAGCGACCGTCCAACGCGGCGAGCACCGCGTCGAGCTCACCGGTGGTGGCGGCGAGCGCCGGTGCGAGCCGGTCGCAGACCCAGGAGAGCACCGGCGAGTCGGGCGCGCCGCCGGCCCGGGCGTCGGTCCGGTCCCATCCATGCTCCTGGCAACGCGCCAGCCAGGAGAGGCATTGGGCCTCGACGGCATCGGTGTCCCGACGCGACAACCCCTCGAGGGGCCCGAGCCCGAGCGCCCGGGCCGCCTCCTCTCGGAGCGACCCGACCGTGCCCTGGGGCAGCCGGGTGATGGCCGCCACCATCTCGAGCTCCTCGAGGCCGCAGGGTGCCCGCCCGAGCACGTGCAGCCCGCCGCGGATCTGCGCGTCCTTCAGCTCGCAGAGGTACCCGTCCACCTCGACCAGGAGGTCGTCGAAGGCGGGGTCGTCGATGCCGCCCTCCCCCGGCGTGGCGGTGAGCCCGAGGTCCCGGTGGATCTCGGCGGCGACCAGGGCCTCCCACACCTCGGCGCGGATCTTCGGGAGTTTGGCCGGGTCGAGCGCGAGCAGCTGGGCGTGGCGGTCGAGCAGCTCCTCGAGGCGGGCCACGTCGTCGTAGGTGTCGGCCCGGGTGAGCGGCGGCACCAGGTGGTCGACCACCACCGCGTGGCTGCGCCGCTTGGCCTGGGTCCCCTCCCCGGGGTCGTTCACCACGAACGGGTAAACGAGGGGGAGGTCGCCGAGGGCGGCGTCGGGGAAGCAGGCCGACGACAGCCCGACCCCCTTGCCGGGCAGCCACTCGAGGGTCCCGTGCTTTCCCACGTGCACGAGCGCGTGGGCCCCGAAGCCCTCCTCCAAGAAGCGGTAGAAGGCGAGGTAGTGGTGGGTCGGGGGCAGGTCGGGCGAGTGGTAGACGGCGACCGGGTTCTCGCCGAAGCCGCGGGGCGGCTGCACCGCGACGAGGACGTGCCCGAGGTCGAGCCCCGAGAAGACGAAGGCGTCGCCGTCGACCGAGACCGTGCCGGGCGCCGGGCCCCAGTCGGCCTCGACCACGTCACGGGCCTCGGCGGGCAGGCCCCCGAACCACGCCTCGTAGCGGGCCACGTCGAACCGGCCCACCGCGTGGTCGGGCCGCGCCGCGTCGGATCCGTAGACGAGGCCGTCGGCCAGCTCGGCCATCAGGTCGTCGCCGGTCCCCGGCCGGTCGGCGACGGTGTAGCCGGCGTCGGCCAGCGCGCCCAGCAACGCGAGCACCGAGGCCGGGGTGTCGAGCCCGACCGCGTTGCCGAGCCGGCTGCGCTTGGTGGGATAGGCCGACAGGACGAGGGCGACGCGCCGCTGCGGCGGCGGGATCGCCCGGAGGCGTCCGAGCGCCACCGCCACCCCGGCGACCCGCGCCACCCGGTCGGCGACCGTCCGATACGCGCTGACGGCGGTCCCGAGCCCATCGCCGTCGTCGACCTCCTCCTTGAAGGAGAACGGCACCGAGATGATGCGGCCGTCGAACTCCGGGATCGCGATCGACATGGCGACGTCGACGGGCGAGAGCCCGAGGGGTGCGTCGCGCCACGTCGTCCTGTCGGTGGTGGCGCACACCGCTTGGACGACCGGGACGTCGAGCGCGGCCAGCGCCCCCGGGTCCCAGCTCTCGAGCGACGCGGCCATGGCGCCGGCGGCCAGCACCGTGGTGATGACCACGTCGGGAGCGGCGTCCCGGAGCAGCCCGAGGACCGGGTGCTCCTCGTCGCCGTCGCGGCCGCGCAGCGAATAGGAATACAGCGCGACCGCGTTGGCCCCGGCCGCCTCGAGCCCGTCGCAGAGCTCATCGACGAAGCGGGTGTTCCCGGCGACGAGATGGGCCCGGTAGAAGATGACCGCCACGGTCGGCCGTCCTCGAACCCGCTCGCGCGCCCCGAACACGCCGCAGGACGGCACGATGGCCGGCGGGGCGAACCCGTGCGCGCTGCCGAGCACCCGGTCGGACACGAACCGGAGGAACTGCTCGAGGTTGGCCGGCCCGCCCTGGACCAGATAGTCGAACGCGCCGAGCACCGTCTCAAGCGGCGCGGTCGACGCCTCGGCCAGCTCGCGGTCGACCACCGCCTCGCCGCCGAACGCCAGCAACGGCACCCCGCGGGCGGCACAGTCCGACACCAACCGGTCGAAGGGGGCCTCCCAGGCCCGCCGGCCGCCGAGCAGCCGGACGACCACGAGGTCGACCCCGTCGAGATCCGGTTCGGCCCCGAGCCGGTCGGGATGGGCGGCGCGCAGCGGCCCCAGTCGTTCGGGCAGCCCCTCGGCGAGCGTGCGGAGGCCCAAGAGCTCGGTGTCGGCGTTGGTGAGAAAGAGGATCACGCCACCGCCTCGCCGATGATCCGGACGAGCGCGTCGAGGTCGAGGTGCGTCTCGCACGCGTCGGCCACCCGGTCGAGCTGGGCCTGCCGGAGCCCCGCGAACGAGACCCCGCTCGGCCGCCAGGGCTTCCCCCGCCGGTCGGCCACCGCGCCGAGCAGCGCGGCGCGCAGTTCGTCGTTCTCGAGGACGCCGTGGAGGGTGGTGGCGTAGAGGGCACGGGCACGGTCGAGCACGCCCTCGGGCTCGACGCCACCGGGTCCCTCGAGGTCGAACCAGGGCTGCGCCGACGGCCCGGCCCGGACCCGCCCGTGGTGGATCTCGTAGCCGGTGACCGCGAGCCCGCTCCCCCGCTCCCGACCCCGGCGCCGGACCGTCCGCTTGTCCGCCGTGAACGTCGTGTCGATGTCGAGGAGGCCCAGCCCCTCGACGGTCCCGGCTGCGGCCTCCACTCCGTCGGGGTCCTCGATCCGGCGGCCCAGCATCTGGAGCCCGCCGCACACGGCCAGGACCGCCGGCGCGTCGCCACGGGCCATCCGGGCGACCAGCGCGCGGTCGAGCCCGGTGTCGCGAAGCCAGGCGAGATCGGCCACGGTCGCCTTGGTCCCCGGGAGTACGACCAGATCGGGCTCCCCGAATCGGGCGGCCCGGTCGACCCACCGCACGCAGACCCCCGGCTCGGCGGCCAGCGCGTCGACGTCGGTGAAGTTGGACACCCTCGGGAACCGGAGCACCGCCACGTCGAGCGGGTCGTCGCGGCCGACCTCGGCGACGAGTGGCGACGAGGTGTCCGAGCCGAGCGAGAGCGAGTCCTCGGCGTCGACGGTGATCCCCTCCAACCACGGGACGACCCCGAGTGTCGGCACCCCGGTGCGCGCTTCGAGCTCGCCGGGTCCGGTCCCGAGCAGGGCGGGGTCGCCCCGGAGCTTGTTGATGACGAATCCCCGCACCCGCCGCCGCAGGTGCGGCGGCAGGAGCTCGACCGTGCCGAAGAGATGGGCGAACACACCGCCCCGGTCGATGTCGCCGACGACCACGGCGGGGATGCCGGCGGCGTCGGCGAGCCCGAGGTTGACCAGGTCGCCCTCCAGCAGATTGATCTCGGCTGGGCTCCCGGCGCCCTCGAGCACGACCACGTCGAAACGGCCGCGGAGCTCGCCGAGCGCATCGAGCACGGTCTCTCGCAGCTCCGGCTTGGCCGCGTGGTACTCGGCGGCGTCGAGCACCCGCCAGGGCCGGCCCATCACCATCACCTGGCTCCGCCGGTCGCTCATCGGCTTGAGCAGCACCGGGTTCATGGCGGCCTCGGGCTCGACGCCAGCCGCCTCGGCCTGGGCGCCCTGGGCCCGGCCGATCTCCGCGCCGTCCGCGGTGACGACCGAGTTGAGCGACATGTTCTGGCCCTTGAACGGGGCCACGGACACGCCGCGCCGGGCGAGCACCCTGCAGACACCGGCGGCGAGGACGCTCTTGCCCGAGTTGGACGCGGTGCCGCACACCATGACGGCACCACGGAGCGGCGGCGCGCTCACGATCCACCTCGCGACGTGGTCGTCGCGCACCGACTGAGGGCCTCGTCGAGGCGGGCTCGGCCGGGGTCGTCGGGGACGGCGATGCGGACGTGGTCGGGGAGGCCGAACGACGTGCAGTCGCGCACGACCACCCCCTCGCGGGCGAGCGCGGCGCGCAGGCCGGCGGCGCCCGGGACGAGCACGAAGTTGACGTCCGACGGGGCCGGGTCGAACCCGTGGGCACGGAGAACCTCCACGAGCGCGCGGCGGGCGTCGGCCACCGCCGAGCACCATCGCCCGGGCTCGGCCCGTTCGAGGAGCTCGGGCACCGCCGCGAGGGCGAGCGGGCCCACCGACCACGCCGGCTGCCGACGAGCCAGCCGGGCGCGGAGGCCGGGGACCCCGAGATCCGCCCCGTCGTCAGCCGGGACGGCGAGGTAACCGACCCGCAGGCCCGGGCAGGCAAGCACCTTGGTGAGCGAGCCGAGCACCACCGAGCGCTCGACGCGACCGGGAGCCGTCCAGCGTCCGGTCGCCAGCGGGTAGAAGGCCTCGTCCCAGACCTCGGCCCGCGCGGTTGGGTCCGCCAGTCGACCGGACGGATTGTGGGGATCGGAGCGGAACCTCGGGGCGCCGCGCTCGGTCACCGGGAGATGCCGCGCGTAGAGCGAGAAGTCGGGCTCGTCGACCCAGCCGCGTCCGAGCTCCTGGGCCACGAGGGCGATCGCCTCCGCGCCGCCGTTGGTCAGGAGCACCCGCGCCGGCTCGAGACCCATGGCCGCGGCGACCGCCCCGGTCGCCCGGTCGAGATCGGCGCGATCGGGGTACCGCCCCAGTGCGCCCGCGTCGAGATGCCGGCGAACCACGGGCGTCGGATCCGGGGCGAAGGGATTCAGGCTGAGCGACAGGTCCAGCACCGCCCCGGGGTCGAGCCCGAGCGCGGCCGCCACCAGTCGCCCGTCGCCGCCGTGCGGACCGGCCGCCGGCAGGCTCACTGCGCACCTCGACGAGCCCACCGCGCCGCGCCGGCCAGCGCCCAGACGGCCACGAGGCCGAGCTCGAGGACTCCGACGGTCCGCTGGACGAGCTCCACCGCCCGCTCGATATCGGCGGGAGCCGGTGGTTCCCCACCCCCGAGGCTCGACCGCAGCTCCTCCCGCCCGTCGTAGCGGTTGATGCCGCCGAGCCGGAGCTCGAGCGCCGCCGCCATCGCCGCCTCGGCGATCCCCGCATTCGGCGAGGGGTGTGCCGACGCGTCGCGGCGGCAGGCGGTCCACACCTGGCCGGCCCGGCGGGGCGCCGAGAGGGCGACCAACGCCGCGGTCACCCGGGCCGCCGGCCAGCCGAGGAGGTCGTCGGCCCGGGCCGAGGCCCACCCGAACCGCCGGTGTCGGGCCGTGCGGTGGCCGACCATGGCGTCGAGCGTGTTTACGGCGCGGTGGACGAGGGCGCCGGGCGCCCCGGCGAGGAGTCCCCAGACGGCGGTGCCGACGACCGCGTCGGACAGGTTCTCGGCGAGCGACTCGACGACTGCGCGGGCGATCTCCTTCTCGTCGAGCGTCCAGGGCTCGCGTCCGACCAGCGCCGGAAGGGCGGCGCGGGCGGCGTCGAGATCGCCGGCGTCGAGATGGGACCCAACGACCCGGGCGGCGTCGAGCAGCGCCCGTTGCGCGCTGCACACAGCGACCGCGGCGGTGAGCGCGATCTGCTCGCCCAGCACGGCCTCGGTCACGAGTCCCACCGCGGCGGCGGCGCTCACCCCCGCCGCCAGGTAGGCCGCCCCCCGCTCGGTCCGACCGGCCCAGAGGTGTCGCTCGAGCCGCTCCATCCCCGACCCGAAGCGGGCCACCGGATGCAGCGGCGGCGGCGGCTCGCCCAGGAACCCGTCGAGCAGCAGACCCGCCGCCACGGCGCCGGCCCGGTCCCCTACCACCGCGCCGCCGCCACCACGAGCGCCACGGTCTCGAACGCGACCCCGGCGGCCCCGAGGACGTCCCCGGTGAACCCGCCGATCCGCCGGCGGGCGAACCAGAGGACCACGACCGCGGCGGCGGTCCCGCTCAGGGCGGCCACCGCGCCGCCGAGCGGCCGCCACAGCATCGTGGCCGAGAAGAGCCCCGCCCCCCCGACGGCCGCCGCGACCAGTCCGACCCGACCGCGTCCCGGGAGGAACGCACTCGCCAGGCCGCCGGTGTCGCTCCGCGCGTAGACGAGGCAGGAAGGAGCGACGGCCATGACGGTCCGGGACCCGCACCAGATCCCGGTGAGCAGCAGCACGGACGGTCTGATGGAGGCCAACGCGACCACCCGCGCGACCAACGTCACCCCCGCCACCGTGATCCCGAACGCACCGACCGACGGCTCGCGCATCACCGCGAGTCGTCGCTCGCGCTCCAGGTGTGGCAGCAGGCCGTCCGCCGCGTCCACCAGCCCGTCGAGGTGCAGCAACCCGGTGAGCCCGAGGTCGGCCGCCACCACGATCACCGCGCCGACCGGTGCGGTCCATGCGTGACCGGTCGCCCACCACAGCAGGCCGAGCACCGCGCCCATCGCGGCGCCGACGACCGGGAACCAGCCGAGCGCCTCGGGTTCGGGGGGTGCCGCGCCGCCGAGCGGGGTGAGGAACGAGAGCGCTGCGCGCGGGCCGCTCATGCCGACGGACCCGACAGCCGCAACGTGCGCCCGGCCACGACGAGGTGGACGTCGTCGGCGACGTCGGCCACCCGCCGGTTTAGCGCGCCGAGCGCGTCGCGGAACTCTCGCCCGGCGCTCGTCGACGGGTGGACGCCGAGGCCCACCTCCTCGCTGACGACGACGGT
>Ga0116222_1001399_pt1 | contig 13446 bp, 11 predicted proteins | sample Sb_taG_12_FD_88963 | JGI IMG/M metagenome (GOLD analysis project Ga0116222, IMG submission 88963) | Peat soil microbial communities from Weissenstadt, Germany - Sb_50d_9_AC metaG | ecosystem: Environmental > Terrestrial > Soil > Wetlands > Peat | place: Germany: Weissenstadt | collected 2010-09-21
AGAAGTCCCGTTCTGGGAAGTTGCAGGCAAGCCCGCCGCTGAAAAATCGCAGATTGCGATCAACGCACCTTTAGGATCCTACCCGCATTCCTGCGGCACCCATCCCGCTGAAAAGGCAGCCCGCCGCTGCCCCAGACAACGGCTTATTCGAAAGAATTTGACCCGAACACCGCCGTCTACTCCCCAACCCATTGCCCCTCAACTACTTACACCGCCCCTGCCCAAAACCCGTACTTTGGCCGGTTAACCAGTCCGGCACTTTGAACTTTTTTTCACGCTGATTCTAAACAACTTCCCCCCTCCGAACCCACGCCCGCCCCGTGATCGCGTGCTAGCGTCAAATTAGGGAGGATTTCACGCCTCCCCGCAAGCCTCTCGGCCTCCGCCGAGGGGCTTTTTATTGACCCTGAGGTCCACACTATGGCAACCGAAAGACAAACCGAGGCCAATCGCCTCAATTCCCAAAAGTCCACGGGCCCGCGCTCCGCCGAGGGCAAAGCCCGTTCGTGCCTCAATGCCCTGCAAACCGGCATCGATTCCGAATCCATCGTCCTTCCCGGCGAAGATCCCGCCGTCGTCAAAGTGCTCCAAAAAGAATACGAACTTCGCCACCAGCCCCAGACTCCCGAAGAGCGCGACGTGCTCGACGCCACCGTTTTCGCGGTCTGCGTCATGCGCCGCCTCCGCATCCTGGAAGCGCAGCTCACCCAACACGAAATGAGTGCCACCGAAAACCTGAACCCGGCCGCCCCCCTCGGCCACGTCTACAGCATCGCCAGCCAGAAATTCGCCCACCTCCAGAGCCGCATGAACTCCGTCGAGCGCTCCTTCCACCGCAACCTGGACCGCCTGGACCGCCTCAAATCCCAGCGCCCCCTCGCAGACCCGCCCCCCGCCGAACCCGCCCAGCCCCAGCCCGAACCCGCGCCCGAACCCGAACCCACTCCCGAACCCGCTCCCGCTCCCGAACCCGCTCCCGCTCCCGCTCCGCAACCCGTTGAAACCGCAGCCCCAACTCCACAATCGGCTTCGAATCCCGATTTCGCCGAGCGGCGCCGCCGCGGCGTCCCCCTCTGGGCCCATCCGGCCAGCCCCGAAGACTGCCCCCACTGCCGCGTCATCGGCTATATCGGCGACCAGTGCCCCTGTATCCGCAAGACCCACCCCAACTCCGGCGAACCCCTTCCCGGCCACCCCGCCCGTCTGGAGGACTGCCCCAACTGCCGCAACCTCGGCTACATCAGCCCCAACTGCCACTACATCCGCAAGGAGCAGGAATGACACAACCCCACCAGCCAAATTTGAAGCATTTCCCGAAAATTTGTCGCTGTCATCTGTAGAGGTACGCGGTATTCAGGTAAGCAATCTCGGATTGGAGCGAGTCGATGAGAATCGGGAAGATTATTTGCATTCTTTTGCCTGCCCTGGCGCAGGCGCAGTTCACACAGCAGGGGGGAAAACTGGTAGGCACGGGCGCGGCCAAAACTCAGGCCACGTGTACCACTGCCCTGGGTTCCTCGGGCCTCATACTGTCGGACTTCCGCCAAGGCTACTACGTCGGCCTCTCGGCGGATGGCAACACCATGATCGAGTCGTCCGGCGACGACTTACCCGCTGGGGCCGCCTGGATCTTTACGCGCAGCAATGGCGCCTGGAGCCAACAGGGCAGCAAGCTGGTGGGCTCGAATGCCCAGGGAACCTTTGCCGGCGATGTGCCGGTGGCGATCTCCGCGGATGGCAACACCGCCGTCATGGGGATCAGCGAAGACAACGGCGGAACAGGAGCCCTGTGGTTCTTCACCAGGTCGAATGGCGTCTGGAGCCAGCAAGGCCCCAAGATCGTCGGTACCGGCGCCACCAGTTCGTCCTGCAAGGTCGCGTGTACCGGGGCAGCACAGCAGGGCTTCTCCGTCGCCCTGTCCGCCGACGGCAACACCGCCATCACGGGAGGCCCGACCGACTTTAACAATGGCCTGGACCTTGCCGGAGCAGCGTGGATCTTCACCCGCACCAGCGGAGTCTGGAGCCAACAGGGAAATAAGCTGGTGGGCTCCGGAGTGGACCCTTTCGAGCCCAGCCTCGCCAACGACGGGGCATTCCAAGGTCAGTCTGTAGCCATATCCGCTGACGGGAATACGGCCGTCGTGGGAGGAAACTCGGATGGCGCTCTCGGAACGGGCGCGGTGTGGATCTTCACCAGGACCAACGGCGTCTGGAGCCAGCAAGGCAATAAGCTGGTGGGCACCGGCGCCGTGGGCCCCGCTGACGTCGGCCAGGGCAGCCAGGTGGCCATCTCCGGTGACGGGAACACGGTGCCCGAGAGTGGCCCCGGCGATGGTTACGACCCCGCCACGAAACACAGCGCTATGGGCGCGGTGTGGATCTTCACGCGATCGAATGGCGTCTGGACTCAGCAGGGCAGCAAGCTGGTCCGCAACAACATCGCGGGAAGCGCCTTTTCATTGGGTGCAGCGACTCTTGCGCTCTCACGCGACGGCAATACGCTCGTCATGCGGGGATTCGCGGACAACACCGATACCGGCGCGGCGTGGGTGTTCACCAGATCGAACGGCGTCTGGACTCAGCAACCCGGCAAACTGGTCGGCACGGGTGCGGTCGGCCCGGCCTTTCAAGGCGTCGCCGTCGCGCTGTCGGCTGACGCCAGTACCCTGGCGTTGGGCGGACCCGCGGACGCTGACTGCACGGAGCCACTTGGGTGTTTGCGCAGCCGGAGCCGGTCCCCGCCCCCACGTCAGCGACGACCGCATCGGGCGGCGGCAACACCCAGACCTTCACGGTCAGCTTCTCCGACACCGGCGGATGGGAGAACCTCCAGGTCGTGGATATCCTCATCCGAGACGTGCTCGATGGACGCCAGGCCTGCTATGTGGCGTTCGTTCCGTCTGGTCCGAATTCTGGCTCCGTCCTGCTGGTGGATGATGGCGGCGATGCCGGAGGTCCGTACTCGGGGATGACTTTGCCGGGAACCGGAAGTGTCTCCAACAGTCAGTGCAGCATCACGGGAGCAGGCAGCCAGGTGTCGGCCAGCGGCAACTCACTGACCCTGACTCTGCCGATCACCTTCACGCCGGCCTTTGCAGGCAACAAGGTAGTGTATCTATCGGCGCAGGATACCGGGGCGAATTCCGGCTGGTTCCCGCTGGCGGCCGCAAGTGTGGCGGGGGCGTCGGTGACTGGGACTGGTGTGACCGGAGTGACTCCGGCACACAGCACCGGATTCACCACGACCGACACCTTCACCTTCACCGGCACCAACGTGTTCCAGGATATTGCCGTTGCCAACGTCCTGATCAACGGCTCCATCGACGGCCGGCATGGGTGCTTCATGGCGCTGGTGCCGATCAACGCCGCTTCGGTATCGGTCCTGCTCGTAGATGATGCCGGAGACGCAGGCGGTCCGTTTTCAGGGATGGTGGTGCCGGGCAACGGGAGTGTATCGAACACTCAGTGCAGCATAGCGGGCGCGGGGAGCCTGGTGAGCGCGGGAGGCAACAAGCTGAGCGTGACGCTGCCCATCGCGTTCACGCAGGGGTTCTCAGGCAACCAGGTGGTATACTTGGCTGCCCGCAGCGCCACCGCCAACTCGGGGTGGCAGGCGGCGGCGACGGCAGGAATACACTAGGAGCTATGACGATGGGAATCATTAAAGGAATCTTTTACGTTTTATTGCCTGCCTTGGCGCAGGCGCAGTTCACGCAGCAGGGCGGAAAACTGGTAGGCACCGGGGCGGCAAAAAGTCTGGGCACATGTACCATTAACAACCCTTCCGCGGCAGGCCCGTCCCTGGTAGGCGGCGGGCAGGGCTCCTGGACCAGCATCTCGGCGGACGGCAACACCATGGTATCGTCAGCCTTGGCCGACCCGCCCCATGGGGCCGCCTGGGTCTTCGCGCGGAGCAATGGGACCTGGAGCCAGCAAGGCCCCAAACTGGTGGGCTCGGGCTACCAGGGAATTGAGAGCGCTAACGAGGCGGTGGCGATTTCCGGGGATGGCAACACCTTTATCCTGGGGAACAACGCTGACAACAACCCAACAGGAGCCGTGTGGTTCTTCACGAGGTCGAATGGCGTCTGGAGCCAGCAAGGCCCGAAGATGGTCGGCACGGGCGCCACTGCGCTTACTTCGCCGGGCTGCGTAGCCGGCCAGTTTAACCTTTGTCCCGGAGCGGCAAACCAGGGTTGGTCCGTCGCGATTTCCGCGGACGGCAACACGGCGATCGAGGGGGGCCCTAGCGATGCTAACAACGGCTTGACTTTTGCGGGAGCGGCATGGATCTTCACCCGGACGAATGGGGTCTGGAGCCAGCAAGGAAACAAGCTGGTGGGCACCGGAGTGGATCCCTACCTTCCCAGCTTGATTAACGCCGGGGCCTATCAAGGTAATTCTGTGGCAATCTCCGCGGATGGGAATACGGCCGTCGTCGGGGGAAACGAGGATGGTGCCATCGGAACCGGCGCGGTGTGGATCTTCACGCGGTCGAACGGCGTCTGGACCCAGCAAGGCAATAAGCTGGTGGGCACCGGTGCCGTGGGTTCGCTTGGCGCCGCCCAGGGCAGCGTTGTGGCGATTTCCGGCGACGGGAACACGATGGCCGAGAGTGGCCCCAGCGACAATTTCGACAGCAAAAGTCAAACCGCTCAGGGCGCGGTGTGGATCTTCACGCGATCGAACGGCGTCTGGACTCAGCAGGGCAGCAAACTGGTCCGCAATAACATCGCGGGAAAGGCTCCATACATAGGGGGTGTGGCTCTTTCGCTTTCGCTGGACGGCAACACCCTCATCATGGGATCGGGCGCGGACAACACCGCTGCCGGAGCGGCCTGGGTGTTCACGCGATCGAACGGCGTTTGGACCCAGCAACCCGGCAAGCTGGTCGGCACGGGTGCGATCGACCCGGCCTTTCAAGGGAGCGTCGCACTGTCGGCCGACGCCAGTACCCTGGCGATGGGCGGACCTGGAGACAACAACTGTGTGGGAGCCACATGGGTGTTTGCGCAGCCGTCGCCCGTCCCCGCCCCCACGTCGGTGACTTTGGCCGCGGGCGGCGGAAACACGCAGACCTTCACGGCCACCTTTACGGATACCGGCGGATGGGAGAACTTCTCGGTGGTCGATGTCCTCATCCGCGACGTGCTCGACGGACGCCAGGCCTGCTACGTGGCATTTATTCCGTCGGGACCCAATTCGGGCTCGGTGCTCCTGGTGGACGATGGAGGCGATGCCGGAGGTCCGTACTCCGGGATGACCTTGCCGGGAACCGGGAGTGTGTCGAATAGTCAGTGCAGCATAACCGGGGCCGGCAGCCTCGTGTCGGCCACCGGAAACTCACTGACTCTCACGCTGCCGATTACCTTCACGCCCGCGTTTGCGGGGAACAAAGTGGCGTACCTGTCGGCGCAGGATACCGGAGCGAATTCCGGCTGGTCGGCGCTAAGTACGGTAAGTGTGGCGGGAGCGGCATTGACTGGTCCGAGTGTCACTGGAGTGACTCCGGTACACACCACCGGCTTCACCGCGACCGATACCTTCATGTTCACCGACACCAACGGGTTCCAGGACATTGCCGTGGCGAACGTGCTGATCAACGGCTCCATCGACGGGCGGCATGGGTGCTTCCTGGCGCTGGTCCCCATTAGCGCGACCTCGGTTTCGGTCCTGCTGGTGGACGATGCAGGCGATGCGGGCGGTCCGTATTCGGGGATGGTGATACCGGGCAACGGGAGCGTGTCGAACAGTCAGTGCAGCATCACGGGAGCGTTGAGCTTGGTAAACGCTAGCGGCAACAACCTGAGCGTGACGCTGCCCATCACGTTCACCCAGGGGTTCGCAGGCAACCAGGTGGTCTACCTGGCGGCCCGCAGCAACGCGGCGAACTCGGGGTGGCAGGCGGTGGGAACGGCGGCAGTGCACTAAAGCGGAGTTGGCTTGAGTCATTTCGCCGTTCCGCGTCGCTTCCATCAGTGGGGGAGGCAGGACGATGAGAATCAACCGAGCGATCTTTTGCATTTTGTTGCCGGCGTTGGCGCAGGCGCAGTTCACGCAGCAGGGCGGAAAACTGGTCGGGTCGGGAGCCGCCGCGCCCCCTGCCGGCTGTGTTTCCAGCATTGCGGGCAACGCTTATGGCATGGGGCAGGGCGTCGACGCCAAAGTCTCGGCGGACGGCAACACATTCGTCACGGTGTCGGATTACGACCTTCCCGAAGGGGCCGCGTGGATCTTCACCCGTTCGAATGGCGTCTGGAGCCAACAGGGCGCCAAGCTGCAGGGCACTGGCGCTGTGGGAGATCCTGGTGGCGCTATCGCGGCCAGCGGCAATGTCGCGATCTCCGGCGATGGCAACACCGTCATCCTGGGGGGCGGGAATGACAACATCAATGACTCGACTCCCGGAAATGCGGGGGCTGTCTGGATCTTCACCAGGTCGAACGGAGTCTGGAGCCAGCAGGGCGGCCGGGTGGTCCCTTCGGACGCCAGTACGTATGCCCACTTTGGTTTCGCCGCCGCGCTTTCCGCGGACGGCAACACGGCGGTCATTGGAGGCATCACCGATGGCGGCCCTGGCCTCGGCCCGAATGGCACTACCCTCCCGCTGGTGGGCGCCACCTGGGTCTTCACCCGGACCAATGGAGTTTGGACGCAACAGGGAGCCAAGCTGGCCGGCTCGGGTGCGATGCTTGGCGCCAGCTTCGGCGCCGGACAAGGTGCCGCGGTGGCGGTATCCGCGGATGGGAATACCCTCATCGAGGGAGGACCCTTGGACGCCAACCATGCGGGAGCCGCGTGGATCTTCACCCGGACCAATGGCGTATGGAGCCAACAGGGCGCCAAACTGGTGGGCACGGGCGCGGTGGGATCGCCGTCGGCAGGCGACCGTGTGGCGATTTCCGGGGACGGGAACACGGCCGTCGTGAGTGGCGCCGGCGACAATAACAACACCGGCGCGCTGTGGGTCTTCACCCGGACCAATGGCGTCTGGAGCCAGCAGGGCGGCAAACTGGTCCGCAGCGGCGAGACGGTGCCGCCCTCGCTCGGTGAGGGCCCCACTCTGGGGATTTCGCGGGACGGCAACACCATCGCGGTGGGAGCGGTCTTCGACAACAACCTGGCCGGCGGCGTGTGGATCTTCACCAGATCCAACGGCGTCTGGAGCCAGCAGCCCGGCAAGCTGGTCGGCGCGGGTGCGGTGGGGCCGGCATTGCAGGGAGCCGTCGGGCTGTCGGCGGACGCGAGTACCCTGGTGGTGGGCGGCGCCGGAGACAATGGCTGCATCGGAGCGGCCTGGGTGTTTACGCAGCCGTCGCCGGTCCCCGCGCCCACTTCAGTGACTGCAGTCTCGGGTGGCGGGACCACCCAAACGTTCACGTTCAGCTTTGCGGATACCGGCGGATATCAGAATCTGACGGTGGTGGACATGCTCATCCGCGACGTGCTGGACGGGCGGCAGGCGTGCTACGTGGCATTTACTCCCGCAGGGCCGAATTCCGGGTCTGTGCTGTTGGTGGATGATGGCGGCGATGCCGGAGGGCCGTACTCCGGTATGGTGCTGCCTGGAGGAGGAAGTGTCAGTAACAGTCAGTGCAGCATCGCGGGCGCGGGGAGCCTGGTCGCCGGCAGTGGGAACTCACTGACACTGACCCTGCCGATTACGTTCTCGGCGGGGTTCGCTGGGAATAAAGTTGTGTATCTCTCGGCGCAGGATACGGGAGCGAATTCGGGGTGGTCGCCGCTGGGAACCGTGAGTGTGGCCGGCTCGCCAGTGACTGGGCCGAGCGTGACGGGAGTGACTCCGGGGCGTAGCAGCGGCTTCACGGCGGCCGACACCTTCACGTTCACCGACACCAACGGGTTCCAGGATATTGCAGTAGCGGACGTGCTGATCAACGGCTCGATCGACGGGAGGCATGCATGCTTCCTGGCGCTGGTGCCGATCAGCGCCAGCTCGGTTTCGGTGCTGCTGGTGGACGACGGAGGCGATGCCGGCGGTCCGTATTCGGGGATGGTGATACCGGGCAACGGGAGTGTGTCGAACAGTCAGTGCAGCATCACGGGCGCGGGGAGCCTGGTGAGCGCCGGCGGCAACAACCTGAGTGTGACGCTGCCCATCGCGTTCACCCAGGGGTTCTCAGGCAACCAGGTGGTGTACCTGGCGGCCCGTAGCGCCACGGCGAACTCGGGGTGGCAGGCCGCGGGCACGGCGGGAGTACATTAAGGCGTGAGTCATTTCGCCGTTCCGCGTCGCTTCCATCAGTGAGAGGCAGGACCATGAGAATCGGTAGAGGAATCTTTTGCATCTTGTTGCCGGCACTGGCGGCGGAGTGAACCCGGCCAGCGGCACAGGCGCGAACCAGACCTTCACCTTCACCTTCAACACACCAACGGTTTCCAGGATCTGGGCGTCGTAAACATCCTGATCAACAACTTCCTGGATGGCCGCCAGGCATGCTACGTGGCCTACAGCCGGCCGTCCAACGCGCTGTACGTGGTGAACGACACGGGCGGGGGCTTGTCGTTTGGCCTGCCGCCGGGCGTTCCCGAACGGTACACAATAGCCAGTGCGGAATAGAAGGGGGCAGCTCTTCAGCCAGCGGCAGCGGGAACACGCTGACACTCACTCTGAGCATGTACTTCACGGGAGCGTTCTACGGGAATCGCGTGATTTACATGGCCGCGGGCAATTCCACCGGCGCCGCCAATTCCGGGTGGCAGTCGATGGGAACCTGGAGCTTCCAATGAAACCGGGGACGGCGGGGGTGCATTAGCCCGGCGGACTCGGACTATAATGGTGGGACCCTCAGACACACAGGGGTCCCTGCATGGAAAGTCGGGAAGAGCCGGGCGACATCACACAGTGGTTGCGGACATGGGGCGCCGAACGCGGCGGCGTCCCGGAGGAGCTTCTGCAATTGACCTATGACCGCCTGCGGTACCTGGCCGGCGTGTACCTGCGGCGCGAGCGTCCCGACCACACGCTCCAGCCCACCGCCCTGGTCAACGAGTTGTATTTGCGGCTGGCCTCCGCCAACCGGGCCGTCTGGAAGGATCGCGATCATTTCTACAGCTTTTGCGCGCGCGCCATGCGGCATATTCTGACCGATCACGCCAAGGCCCGGCTGCGGGAGAAACGCCATCTCGATATGCGCATTCCGCTCACCGAGGATATCCCCTGGCTGGGAGAGCGCGACAGCGATATCGCGGGCCTGGACAGCGCTCTCTCCAAGCTCGAAGCCGTGGATACGCGCAAGGCCCGGGTGCTGGAGCTGCGGGTTTACCTGGGCTGCACCGCGGCCGAGACCGCGGAGATCATGGGCCTCTCGAAAGCCACCGCCGACCGCGATATGACCATGGCCCGAGCCTGGCTGTGCCGCGAGCTCCGGCCGCGCGAAGGGTCCGCATATGGCAACCGATAACGCCGCGTGGAATCGCATCGAAGAGTTGTTCCACGCGGCGCTCGAAAGGCCCGAGGCCGACCAGGTGGAGTGGTTGAACGCGCAGCCCGCCGACCCCGCGGTCCGCGGCGAAGTCGAATCGCTCCTGGAGGCTTGCCGATGGAATGCCGCACTCGCCACTCGCGATCCGAAGCTGGATTCCCCACCCGAGAGCGCGGCCCTGCCATCGGAGCGCTTTGGCGCCTACAAGCTGGTGCGGCTGATCGGACGCGGCGGGATGGGCGCCGTATACCTGGCGCACCGCGCGGACGGACAATTTGAACAAACCGCCGCGGTGAAAGTGATCGCCGGCCACCTCGCGGGCGACGAGTTCGTCCGGCGATTCCACACCGAGCGCCAGTTGCTGGCTTCGCTCAACCACCCCGGCATCACGCGCTTGTTGGATGGCGGCGTTTCGGCGGCGGGCGATCCCTACCTCGTGATGGAGTACGTGGATGGCGAGCCGCTCGATCGCTATTGCGATTCGCGCAAGCTCACCGTCCACCGCCGGCTTCGCTTGTTTCTGCAGGTGTGCGAGGCGGTAGAGCATGCGCATCGCAGCCTGATCGTGCACCGCGATCTGAAACCGGGCAACATTCTGGTGACCGCGGATGGTGTGGTGAAGCTGCTGGACTTCGGTACCGCCACCCTGATGGCCGAGTCGAGCCAGGTCACCGCGACCCGCAATCGCATGTTGACCCCGCGTTACGCCAGCCCGGAGCAACTGCGAGGGGAGCGGACCAATACCACAGACGACGTCTTTTCGCTCGGCGTGATCCTCTATGAGCTGTTGACCGGCGCGTGGCCGTACGGCGACCCGGGCTCGATGATGAGCGAATTGCGGCGGGCGGTGGGGGACTCGTCGCCGGTGGCGCCTTCCACAGCGGTGTCTCCGGAAGCGGCGGAGAATCGTGGCGTGCCCCTCGAGCGCCTGCGCCGGGCGCTCAAAGGCGATCTTGCCGCCATCGTCCTGAAAGCTTTGGAGAATGACCCATCCCGGAGGTTCGGCTCGGTTTTGCAGATGGCCGAGGATGTCGAGCGATTCCTGGATGGTCGTCCCATTCAGGCGCGCCCGCAAACCGCATTCTACTGGGCAGGCAAGTTTCTGCGCCGCCATTGGGTACCCGTGGCGGCAGTAGCGGCCGTGATGGCTGCCGTGGCCGGTGCGGCGGTGGTTTCCATGCACCAGACGCAGGTAGCGCGGCAGGAGGCGCGCCGATCGAATGCCATAGGCGCCTTCCTGGGCGGCATGCTCTCCTCGGCGGAGCCCCGGACGTTCGACCCCGACACGTTTACGGTCACCCAAATGCTGGACCAGGCGGCAAAACGTCTGGATACCGAGTTCCGGAACGATCCGCTGACCGAGGCGTTGCTTCGCGGAGATCTAGCGTCCAGCTACACCGCGCTGAGAAAGTATGAACAGGCGAACGCCCAACTGACTCGATCCCTCTCCATCCTTCGATCGCTGAGGAACGAGCCCGAGATCACCACCGCACTCATGAAACTGGCCGAGAACGAAGCCTTCGCGGGGCGGTTTGAACGGAGTATCGAGTTATACCGCGAGGCCCTCGAACGTTTGCGGCGGCTCAAGGACAAGGCTGACCCGAAACAGGTCTTTTCGGTCAAGCGGGAGTTGGCCTTCAATCTCATGTGGACGTCCGGCGGTGCGCGCGAGGGGCTGAGATTCGCCGATGAGGCGGTTGCTCTCGGTAAGGGAATTCCAGATTTATCGAAGGAGGCGCTGGCATTGGCGATGGCTTATAAAGCCGAGTTCCTCAGGTCGCGTGATCCCGTGCAGTCGGAGCGGCTCTTCAACGAGGCGTTGGAACTCGGCCGGAAGCAAGAGCCTGAGGGGCTATGGGAATCTACCGTTCTTTGCGGTCTGGCGCCGTTTCTGGCCGGCCGCGGGGATCGGGCCGGGGCGGCTGCAGTCCTTCACCGGAACTATGACATCATGCTCAAATATGACGGACCCCGCCGCCCGTCTACGGCCGAGGCCGCCATCAAGTGGGCCCGGACCCGGATCTGGGCGGGAGAGGTCGCCGAAGGCATGGCCCAGATAACCGAGTTTGTCCCGTTGCTTCGCGGGTATCCTGCCGATTCCCAGCGGCTCTGGAGCGCTTTGCACGACGCCATCCACGGCTGCAATGAAGCCAAGGCTTTCCGCGACGCGGAAACGTACACGCGTGAGACGCTGGCGGTCAATGAACGCATGCATCTGCCCCCGTCGGACGAACGCTGGGGAATGCTGTATTGGGACCTGGGAAGAGCGCAGAGGGGACAAAAACACTATTCCGAGGCCATCGAGGCTCTGGCGAAGGCGGAAGCCAACCTCAAAGGGTTTCCCGATACCCGCGCCAAGGAAATACGGCAACTCATCGCGACAGTCCAGTCAGAGCAACACGCAGCGAGGTGACTCGGAAGACTACAGAATAACCTCCCGAGTCCTTGGACTTCTTGACCGTCTTCCCGCCTTTGCCGGCGCCGGAGGAATCTCACTCGGCAGCGGCCCCTCCTTGCGCACCGAAACCGCTCCGCGGCTGGCAGTCAGCCGGATGATGGGACCATGCCCCACCTCGCCCTTCAAGGTAGCGGTACGCCCTTCGATCTCCTTCTCCACCGGCGGACCGAAATCGTTCACCGCTTCCCCGCGCTCCGCGGTCGCCTGCAAATCGAATGCCGACTCCGCCGGCAGAATCAGGTCGAACCGTCCGATTCCCGAGCGCGCCTCGAGGAAGGCAGCGGCGAGTGCGCGGGCGTCAGCTCGATGTCGCCGCGCTGCGTCTCCAGCTCGAGCGACTGCGTGGAGTGGTCCAGCTTGATGTCGCGCGAGCCGGTCATCAGCCGCACCGGTCCCACGATGTTCGATCCGCTGAACTGGCTGAGATCCATGCTGATGCGCCCGGGCACCGCCTGCACGTGCAATTCCGTGTTGCGCGTGCCTTCGAACTGCAGCGGCTGGGCGAGCGAGGCAGTGGCGCCGACCAGTATAATGACCTTTAGGCGTCAGAGGAAGTCATGGAACCCGATCTCACACAACAACGGCACCACGCCCACGCGTTTCTCGACCGTCTGCCCGCCGATCAGTTGGCCGCCGTTTGCGGCTTGCTGGAGAGCATGCTCTCTCCGCTCGATCGCAAACTGGCGTTGGCTCATATCGACGATGAGCCGCTCGCACCGGAAGATGCCGCAGCCATCCGCGCCGCCATCGCATCGCTCGAGAAGAATGGTGGCGTGCCCATGGAACACGTCCTGGCCGACCTCGGTCTTACGATGGACGACTTCCACAAAATTGCGGAAGCTCCGGTAACGGAAGAATCCAACCTGTAATGCCAAGCGGGGCTCTCCGGTCCACATGGCCGCTAGCTGCGCGACTTGACGTGGCCCGTTCTAATCTCGACGTGAGACAATATCAGTAAGGAATTGGAATGCTCCACCACGTGAAAGATCTCTCTCACGATCAGCGTCGAGCCGTTGAGAGTCTTCTTGGCCGTCTGGTGGCGGAAGACGAGTCCGTCAAGCATCAAGGGTATCCGGCCTTCGCACATTATCCCCTCTCGGCTGTCGCCGGACGAGCGCAAAGAAGCACTTGAGAAGCTTCGTTGCTATTTCGCCAAAGTCGATGCGAAACGGAAACCCGTGAGCGAAGCGGAAGAGGAGGAGATCATTAACGAGGCGTTGCGCTCCACACGGCCCCACTACAGGCCTATCCATTGAGGGTTGTCCTCGACGCGAATGCGCTTATTCGCACGCATGGCCGAACTTCAATACAGGCCAGAAGACTCCTTGAGGAATTGCTGCAACGCGGCCATCACTTAGTAACCTCAAATGAACTGCTCGCCGAAGTGACAAAGGTGCTTAGGTATCCTGGATTTCAAGCATTGTACGGCCTCACGGAAGCGGATCTTCTCGACTACACGCAGTTTCTGCAAAGCGTGTCGCATGTCGTGATTTTGGACCCACAATATCGCGCGCCGCTTCGTGATCCAAATGACTTGAT
>Ga0116222_1001400_pt1 | contig 13441 bp, 11 predicted proteins | sample Sb_taG_12_FD_88963 | JGI IMG/M metagenome (GOLD analysis project Ga0116222, IMG submission 88963) | Peat soil microbial communities from Weissenstadt, Germany - Sb_50d_9_AC metaG | ecosystem: Environmental > Terrestrial > Soil > Wetlands > Peat | place: Germany: Weissenstadt | collected 2010-09-21
CTCAGCCTCGTGGTCGGGACCGGCGGCAGCGGCCAGCTTGGCGTAAGCGGCCCGCCGCAGCAGGTACTGCCGGCCCGTGCTGGAATCGGTAAGCAGGGCGGCGGGCGTGGCCGGGTTGCCCGCCAGCTCGCCGGTAATCCGGTAAAGCTGCTCGGTGATGAACCACTCAGGCCAGTCGCTTGGCTGATATCCGGCAGCCAGATCGGCGTGGTGGATCTCGACTTCGAACAGCCTGCGGTGCAGCGTGAACCAGGCCGGATGAGACGGTCCGCGCGAGCCGCGCACCTCCGTCAGCCAGGCCTGCTCAGGCAGCTCGCGCGCCCGAGCGACGAAGGCCTGCGCCGACTCCGCGATATCGGCAGCGAGTTCAGCGGCGGACCGGCCAGCGCCGGCCTCGATCTGCTCCTCGCGGGCTGCCAGGCTCGGGTACTGCGGCGTCTCCTCGCCGGTCGATGCCCAGATGAGCAGGTTCTGCAGGCCGTCAGCATTGCGCGCGACATGGGTGAGCACGTGGCCGCGGCTCCAGCCGGGAAGCAGCGACGCCTCGCGAGCCTGCTGGTCGGTGAGCGCGGATGCCGAGGCGAGCAGGCGAGTGGTGGCATCGCCGATCCGGTCGATAAGCAGATCGACTGAGTGCGGCCCGGCCGAGGTATTCACTGGCGAGCTCCTCTCTGCTCGTTTGTCCCATCCTTGCCTACCGCAGCGCCGGGCCGGAAGCCGCGGGGCCGGCCGCCGTCTTTATGGGAAGTGCTCGGTGCCCAAGTCGCTCGCCTCGCGACCGTGACCGGCGCTCGGTCCCGGGCAGCCGGGAAGCGAATGGCTGCCGTGATGGTTGACTCCGGTGAGCGTCTTCCGGATAAGCCATCGGGCACCTGGCGACCGTGAGCCAGCCAGGCTTCCGCGCTTCCGCTGAGGCACCGCAGAATGTCAGACCCCCCAGATACGATTGGCTGCGCCCCTCCCAGGCCGTGACCAACTCCGCAGCCACCGTCCAGACCAGGAGAAACCGAGCGCATCGTGGCAGAACGTCTGGTCGTCCGCGGCGCCCGCGAGCACAACCTGAAGGATGTCTCGCTGGATCTGCCCAGAGACGCCATGATCGTCTTCACCGGGCTGTCCGGTTCCGGCAAGTCCAGCCTGGCGTTCGACACCATCTTCGCCGAGGGTCAGCGCCGTTACGTCGAGTCGCTGTCGGCCTACGCCAGGCAGTTCCTCGGCCAGATGGACAAGCCAGATGTGGACTTCATCGACGGGCTGTCCCCGGCCGTCTCGATCGATCAGAAGGCGGCTAGCCGCAACCCTCGCTCGACCGTCGGCACCGTCACCGAGGTCTACGACTACCTGCGCCTGCTGTTCGCCAGGATCGGCAAGCCGCACTGTCCGGTCTGCGGACGGCCGATCGCCAGGCAGACCCCGCAGCAGATCGTCGACCGGGTGCTTGAGCTTGACCAGGACGCCAGATTCCAGGTGCTGGCCCCGGTCATCCGCGGTCGCAAGGGCGAGTACACCGAGCTGCTCCGCGAGCTGCAGACCAAGGGCTACTCGCGAGCCAGGGTGGACGGCGTGACGATCCGGCTGGACAGCGCGACGGCTGGTAACCTGCCGGCCCTGAAGAAGTACGAGAAGCACACCATCGAGGTGATCGTCGACCGGCTGGCCGTCAAGGAGTCAGCGCGGCGCCGGCTCACCGACTCGGTGGAGACCGCGCTAGGCCTGTCCGGCGGCGTCGTGTTGCTCGAGTTCGTGGACTTGCCTGAGGACGACCCGAACCGGGAGCGGATGTTCTCCGAGCACCTGGCCTGCCTCTACGACGACCTGTCGTTCGAGGAGCTTGAGCCGAGATCGTTCTCGTTCAACTCGCCCTGGGGCGCCTGCCCGGACTGCACCGGGCTCGGCACCAAGATGGAGGTCGACCCCGAGCTAGTGGTGTCCGACCCCGAGCTGTCGCTGGCCGGCGGCGCGATCGGGGTGTGGAGCGGTGGTCATGTCAGCGACTACTTCGTCCGGCTGATGGAGGCGCTGGGCAGCGCTCTGGGCTTCAGCATCGACACCCCGTGGGGCAAGCTGCCCGCCGCCGCCCGCAAGGCGCTGCTGTACGGCCACGACGAGCAGGTGCACGTCAGGTACAAGAATAGATACGGCAGGGAGCGCTCGTACTACACGAACTTCGAGGGTGCGATCCCGTACATCGAGCGCCGTCACTCCGATGCGGAGAGCGACTCGAGCCGCGAGCGGTTCGCCGGGTTCATGCGGCAGGTTCCCTGCCCGGCCTGCCAGGGGACCCGGCTCAAGCCGCTGACCCTCGCGGTCAAGATGGACGGCCGGTCGATCGCCCAGTACTGCGCGCTGCCGATCGGCGAGCTGGCCAAGCTGCTGCTCACCCTGGAGCTCTCCGACCGGGATCAGCAGATCGCCGGCCGGGTGCTCAAGGAGATCAATGCGCGGCTCGGCTTCCTGCTCGACGTCGGCCTGGACTACCTGACCCTGGACCGGGCGTCGGCCACGCTGGCCGGGGGAGAGGCGCAGCGGATCAGGCTGGCCACGCAGATCGGCTCCGGTCTGGTCGGCGTGCTTTACGTGCTTGACGAGCCGTCGATCGGACTGCACCAGCGGGACAACCACCGGCTGCTCGAGACCCTGCTCAGGCTGCGCGACCTCGGCAACACGCTGATCGTCGTCGAGCACGACGAGGACACGATCAGGGCCGCGGACTGGGTGGTCGACATCGGCCCGAGGGCCGGTGAGCATGGCGGCCAGATCGTGGTGTCGGGTCCGCTCGAGGAACTGCTGGCCAGCCAGGAGTCGCTGACCGGTGCGTATCTCACCGGCCGGGAGTCGATCCCGGTGCCGGCCCGCCGGCGCCAGGTCGGCTGCGGCAAGGAGGTCGTGGTCAAGGGCGCGACCGAGCACAACCTGCGCGGCGTCGACGTCGCCTTCCCGCTCGGCTGCTTCGTAGCCGTGACCGGAGTCTCAGGATCCGGCAAGTCAACGCTGGTCAATGACATCCTCTACAGCGCGCTGGCGAAGGAACTGCACGGCACCAGGATCGTCCCTGGCCGCCATACCCGGGTGACCGGCATGCAGTACCTGGACAAGGTGGTGCATGTCGATCAGGGACCGATCGGCCGGACACCGCGGTCCAACCCGGCTACCTACACCGGGGTGTTCGACCACGTCAGGCGGCTGTTCGCGCAGACGACCGAGGCCAAGGTCCGTGGCTACCAGCCGGGCCGGTTCTCGTTCAACATCAAGGGCGGCCGGTGCGAGGCCTGTGCGGGCGACGGAACCATCAAGATCGAGATGCAGTTCCTGCCGGATGTGTACGTGCCCTGCGAGGTCTGTCACGGCGCCAGGTACAACACCGACACGCTCCAGGTGCACTACAAGGGCAAGACGATCGCCGACGTGCTGAATATGTCGATCGAAGAAGGCGCCGAGTTCTTCGAGCCGGTGCCTGCCATCTACCGGCACCTGAAGACGCTGGTCGACGTCGGCCTCGGCTACGTCAGGCTGGGCCAGCCAGCGCCGACCCTGTCCGGCGGCGAGGCCCAGCGGGTCAAGCTCGCCTCTAGCTGCAGCGCAGGTCGACCGGGCGGACCATCTACGTCCTGGACGAGCCGACCACCGGCCTGCACTTCGATGACATCCGCAAGCTGCTCGGCGTCCTTGGTCGCCTAGTCGACGGCGGCAACACGGTCATCGTGATCGAGCACAACCTGGACGTGATCAAGACCGCCGACTGGGTGATCGACCTCGGCCCCGAGGGCGGCTCGCGCGGCGGCCTGGTGATCGCTACCGGCACCCCGGAGCAGGTCGCCAAGATCGAGGAGAGCTACACCGGCCAGTTCCTGAAGAAGGTGCTTAACGGGTAGTCCGCGGTCGGTCGGTCCCCGCCCAAGAACTGGTCGGATCAGGAGCAGATCAGCCAGCCGCTATGCGTTCTGACCCGGAACAGGCCGTCGCTGCCGAACTCCATTCGGCTGGTCACGGTGTCGACCAGGCGATCCTGCTCCGGCCGGTCCTGCGCGATGCTCAAGCTGCTGACGTAGTCAGCCACGGGCTGCGGGTCTGGCAGCAAGAGTTCACCGGTGAGGTCGTGCCTGATGACCGAGCCGAAGAAGCCCGCCAGCAGTTCCGCCCCCTGGTCGAGCCTGATCCGCTCCCCGATTGGGTGGGTTGCGGTCCGCCCCGCAATCGCGAGCCCCCAGTTGATGAGGTCAAACAGTTCGAGTAGATGATCGTTGCCGTTGAGCCCGATCACGACCCGCCCGCCTGGCCGGGTGACCCGGCGCAATTCCATGACCGCTTGCACCGGCTCCGGCACGTGGTAAAGCATGTGCATCGCCAGGGTCAGCTCGCAGGCTCCGGAGCGCAGCGGCAATGCGGTCGCGTCGCCAACCAGCAATTGTGCCGCCGGGAGCTGGAGTACCTGACTTTCGGCCGCTGCCAGCATCCCTGGCGAGATGTCGACGCCGAGCACGGCGCCCTGGTGGTCGCGGTGGCCAAGCTCCGCCAGGTAAAGCCCGTTGCCGCAGCCGACATCGGCGACAATCTCGCTTCCCGCCAGTCGCAGCGAGCCGAGCACCGCGGGGGCAAGTTCGAGCTTGGGCAGCTGATAGGCGTAGATGGACTGGCGGGCCGCGAGATTTCGATCATTGAGGTACTGCACCTCGCGTAGGAACGACCGATCGGCCCAGAACGGGGCGACATCATCTGCCACGATCGACAACATAGCTCTGGCGTCAGCCGTTCGCCGACGCGTCGCCCGCTCAGGAGAACCGGCGCACGGCCGCGATTACGGGTCCTGCCGAGCCACGCAGACGGATGCTCGCAGACGGCCGCTCAGTCTTCCTGATGAGCGGGTGAGCGGCTGGCACGGCTACCATTAACCCGGCTATATCGTGCGGTGCCACACTCCTGTTTCCTCAGCCAGGCAGATGATCGCGGCAGTGCATCCTGGCGGTCAAGGGAAAGGTCGGGCTGGATGACCAGTACACCGGAGTTCCGATTAGTGGCCGACGTGAGCAGCGAAAGTCCAGGCACCGTACGGCCGGTTCTTGACGGACTGGTCGGCTGTGTCGTCACCGAGACCAGCGACGGCTTCCATGTGGAGGGGACCCTGACCGGCGAGACCGCCAGGGATCTGAACCGGGCTTTGTTGTCGGATCTGCGCAGGCGTGAGCGGCGCACCCGGCTGCGAGCTGAGTGGACTTCAGCTGGCACAGTGGAGCGGTTCTTTGACTACGTGCCCAAAGGGAGCCGCCCGGCGGGAGATCAGCTATGACGAGCCAGCCGGGGACAGCTAGGCAAGCAGCCGCAGCCGCCCAGGATGGCGGCATCACCACAAGGACGGGCCTGGCGATGGTCGTGGTGATGACCGGCGTGCTGATCACCGCGGTCGACACCACGATCGTGGTTCTCGCGCTGCCCGAGATCCAGCGGGCGCTGCATGTCGCGCTCGCCTCGGTGATCTGGATCGTGATCGGCTACCTGCTCGTCATCACGCTGCTCGCCACCCAGGTGGGGCGGCTTGGCGACATGTTCGGCCGGGTCCGGATGTATGAGATGGGCTTCGCCGTCTTCATTCTCGGATCGTTCGCGTGCGCGCTCGCCTGGAATGAGGCATCGATCATCGGCTTCCGCGTGCTGCAGGGCATCGGCGGGGCGTTTGTCACCGCGAACAGCGGGGCAGTGATCGCCGACCTCTTCCCGCGAGAACGGCGGGGCCGCGCGTACGGCTACAACTCGGTCGGCTGGAGCCTCGGCGCGGTGCTGGGCATCGTGCTCGGCGGGCTCATCGTCACCTATGTCTCCTGGCGCTGGATCTTCTGGATCAATGTGCCGATCGGTGCCGCCGCGCTGCTGCTGGCCGTGCGCGTCCTGCACGAGCGGGGTGAGCGGGCGCGCAGGCATCTCGATCTGCTCGGAATGGTGAGCCTCGGCCTCGGGCTGTTCGGAGTGCTGTGGGCCATGACCAAGCTGGCCACCACGTCCTTCGACGCCACGGTCACCGGCTACCTGGTCGGCGGCATCGTGCTGCTCGCCGCCTTCGTCCTGATCGAGCGCAGGCAGGCCGAGCCGATGCTGGATCTGTCCCTGTTCAAGATCCCGATGATCGCGCCGTCGCTGCTCGCATCGTTCTTCCAGGGCCTGGCCAATTTCGCCGTGCTCTTCCTGGTCATCATGTACCTGCAGGGGCCGCGCGGGCTCTCGCCGATCCACGCTTCGCTGCTGCTTGTGCCCGGCTACGTCGGCGGCTCAGCGGTCGGACCGTTCGCCGGCCGGCTCGCCGACAAGTTCGGTCCGGTTATCCCCGCGACCGCGGGCCTGGCGATCCAGGTCGTTGCGCTGTTCATGTACGCGCACCTGGCGCTGGGTACAGGTCTGTGGCTGGTGGTCGTGGCCAGCGTGATCAACGGGATCGGGGCGAGCGCGTTCTTCCCTGCCAACAGCTCGGCCGTGATGAAGGCCTCGCCGCCCACGGTGTTCGGCATCGCCTCGGGCATGCTGCGGACGTTCGCCAACATCGGAATGGTCTTCTCGTTCTCGATGGCGATCCTGATCGCCTCCCGGTCGATCTCGAAGGGGCTCGCTTTCGCCATCTTCGTGGGGACGACCAGCCTGCACGGTCCGCTAGCGGTCGCCTTCACCACCGGGCTGCATTCGGCGTTCTATACGTCGATGATCTTCATGGCGATCGCCGCGCTGCTGTCCGCGAGCCGAGGCCGCCCGATTCGGGACCGGCTCCCATTCAGGCGCCAGGCCCCGGCCGAGAGCTAACCGCGGGAGCGGCCGGAACCGCAGTCAGCAGAACCGGCGGTCATCGGCTGACCAGCCGTCAGCCGAACGTGGACGATCCTGCCCCTGGGGTGCCTAGTGACCTCGGTCTGATCCGGTCTGGCGACGGTGCAGGGATGCCGGACCGCGGGTCGGTCGATTACGCTGCACGAGATGGAGATCGCTACCGGCGCCGGTCCGGCGATGGCCGAGGTCGACGACACGCCGGACCCAGCGTTCCTGCTGATGCTGACACACGGGGCCGGCGGCGGCGTCCGCAGTGCCGATCTGCTGGCTGCCAGGCATGCTGGGCTGGACCTCGGCGCCGCGGTCGCCAGGGTGATCCAGCCGTACCGGGTGCGCGGTGCCCGGGCGCCCGGGTCCGCCGAGCGGCAGGACGCCGCGTGGCTGGAGATCATCGCCGTCCTGCGCGCCAGATACCCAGGCATCCCGCTGGTTCAGGGCGGCCGGAGCAACGGCGCCAGGCTGGCCTGCCGCACGGCCCGGGCAGCCGGTGCGGTCGCGGTGCTGGCGCTGGCCTTTCCGCTGCATCCGCCTGGGCAGGCCGATGTCCCTGAACGTTCCCGCGCGCCGGAACTGCGCGCTGCCGGAGTTCCCGTCCTGGTCATCAACGGCGACCGAGATCCATTCGGGGTTCCTGCTGCCAGCGACGTGACCCGGCTGGTCGTGCTGCCTGGCGAGACACACGACCTGTCGAAGAACCCAGCTGCGATCGTGGCCGCGGTTCGGTCCTGGCTTGCGGACAGCGGCACGATTGCCGAAGTTACGCGGCCGGGGTAGCGTGCCTAGGCCGGGTAATCAGGTCGGTGGGGCGGTGCGGGGCGATGCTATCGCCGTCGGGGAGCAGTTCGCCGGTGTCCTCGAAGACCACGATGCCGTTGCAGAGCAGGCTCCAGCCCTGCTCCGGGTGGCTAATCAGAGTCCGAGCCGCTTCGTGGTCCGGGTCGCTGGCGCTCGGACACGGCGGCGAGTGCGGGCACATCGGGCGCCTCCTGGTCAAGTCTGTGGCTGTGGGGATGATCACAATCTAATCTGCCAGCAACCGCGCCAGTTTCGACATGGCACGCCGTGATGGTTTTCTGGCTCGGACTTTGTAGTTTTCCTAGTGCTTTCCCGGCTAGTCCAGGTAGCACGCTGATGACCCTTAGTCACTAGCAGTGATCCGGTCAGCGTATCCGATCAGACGGACCGGACGCCTCGGAACGAGCATGACGCACCGGACGAGTCAAACTCTAAGGGTTACCCGGACGTTTCGGGACGCAGGCCAACACCCTCCGGGCGGGGCGGGATGCCGGTCAGCCGGTGCGTCTCGCGGAGCGTGAGCAGCCGCTCCGCCTCGGCGTTCAGCGCGTGCACGACGGGGGTGGCCATGGCCTTGCGCCGGTAGATCCGGTCGTCATAACCACGCGGTCCGATCTCGGCTCGCATCGAGGCGTAGGCGGACCGCATGACGTCGGTCAGCGCCGAGTCCAGCTTTTTCGCAGTGGCGTACTGCTCGGCGCGCGGAGCTGCGGCGACCTGAGCCGCACGGTACTGCTGTTCGGTGGTTCTTGCCGCGGCGAGGAGATTATCGAAGTTCGCGGCGAGAGCGACGTCTGCCAGGTACTGGCTCTGTGCGTCCTCGCTGACCTGTTTACGGCCCACAATCACGCCGGTCAGCTTAGCGGACCTGCGGTCGCTCCGCTCAGGCCAGGCTGAGCATCCAGCTCTTGTGCAGGTCCGAGTACTCACCGCCGCTGGCCATGAGCTCGGCTGGCGAGCCGTCCTCGATCAGCTGCCCATGATCGAGCACCAGGACCCGATCGGCGATCTGAACGGTCGACAGCCGGTGCGCGATGATGACGGCTGTCCGGCCGGCCAGCACGGTCTGCAGCGCCTGCTGGACGATCCGCTCGCCAGGCAGGTCGAGCAGCGAGGTGGCCTCGTCGAGCACCAGTACGCTCGGCGCGGCCAGAAACGCCCGCGCGAACGAGATCAGCTGGCGCTGGCCTGCCGACAGCCGCCCGCCGCGCTTGCCGACTTGCTGGTCGTATCCGTCCGGCAGCGCGCCGATGAAGTCGCCAGCGCCGACCGCCTCGGCGGCGGCCACGATCTCCGCCCTGGACGCACCAGGCCTGCCGAGCGCGATGTTCTCCGCGATGGTCGCGCTGAACAGGAAGTTCTCCTGAGTGATCAGCACGACCTCACGGCGCAGGTCGGCGTCGGCGAGGTCCCGCAGATCGACGCCATCAAGCAGCACCTTGCCGTCATCGGGGTCGTAGAACCTCGCCATCAGCCGGGCGATCGTCGTCTTGCCCGCCCCGGTAGCGCCGACCAGGGCCACCGTCTGACCGGCCGGTATGGTCAGCTCAAGCCGGGGCAGCACGACGGCCTCCCGGTAGCCGAATCGCACCGCGGCGAACTGCACGCGCCGGCCGGGACCGCCGCCCTGGCTTTGGCTGGGCAGCGCCACGGGGTTCGCGGGCTCGCCGACCGACGGTGCCTCATCGAGCACCCCTGAGATCTTCTCCAGCCCGGCCGCCGCGGACTGGAAGGTGCTGTAGAACTGCGACACGTCCTGCAATGGCTCGAAGAACCGCCGCAGGTAGAGCAGGAACGTGACCAGCACGCCGACCTTCATGTCGTGGTCGATGACCCGCACTCCGCCGTAAAGCAGGACGGCGCCGACCGCGAGGTTGCCGATCAGTGTGACGCCGGGGAAGTAGATCGCCACCAGCCGCATCGACCGGGCCGACGCCTCCGCGTAGCCCTCGTTGAGCTCGCCGAAGATCTGGTCGTTGCGTGGCTCCCTGCGGAACGACTGGACCGCCCTGATGCCGTTGAACGTCTCCACGAAATGCACGATCACCAGCGCGATGGTCTCCCTGGTCCGCCGGTAAGCCACCGCCGACTCGCGCCGGAACCAGGCCGACATCCAGGTCAGCGGCAGGAAGCCAGTCAGCACGGCCAGCGCGAGCGGCCAGTCGAGCAGCAGCATCCCGGTGCCGACGAAGAGCAGCGAGAGAGCGGCGGTGACCAGCGAGTCAAGGCCCTCGTCGAACAGCTCGGAGATGGAGTCCATGTCGGACACCTGGCGGGAGATCACCCGGCCGGAGGTGTAGTGCTCGTGAAAGCCCACCGGCAGCCGCTGGAAATGGCCGAACAGCCTGCATCGCAGCTCGAGTACGACCTGCCCGCCCATCTGGCCGATCGCGGCGATGAATCCGGCGCTCGCGGTGGCCTGAATCAGCACGGTCACGGCGAACTCGGCGACCGTGATGATCAGCGGAACGGGGTCCTGAGTGCGGAGCAGCGCGGGTATCTGGTCCACGCCGATACCGACCAGCCACGGGCCCGCTAGGGCAGCGAGGTTCGCGGCCAGGATCAGCAGGCCGATCACGGCTACCCTGGACCGATGCGGGCGGAGCAGGTCGGCGAGCAAGGCCCGGCTGCGCCTGCGGAGCAGGAGCGACAGACCTTTGGGCAGCTCGTCCACCTCTTCCGCGGCGATGCCGCGCCACTCCTGGACCGGCTGGGTCATCGCCGCGCTCCCGTCATGTCGGCGCCGGTGCTCGGGCCCGGTGAATCTGGCCCCGCTGAGTCTTCCCCCGCCGAGTCTGCCCGCGCGGCATCCAGGGCTGCAGCATCCAGGGCTGCGGGATCCTGGCGTGCGGGATCCTGGCGTGCGGGATCCTGGCCTGCGGAATCGGGGGCTGCGCTCATCAGGTAGCGGTAATGCGGGCTGCTGGCGAGCAGCTCGCGATGGGTGCCCAGGGCGGTGATCTCGCCGTTCTCGAGAACAGCGACCTGATTGGCCAGCGTGACGGTAGATGGCCGGTGCGCCACCACGAGGGCGGTCGAGCGAGTCAGGGCGTGGCTCAGCGCCGCGGTCACCTTCGCCTCGGTGTGCACATCCAGGGCGGATAGCGGGTCGTCAAGGAGCAGCACAGACGGGCTGGCCAGGATGGCGCGGGCCAGCGCGATCCGCTGGCGCTGGCCGCCGGACAGGGACATCCCCTGCTCGCCGATCCGGGTGTCCAGCCCCCAGGGGAGATCCTGGACGAAGTCGGCCTGCGCGGCGGCCAGGGCGGCTTCAATCACGGCGTCGCTGGCATCGGGTGCGCCGAGTGCGACATTCTCCCTGACACTGACCGAGAACAGGGTCGGATCCTCGAATGCGCACGCCACCGCCGTCCGCAGCACGGGAAGCGGCAGTTCTCTGACGTCCGTGCCGTCCAGCCTGATCGATCCCGACGTTACCTCGGCCAGCCGGGCGACCAGGTACAGCAAGGTCGTCTTGCCGGAACCGGTGCCGCCTACCAGTGCCATCGTCTCGCCGGGGGGCAGGTCGAGGCAGATGTCGCGCAGCACCGGCTGGGATGCCCCGGGAAAGCTGAACGAGACATGGTCGAACGTGAGCCGCCCGGCCGGCCGCCCACCGGATCGCGGTTGCGGTACGGTCAGCGCTGCCGTGCCAGCGGTCGCCAGCGCGGTCGTCCCGGCCCCGCTCGTCCCCGTACCGCTCATCCCCGCACCGGTCCCCGTGCCGGTCGGCCCCGTGCCGGTCGGCCCCGTGCCGGTCGGCCCCGTGCCGGTCCTGCTCGTGCCGATCGGCCCCGTGCCCGAGCTGCCCGTGCCCGAGGTGCCCCGGCCCGAGGTGCCCCGGCCTGCGGCGCTGGTGGCCGCCAGAGCCGCGAGGCTGGTGATTGCCGGGTTCGGCGGGCTGGTGATCGCTGGGTCGGTGTCGAGGATCTCGTAGACGCGCTGGGCGGCGGTTGCTGCCTCCTGCCCGAGCGCCAGGATGTAGCCCATCGCCTCGATCGGCCAGACCAGCTGCAGAACCAGCGCGATGAAGGCGACCAGACCGCCGGTGGTCAGGCCGCCGTGGCTGACCGCGAGCGCGCCGAGCAGCAGGATCAGCGCGATCAGGGCATTCGGCAGCAGGTCGAGGCTGGCCCAGAACGTCCCGCGCAGCCTGGCCTTGCTGACCTGGGTCTGATAGACGGTCATCGCCCGGTCCCGGTGCAGGCCAGCGGCCTGGTCCCGGCGGCCGAGCGCCTTGAGCACCCGGATGCCGGCGGCTGATTCCTCCACGTAGGTGGCCAGGTCGTCTTGCTGGTCCTGTACTCGCCTGGAGAGCACCCGGTACCGCCGCTCGAACCGCAGGCAGATCGCAGTGACCGGGGCGAACACCAACGCGGTGAGCAGCCCGAGCAGCAGGTTGAGCCGGATCAGCAGCGTCACGACGACAGCGAAGGTGGCCACATTGGTGATCAGGAAGATGGTGCCGAAGCCGGCGAAGCGCCGAATCGCCGATAGGTCCGTGGTCGCCCTGGAGAGCAGCTGGCCAGACTGCCAGGCCTCGTGGAAGCTGGGTTCCAGGCGCTGCAGATGGGCGTACAGGTCCCCCCGGATCGACTGCTCCATCGCTGCCACCGCGTTGGCCTGCACCCACCGGCGGATCAGGTTGAGCACTACTTCGGCGATGCCGAGTCCGATAGCGGCAAGGCCGATCGGAACGAGCAGTCCGTGTCCGTGCGGGGCGCCTGGCTTGCTCGCGGCAGCCGTCGCGATCGGGCCGTCGATCGCGGCCTTGGTCAGCAGCGGGATGACGATCTCGGTGCCCGCGGCCAGCAGCGCCGCGGCGAGCATGCCGACGAGCTGGCCGTAGTACGGGCGGAGGTACTCCCTGGTTCGCCAGAGTGCGGCCAGCGGGATCTGTGCCGCGGGCATGCCGGAACGAGTTACGACATCACCGGTGGCCACTTGCCGGATGTTAACCCGGCCTGGCGTTCACTGTCACTTTGTTTTCTGGCCGCTCGCGGCTGGCGTAAGAACGGGTATTTCTGGCACTCTGGCGAAGCGCGCCGGTTTGGGTCCGGGGGCCGCGGCGCGAGCAGGGAGGTACCCGTGGAATTCGACGACTCCTGGGCTAGCCGCACGCAGGCGGCTCCAGTGCTCGCCGTGGCCGGTGTGCTGACCGCATATCACGATGGCGTCGACGCGATCTGCCGGATCGCCGCGAATCTCGCCGGCGATGCCTGGGAGCTGCCGACGCCGTGCCCGGAATGGCGCGCGGCCGATCTGGCCGGCCACCTGCGGTGCATTGTGGACGACTATCACGAGTACCTCGACGACGCTCCGGTCAGCCGGTTCTCGCGGCTGATGGCCACCGGCGCGCATCAGGACACCGTTGCACGGAAGCTGGCCAGGCAGAATGCCGCCGAGTTGGCCGCCCTGCCTGATGTCCAGCCTGACCAGCACATCTCGGCGTTCGCCGCGTCAGCCCGGCGGTACGCGGCCAGGCTTGGCCCGCTCTTCCCGCTGCCACATCACAGCTACCGGGGCAGGGTGATTACCGTGGCCGGGATGGCCGGGCTGGCTTGCGTGGAGTGGCACCTGCACGCATGGGATCTGGCTGCGGCGCTTGGCCAGAGCTACCGGCCGGCCGATCCGGTAGCGGTCAGGGCCGGCTGGCTGGCCGGGATTCCGCAGCTAAAAGTCTCTGTCGTCGGCGATCCGTGGCTGGCCGTGTTGTGGGCATCCGGCCGCCAGCCTGGCTGAGCCGACCTGACCCTGACCTCGGGTTGCCGTTGGGCTCGGGCTGGCCCCGTGGGCTCGGGCTGGCCCCTGTTCGGGCCGGCCCCGTGGGCTCGGGCTGGCC
>Ga0116222_1001402_pt1 | contig 13438 bp, 7 predicted proteins | sample Sb_taG_12_FD_88963 | JGI IMG/M metagenome (GOLD analysis project Ga0116222, IMG submission 88963) | Peat soil microbial communities from Weissenstadt, Germany - Sb_50d_9_AC metaG | ecosystem: Environmental > Terrestrial > Soil > Wetlands > Peat | place: Germany: Weissenstadt | collected 2010-09-21
AATTTGAATGAGCACTGTGAACGTCCTTCGCTGGCAGGCAAAATCGAAAAGGGTTTCTTGGAGGTTGAAGGGGTGAGACCGCTCAGGAGCGAACGGCTGAGAGTGACTTGGTTGCCGCGCATAGGACCATACGATGGGCGAGGCGCTGAGTTCTCAACGGGTGATGCCGATGACGATGAGGTTCTTCGTCAGATTGCACATCGCAGTTCTCTCGATTCGCCTCGGCACTGGGTGCACTTCCTGTTCTGCCGGGACGAGGCTTCAGCGAAAGCGGTGGCCGCGCTGGTAGCAGCAGCAGGTTGGAGCACAGAGATTGACTATGAGGCCGACAATGCCGACTGGCGTGTTTCAGCAGCGCAGCTCGAAATAGTGCTGTGCGCCGACGCAGTGAGGCGAGCGCGCACTTTCTTCGAGGATGCCGCCACTAACGTTGCTGGCGTGTTCTACGACGGGTGGCACGCCAGCGTCTAGCTATCATGGATAGCGTGTTACTTGCATTAACATGCACGATTGCGATGACTTTTGCGAGCACGACGGCTTCCCAGCGATATCTTGACCTTTGAGTTTCAAGGAACGCACGGTTGCTAGCCGCGCGGACATGATTTCTACGATCGATGCGAGACAGCTGCCCGGGCCTTGATAGCGGTATTTCATCTTTCTTGAGAAGCGAAAGTACGAAAGTATAACACTGACGGCGTTGCAATCGTACGAAGCATGCAAGAGGCTGTGTTATGGCATACTGGCTAGGGTCATCTGTCCATTTATGCGATTGGGGTGTGAAGAGCAATGGGTGTCTGGGGGCCAGCACTATTCTCTGATGACGTCGCCTGCGACGTGCGTGATGAGTACCGGGCGCTCGTCGAGGATGGCATTGACGACAAGGAGGCAACCCGGCGGATCCTGAACACTCGACGAGCAGCTCTGACCGATCCAGACGACGGGCCCGTGATCTGGTTGGCGCTCGCAGTCACCCAGTCCAAGACCGGTCGCCTTGAGCCCAACATAGCCTCACGCGCACTGGAGATCATTTCCCGCGGTGAGGGCATGCAGCGCTGGGAGGAGCAAGGATCGGCAATGGCAGCCCGCCGAAGGGCAGCGATGGAGAAGGTTCGGAACCAGCTCACGGGCCCGCAGCCGCCGCGGCGTCGGTTGCGCCCCCCATGGCGACACGTCACCAGCTTGCGGAGAGGAGACGTAATCGCTTACCACACGCGAACAGGTGACTACCTGCTGTTGCGTGTTACCCGGATTGAGGACAACAGAGACGGCGCCGCTCCGGTCCTTGTTCTGCTTGATTTCGCCGACAACAATATACCGCCCCCAAGCCAGATCGCGGCGATCTCGGATCGTTCCGGACTTTCGAATGCCGGGAAACCGACACCACCGTGGGCGACGGTCAGTTTTGTAGTCCACGTTACCTTTAAAGGTGACCCGGATTACGCCGACGCCGGGTTCGTCGTCGTATGCAACATCGCACCAAGGCCGGGAGACGAAAGCGCGCCGGCCGGGCCAGACAGCGATTGGGACCGATTCGGGCAATATCTAGATAAGCAGGTTGCACTGCAACCTTTGCCCGTTGGTCGACCCGCCGGCAAGGACTGACCTCGCGGAACAACCTCGTCGACGCCTACCCGCGGCGGGTCGGCTTGGGGACGCGATCCAGTTGTTTGAGCAGACCTTACCGCCAGCGCGCGGGCCTTGGCGCCGACCACCCATAGGCGCTGGCCTCGAGGAACAACCTCGAAAGATCCAGGACCGAGGCCTATTCTGACTACCAGACGAGCCCATTCGGAAACCCCTAGTTCCGTCGCGCTACGATCATGGCCATTCGCGTCATCAAGCGTCGTGGGACCTTTTAGGGTAGGCACGCGGATCATCTGAGACGGTGTCACCGAGCGCGTACTTGAAGTCTCGCCCTCGTGCACGGCGCCTCAGGCACCACTCTTCGGACAGAATTGGTCTAGACTTCAACGTCCCATTCGAACTGGCCGCCTCGCATTGGCCTGTCTGCGGAGACGATCGACGGCGGCACCATCATGACAGTTCTGGGCGGCGCGAGCGCCCGGCCGACAGACCGGGCTGACATGCAGATCGAGCCGTCGTGATGCGTATTGATGCCGCGTGCGCGCGACGTTGTGTGACGGCTGCTGCGGGGCACACGGCCTGAATTGCCGTTTCGCTCCGGTGGCGATAAGTTGCGGGAGGTGTGGCCGGGGAGTGTTCATGGGGGGCGCATGAGGGCGCGGGTTTGATCTTATTAGCGTTTCCGCAGGTCAAAGCCTCGTGCCCCCTTCAGATCCAATCGATGAAGTTTTCGAGAATGCGCCCCAGCAGGATTCGAACCTGCGCACACGGCTCCGGAGTGCATTGCCCTTCACGGCCTCTACCTGCGGAGACGTTGATCTGACTGCGTTTTGGGGCGCGTATGTATGGGGCGCGGCGCTGACCGATCTTCAGACGTGGCCAGTCAGTGTCCGTCCTGGTGGCGCGCCGCCCGCTCAGGCTAGTGGAGGGCGCGCCTGGGCGTTCGGGGCCGCAGTCTAGGTTGTGCGGGCGCCGGGCGCAGTCCCGCGGACGCGGGCAGCCGGTTCGCGGCCGTGCGTGCTAAGGGTCCTGGCTGAGGATCTCACCTGCGGCGGCGAGGGTGGCTCCGAGCCCCAGGGCCATGGTGAGGCGGTTGTGGATCTGCTCTTTGAACCGGGGGCAGTCGCACTCGCCGTCTCGGTCGCCTTCGCACTCGCCCGGAAGGTCGTCGCTGGCGGTCTTGAGTTGCCCGGTGGCGGTGCGCGCGACGGCTCCGGGGGTCCCGCCCGCCAGCCAGTAGCAGGCCAGGAGCTCGGCGCCGAGGTCGTGGTTCACGGGCATGACGCGGCCGAGGAGGTCTTCGAGGTGGGCGGCGAGCGCGGACTCGGCCGCGGTTCCTGGCGTGATGTGATGCAGGTAGAGGATCTCGTGGGTGAGGTCGTAGACCCGCGAGGTGGTCCTGGCCTCGGTGGTGGCGGTCCGGCTGGCGGCCAGCCTGCCGGCCAGCTGGCCGGCCGCGCCGGGGACGTCAGCCAGCCCGGCCAGCAGGAGCCGGTCATGGTCCGCTGAGGCTGACAGGGCCGGGGCGCGAGAGCGGACGGCGCCGGTCACGGCGAAGGTGATGTCGCACGCGCGCTCGATCAGGAAGTACGGGATCGCGCATAGCTGGTCGTACCCGCCCGCTTCGCCGCTGAGCGCCTGCAGCACCGCGGGCTCGATGTCGAGCAGGTAGCGGACCAGGTGGCGGAGCGCGGTCCGGGTCCAGGGCCGGACGGTCGCTTCGCCGGGGGGCAGCATGGAGTGCAGGATGGTGACGACCAGCGTCAGGTTGACGGCGTCGCCGAGCTGGTGGACCAGCGGGCCCGGCAGGCCAGGGTCCGGCTGCGGGCAGATCTCGCCGAGGTGGTGATCGATCCAGCGTGCCGCCCGTCCCCAGGTGCCGCGGAGCAGGCGAGAGTGGTCGATGTCCCCGGTGATGGCGTAGCCGTTCTGCATCCTGAGCACGGGCGGCTGGGTGCCGTGCAGCTTGCCGTTCAGGCGGATCGTCGTCTCGATGACCTCGCCGGGCGGGACTTCCCAGAAGTCGGCGTTGATGTAGTTCGGGTACCGGCCCCACCGGGTGTGACAGGCGTCGATCATGGCCCAGACCAGCCCGGTGGCGTTGTCCTCGGTGGCCTTGGCGATCCAGGCGGGCAGCTTGAACCCGGCGACCGAGAAGGTGGGAAAGTGGTTGAGCGCGCACAGCGCGAGCTGGTTCAGCGGCTGTGACTCGCTCCGCGGGTCGAGCCAGGTGGCGGGGTCGAGGCTGGCATCGCCGTACACGTTCTCCGACATGTACTTCCACTGCCAGGCGAAGTCAGCCGAGCGCCGGTTCGATGTCAGCACGATCAGCGGCTTCCTGAGCGCGAAGAACTCGGCCAGGGTCGGCCAGCCGTGCTGGTCGACGTCATGCTCGTCCGGGTTGAACACCATGTCCCAGGTGCCGCTCGTCTCGAACGCCCGCCTGATCAGCTGCTGGTGCTCCGGCTCGACCTTGTCCTCGAAGATGATGGTGACTGGCTCGGCGCGCTGGATCTGAAGGTAGCTGCGGATGGCGGCCAGGGCGGTGGACAGCCGCTGGGTGACCGCGAACGGCTGCAGGACCCCGGCGCCCGCGTGCATCAGGCAGATGTCACCGTGCCCTCGTTCGTCGCTGTCGTACCAGATGTCGAGCAGCAGCGTCGTGGCTCCCTGGCATAGCTGGGTGAAGATCGACGCGGTCTGCTGGGCGTACCAGAACCCGGCCTCGAAGTTCGCGAACGCGTTGTGGCTGCCGATATAGGCGTTCTGGTCATAGCGTTTGGTCAGGTCGCGGCCGCCGTACGGCAGGAACGTTCCCCTGTCCAGCATCGAGTCCGTGCAGGGCCCGGAGGCCAGGCCGAGCGTGAACGTGCTCGGCGAGACCGAGAATGTGGACGGCGTGACGGCGTCGGCGAGCTTGAGCATGCACATCTTGTCGGTCTTGTAGTTGGCGTACCAGGTGCGGTCGGCGAGGTAGGCGCAGACGTTCCAGTAGTCCGAGCCGAACCGGATGAACCCGGTGTTGTACTCGGCCACCATCCACGGCGACGACTCGCCGGGCGGCAGCACCGCCCGGGTCTGGCGCCAGGTGCTGTCGTCGGAGTACCGGTGAGTCAGCAGGACGGTCCAGATCGCGACGCCGAAGTCGTTCTTGATCCGCACGAACGCCAGGGTGTTGTAGCCGTTCCAGGTCTTCCACTGGTCTGAGCACGGCCCGCTGGCGATGCCCAGCGTCGGCCCGGGTCCGCCCACGCTGAACACGTGCGTTTTGCCGTTGTCCGACGCCTTCAGCATGCAGGCCAGGTACGGCGTGGCGTTGGGAAACGGATCGAACGCGGACGCCGGGGCATTGTCGTACGGCGGAACATCCAGTTGCACCACGACATTCCAGTAGTCGCTGCCCGGGTGGATGAACCCGGTATTGAAGTAGACGATGAACGCCGTCTCGGCTGGCGTGGTGGCTCCGGGCTCCACGAGCGGCCACCGGTGATCGTAGATGACGTCACCGGAATACCGGTGCTCGACCAGGACGTCCGCGCTGACCGGGAAGTCGTTGCGGAGCACGACGGCGGCCCAGGCGTTGTAATTTGGCGCCTTGCTCAAGGTGAGCTGCAGCGTGCCGCCGCGGAAGCCGGTCAGGATCGACCCGCTGATCGTGAACGTCTTGGTGGTGCCCTGGTCCTCAGCGTGCAAGACCTCGGTCAGCGTAGCCGACGATTCCCACGTCGAGCCGTCGAGCAGCATGACCATGGCCCACCACTGGTCCTGGCCGAACCGGATGAAGCCGGTGTTGTAGCCGACCGTCAGCGGCGGTGACGTCGTGCCGCCGGCCGGCACATCCGTCCACGTCTTGCTCTCGATCGGGTCGTCGGAGTACTGATGGCACAAGGTCACGCTCTTCAGCGGCACGCCCGAAGTATTAGTGACGTTCGCGTACGCCGTATTCGTGTAGCTCATGACACCGCCCGCCCCTGAAGATGCCTTTCCCCTACAATGACAGTTGACCTTCTCAGCAATGCCACGTCAACCGGCGGCCAGCTCGAACGGCTCGCGCTGCCCGTCCGTTTCAAGGCCAGCATCACCCGGCTGACGGCTGACAGCCTCGGCACAAACCCGCGCCACCCAGCGCCGAGCAGCCACACCATACCGGCTTGCGCTGCGCAGGTCCGACGTAAGACGCTCAGGGATCGCCGCGACCATCTTCAGCTGCACGTCTCAGGATGACGGCGGCGAGGCGTCAGATCCAAGCCCGGAACGCCGCGTCCCTGAGCAGCCTCCCCGTGATCTGCGGAACCCGAGTCGTCGCCGATCTACCGCAGTTCTGGGCCGCTCGAATCCGCAGCTTGCTGCTAGCCATAACCACGGCACCGGACGGGCCGGGACGCCGAGCCAGCCGAGCTGGCCCCGGCTGAAATTCCGGCCAGTTGTCGCGCAGCTGCGCTCCTCAGCCTGATTCCAGTCGTGGGCGCGGCCAGCGCGTGGCCCGCCGCCGGACCGGAACCAGAGCCGCGCAGTAACCGAGCTATGTGCCCGGCTCCGGCCACGCGGAGGCCGCACGCGGCCACTAACCGGGTGACCGCCCGCGAACAACTGTCAGCAACCCTGGTCGAAGGCTTGGCACCCCGGCAAACCGCGCCCGATCGAAGCAGCGCGCACCTTGGCAACCGTGTCCAGGCTCTAACGGCGGCGGGCTAGCGGGTCGTCAGCGCGGACCGACAGGCCTACGCCCGCTAGCCGGGTAACCAAAGGTCGGCGTGCTCCCAGATCAGGCTGCCTCCGCTGTCCGCCTGACGCGCCGCCCATCAGCGCGCGCGCTCCTGCGTTGCTCCCAGCCGCCGACCAAAGCCCTTCACCGCTCCCTTTGATGATTGTCCTGTCTCAATGGACCCGAGCCATAGCGAGGTCGTTGTCCTGCGGTGGCTCGGATGGGATGGGACATGATCGGGGCGGTTGTCTCATCGGATGTGAGCTATTCCATCTCGTAATGGCTCGCGCTGTTACCGATGTCTTCGTCAGGGTCCCGCTGTCTGGCGATCTTGCGGCAGCGCTCGCTGGCCTGGCGTCGCCGGGTCATCCAGTACCGGTCCGGAGGCCCTGAGGCCGTTGCTGGCTGCCAGCGGTCTGGCCTAGCCGGCAAGTCGCGACCTTGCGATCGCTGCCAGCAGTCAGGGTCTCGGCTATTGGTTGCTGAGGAAGGCGCGTATTGCAGATAGCCAGGCTTGGGGATTGTCGAAGTGAGCCATGTGCGCGGCGTCGGGTATCTCGGCGAGCGTGCTGGCCGGGAGCGCAGCGTGCAGCTTCCGGGCGAGGGTGACCGGGAACGTCATCTCACGGCTGCCGTGCAGGATCAGGACTGGACGGCCCCAGTCTGTGAGGATCTGCTCGGCGTCTTCGGGCACTCCGGGCCGCAGCTGGCCGGCGGCGTGCGGGGCGTTCCAGTCGCTGCTGAACCTGATGGCGGCTAGCATGCGGTGCCATTCTGGTAGTCGGTCCAGGTGCCAGACGTCGCAGGGAGCGCTCGCGTATGCCATGGCCCGGCTCAGCGCGCCATCGGGGGCGTCCGGGGCGGTGAGCACCGGATCATCCCAGGTGACCTGGGCGCACATCAGCGACCTGGCCTGATAGTCCGGGGATGCCGCGCGTTCCTGCTCGTGGTCCTGGTAGGCCGTGGTGGAGGCCAGGATCAGGCGTCGTACCCGGGCGGGGTGCTGGTCAGCCAGGCGCATGGCGATGCCGCCGCCGTAAGAGAAGCCGAGCACATCCGCCCGGCCGGCGCCGAAATGCCGGATCAGCGCGGCGACGTCATCGGCCAGAAAGCCGGGCTGCAGCGCGGCGACGGGTAGATGGCCGACCGGAGGCGTCCGGGAGCTGCGGCCACAGCCCCGCAGGTCGAACAGGACCACGTGGGCCTGGTCGGCAAGCTCGCAGACAGGCGACGTCAGGTACGTGTGATCCCAGCTAGGGCCACCGTGCACGACGATAAGCATCGGCAGCGCCGGATCGCCGAAGCGGCGGACAAACAGCCGGACGCCATCTACCGGGATAAACTCTCCGTCTGCCGTCATGGCGCGCTGTGGTGGCTGGTGCTGTGCGTCTGGAGGATGCGTTCGGCGAGCCAGATGACGTCGGGGTAGATCGCGATCTCGATGGCGGGGTGGCCGGGGCTGTGGTCTGGCCAGCCGGGGCGGGCGGCGAGCTCGGCGGCCAGGTCCTGCTGCCAGGTGCCGGGGGCGAGGTGGCGCATCCGGTGCTGCTGGCCGGGTATCCAGGTGCCGTCGCGGATGGAGCGGTAGATGGCGGCGGTGGCCTGGCCGGTGGCGGTGTCCGCCAGCTGCCACGGGTGGCGCTGGGCCAGGGCGTCGTGGCGGCGGTGGGCGCGGGGGATCTCGGGAAACGGGCTGATGTCGAGCTGCTGGTCGTGGCTGCTGGCGGCGGGGCCGGTCCAGAGCCGATGGCGGCGGCAGATGGTCTGGTGCGGCGGCAGCTGGCAGGGGACGGGTCCCGTGATGCCGTAGCGGGCAGTGCAGCGGCGGCAGGCGGGGCGGAGCATCCGGTGGAATCCCTCGATGTCGCGCAGGTAATAGGCGGGGTCGGGCCAGCAGAGCCGGGCGATCCGGGCCAGCGGCTGGGATGCGGCGGCTGCGAGGCGCTCGTGCTCGTGCTGCTTCAGTCTGCGGGAGCCGTGCACGGTGACCGCGGCGTCGTCGTGCAGAGCGCCGGTGAGCTCGCTGAACTCCAGGTGGTTGGCGTCGGCGAGCCGGGCGACGTAGCCGAGGTAGTACTCGCCGGCCACCGGGGTGACGGTGCGGGGCAGCGGGCGGGGCGGCAGGGTGGTGGCCCAGTCGGTGAACAGGGCCAGCCGGGCCGGGTTGAGGGTCACCGGGTGCTGCTTGAGCGGCGGGTGGCGGATTCGGCGGCGTGGTCGATGTGCACGCTATCGAGCAGGGGGCGGGTGATTGCTTCGGTGCCGCCGAGGATGGCGCGGATCGCCGCGCCGCGGATCAGGTGGGTGAGGCTGCCGATCATGCCGCCGGTCCGCTGGTGCAGGTACTTGGCCTGGCCGGGCAGGGTGCCGGGCTCGTGGCGGTGCAGCCGCAGGGTGGCCTCCAGGGCGGCGATCAGCTGGGCCCATTCGTCGCGGTAGGGGAACGCGCCGGTGGTGATCAGCCCGCAGCGTCCGGCGAGCTGGCGGCCGCGGGTGCCGGTGAACACCCCGCACCGCTCGATGTCGATGCCGGCGTAGATGAAAGTCGCGGGCAGGTGCTCGGTGAAGTACTTCAGGTGATCGGACAGGTCCTCCCCGGCCGGGGTGCCGTGATTGAGGTTGTGGATCTCGTCGACCAGGACCAGGTCGGCGCGGGCGTCGATCAGGACCTGGCAGACCGCGTCGGCGATGTCGGTCACGTTCGCCCTGGTGCGCAGCGGCAGGCCGAGGAACCGGGCGAACTCCATGGCCAGCTTGCGGGGCGAGCCCTTGGGCGGGCAGGTCACGTAGACCACCGGGATCCGGTCCCGCCCGGCCGGGAACCGGGCCCGGACCCGCAGTTCGTGCAGGCGGCCGAGCTGCTTGATGCTGGTGGTCTTGCCGGTCGCCGCGTCGCCGGACACGATCAGGCCGCGGCGAGCGCCGATCTCCCGCTGGTTCATCAGCACCAGCATCTGCCCCTCGGCGGTGATCTCGGTGATCGCCGAGGTGGACACCACGACCAGCTCGGCGTGATGAGCGATCCGCGCGTCGTCGTAATCCCGCCGGTCCCGCTCGCCCAGGCCCTCCCACTTCTCTGAGGGGAGCAGGGTCAGCTCGGACGGGTCGGAGTTGACGAAGCTGCGCCAGCCCTCGAGCGTGGTCGTCGGGGCGCGGCGGTTCTCCAGCTGCCCGGCTTCGGCTACCACCATTTCTCTGCCTCCTTGCGGGCGTCGAACAACGGCAGCGGGATCACCTTCGCCGCCGGGGGCCCGGACGCCTGCCCAGCCCGGTCACCGGCGCCCGGGCCCGTGCTATCCGCGCTGCGCTGCCCGGCCGGGCCTTCGCCGTCAGCGCCGTCGTCGCCTGGGCCGGGTTCCGGGCGGGGCCATTGCGGGGCGGCGGTGGCTGCGGCGCGCCCGCGGATCCGCCGGGCACGCGCCGAGCCGGCCCGGGCGGCTGCCTGGCCCGGCAGTGGCGCCTTCCCGTCTGGCTGGGGATCGGGACCCTTCCCGGCGCGGTCGAGCAGGTCCGCGGCCGCCGCGGCGATCTCGGCTTCGGTGACCGGGTCGGTGCCGCGGGAGGCGACGACCTGGCGGGCCTGAGTCCAGATGAGCTCGCCGAACGGGGCCGGGCTCGTGCGCAGGTGGGTCCAGGTCGCCGACAGCCAGCCGCCGTGGTGGTGGTTGCGGATCCAGATCCGGGAGATGTCGTAGGGGTCGTGCCGGACCTCCCACCTGTCATGCCGGGCCTTGATCCCGGATTTCTGGCGCCGGTAAGGGTTGAGCTCGCGGCTGTCGTAGGTCCGCAAGCCCACCTTGACCCCGTAGGAGTTGATCACCCGCCAGGTGACCGGCAGCAGCTCGATGTAGTCCTCAGGGCCAAGCGGGACCGGGACGTAGCCCGCCACCGCGACCAGGGCGGCGTAACGCTCGTTGGGGGTCAGCGCCCGGCCGGGAGTCAGCGGGTCGCGCAGCCCGTCATGCGGGCGGTTCTGCCAGACCGCTTTACCGACCGCCACGGGACGTGTCCGTGTCGTTGCCCTGAGTCTGCGAGATCGGCGTCCTAGACTCCTTTACCGACCTGGTCCGGGGCGTCGCCGATGTCCTGGTGGGCACGGGGGGATAGATGACGCGGCGGGTGGTCGTGGGGGACCTGCGGGTCCAGCGGATCGACCGGAAGGGAGGGCGGCGGTCGTGGACGATCGTGTGGCCCGAGGGCACGGTGCACGAGGAGGCGGACCGGTTCCTGCGAGCTCATGACGGGTCGGGGACACAGCGGACGTACGCGTTCTACCTGGTGGACCACTTGCGGTGGCTGGAGCGGGAGTGCCTTGCCTTCGGCGACGTCCAGCTACGGGACCTGGAGCGGTACATGGGCATCGTCGGCGCCGACGTGCACATGCCGCTGGGCGAGCCGTGGCGGGCCGGGATGCGCCCTTACGGCCGGTCGGCGCTGTCGGCGGCGGCGGCGTGCCTGAAGGGCTTCTACCTGCACCAGGCGTCCCTGGGCGTCAATGCCGGGCTCGGCGAGAAGCTCGACCGGACGAGGCTGCCGACCAGGGCGGACCGGCGGCGGGCGCTGCTCGGGCACGTGAAGTCGTCGATGCCGTCGAACCCGCTCGCGCCGAGGGGGCCGCACCGGCGGCACCCGAAGATGCTCCCCGACGGGGCCCGGGACGACCTGCTGGCGGTAGTGCGCGCGGCGAGGGACCGGCTGGTGGTGACCTGGCTGGCCGACGGGGGCCTGCGAGTCGGGGAGCTCTGCGGGCTGCACCTGGTGGACCTGCACCTGCGGGAGGACGCGGCCTGCGGGGAGTGCCGGTCCCCGCACCTGCACGTGTGCCACCGGCCGGGGAACCCGAACGGGGCCGAGGCCAAGACCAAGCACCCGTGGCGAGCCGAGGGCGGCACGGTGACCGGCGGGCTGGTCAAGCGGGTCAGCCCGGCGATGGTGCATGCCTACTTCGAGTACGTGACCAGCGAGTACCCTCGCGGGACCGGGCACGGGATGCTGCTGGTCCAGCTGCACGGCCCGGACGCCGGGCAGCCATGGGCGCCGGTCGCGGCCCGCCGGATGCTCGCCCGGGCCGGGAGGCGGGCCGGGCTTGGCCTGATTCGCCCGCATGCTTTCCGGCACTCTTTTACCTCGGCGGTCCTGGATGCCGCCGGTGGGAACCTGCTGATCGCCCGCGATGCGGGCGGGTGGGCGTCGGCCGCGACGGTCGATGAGGTCTACGGGCACGTCGATGTCCACGACCCGGCGTTCGACGCTGCCCTGCGCGCGGTCTGGGGTGAGGCGAGGTGACCCTCGCGCTGCTGCCGCAGCCCGATGCCCGCGAGGGCCGGGACCGGCTGGAGATCCTGTCCGCGCTGATCAGCGCGCCGCCGTTCGACCCGCTGTTCCGGCCGGAGATCATCAAGATCCCCGCCGGGCACCCCGTCTACCGGTGGAACTGCCTGGCAGGATGCAAGCGGACCGTGATGGGCCACGGCGACCTCTGCGGCGTCCACCAGGACCAGTGGCGCGAGCACCGCGGCGAGGGCGGCACGCGGGCCGCGTTCCTGCAGGCGGCCCAGCCCCTCGGGCCGGGCGAGGGAGTGGAGGAGCAGCCGTGCCGGATCTGCCCGGACCGGCCATCCTGCCACCTGACGCTGCGGCTATGTCACCACCACCAGTGGCGCTGGTATAACTACCGGCCCCGGCACGGCGACGCCGCCGACTTCGACCGGTGGCTTGCCAGGCAGGTGCCGTCCCTCGGCTACGGGAACTGCCTCGTCCGCGTCTGCCCGGAGAAGGCGTTCTCGCCGCTGGGGCTGTGCTCGCGGCACGACGCCCGCTACGAGCGGGAGGGCCGCCCGGGACACGCGGCCCTGCCCAGCCAGTGGGGCAACCGCTACGAGCGCACAGGCAGGCCTGTCCCCGTCGAGTACGCCAGCGAGACGGCCTTCCGCCGGTGGTGCTCGACCGTCGCGGCGGTGCTGCGGCCCGACCAGGTCAACCTCCGGGGCCTGCACCCGCTGCTGCGGGCCGAGATCCAGTGGGGCATGTGCTGGCACACCCGGCGCCAGCACTGGAAGTGGGAGCTGGCCCCGCTGCAGCGGCTGGCTGACTACGGCCGCGCCCGCGGCCTGCGCTCCCTCACCGACCTGGACGCCGATGATCCCGGCCTGCGCAAGGTGGCCGGCCGGGAGGCTCCCCGCATCGCCGCCTCCATCGCCGGCGGCCTGCACCCCCTCTACGTCACACCCGAGGAGACCCGCGAGGCCGGCTACATCCTCACCGAGCACTTCGGGCGCAAGCTCAGCAACCGTCCCAGCCGGATCAACCTGTCCGGCATATCCCAGCGGTGGCTGCGGGACCTGGCCTGGGACAACTTCGCCGGCGTCCTGCGCTCCCCGTCCTGCCCCCGCTCCGGCAGCACCTTCGACCACACCCGCCGGGCCGGGCTGGAGCTGAGCGCCTTCCTGGAGGTCTGCGCCCCCGGCGGCGGCCACGACCCCCGGCTGCTCACCGCCGAAGCACATGCACAAGTTCGCCGCCGACCAGCGGCAGCGCGAGCTCGACGGCATGGTCTCCCTGGGGGCAAAGGGCGTCCACGGCAAGCCGTCGGTCGTGACCGCCAACACCCGGCAGGCCGTCTTCACCCGCACCAGGCTCCTCCTGCGCGGTGCACTGGAGTCCGGCGAGGCCGACAGGCTCGGCCTGGACCGGGGCTTCATCACCGCGATGCCCGCCGCCGGCAAGGTAGTCCAGCGGTCCCGGCCGCCGTTCCCCGACGGCGTCGCCAAGGCGCTGGCCGACGAGGACAACCTGCAGGCCCTGGCACGGGACCACGACCGGCTCGACCGCGGCCTGCGGGACGCGTGGGAGACGATCATCGTCACCGGCCGCCGCTGCGGCGAGGTCCTCAGCCTCCGCCTGGACTGCCTGGGCCGCTACGGCGGGGTCCCCATGCTCTGGCACGACCAGACCAAGGTCGGCAACTACGACGAGGCGGTCCGCATCCCCGAGCGGACGCACCAGATGCTCCAGGCCCGCCAGCGCAAGACCCTCGCCGTGTTCCAGGAGCGGAACAACCGGCCGCCCACGCCCGTGGAGCGCGCCGGGATGGCGCTGTTCCCCACGATCTTCCGCAACCGCGACTGCCAGGCTGCCCTGTCCTACAAC
>Ga0116222_1001405_pt1 | contig 13409 bp, 14 predicted proteins | sample Sb_taG_12_FD_88963 | JGI IMG/M metagenome (GOLD analysis project Ga0116222, IMG submission 88963) | Peat soil microbial communities from Weissenstadt, Germany - Sb_50d_9_AC metaG | ecosystem: Environmental > Terrestrial > Soil > Wetlands > Peat | place: Germany: Weissenstadt | collected 2010-09-21
ACGCGCCTGTCGCAGGACGACATCGCCACCGCCACCGCGACCGTCAAGAACAACCTGCCGAAGTCCGCCAACATGGTGATGGTGGACCTGGGGATTCCTCCCGGATTCGACCTGCTCAGTGAAGATCTGCAGGCTTTCCAGGAGAAGACCGCGGCCCAGAAAAGCGGCCGCCTGGAAAAATTCAGCCAGACGGCCACGCAGGCCATCCTCTATTTCAACGCCATCGCTCCGGGCGAAACCGTCACGCTGCGATTTCGGCTGCGCGCCAAGTATCCCATTCGCGCGCGCACGTTCCAGTCGCGCGTCTACGAATACTACGACCCCGCCGTGGGCTCGATCGCACGGCCCGTGCAGTTGGAGGTGGCGAAGCGGTAGGGAACCAAGGTGGGGCGGACGCCCTCGTCCGCGCGCGACCCCCTGGTCGCGCACTTGCGCTCAGCAACCAATCCGCGCCACCGCCTCCACCGCCCCATTGACGAACCCCGGCGCGCCCGGCGAGCGATCCCGCATCAACTCCATCGCCGCGCGCGCCGCCTCCTCGGGCGCCCTGACTAACGTCACGCGCCCGCCGGCATTTCGCGCGCGCAACTCCTGCCGGTCATACTGGCGGGGCCAGGCCCGCGCCACCAGCGGCACTTCCCACGCCAGACATTCCGCGACCGTGTTGTACCCCGCGCCGCCGACCACCACCGACGCGCACCCGAACAACTCCATCGCCGGCCAGTACCGCACCCAGCACTCCTCCGGACACTGCGCCGGCCGGACCGCCGCGACGCACCGCACCGCGGCCCCAAGCCGTTGCAATTCGCCAACCACCGCGCCGTACCACTCCAACTCCTCCGGCTTCCCAGAGCAGCACACCAGCACGCAGTGGTCTTCTCGTGGCCCCAGCCGCAGCGACTCTCTCACACGACCGCGATCCGGAATCTCATCGGCGGACCGCACCAGCCAGCGATTGGTCTCGACCGCCGCAGGCAAATCGCCGAGTTGCGATCCCTCGCCCGCGCCCGGCGCCAGCACCAGGTCGTAATTCGCCGCCACAAACTCGCGCAGTCGCGCTACCGCCACGTAGCGTGGATTCAGGTCGCGGTGCACCAGCACCTTGCGTGCCGATAGCGTGCCCAGGATGCCCGCCAGCTCTCCGCCGATGCCGCGCGGAAATGTGTCCACAATCAGGCACGCGGGCCGGCACTCCTGGATGGCGCGCGTCGCTTCGGTGCGGGTTTCGACCGCCCTGATGTCCACCGAGCCGGCCGCCATCCCCGCGTACGGAGAGTTCGTCAGGACCCGCACGGGGCGCTCCCGCTGCGCGATCCGCGCCAGCGCGATGGCGCGCGTCAAGTGTCCCCAGCCCCCGCCCAGCGCGTAGATCAACCACACTCGACGTCAGCTCTCCGTCATGTCGTTCTCGAACTGGTCGCCCGTCTGGACCATGTCCGCGCCATCGGCTTCGGTGAAATCCATCGGGGCGCCCGGCGTGCCCATGTCAATCCCATACTCGGGACCGTAGTCGAAGAAATAGTCGTCGCCGTAATAATCGTAGCGGCTGTAGCCATACCGGCCGCACACCGCGTAGGGGTCGGCGATCTGGCCGCTCTGGCAATCCGGACAGCCCACCGGCGTGGTGCGCAGGCAAGCGTGCGGAAAGAGGAATCCGACGCGCAGCGGGCATTTCCAATCGGGAGGAAGCGGAGGCGTCATTGCGCGCCTCCCGCCTGGGATTGCGCGCGCTTGCGAGCTTCCAGCTCACGCGAGAGATTCAGCATCCTGTAAACCCCCAATGCCAGCATGGAGCTGGTCTGCGCCAAGTCGCCGTATTGCGTCACCAGCGCCTTGACCTTCACGATGCGGCCCGTCACCTCGATGCCCCGCACGAAGGACGCGGCCGGCAACTGAATCTCCTTCTGCATCCTGGCGTTGAGCGGTGTCACGTCGCCGTAGACCTTCTGCGGATACGCCAGCCGCATGCCTAGCAGGCTATGGGTCCGCGTCTTGGTCTTCGATTTGCCGCGCGGGTTGGTGAAAGAGCGCTGGCGGATCAGGTCGTCAATCGTCTGGGTAAAGGTCGTGCCGTCGCAAAGGCTGGTCTCGACCGTTAGCCACGAGGCCTTGTAGAGCCTCTGTTTGCCGTTCCTGCGCATTGGCAATACGTCTTCGGAAAGAAGGTCGCGCTTCGGATTGAAAGCCAGCCGGATGGTCGCCGGCGTCCCCGGCGCCGTATCGTGGGCCAGCATGTCCGCCACCGATTTCACCAGCTCGCAGCGCCCCAGGTTGTTTGCCACAGCCTTCGGGCTGCTCTTCGTCCACACAAACAGGGAAATGCCGATCGCGATGAGCACGAGTCCCACCGGAACGTAAACGGCCAGCCCGATGCAGCCCACTGCAATGGCAATCGTACCGGCGAGGAAGAGCCGCTTCCGCGTCGCGTGCCACTCGGCCGCCAGTCCCTCGATCTGAGCCAGGTCGTCCGCGACCGCTTCGATCGCGGTCGATGCCTCGTACACGCACTCCTTGCGCAAACGGTTCACATCCACAGCCATAAACTCCGCTATCTTATCAGAGCGTGACCGCGAACACCCGCCTCGCCTACATCTCGTTCGACACGGTGCCCGCGCCCAAAGGCGCGTCGACCCACATCGCCGCCTTCGCCCAAGCGCTGGCCGCCCGATTCGGGTCGGTCGACCTGGTGACGGTCTCGGGCGCCCTCACGCCCCAACCCCGCACGGAGCGATGGTCGGGCGTGTTTCACACGGAGCTTCCCGGCGTAGGGCTAAGCTTGATCGACCGCGTGTTGTGCTTCCGCGCCTGCCTCGACCGCTGGCTCTCCGTCCGCGACTTCGACCTCGTGCAGTTCCGCTCGATCTTCGAGGGGCTCCCGCTGCTCCGCTTGCGCCCGCGTCCGCGGTTGATCTTCGAGGTCAACGGGCTTCCCTCCATCGAGCTGAAGCATCGCTATCCGCGGGTCGCCGACGATCGCGAGCTGATGCGCAAGCTGATCGCGCAGGAGCAGGCCTGCCTACAGGCCGCCGATCGCATCGTGACGCCCAGCGCGGTCACCCAGCGTTATCTGGCCTCCCGCGGCGCGGACGCATCCAAAATCCGCGTCATCCCCAACGGTGTGGACACCGCTCTATTTCACCCGCGCGCCACTCCACCCGAGCCCGCCGCGGAGATGCGGCTGCTGTATTTCGGCACGCTGGCCTCCTGGCAGGGCGTGGACCTGGCAGTCCGCGCCGTCGCACAAATCTGTGTGCAGGCGCCCGTGCGGCTCACTATCCTCGGCGCCGCCAGCCCCCGGCAGAAGGAACCGATTGCCGCCTTGGCCGCGAAGCTGGGGATCGCTGAACGCGTTCAAATCTCCGAACCAGTCACGCAACCGGAGCTCGTCGAGGCGCTCCACCAGTCTTTCGCCGTGCTCGCGCCGCTGGCCGTCAACGATCGCAACGTTAAGCAGGGCTGCTGCCCCCTGAAGATCCTGGAAGGGATGGCGGCCGGCGTTCCCGTGATCGCGAGCGACCTGCCCGTGGTGCGCGAACTGGGCGAGCATGGCCGACACTTCCTGCTGGTCAAACCCGGCTCCGTCGACCAGATCGCGCAAGCCGTCCTGCGCCTCCACGCCGATCCGAATCTCTCGCTCTATCTGGCGGCCGCCGCAAGTGCGCGCGTCACGAGCCACTACACCTGGGAGCGCTCGGGCGCCACGCTGGCCGCGGTCTGCGAAGAGCTGGGGATGATCCGGCCAAGCAGCGACTGAAGGGCCTGCCGCTCGCGCTCCGGCGAAAACTCCGCCACCATCCGAGCCCGCGCCGCGCTCCGTATGCGGCCGCGATGAGCCGGATCGGCATCCAGCCATTCGAGCACCGCCTCGCCCAGCCGGTGCAATTGCCAGCGCGGCACGATGATACCGTCCACCCCGGGAGTGATGATTTCGGGAATCCCGCCGGCGTCGCTCGAGATCGCCCCGCACCCCGCCGCCATCGCCTCCAGCAGTGCATTCGGCATCCCATCCCACAGCGAAGGCTGCAGGTACACATCGCAGGCTTGCAAGTGCGCATTCACGGCCTCCGGCGTGGCGAGTTGCCCGGTAACGATAATCTGCTCCTCGATCGGTCCCGGACCGATCCACTGCACCAGCCGCGGCATCTCCGAAGGGCGCACGTCGCCGATCAGCAGCAGCCGCCCCGGACGCACTCGCCGCACGGCGGCAAGCGCATCCAGCAGGTGCGCCAGCCCCTTCTTCTCGCGCAGCTCGCCGCAGAAGCCGAGGATGCTCTCGCCCGCCGCGATCCCCAATCGCGCCCGCACCGCCGCGCCGGCCTCGGGCGCGGGCGCAAACCGCGCGCCATCCACCGCGTTCGGAAGATGCACCACATCCTCGCGGCCGCTGAGCGCCTGCGCCTTGCGCACCAGGTCGCGCGTCACAGCGGTGACCGAAGACGCGTGGGCCAGCGTCCACTGCAGCCGTGCAAAATCGCCCGGCGGAAACACATCGCGATCCAGGTCGTTGCCGCGGATGCTCACCACCGACCGCAGCCCGTTCAGCCGTCCGAACCATACCGCCAGGAAACCCGCGAGCGAGAGGTAGTGGCCCCACACCAGGTCGTAGGGCGCCATTGACGCCAGCCAATCCAACAGATTGAGCGTGTGGGGCATAGTAGTGTCCCACTCGCGGAAGCGGCCGATCCGGTACGCCGTCGGGTTGCCTTCATCCCGCGTCACCTGCCCGGCTTGCAGCGAGCGCGTCCACGCCACCATATCCACCTGGGCGCCCAGCGCGGCCAGCGATTGCGCGATGCGCGCCGCGCTCGCCGACACTCCGCCCGCGTCCGGAGGATAGCGCTCAGTGAGAAAAAGGATTCGCTGCATAGAAGCTGCCAAGATACCTTCCCTCATGTGCCCAGTCAATCTCGATGAACCGGCTTGGTGGGGCAGGCGCTTTCGCCTGCCAACCCGCGTACACTCGACTTGTATGCATCTCGGGGAGCCCAGCCGCACGGCTCGCGCCGCAGCGTTTCACCGCGCCGCGCACCAAGTGCTGGAACAAGGCCGCATCTTCGCCGATCCGCTTGCCCTGCGGATCTTGGGCGTTGACGCCGATACCGTCGTCCGTGAGGCCGAGCAGCGCCCTTCCGGACGCAGGATGCGAATTTTCATCGCGGCGCGCGCGCGCTTCGCGGAGGATGCCTTGGCCGCCGCGGTCGAGCGCGGTGTCCGTCAACTCGTGGTGCTCGGCGCCGGGCTGGACACATATGCGTATCGCAGCCCATTCCGCGGCCGCCTGCCCGTTTTTGAAGTCGACCATCCCGCTACGCAGGCATGGAAACGCCAGCGCCTTGCCGAGGCTGCCATCCCCTTGCCAGCCTGGTTGACTTTTGCACCGATCGATTTCGAACGCCAGACTTTGGCCGGCGGTCTCCGTGCCGCCGGCTTCGATGCGGCGCAGCAGACCTTCTTCACTTGGCTTGGAGTGGTGCCTTACCTGACAGAGGAAGCCGTATGGTCCACGCTCGGCTTCATCGCGAGCTTGCCGAATGGCGCCCACGTGGTGTTCGACTACAGCGACCCTCCGTCGTCGCTGTCGCCCGAAATGCGCGCCATGCATGAGCGGCGTGCCGAGCATGTAGCCGGGTTGGGCGAGCCCTTCACCACTTATTTTGAATCGGAGAAGCTCCGCGCCAGGCTGATGGACCTCGGGTTCCGGGAGGTCGAAGACCTGGGGCCGCCGCAGATCGCGTCCCGCTACTTTCCGGACCGCGCCGCCTCTGCTCCCAGCCGTGGCGGCCACATCCTTCGCGCCACGACCTTTCCAAATAAATGACCGTGCAATTTCGGCCCGATCTGGGCCGAAATTTTGAGGCATTGGCTGAAACGAAAGACCTTACGCCGGAGAATCGGCCCGACTCGGGCCGAAATTCGCCGACCTCATCAGCACAGAGGCGGGCTTCGTCCGTAATGATGTTTGACATGGCCTGAGACTGGCTTCGAACCAGTCAGCCGTGTCAATTGGCGTTGGGCGTGGGTTTGGACAGACTGCTCCGGTGCTACCGATGCAGATGCTGACCGTTTCGCCGATATGTACGGTGGATCGGTGGTTGTCGCTGTCGAGGATTCGTCCGGGCCAAAAGCAAATCTGCAGGTCATGTGCAGCGTGTTAGGATTTCGATCCGACGTCCACGAAAGAAGCGGGCCGCGTTCATCGGGCCGCGTTCATCGTTGCCAACTTCGCGTACGTCTAATAGGATAGGAAGACCATGGAGCAGATGATCGTAGACGATTTGATTCCGGCGATCGTCACCTGGATCGAGGAGCAGGGGAGCTGTGCCACGAAAACGAAACTGTTGAAATTACTATACTTGTTCGACGTTGAATACTATAGGCAGCACCGGTCCACGTTCACCGGGTTCGGGTGGAAGTTCCTCCACCTTGGGCCATGGGCAGCCGAGTACGATCCCGCCCTGAGCAGTCTGCTCGCTCGGGGGGTCTTGTTTGAGCAACGCTCAAGCTCGCCAGAGTATGATACGGCTTTTCTTAGGCCGGTTGAGCACTCCGATGCCGGCTGCCTGTTTGGAAACGTCAAGGACGAGTGCGTCCTTCTCGGAGTTCTGAAACGCTGGGGCACGCGCACAACCGGTGAAATCCTGAACTACGTGTATTTCCAGACAGAACCGATGGAGGCAGGAATCCGAAACGAGCCCCTGGATTTTTCTCTAATAGCCCCGGCGCGGCCGGTCGTGTATTCGCGTTCATCCTCCGGGAAGTCGCCTGCCGAGATTCGAAAGCTCCGTGCGAAGTTCGAGCGTCAGCAGGCAGAGAAGAAGGGGAACCAGCCGCGGCCGTTTAAGTTCACGCGCCCCAAATACGATGAGGAGTATTTCGAGGCGATGGGCAAGATCGAGACCGCGTAGCCGAAATGTTCATCGACGAGTGGTTCGACGACAAGTTCTACAGGAAGCTCCCCCTCGGGTATCACAACGACGCCAATTTCTGTTTCGGTCAGATTTTCTGGACGCACGCGTACTATCCCCACGAAAACCTGGAACTCTGGCGACCCATACCGGACCCCGCTGAACCGACCAAGACCATTGCTTCGCAGTTCCGAATCATGGCGGCGGGGAAGGACGCGTTCAACCGCACCTTGCCGCTACACGTTCCGAGGTTGGAAACGAACGAGGAGTTTCTCGTTGTGCGCGCGAAGGTGCGGCCCGTGATTCTGATCCAAACCGAGCTGCCGCTTGCCGGCGTGGATAACAAGGGATACCGCGGTAGGATACAAAGGCGCCGCACGCTGGTCGCGCAGGTGTTTGGGCTGGCGGATGCGATAACGAGGGAGCCTCAGTTCAACCCGACCTTCATTGACCGCGTCCGGCAAATGGAATTCCCGCAGCTCCTGTTTCTGCCCGAGAAGGCGGGTATCTTCACGGTGGACAGCATGCTCCGTCTCGACGAAGTCCAATCTGTGTTCGTGCCGCACCTGGACCCGAGGCAGTTCTGTCTCTCTGACGAAGTTGCAACGATACTACGGAATCAATTGGCGTTCCTTCAGACTCAGGCCGGCCCAAATGACTACACGGACCTCCGTGAGTTCCTGATGAATGAATGACGCCGGCGGCAAGGGGGACCCTCTGGGTCGCCCTTACCAGATGGGGAAGGGATTAACCCGCGTGCCCCGGCAGTCCTCGATTAATTTCGCGATGCGCTTGCGGCGCTCGAACAGGCGTTCCAGCAGTTGATCTAGGGCGTCCTCATCGCCCGCGATCCAATCAGGCGGAATCCGCTTCCAGGCGAGGTCGACCACCTCCTCGGGGAAGTTTCTGACCTGGTCGAGCCACGGCTGAAAGTCGTCGAGGGAGCGCACCGCGTCGTAGACCAGGCGGCGCGCGTAGAGGCCCTGCAGGGGTGATTCCGGAAAGTCCCAGTTGGGTCCGTTGAAAGCGAACCCGTGGTCGATCATGCGAGCCACGAAACCGGCACGGCCGGCCCCAGGCTCGCTCCGGGGCGTTTCCTGCCGGGCCATTTCTTGCCGAATGAGGGCGCGGTAGAAGACACTCTGCCGGCCGTCGGCATTGCCCACCCATTTGTCGAAGACCAGGATGGCGCGGAAATCGTCCAGGTTGACGACGTTGGGCAGCAGCGCATCGGGGAGAAAATCGTAAACCGCGGTGCGGGCCGGGTCGCCGGGGTATCGCGAGCCGAAGTGCCAGCCGGGTTCGATCTCGACGCGCCGCGTGCCGAGATGGATGTGGACTTCCGGGTTGGCCGCCAGGAATGCCGGGCCGATCTCGACTAGCGCGGTTTCCGGCGCGGCGATTTTGAGATAGTCGAGGAAGGCCGACGCGAGCAGCTCGTTCACCAGGACCCGATGGTGCTGCGGATTGTTGCGGAACTTGACGACGTACCAATGGCCGTCATCCGCCTCCACCAGGTGGGACTGCGCGCCTCCTCGCATTTTTCGAACGTGCCGGACAGCCGTGAGCGGCATCGGAAATCGAGTATCGTAAGAGTTGTACCATACGGGGAGTGAGCACGGAGGAAACGGTCACCGAGATGGCGGAACTAGAACCAGCTACAAAGGAAACTCCCGAGGCGCCCGCGGCGCCGGGAGGGGCTCGCAGCAAGGACGATGTCGCGCTGGAGCTGATGAAGTTCATTGCGGTCAACACCGGCTACGGACGGGCGTCGCAGTCGTCGACCGGGTTTTCAGGGAAGCCCGCGACACGCTCGCCCGAAGAGCACGCCGAGGCGCTCCTGGAACTGTTCGAGCGCTGCCGCAAGATAGTGAACAAAGAGGGCTGAAAGACAGACGACAAAAAACGATCGTCTCGCTCCGTGCAACGGAGTGTCCCACCTCAGGCCCACGTCGCGCGCCGGTAGTCCTCATACCGGGACCCGAACGCGTCGCGCAGATTCGCCTCTTCCATCCGGATTTTGCGCCAGTACGCCGCCAGCACCATCGCCAGCCCCACCAGCGCATGCACGTGCCCGTCGACCAGTCCGGTGCCCACGCACATCCCCACCACGGCCGTGTAGATGGGATGCCGCAATAACCGATAGGGACCCGTCCGCACCAGCTCGTGATCCATTTTGATCTCGATCCTTCCGCTCCAATTGCTGCCGAGATGCCGCCGCGCCCAAACGGCCAGCGCGATCGATGACGCCTGGATCGCCAATCCAGCCGCTACCCACGCGAGCGAATGCACCAAGAAGCTCTGTCGCATTCCGGGGAGCGGAACAAACAGCAGCAACTGTCCGACGTTCGTGAGCAGCACGTGCACGCGCCGCGACCCCGCCGATTCCGCGGTCTTCGCCTCTGCCGAGTTCCTTGCGGCAATTCCCCAGTAGACGGAAAACCCGATCCATCCTGCCGCCGAGACCCACATGGACCAGTACTGCAGGGGCGGAGCCAGGTACGCGATCCCCACTACGATGGCGACGAGGATCACCCACGCCACAAATTGCACGGATTTTCCTCGCAACTGGAATTTCCCGAACTGAACCGTGACGTTGGGTTGAGTGGGGGGTTGAGCGGCCACTGGAACTACTCCTCGCGCAACGCCCGCAGCGGATCGACCTGGGTGGATCGCCGCGCCGGCACATAGCAGGCAAGCATCGCCAAAGCAGCCAGCAGCAGAGGCGCGCCGATCAACAGCCGCGGATCGCGAGCGCCCGCCTGGAATGCCGGTCCGAGCAGGCTGCTGAACGCAGCCATCAGCCGCGAAAGCACCACCGCCCACAGCAGACCCAGCACCGATCCGGCGATTACCAGCGAACCGCTTTCCCGCATCACCAGCCTCAACACCTGTCCCCCGCGTGCGCCAAGCGCCATGCGGATCCCGATCTCCTTGCGCCGGCGGGCCACCGAATAGGCCGTCACTCCCGCGAGGCCAATCGCGGCCAGAACCAGTCCGAACGCCCCGATCCCTACGTAACTATACTCGCTCAGGTGCAGATACGCGAGGGTATCGGCAACCTGCCCGGCCAGCGTGTGAACGTCGAAGACGGCCAGATTCGGGTCGATGGCCGCCAGTTCTTTGCGCACGCCTTCCATCACATCCACGCCGCGATCGAAGCGCACCATCACGACCATGCCGTTCGCCGGCGGATGCGCGAAATCGGCCTTGGTCAACGGCAGATAGACCACGGGCACCGCGTTCACGCCCTGCCCCGGCGCGGTCTGGCTGAGCGGTGCGGAAAGATCCTTCACCACCCCGATCACTTCATAGGATTTGGCGGCATCCAGAATTCGCCGGCCGACCGGCTCGCCCACGCCGAAGAACGCGCGCGCCGCGGTCTGATTGATCACCACGGGCAGCACCCGGTCTTTGGACACTTCCATGCGCTGGTCGCGGATATCGAACTCCCGGCCGTCGAGGATCGGCGCGCTGAGCGCCGCAAAGTAGTTCGGGCCCACGGTATTCTTCGCGATCCCGCTCACCACCTGGTCGGGCGCCCCGCCGCCAGCCGGCGCGGTCAAAGTAAATACCGCCCCCTGCGGACCAAATGGAGCAAACTGTCCGAGCGCTACTTGGCGAACGCCCGGCGCACGCTGGAACTGCTCTGCCAGGTGGTCGAAAAGGCTGGTTGCCTTTTCCGCCGAGTATCCGTCGCGCACCGGATCGAGCGAAAGCAGGTACATCGTCGAGGGGTCAAACGCGATTTCGATCTGGTTGGTCTTCTGGAACCCGAGGACCATGAAGCCCGCGATGAGCAGCAGCGCGAGCGATCCCGCCACCTGGCCGACCATCAGCAGATTGCGCATCCCGAATCGGCGGTGGCCGAGCGTCTGCCCCGCCAACCCTTCCTTAAGCGTCGATGCGAGATCGGTTTTCGTTGCGGCCAGCGCGGGCGCGAGTCCGAAGCCGATCCCCGCCGCCAGCGCAATCGCAAACACGACCACCATCACCCGCCAATCCGGCGTGAGGTCGAAGTTGACCGGGAAGCCGAAGGGCAGCTTCATCTTGTGAAACGCGCTCGCCACCCAGAACGCGAACACGATCCCGGCCGCGCCGCCAGTCACCGCCAATAGCACGCTTTCGGTCAGCAACTGCCGGATCAGGCGGAACCGGCTCGCGCCCACCGAAAGCCGGATGGCCACCTCCCTCCGCCGCGCCGTGGCCCGCGCCAGTTGCATGTTGGCCAGGTTCATGCAGACAATCGCGATAATCAACCCGTTCAACAACACCATGAACCCAAACATCATGGGATATAGCGCGCGCGGAATGGGCAGGATCTTGCCGCCCGGCAGCAGCATCACTCGCCGCCCCTTGGCATGGCGCGCCGGGTCGAGCGTCTCTTCATCCAAATGCCGGGTGATGGTGTCCAGCCCCGCTTCCGCCGATTTCAGCGTCACTCCGGGCCCGAGGCGCAGCAGCGCGATGAACGATTTCGCCTCGCGCTGGTGAATCACATCGCCCGCCAGTTCCGGCGCCTCCGAGGCGGGGGCCGTGGTGGGCACGAAAATGTCGGCCGGAATGACCGGCATCACGCCCAGGAAATCCTTGGGGCCGATTCCCACGATGGCCGCCGTCTGCCCGTTTACCCGCATGGTCCGGCCCACCGCGAACGGATCGGAGTTCATGTGCTCGCGCCAGAAGCGATCGCTGATGAACACGACGGGCGCCGATCCGGGCTTGTCCGCGTCAGGACTGAACACGCGCCCTCTTGCCGGGGTCACGCCGAGCACCGAAAAGTATTCGGGCGAAACCAGGTGACCGAACACGCGCTCGGCTTTTGTTCCCGCCCTGTCCCCCAGAGAGACGTTGTATGGCACGGACGCCTTGAACGCCGCGGCCCCGGCGAACAGATCATGCTGATCGCGATAGCGCTCCACGTAAGGATACGAAACGCTCGGCACCATCACGAGCTTGTCCGCGTCCCGGGCTCCCGGCGTATCGCGGAGAATCAGGTTCAGCGATTCGCTCACGCCAACCGCCGCCACCCCCATCCCCAATCCCAGCGACACGATTCCAACCGCTGCGAACCCGCGGGATTTCGCCAGCGATCGCACCGCGTAAATCAAGTCCCGGCGCATCTCGCTCAGGTATTCGATCGGTACCCGGATGGCGAGGTCCGCGACCAGGCGGAAGAGTCCGGAAACCCCGTGTTCTTTGGCGATGTCCTGCACGATATCCTCCCCAAGCTGAACCAGGTCCGCGCCGTAGATCATTTTGAACTCGTGCGGAAATGCCCGCGCGAGCGCGCGGTACAACCGCATGGCGAATCTCATCGCGCCGACTCAATGGCGCGCTTGACTTGAACAATGCGGACCAACTCTTCGAGGCGCTCCGTCTCGGCATCCAGCACGCGTTTTCCGAGCCGCGTGAGCCGATAGTAGCGGCGCCGCGCGTCATCCAGCTCGGGCGCGGGCCGCTCGTCGGATTCCTCGATCAACCCGGCCGTGATCAGGCGCTTGATCGAGCCATAAAGGGTGGCCGGCCACAGCCGGATTTTGCCCCCGCTACGCTCGAAAACTTCCTGCATGATCCCGTAGCCGTGCTGCTCACCGGCGGCGAGCGAAAGCAGGATGTGGAACCAGTTGGTCTTGAGCGGAAGAAAATCCTCAGCTTTCGGCATGCTTATATATATATCATCCGATATAGATATAAATCAAGGGGAAAGTGCCTGCATAAACCAGCCCGCGGCCCAGCCGTTCGGGAGTGTGTGCTGGCTTCGGAAATACGGTCACGTACTCGAAAAGGACCGCTCCCTCACGGTCGCGGCTCCGAACGGAGCCGCGCGCGTTAGCAAGCGGTCCCGCGATACGTTAGTGAACTTGTGAAACGGTGTACTCAGCTAGCGCTTCTTGCCAGCCTTTTTGGCGGGAGCTTTCTTCGCCGGTGCCTTCTTGGCCGGAGCCTTCTTTACCGCTTTCTTCACGGCCGCTTTCTTCACGGCGGCTTTCTTCACGGCCGCTTTCTTCACGGCGGCTTTCTTGGCGGGAGCCTTCTTGGCCGGGGCTTTCTTCGCCGGGGCTTTCTTCGCCGCGGCCTTTTTGGCAGCGGCCTTCTTCGCCGGAGCCTTGGGGGCGGGAGCCTTCTTCACTGCCTTCTTCACAGGAGCTTCTTTGGCTGGGGCCGGCTTGGCCGGAGCGGCCTTGGCGGGCGCCGGTTTGGGCGGGGCGGCCACTGGCGCGGGTGGTGGCGCTGGAGACGCGGGGACCGCCGGAGGCGGCGGCTCGGATGACACAACCGCGACCACCAACACCTCCTCTTCCTCTTCTTCGTCCTCGTCTTCCTCGTCGTTATAGTCGTCGAGCTTGGAACCTAGCTCGTGCTCTTCGTCCTCGTAGTCGTGGAAGTCTTCCATCTCTTCTTCGTCTTTGGGAGCGAATTTCGGGCTATCCAACATCTAACAAGCCTCCTGTTGTCCGGGCACAATCACCCATAGAATACCCCTTTTTGCGACAGAGGCAA
>Ga0116222_1001408_pt1 | contig 13393 bp, 10 predicted proteins | sample Sb_taG_12_FD_88963 | JGI IMG/M metagenome (GOLD analysis project Ga0116222, IMG submission 88963) | Peat soil microbial communities from Weissenstadt, Germany - Sb_50d_9_AC metaG | ecosystem: Environmental > Terrestrial > Soil > Wetlands > Peat | place: Germany: Weissenstadt | collected 2010-09-21
AGCCACCCCGGCGGCCCGAGGCAGCTGAGCGGTCCGCGGCGCCCGATGCCGGTGCCTCCGGATCAGGAGCGCCTGAGCGGCCCGCAGCGCACCAGGCGTCACCAGGCCGGCGCGGACAGGCCGCGCACGGCGCGGCCGGCCCCGAGCACGTCCTCGACGAAATCGACCGCCGGGTGATCAAGATCCTCCAGGTCGACGGGCGAACGCCGAACACCGAGATAGCCAGGCAGCTGCGGGTCTCGGAGACGACGATCCGCAAGCGAATTGCCCAGCTCGTGTCGCAGGACCTGATCAATATCGTGGCCGTGCCGACGCCCAAGGCAGTTGGCTTGAATCTGTCCGCGATCATCGGGATCTCGGTCACGCTGCCCAGGCTGCGAGCCATCAGCGAGGAGCTCAAACGGCAGCAGGAAGTGCGCTACGTGGGCGTATCGACCGGCCGGTACGACATCATCGTCGAGGCGTTCTTCTTCGACCAGCAGCATTTCCTCGAGTTCATTTCGAGCAAGCTCAGCCGGATGGACGGCATCACCGGACTGGAAACATCGATGATTCTTGAGGTGGTCAAGTTCTCCTACGAGTGGGAGATCGCTTAACGATCCCAGCGTGCCAGGCCGCTCAGGTCCGGTCGTCGATGACGTCGAGGTCGTGGAAGATGGGCGGGCCATCCATCAGGTCCCTGAACTGCTCCACGCCCGCCTGAGTCTCGGGCAGGTTGGAGTTCTCCATGGCCGACTCATAGGAGTCGAAGAACACCACGTTGAGATACCGGCTGGGATCGTTGCGGTCCCTGGTGAGCAGCTCGCGGCGGATGGTCCCCCTCCCTTCGGTGGCCTGCCGGTTTCGCCGCAGCGGGAAAGGCAGCCTGGGCTGGTGGAGCCGCACCATTGGCTGGCCGGGCGGGGGATCGGCCCTCGATTGCCGCTCGGACTTCCGCCGCGCGCTGGTGGTCTCGATCGATCTGCTCCCGGTACCAGGGCGTGAGCGTTTCCTCGGTCACCCGGTCGAATGCCTCGGCGAGCCTGGCCGGATCCGCCGGGTACTCCCGCAGCACGTCGCGCAGGGCGATCGCATGCGCGAGCCCAAGGGACATGCCGCGCCCAGCGGTCGGGTTCGTGCACGCCCAGGCGTCGCCAACCGGGATCAGGCCGGTGACCACAGGCTGGTCGTCGACCACGATTCGGCGGCGCCGGTCCAGCACACCGGCCATCGCCCGCACATCGCACAACGGTTCCCCGTCGATCCAGTGCGCGACATGAGGAATAGCGCGCGCGGCCCGCTCCCACACGTCGTCATGGCGAAGCTCCTTGAGCGGCCGATCTCCCGCCATGGCCGCTATCGCGACCGTCCAGGTGTCATTGTCCGCCAGCACCGTGAGGGTCAAGATCGTGCCGAGTGTCGCCGAGACCGGCCCGCGGAACTCGGGCACGTACCCGCTGCGCGAGCGGTAGTGGCGGGTGTAGTAGGCGAAGCCGGTGTCGGCGGCCTCCTCAAAGGGAGAGCGTCCGCCGAGTGCGGTGACCCACTCATCCAGCTTCGAGCGCCGACCCATCGCGTCGATCACCAGGTCGGCGGCGATCTCCGCGCCGTCGCTGGTGCGCACGCCGGTGACATGCGGGACCCCGGGACGGACCGACGGCCCGGTAACGGGTCCGTCCACGCCCATGCCCCGTGCGATCTTCACCCCGGCCGTGTCCTCAGCGATCTGCGCGAATGCGCTCTCCAGGACCGGGCGGCGTCCGGTGAGGGTCTCAAACCGCTCGTCGCCTGGTCGGGGTGAGCGGTCGGGGATCGACCGGGGGAGCACGGTTATCAGGTTGAAGCCACACCGCCCCGCTCCCAGCGCTCCCATGCCTCAAGCCCGGTCGCCGGGGGCGCAGCCGGGTCCTTTTCAAGAACGGTTACCTGATGGCCGTCGCGAGCCAGCAGCATGGCCGTGGCCAGTCCGATCGGACCGGCTCCCACAATGACTACCTTGCCGGTCATGCTTCGCCTCCTTTCCGTTCCGGCCGCCTGGCTCCGGTCGGACCGTCCGCGTGGTGTGCCAGGAACATGTCAAGAGCGTCGTCTTGCAGCCGCGTCCAGCGATCCCCGCCCGGGTCGTTGGCGATCTGCAGCGAGACCAGCCCGGTGATCAGCGCTCGCCACATGTCCAGGGCGGACTCCCCGCGCACGCCCGTTGCCTCCATGTCGGCGCGCGTGTCGGCGAGGGCGTCGATGGTGATCCGAAAGGACTCAGGCGTCGGCTCGAATCCTGGGATCGGTCGCTCCATGATCAACTGGTAGCGGACCGGATCGGCTACACAGAAGTCGATGAATAGCCGGATCCGATTGCGCAGCGTCTCGCGCGGATCGCTGACCTCCGCCCTGCGGCTTAGGGTCTGGGCCAGTTCCCTCGCCCCGTCCGCGTACATCGCGTCGTACATCGCGTTCTTGGACGGGAAGTACGTGTAAAGCGACGGGGCGCGCATTCCCACCTGCCGCGCGACATCACGCAGCGTTATGGCCGCTACGCCGTCACGCCGGGCGAGTTCCCAGGCGGCAGCCAGAATTCTTGCCCTGGTGGCGTCGCGGCGGATCGCACGGGTGTCGTCCTCCAGTTCCTCTAACATAGTTTGGAATCCTAACAACGTTAGAAGATGATGTCCAGCGGGTCGCCTAGCTGGCATTCCGCATCGGTCCGCACCGCCGGGCGATAACGGACTGGACTGCGCCTACGGAGGTAGGCCCGCGCCGGGGTCACGCCAGCCCAGCGGTCGGGAATGTGGCAGGTCTGGTGCTGATCGGCTGGCAACCCGGCCCGGGCGGGTTAGCTGGGGTGGCCATGGCTCGGGTGGCTTGGCTGGCGTGGCCGGGCTGGGGTGGCGTGGCTGGCGTGGCCGGGCTCGGGTGACTTAGTTTGCCTGGCCGGGCTCGGACGGCGTGATCCACCGCTGGCTGTACTCCCAGAGCCGCGCGGCGAGTTCCGGGGTGGCAACCGCGCTCGGCTCGGTTTCGCGGCAGCCGTCGTAATAGCTGCCTGAGACGTCGGCGACCTCAGCTGAGGTGGCACAGTACAGCGATGTCCTGGCGCCCTGCTCGATGGTCAGCATCCGGCGGGTCATGATCTGCCTGGCCGGCCAGGGCACCCGGCGCCAGATCTGCGAAGCGACCACGCCGGGGTGCAGGCAGTAGGCGGCGACCAGCGTGCGGTCGAACCGACGGGCTAGCTCCTGGGCGAAGAGCACGTTGCTGAGCTTGGATACGGCGTACTCGGGCAGCCCGGTGATGCTCCTGGTGCGCCGGCGCAGAGCCGCGAAGTCGATGCCCTTGGCCTGGTAATGCGCGTCGCTTGCCACGTTGACGACACGGGCAGCCCCGCTAACCTGCAGCAGCGGCAGCAGCGCCTGGGTCAGCGCGAAGTGCCCAAGATGGTTGACGCCGAAATGCAGCTCGAAACCGTCGACGGTGCTGCCGCGCTGGCCGCCGACGCCGGCGTTGTTGATCAGCACGTGCAGTGGCTCGCCGAGGGCCAGGAACGCCTGCGCGCAGCGCTGGACGCTGGCCAGGTCAGCCAGATCAAGCTGCAGGTAGCTCACCAGGTCGCTGCCGGTCGCAGCCGCGATCGCGGCGACGGCGGCCTCGCCCTTGGCCTGGGAACGGCAGGCGATGTGCACCCGACCGCCGCGCCGTGCGAGGTCTGTGGCTGTCGCATAACCAATGCCGGCGTTACCGCCGGTGACTAAGAAGGTCCGTCCGTCAAGCTCGGTCATCGGCCTGCTCCCGGCCGGCCCGGGTGGGGGCTACGGAGGACGGGCGCCGGCCAGAGTCAGGGTATCGCGGTCAGCCGGCCCGGCTTAAGGACGCTGCGGTCGCGATCCAGCCCTCGCGGGCGCTGGGGTAGCGCGGCGCCCATCCGGTCGCCGCCGGCCTCGGTGAAGCGGTTCGCGTTCGTCTCTGCGGCGATGTTGGCTCGGGCGATTGGGAAGGAGTCGACCGGCACGTGCTCATCGATCCAGGTCGAACCCCGGTCGGGGTAGAGCATGCTGACTGACTCCTGGATCAAGAGCCCGACACCGGCGTCCAGCGCGGCACCCGCGACGGCAGCTGAGCCCTCAGCGCGAACGCGGTCGTTGTTCCGCCATGCCTTCGCCCGCATGAACTGCGTCGTCGATGGGATGGCTGAGGCGAGGTTGGTGATCGCCTCGTGCCCGGTGAGCACGGCCGCAAGCGCGGGCCGGTCGAAGAGGGACACGGTGACAGCCTTCGCCCCTTGCCTCGTCAGCACAGCGGCCTTTTCCGGCGTGCGGGCGAGCGCGGTGACCGCGTGTCCCTGTGCGATCAGGATCGGGACCACGTGGCCGCCGATCGCGCCGGTCCCGCCGGTGACGAATACCTTCATGAGGGAACCGTAACCGCATGCTAGCCAGCGGCGGTGCCGGCCGCCTGTCAGCAAGCCGCTGTCGGGTGGATTAGGGGTTAGCGCTATGGTTTGGCAATCAAACAGGTGTTTTGGTTCGCTGACGCTGCACCTGAGTTTAAGTGTCTGGCGGGTCGCGGAGCGGTGCGGGGACGCCGAGATGGTCTTGCCGCTGCGCCGCAACACTGCCGGCAAGGCGAGCGCACGGGGTGCGATGACATGGGACTGAACGGACGGACCGCGGTCGTGACTGGGACGGCGCACGGCATCGGTGCCGCCATCGCGGCGGCGCTTCGCGATGACGGCGCACTCGTCCACGGGGTCGACAAGGAAGCAGTCGACTTGACCGACGCCGATGCGGTGCGGGAGTTCTTCTCCGGGCTCGGCGGCATTGACATTCTGGTCAACAACGCAGGTGGCGTGTGCGGGCAGGTCGGCCAGCCACTGGAGGAAGTGACCGACCACGCCTGGGACGAGGTGGTCAGCGCCAATCTGACCAGCGTCTTCCTCTGCACGCGCGCGGTGGTGCCGGCGATGAAGGAGCGCCGCTGGGGCCGGATCGTCAACATCTCCTCAGCAGCGGGCCGCACCGTCAGCATGACGGGAATCCAGGCATACGCCAGCGCCAAGGCGGCCCAGATCGGCTTCACCAGGCAGATGGCGCACGAGCTTGGGCCATTCGGCATCACGGTCAACTGCATCGCCCCCGGCTTCATCCGCTCCAATCCGACGACTGAGCGGCAGTGGCAGAGCTACGGCGAGGAAGGCCAGCGTCGGCTGGTCGAGGGCATCGCGCTGCGGAGACTGGGTGAACCAGCGGACATTGCCAACGGCGTGCAGTTCTTCGTCTCCGAGCGATCCTCGTGGATCACCGGGCAGACCATCTCGATCGACGGCGGCCATGCTTTCCTTTGACTCCGACGACGCTAATTATCTGCGGGAGCTCGCCGAGTTCGTCGCCGTGCCCAGCGTCAGCAGGGACGCGACGCCGGACACGATGCGCGCCGCGGCCGACTGGCTCGCCGGACAGCTAGCCTTCGCTGGCGGCCGGGTCGTGCAGGCCGGCGGTCATCCGGTGGTCCGGGGTGAGTGGCTCGGCGCCCGTGGGGCGCCGACAATCCTCGTCTACGGGCACTACGACGTGCAGCCCACGGGTGACCTGGCTGAATGGGTGACGTCGCCGTTCGAGCTGCAGGTGGACGGTGATGTCGTCCGCGGGCGAGGCGTCACCGATGACAAGGGGCCCGTCTATATCGTGCTCAAGACCGCTCAGGCGTTCATGGCCGCCGAGCGCGGCCTCCCGCTCAACGTCAAGTTCCTGTTCGAAGGGGAGGAGGAGATCGGGAGCCCGCACCTTCCCGATTTTCTCCGCAGTCGCGCCGATGAGCTGGCCGCCGATCTCGCGGTGTCCGCGGACGGAGCCATGTGGCGGGCGAGCGAGCCATCGCTCTCGCTGGCATCCAAGGGCCTAGTCACGATGGACATCACCGTCCGCGGTGCCAACACTGACTTGCATTCAGGTCGTTACGGCGGGACGGTCGCCAACCCGCTGCACGCGCTGAGCCAGATCGTGGCGAGCCTGCACCATCGCGACGGGACGGTCGCCGTCGACGGTTTCTATGACGGCATCCCGCCGCTGAGCGCGGCCCGCCGCCGCGAGATAGCCAGCGTGCCATTCGACGAGGACGAGTACCTCGGCGCGCTCGGGCTGGCGCAGGCGCACGGCGAGCCGGGGCTGACCACGCTCGAGCGCCTCTGGGAGCGGCCGACGCTTGAGGTCAACGGAGTGACGGGCGGCGGGAAGTACACCGTGATCCCGCGCGTCGCCGTGGCTCACGTCTCGTGCCGCCTGGTGCCAGGTCAGGATCCTGACCGGGTGATCGAGGCCATCGCTGCCCATGTGCGCGCGCGGCCGGTGCCTGGGGTGCGGGTGCACGTGGTCGCGGACGAGGCGCGGGTGCCTGCTTACACCATCCCGGCCGACCACCCGGCCATCCGGGCGGCGACTGCCGCGCTTGAGGCGATCTACCCTGGCCAGCAGGTGCTGCTGGCCTGCGTGCCAGGCACGCTTCCGGCCACGACGCTCTTCGAGCGGGTGCTCGGAATCAAGACGCTGTTCTTCTCGTTCTCCACCGCCGACGAGAACCTGCACGCTCCCAATGAGTTCATCCGGATTCGCCGACTGCGCGAAGGGATGCGGGCCTGGGAGCAGCTGTGGCGCCTCCTTGCCTCCGGCCCGCACGCTCTGCGGTCGGCCGAGTCTGGCAGTCAGTTAGCGCAGGTGGCATCGGGAGTTCAGAGAAGACGCTGACGACGGCGATCTCCGTGGGCGCCGCGGGACCCTCGCTCGACGGGGCGGCTGGCTACACGGCGGAGCCGGTCGTCCCTGCGATGATCATCTCCAGGAGCTGGCGGTCGAGCTTGCCGTTCGCGAGCACGGGAAGCCGGTCCAGCCTGCGGATCCGGCTCGGCACGAGATAGGCCGGGAGTTGCCTGGCCAGCTCTGCTCGCAGGTCCGCCTCGCTGACCTGGGCTTGCTGGCTGGTGTAGAAGAGGGCGAGCGCCTCGATCTCGCCGTTTCGCCTGAGCGGCACGACAGCTGGCATGGTGACGCCGGCCACCCGAGCCGCTGCCAGCTCAATCTCGGCTGGCTCGACCCGGTAACCCTGGACCTGGACTTGCAGGTCGCTACGTCCGTCAAAGCACAGCCTCCGGTCGCCGGACCAGTGACCGAGGTCCCCGGTCCGGTACATCCGCCGGCGGATGCCGTCCACCTCGACGTCGACGAACCTGCGGGCGGTGGCTTCGGCGTCGTCGAGGTAGCCGATTGCCAGCCCGGCTCCGGCGAGGCAGATCTCGCCTGGCTCGCCGACGTCGCAGACCCTGCTGCCGTCGAGGACATGGATCCCGGTATACGGGATGGCCCTGCCAAGCGGGATGCCGTCTGCCGCAGCGCAGTCCGGCAGGCTGACATCGTGAGCGCTGACCAGGGCCCCGCATTCCGTCGGTCCGTAGATATTGACCAGCCGGGCGGCTGGGTGATGCTCCAGGAATCGCCGGGCGTGTGCGGGCGAGGCCCGCTCCCCGCCGATGACAATCGCCTGGATCCCGGCGAATGACTGGACGCCCTCGTCGACGAGCATGTTGAACAGGCTCGGCGTGAGGAACACGACGTTCACGCCGTGCTTGTCACGCAACTCGCTGAGCGCATCAGGCAGGAGGACCTGGTCATCCACCAGGACAGTCGTGCCGCCGGTGAGCAGCGGTCCCCAGCAGTCGATCACGAAGCCGTCCCACGACAACGCCGAGAGCTGGGGCATCGTCACGCCCGGCCCGGCCGGCATCCAGTCACACACGTCGTACAGGCGCGCGACGCTGCGGTGCGCCGCGACGACGCCCTTGGGCACGCCGGTGCTGCCCGAGGTGAACAGGACCATGCACGGGTCATCGGCACCGGCACGGGCCGGGCTGGGGCGGTGCGCGGGCGCGGCAGGGTCGTAGCCTGGCGGAGCCCATGCGGGCACCGGCCATTGGCCGCCGGCACCGGTGACCACAAGAGGAGCGCGCATCCGCGCTACCAGCGCGGCCAGCCGTTCGGCGGGCCACCGCGGGTCCATCGCGGAGTAGGCGGCACCGCGCTTGAGAACAGCCAGCAGGAGCCCGACCAGCTCAGGCGAGCGGTTCATGACGACAGGCACGAAGTCGCCCGGGCCTACCCCCGCTAGTTCCAGCGCCGCGGCATAGTGATCCGACAACGCGTCGAGCTCGGAGTACGTCAGCCTCGTCTCATGATGTATCAGCGCGACAGCGTCCGGATACCGGGCGACGCAGGACGCGAATAGCTCGTGCATGGTGCGGCCACGGCCAAACGAGGACGGTGTACCATCCTCGCCCCGAAGAGCCGGATCTCCTGCGTGCAACGGTTCTCCTGGGGCCATTCCCGCTCCTGTGCAGATGGGCGCCGTCAGGCGTGGTGAACGCCGTGGCGCGCGACTCCTTTACTTACTCGGCTATTTCGCAAGTATCCAGCTGGCCGCGGCCCGCGGCCAGCGCCCTCACCGCCGCTGCGGGGCCGCGTTACGAATCGGGGTCGCCAGCGATGGCCTGGCGCCGGTTGCGCTGGGCAAGCGCCGCGCGCAGTAGCTCGTCCAGGTCTTCGTCGCTGAGCGCGTTCAGCTCGGCGTGGCGGGACGAGCCTGCGGCGAGCCCGAAGTTCGGGTCGGCGGAGACAACCTCGGCCAGTTCCGCGATCGTCGGGCCGGCGAAGACCTGGTGAACCGGCAGGCTCACGCCGTAGGTGTCGGCGACGCGGGCGACGAGTCTGGTCGCGGTCAGCGAGTGACCGCCGAGGGCGAAAAGGTTGTCGTGCACGCCGGCCGGCGTCTCGGTGGCGAGGAGGTCGCTCCAGATCCGGGCGAGGGTCGCCTCGACCGGGTTCCGGGGCTCGACGCGGCCGACCGCCGATGGCGGAGCACCCCACTGCGGGGCGGGCAGCGCGGCCCGGTCGACCTTCGCGTTCGGCGTCAGCGGCAGCGCGGGCAGCGCGACCACGAGCGCCGGGACCATGTAGTCGGGCAGCGCGGCGCGCAGGTGCGGCCGCAGCTCCTCTAGCAGGTCGGTGCCGGGCCGCGCCGCGGCGCTGCTCCGGCGGGGCACGATGTACGCCACCAGCGCAGGCTCACCGGCCCTTGTCGCGGTGACGACGGCCGCCTGGCGCACGTCAGGGTGTGCGCGCAGCACGGCCTCGATCTCGCCGCACTCGATCCGGAAGCCGCGGATCTTCACCTGGTGGTCGTTCCGCCCGATCAGCTCGAGGCCCGCGCCTTCCCGCCACCGGCCGAGGTCGCCGGTCCGGTACATGCGCGCCCCTGGCTCGTTGCTCCACGGGTCAGGCCTGAACGACCGCGCCGTGAGCCGCGGCCGGTCGTGATAGCCGCGCGCAACGCCCCGGCCGGCCAGGCAGACCTCGCCCACCACCCCGACCGGCACCGGCATCAGGCGCTCGTCCAGGACGTACACGCGGGTGTGATCGACCGGCGGCCCGATCTCGGCCGCCGCTGCCGCGCTGGTGACGACGCCAGCCGCCGACCATACCGTGGTCTCGGTCGGGCCGTAGAGGTTCCACAGGGTGACGCCGGGCGCCATCAGCTGGTCCGCGAGGTCGGCCGGGAGGGTCTCGCCGCCGCAGAGGCGCAGCCGCAGGGCAGCGGGCACGCCGCCCGCCGATTCCAGCAGGCGCCACGTCTGCGGCGTCGCCTGCATCGAGGTCGCGGCCGTCCGCTCGATCAGCGACCGCAGCCGGTCGGGCTCGCGGGCCTCGTCGGCGGTCGCGATCACGAGGTCAGCGCCACAGACCACGGGCAGCAGCAGCTCGAGGAGGGCGATGTCGAACGACAGGGTCGTGACGGCGACGAAGCGGTCGTCACTGCCGAGCCTGAGCGCGCGCCGGAACGACGCGAGCAGGTTCGCAACAGCCCGGTGCTCGATGCCGACGCCCTTAGGCTGCCCGGTCGAGCCGGAGGTGAAGATGACGTAGGCGAGCGCGGCGGCTGGCACGGGCACGGGAGCGAGCGGCGACGCGGCCGTCGTCGCCGGGTCGTCGACGCAGATCACCGCGGCGTCGTCGGCCACTGACCGGGCGAGATCGCGGTGCGCCGCGTCGGAGATGATGATCCGCAGGCCGGCTCCGCGGGCCATCGCGGCCAGCCGCGCCTCCGGGAAGCCCGGATCCAGCGGCACGTAGGCGCCGCCGGCCCACCACACGCCGAGCAGCGCCGTCAGCATGCCGGTGCCGCGCTCGACGCACAGCCCGACCAGCGTTTCCGCGCCGACGCCGCGGTCGGCGAGAGTCCGGGCGATCCGGGCGGCGCGATCGCACACCTGGCTCATCGGCAGGGCCCCGTCGCCATCGATGACGCGGGACGTCGATGCCTGGAGCAGGCGCCGGACGTCCGCGGTGTCGCCGTCGTCGGCGGGGAGCGCCTGGCGGTTGCGCCCGATGATCAGCTCGTCGCGCTCGGTGGCCGACAGCATCGGCAGGTCGGCCACCGCAGTGCCGGGAGCGTCCGCCGCGTGCTCAAGCAGGTGCGCCAGGCAGCGCAGGAATCGGGCGGCCCACGCCGGGTCGAATAGGTCGGTGCTGTATTCCAGCGCCAGCGTCGTGGCCTGGCCGTCCGCGGTGTCCACGTACATGGTGAGGTCGAGTTTCGCGGTCCCGGTGAACAGCGCCCGGCCGCGCGAGGTGACACCAGGAAGATCCAGCGCGGGCGGCGTGAGCGACCCGTAGACGAACTGGACCTGCGTGAGCGGCGCGTGCGCGAGCGTGCGCTCTGGCGCGAGCTCCTCGATGAGCTTCCCGAACGGGAGCTGCTGGTGCGACAACGCATCCAATGTGGTGTCCCTGACCCGGCCGAGCAGCCCGGCGAAGGTCGGATCGCCGGCCAGCGACATCCGCAGCGCGACAGTGTTCGTGAACATGCCGAGAATCGGGTCCAGCTCGGTGTAGGTGCGGCCATCCACCTGGGTGCCGATCACGAAGTCGGTCTGGCGCGCGTAGCGCGACAGCACCGCCACGAAGCCGGTGAGGAACAGCATGAACGTGGTGGCGTTGGCACCGTGGGCCACCGCGGCCAGGCGCCGAGTCGTCGCGGCGTCGACAGTGACCGCCGCTACCGCGCCACCCGAGGACTGGCGGGCAGGCCTGGGCCGGTCAGCGGGCAGCGTGAGAACTTGCGGTGCGCCGCGGAGCTGCCCGCGCCAGTAGCCCAGCTGCCGGTCAAGCTCCTCGCCGCGCAGCAGGTCGTGCTGCCACACGGCGTAGTCGCCGTAATCCATCCACCGTGGCGGCAGCGACGCGGGCGCACCTGTCGTTTCGGCCCGATAAACGGCGGACAGCTCGTCGATCAGGATCTGCATGGACACGCCGTCGCTGATGGTGTGGTGCATGACCAGCACGAACAGGTGCCGGTCGGGTCCAGCGCCGATCAGCACGGTCCGGATCAGCGGCCCGGCGGCCAGATCGAACGGCTGGCGCGCGCGGTCGGCCGCGATCGACTCCGCCTGCCTGGTGCGCTCGCCGCCGTCAAGCCCTGCCGGGAGCTCGATGCGCTCGATCGGCACTGCACAGGTGTCGGCGACGACTTGCTCGGGCACGCCGTCGAAGGCGACGATGCTCGTCCGCAGCACGGCGTGGCGCGCGACCATGGCGTCCATCGCCCGCTGCAGCGCGCGGGCGTCAAGCGGGCCGTCGAGCCACATCGCATACGGCATGTTGTACGTCGACTCGCCTGACGCGAGCTGATCGAGGAACCACAGCCGCTGCTGCGAGAACGACACAGGGAAGCGCATGGGGGACCTACCTCCGGTCGCCGGGCACGAGCGTCCGCGGCAGATCGCCGGCCTGCCCGTTGCCGAGATCGGCCCCCGGCGTCCGCCGTGCGGGGTCCGCCGGATCTGCCGCGCCGCTGCCAGCGGCGGCCAGCGCGGCGGCCAGGCCGGCGACCGTGGGATCGGAGAAGAGCGTGCGGACGGGCAGGTCGACGCCGAAGACGGCCCGGATGCGGGCCATCAGCCGGGTCGCGGTCAGCGAGTGGCCGCCGAGCGCGAAGAAGTTGTCGCTCACGCCGACCGGCGCAGGCAGCGCGAGCAGTTCGGCAATGATCGCCGCGAGCTGAGACTCGACCGGCGTCCGCGGCGCGACCGGGACCTGACCGGGGACCACGCCCCAGTCCGGCTCGGGCAGCGCGCGGTGGTCGATCTTCCCGCTGCCGGTCAGCGGCATCGCAGGCAGCACCACGAAGGTGGCCGGCACCATGTAGTCAGGAAGCACCTCGCGAAGGTGCTCGCGCAGCCCAGCGGGCGGGCGGTCGGCGCCAGAACGGGTGACGAGGTAGCCGACGAGCCGGACGTCGTGGCCCCCGCCGCGAACCGACACCACGGCCTCCGCGATGTCGTCCTGGCCCCGCAGTGCCGCCTCGACCTCGCCACTCTCCACCCGGTAGCCGCGGATCTTGACCTGCCGGTCCGCGCGGCCGGCCAGCTCGATCCGCCCGGATCTGCGCCACCGGCCGACGTCGCCGGTCCGGTACAGGCGTGCGCCGGGCCGTCCGCTGAACGGGTCAGGGACGAACCGGCCAGCGGTCATGCCCGGCGCGCCGTGGTAGCCGTGGGCGACCCCGGCACCACCGATGTAGACCTCCCCGGTGACGCCGGGCGGGACCGGCCGGAACCGGGCGTCGAGCACGTACAGCTGGGTCCCTGCGATGATCGACCCGATCTCGATCGGGTCCGGCGAGGGGCCGACGGCGGCGCCGCCTGAGTAGATCGTGGTCTCGGTCGGGCCGTACAGGTTCCACAGGCGCACTGAAGTCCCGGCGCCGATCGCGTCGGCGAGGTCCCTGGGCAGCGCCTCCCCGCAGCTCATCCGCAGCCTCACCCCGGCCGGGATCCCGCCGGCGTCGACGAGCATCCGCCAGCCAGCCGGCGTCGCCTGCAGCGCTGTCGCGCCGCTATCGGTCAGCAGATCGCGCAGCCGCGCCGCGTCGAGTGCTTGCTCGGCATCGGCGATCACGACGCACCCGCCGGCCAGCACCGGCGCGAGCAACTCGACCTCGGCGATGTCGAACGAGAAGGTCGTCGCCGCGACGAATCGGTCCCGTGGGCCGAGCGCGAGCATCGGCCGCACGGCGTTCAGCAGCGTGGCGATGCCGCCCTGGGTCACGCTGACCGCCTTCGGCCGACCGGTCGATCCCGAGGTGAAGATCGTCACAGCGGCGGCCGACGGCGGCAGGTCCAGCACCGGCTCGGCCGACGGCGGCAGGTCCGGCACCGGCTCGGCCTGCCCGGCACCTGCGGCGGCCAGCGTCGCCAGGTCCACGACCGCTATCGGCGGCGCGGCGGGCGGCAGGCCCGGCGCGCCAGCGACGCTGCTGTCGATCACGATCGCGGCCGCGCCCGAGTCGCCGAGCATCGTGACAAGCCGCTGGGCCGGATAGA